>Ga0307320_10000916_pt1 | contig 10677 bp, 11 predicted proteins | sample ER_DNA_369_FD_194495 | JGI IMG/M metagenome (GOLD analysis project Ga0307320, IMG submission 194495) | Bulk soil microbial communities from the East River watershed near Crested Butte, Colorado, United States - ER_DNA_369 | ecosystem: Environmental > Terrestrial > Soil > Floodplain | place...
CGGTTCGCTGACCCGCTTCAGTGGCTCCTTCCGCATACGCTCATCTTCTGGGCTCACGTTGTTGTGAGTTGGAGGCCAGTCGCGGGCCGCAGAGTCACAGCAACGTGAGTCCGGAAGCGGGAAACCCGGGGTCAGCGGTCGCGGTGGTCGGCGTCCAGACCGGCGTCGAGCTCGGCGTCCTCCGCGGCCTCGTCCGTTCCGTCCGTCCCTGCCGTCCCGGCCGCCCGCTGCCGGGCCGCCTGCCGCCGTTCGATCCGGTCGGCGATCTGCTCGGAGAACCGGTTCCGCTGCGAGCGCAGCAGGAAGTACGAAAGCGCGACGGACACCACCGCGGAGACCGCCAGCAGCAGGATCTCGTTGTTCCGCAGCCCCACCAGCCAGAAGAAGATCAGGCAGCCGAAGAAGATCAACAGCCGGAGGACGGTGTAGCGCAGCACTATTTGAGGCCCGAGTAGGCGTGCATGCCCGTGAAGAACAGGTTGACCACGGTGAAGTTGAGCAGCACGCACACGTAGCCCACCAGGGCGATCCACATGGCCTTGCGCGGCTCCCATCCCGCGGTCGCCCGCGCGTGCATGTACGCCGCGTAGACCACCCAGATAACGAACGTCCAGACCTCCTTGGGGTCCCACGTCCAGTACGAGCTCCACGCCTTTTGCGCCCAGATCGCGCCGGCCACCAGCGTGAACGTCCAAAGGATGAAGCCGACCATGTTCAGCCCGTATGCGGTCCGCTCCAGGGACGCGGCCGCCGGCAGGCTCTCGACGAAGTTCCGTCGTGCCGGCGGCTGCTCCTCGCGACGCCGCTTGACGAGGTAGAGGATCCCGATCGAGAACCCGACGGTGAAGACGGCCACCGCGAGGAACGCCACGACGACGTGGATGGTCAGCCACACGCTCTTCAGCGCCGGGACGAGCTCGGCCGCCTCGGTGTAGAACGCGAACAGCGACAGGCCGAGGGTGAGCAGCACCGGACCGATGACGAACAGGCCCAGCCATTCCCAGCGCTGCCGCCGCGCCACCGCGCAGTACCCCAGCGCCGTCACCGCGCATCCCGCCGTCGCGAACTCGAACATGTTCCCCCACGGCGGCCGCATCACGGCGACGCCACGGAGCACGACCGATGCGACCAGCAGCAGCGAGCCCAGCCAGGCGAGTGACAGCGCGATGTTGGCGGTCTTCCGGGCCCGCAGCGACGGGTCGTCGGCCGCGTCGCCAGGAGCCGGTATGCCGGTGCCCGCCTCTGCGCCGTCCCGGGCCGCCCCGCCGGCGCCCACCAGCTCGCGGTCTCGAAGCGACGCCGCACGCTCCGTGCGGACCGGTCCGAGCGCGGCCAGGTAGGTCGCGAAGAGCAGCATCGAGACGGTGAAGACACCCATCGCCGAGTACAGCGCGAGGTTGGAGTACCCGACCAGGTCGGCTGACGGCATACTGCTCTCCTTCACTCAACGCCCGGTGCTCACATCGTCGCGCAGCCCGGCCAGCACTGCACCGAGCCCGGGGTCGGACGTCTTCGCCAGACCGCCGATGGTGACGAGCGTACGCGAGGGGTCCTCGGCCGGCCGGACCCGCACGAAGACCCGGCGCCGCCGCACCAGGAGTGACGCGACGAGGCCGAGGATCGTCGCGATCGCGGCCAGAAGCGTCAGCTCCTTGCCCGGGTCGACGCGCGCGGACAGCCCGGCGAACCGCTCCACCGAGTCGAACGTGATGGACCCCCGCCCGTCGGGCAGCTCGTAGCTCTGGCCGGGCTGGAGCCGGATCAGCAGCGGGGTCCCGTCGGCCTTGGTGATCTGAGTCAGGTCGGTGGTGTCGAGGGTGTAGACGGACTGCGGACGGTCCCCGGGGTAGAGGTCGCCCTCCCACACCGACAGGGCCAGCTCGGGGTTGCGGTCGTCCGGGAACAGCGAGGCCGGCCCGTTCGCATACGTCGGCTCCGCGGTCGGGAGGAAGAACCCGCTGAACGCCAGCGCCTTGGGGCGGGCCGCGCCGACCTTGATCGCGCCCACCGAGGTGTAGACGTTGTCCTGCGCGAGGAACGGTGTCGCCTGCTGGTACAGCACCGCCCCCGACCCGTCACGCACGGTGACGACCGGGGCGTACCCGTTCCCGAGGAGGAACACGTCGGCACCGTCCAGGGTGACGGGGTGGTTCGGGCTGATCTGCTCCTGGCTGGCCGGACCACCCGGCCGCTCGGTCGTCGTGACGTCCGCGGTGAAGCTCCGCGGGGCGCCGAACTGCGCTCCGCCGACCTGGTCCTCGAAGGTGGCCGACATCGACTGCAGCCCTATCGTGAACGGCGGGAGGTTCTCGGGGTCCGTCATGGGGCCGGGGAGGAACGAGTCGTACGACGACAGCGTGGACGAGAACGTCTCGCCCTCCGTCACGATCACGTCGCCGCGCCACCCGAAGAGGTGCCCGATGGCGACCCCGACGATGACGACGCACAGCCCGATGTGGAAGACGAGGTTGCCGGTCTCGCGCAGGTACCCGCTCTCGGCGCTCACCGACTCGTCGTCGTGCGAGATCACCCGAAAACGCCTGCGCCGCAACGCTTCCGTAGCCGCCGATCGAGCGGCGGCGACGTCACCCGCATACGTGAGCTCGACGGACTGGTCGAGCCTGGTGAGGTTGCGGGGGGCGCGCGGTGGCTGGGCGCGGAGGGTATGCCAGTGCAGCCGGCTTCGCGGGACGATGCACCCCACGAGAGACACGACGAGCAGCAGGTAGATCGCCGAGAACCAGACCGACGAGTAGACGTCGAAGAAGCCCAACCGGTCCAGCCACGGTCCGACGCCCGGATTGGTCGCCAGGAAGTCCGCGACCTTGGCGGCGTCGATGGACCGCTGCGGGAAGATCGAGCCCGGCACCGCGGCGACCGACAGCAGAAGCAGGAGGAACAGCGCGGTCCGCATGGAGGTGAGCGAGCGCCACGCCCAGCGGGCCCAGCCGACCGGCCCGAGCCGGGGCTGGGTGACGGGGGAGCGGGCCGAGGTCTGGGTCGCCATCAGAGCACCGTCGTGAAGCCGCCGACGAGGTTGGCCTGGACCCAGGCGACGAGGTCGGTCCAGACGCCGGTGACCATGAGTACGCCCACGGTCAGGAGCAGCACGCCACCGAACACGTGGATACCGCGCCGGTGCCGGCGCAGCCAGGTGCCGGTCCGGCCGGCGCGCGAGTACCCCGCGGCGATCAGGACGAAGGGGACGCCGAGACCCAGCGAGTACGCGACGGCGAGGGCAACCCCTCGGCCGACGGCGCCGCCGTCGGCGCTGAGCGGCGCGGTCAGGGCGAGGATCGCCGCGAGGGTCGGCCCGGTGCAGGGCGCCCACCCGAGCGCGAACGCCGCGCCGAGGAGCGGGGCGCCAGCTAGTCCGGCCGCGGGCTTCCATCGGGGAGCGGCGGTCCGCTGCAGGCCGATCCCCGACCCGACGCCGAGGAACACCAGCGCCAGGAGGATGACGACCGCTCCTCCGAGCCGGGTGAGCAGGTCGAGGTGCTCGCGCAGCGCGAAGGAGACGGCCGACGCCAGCGCCACCAGGACGATGAAGACCACGGTGAAGCCGAGGACGAAGAGCAGCGCGCCGACGACCAGGTTCGCCCGCCGGCGCTGCTCCAGGGCGACGTCGGACAGGCCGGTCACGTAGCCGAGGAAGCCGGGTACGAGGGGAAGCACGCACGGCGAGGCGAAGGACACCAGTCCCGCCGCCAGCGCCACGGCCAGGGCGATGGGAAGGGCCGCTGTTGCAACGGTGGCGTCGGCGGCAGGGACCCAGGACCCGGTCACGTCGGCTCGGCCAGCACGTCGTCGACGAGCGCCGTGAGCGTCGACGCGGTCGTGGCGCCGAGGACCCGCGCCGCGATGCGGCCCTGCCGGTCGAGGACGAGGGTGCTCGGGGTGGCGGCGGCCTTGCCCTGCAACGCGAGCATCGGCTGTCCGCCGCTTCCACTGTCGCTGAGCGAGGGGTAGGTCACGCCGTTGGCCTTGAGGAACGCGGCGGCGGTCGCGGCACCCTCCTTGATGTCGATGCCGACGAAAGCGACCGGCTTGCCGGCGGCTGAGTACGACTGCCAGACCTGCTGCAGGTGCGGAGTCTCGTCCACGCACGGGGCGCACCAGGAGCCCCAGACGTTGACGACGACGACCTTCCCCGCGGCGTCGCTCGCCATGGACCACGTCTTCCCGTCGACGGTGGTTCCGGAGAGCGACACCGTCGTGCTCCGCGACGCGGCCGCCAGCTGCTGCACGGTGCCGTCGCCGGCCACATAGCCCTTGCCGTCACCGGCCATCGCTTGGGCCGCAACGCTGTTGGGGTCGTCGCTGCACGCTCCGGTCAGGAGCACCAGACCAACTGCACACGCGGCGACGAACCCCCCGCGCCGCCGTAGAGGACCAGCCGTCACGCGCCCGCCTTCTTGGCCGCGCGGCCGAGCAGCTCGGCGGCGGGTTCGGTGTAGGCGATCGAGGTCAGGTCGTCTCCCGCATACGTGAGAGAGGTGAGCGAGGCCAGCGCGCACTCGCGCTTGCGCGGGTCGTGCCAGAGCCGCTTGCCCTCGAGCTTCTTGCGGACGGTCCAGATCGGCAGCTGGTGGGAGACCAGGACCGCCTCGTGCCCGTATGCGGCGGCGCGCGCGTCGGCGATCGCACCGAGCATGCGGGCGGCGATGTGCTCGTAGGGCTCGCCCCAGCTCGGCGTGAACGGGTTCACCAGGCGGGGCCACACCGACGGTCTCGAGAGGGCGCCGTCGCCGATGCCGAACGTCTTGCCCTCGAAGTAGTTGCCCGCCTCGATGAGCCGGTCGTCGGTCTCGACGGACAGGTCGAGTGCCGCGGCGATCGGGACGGCGGTCTCCTGGGCTCGTTCGAGTGGTGACGCGACGATCCGGACCACGTCGTGGTCGGCGAGGAACCGGGCCACCTGGTCGGCCATCTCGCGTCCGAGCTCAGAGAGCAGGTACCCGGGCAGCCGCCCGTAGAGGATCCCGTCCGGGTTGTGCACCTCGCCGTGCCGCATGAGGTGCACGACCGTGACCGGCGGGTTCATGCGCCGATTGTCGCAAATCCGCGGGCCGCGGCCCGGCACGCGTCCGGAACCGCCGCCAGGACGTGATCCACCGCCTCATCGTCGTGCGACGCGCTGACGAACCACGCCTCGAACGCGCTCGGCGGCAGGTGCACCCCGCGACTGAGCATGGCGTGGAAGAACGCCGCGAACGCCTCAGTGGACTGGGCCCGGGCGTCGTCGTAGTTGCGCACCGGCTCCGCGCGGAAGAACACACTGAACATCGACCCCGCCCACTGGACGGTATGCGGCACACCCTCGCGTCCCAGGCCCGCCGAGACCGCGTCGGCGATCGTGCGACTCACCACGTCGAGCCGCTCGTAGACCTCCGGCGTGCAGCCGCGCAGCGTCGCCAGTCCGGCGGCGGTGGCGACCGGGTTCCCGCTGAGGGTCCCCGCCTGGTAGACCGGCCCGGCCGGCGCCAGGAGGGCCATGACGTCGGCCCGCCCCCCGAACGCCGCCGCCGGAAACCCGCCGCCCATGACCTTCCCGAAGGTGAACAGGTCCGGCGGACCCGACGCATACGGACCCTCGAGGCCGTACCACCCCGACGGCGAGCACCGGAACCCCGTCATCACCTCGTCGCTGACGACCAGCGCGCCATGCTCGTGCGCCACCCGCAACAGCCCCTCGGTGAACCCCTCCACCGGCGGCACGACCCCCATGTTCCCGGCCGCCGCCTCGGTGATGACGCACGCGATCTCGTGCCCCCGGGCCGCGAAGGCCGACTCGACCGCGGCCAGGTCGTTGTAGGGCAGCACGATCGTCTCGGCAGCAGCCGACGCGGGGACCCCGGCCGAGTCGGGGAGACCGAAGGTCGCGACGCCCGACCCCGCCGCCGCCAGCAGGGAGTCGACGTGCCCGTGGTAGCAGCCGGCGAACTTCACCACGACGGTCCGGCCGGTGTAGCCCCGCGCCAACCGGATGGCGGTCATCGTGGCCTCAGTGCCGCTGTTGACGAGGCGCACCTGCTGGGCGGGAGTGCGGGCCACGATCTCCTCGGCGAGCGCCACCTCGTTCTCTGACGGTGTCCCGAACGAGAATCCTCGCCTCGCCGCCTCCTGCACGGCCGCGACCACGGACGGGTGCGCGTGACCGAGGATCATCGGCCCCCACGAGCCGACCAGGTCGACGTAGCGGCGGCCGTCGACGTCGGTCAGCCACGGGCCTGTGGCCCTGGCCATGAACCGCGGCGTGCCTCCCACGGCGCGGAACGCGCGGACCGGTGAGTTGACCCCGCCAGGAATCACGGCGAGAGCCCGGTCGAGCAGTGCGGCCGACGCCGGGGCTTCCAGGGGATACGCCGGCCGGTCGGTATGCGTCGAGCTCACCGCGGCATTCTCGCAAGCCCGGCCGTTCGGGCGCTGAGCGCGTCAGCCCTCGCGGCTGAGGGCCAGCCCGGCCTGGTCGAGATGCTCGTCGAGGTCGGCCTCGAGCTCGGCCTCGGCACACGCCTCGGCGACGACCGCCTGGTGGATGCCGAGCGCGGCGTCGCGGACCTTGGCCATCGCCACCCCGAGGGCAGCGAACTCCTCCGGCGTCATGACGTCGAGCAGGTGGTGACGCACGCTGTCGACGTGAGCCCTGGACATCTCGATGAGCCGCTCCCGGCCCTCGTCGGTGAGGACGAGCTCGACCCCGCGGCGGTCGGACAGGCAGGACTGGCGCTCGACCCAGCCCCGCTTCTCCAGCCGAGCCGCCGTATGGGTCAAGCGGCTGCGGGACTGCACGACAAGGTCGGCCAGCTCGGACATCCGCAGACGGCCGCGGTCGCTCTCGCTGAGCATGGAGAGGATCTCGTACTCGGTCAGCTGCAGGCCGTGCTCCTGGAGGTCGCGGTCGAGGGCCTCCTCGAGATACCGGCTTCCCCGCAGGTAGGCACGCCAGGACTCCTGCTCGCCGTCGGTCAGCCAGCGAGGTTCGTCCGGCTCCACGCCCACCCGATGGTCCTTCCTGTCAGTTCCAATCATATGTTCGAACGGCCGTCCCAGCTCCGACATTCCGCGAGAGCGGTCTCTGCCGGTGCCCGTCAGCGCCGCCGGTACGTCGCTCGCCATCGGAGCTCTTCGTCGGGATAGACGCGCTCCAGCGCGACCAGGTCGATCCCGCCGACGGCGAAGGCGTCGATCTCGCTGTGCACCAGGGGCCACGGCGGGCCGTCGAACACATCCCGCTCGTCGGCGGTCCCCTCCGCCCCGAAGGCGATCACGACGAGCGTGCCTCTCGGAGCGACGAGGCTCGCCACGGCCCGGGTGGCGTCGGCACGCGGCGGTTCGGGCAGGGCCTGGATGGTCATGCTCTCCACGACGAGGTCGTAGGCGTCGCGCCAGCGCTCGGGCAGGTGAAGGAGGTCCGCGACCGCATACGTCACCGGGCTCTCCGGATACCGAGCTCGAGTCTGCTCGACGGCCGACGGTGAGACGTCGAACGCGGTGGTCGGATACCCGAGAGAGGCCAGGTATTCGGCGTCCCGGCCGTATCCGGCGCCCACCACGATGGTGCGCGCCGACGTCGGGGGTCCGTCCCGCTCGACCCACTCCACCAGCAGCGGGTTGGCCGCGGCCCGGTCCCACGGCACGACCGCGGTTCCGGCGCCGGCCGCCCGGTAGAGATCGTCGAACCACGCGGTCGGCTCTCCCGCTCGCGCAGCGGCCAGTCGGCGGGTCACCTCGTCCGGGTCGACGTCCATCGGCCGATTCTGCCCGCGTGCCGGGACCCAGACGCATACCGGAGAATGAGGTCCGTGGCGAGACGGTCGGTGCAGTGGGACGGTGCCCGCGTCGGGGCCCTGGTCGGTGCGGTCGGAGGTCTGCTGTTCGTCCTGCTCAACGCCTGGCCGCTGGGCGACCCCTGGGCCAACGCCGTCCGGGTCGTCGGCGCCCTGTGGTTCCTCGGGGTGCTCTGGGCGATCCTGCGGGTCCCCGACGATCCCGACGCGGTCCGGCCGGACGCCAGTCAGATGCAGGCGTTCTGGATCGTCGTCGCCCTCGAGCTCGTGTTGATCATCGGGGGCACGCAGGTGGCCATCCGGGTGCTGGACCTGCCGAGCGCGTCGGTGCCCTGGGTGGCGACCGTGCTCGGGGTGCACTGGCTGGTGTTCCGGATGGTGTTCCGGGAGGACGTGTTCCTCTGGCTGGGCTGGTTCACCCTGACCTGCGGCCTGGTCGGGCTGCTCGTCGCGCTGACCGGCGTGGCCGGAGCGGACGCCCTCGCCGCCACGGCGATCTCCAGCGGTCTTCTCGTCGGGGTGATCATGCTCGGCGCCCTCGGCATCGACGCCCGCCGGCGTCGTCAGCGGCTGCTCATCCGCCAAGCCAGGAAGCGGCCTCCCGGGCGTAGTAGGTGAGGGTCACCTGGGCGCCGGCCCGCTTGATCGAGGTCAGCGCCTCCAAGGCGCACCGACGGCGATCGATCCAGCCGCGCTCTGAGGCCGCCTCGATCATCGAGTACTCCCCGCTGACCTGGTATGCGGCAACGGGCACCGTGGCGATCTCCGTCGCGGCTCGCACGACGTCGAGGTTGGAGAGGGCGGGCTTCACCATGACCAGGTCGGCGCCCTCGTCGAGGTCGAGCTGGATCTCGCGCAGCGCCTCGACAAGGTTCGCGGGGTCCTGCTGGTAGGTCGCCCGGTCGCCCACCAACGACGACTCGACCGCCTCACGGAACGGGCCGTAGAACCCGCTGGCGTACTTCGCCGCATACGCGAGGACGATCGTGTCGGGGAAGCCGGCCGCGTCGAGGGCGGACCGGACCACCCGGACCTGGCCGTCCATCATCCCGCTCGGCCCGACCACGTGAGTTCCGGCACGGGCCTGCGCGACAGCCATCGACGCATACCGTTCGAGGGTCGCGTCGTTGTCCACCCGCCCGTCCGCGGTCAGCACGCCGCAGTGACCGTGGTCGGTGAACTCGTCGAGGCACAGGTCGGACATGACGACGAGGTCGTCGCCCACCGCATCCCGCACGCGCGCGACCGCGACGTTGAGGATGCCGTCGGGGTCGTCGGCGCCGGAGCCCACCGCATCCTTGCTCGTCGGCACCCCGAAGACCATGAACCCGCCGACGCCCGCCGCCAGGCACGCGCGAGCCTCCTCGACGAGCGAGTCGAGCGAGTGCTGGACGACACCGGGCATCGACGAGATCGGCACCGGATCGGTGGCACCCTCCTTGACGAAGACCGGCAGCACGAAGTCGCGCGGGTGCAGCCGCGTCTCGGCGACCAGCGCCCGGACGGCCGCGTTCTGCCGCAGCCGCCGGGGCCGGATCACCGGTTGTCCTAAGGGGGTTTCGCCCCCCGAGTACCCCTCCAGAGCCCGCGTGGTCGCCTTCCGCATCCTCAGCGCGCCCGGCGCCGAGCGGTCGACTTGGTCTCACTGGGCCGGCGGACGGGCTCCCCGGCTTCCTGTGCGGCGATGGCCAACCCGAGGCCGTGCGCGGCCAGCGCGTCGACCAGCGCGTCGGAGGACGCCTCGGGCGCCATGACGTCGACGTGGAGCCCCGCCTCCTCGGCCGCCTTGGCCGTCGCCGGGCCGATGACCGCGACGACGGTCGACGGGTGCGGCTTGCCGGCGATGCCGACGAGGTTGCGGACCGTCGAGCTGGACGTGAAGACCACCGCGTCATACGCGCCGGACTTGATCGCGTCGCGGACCTCGGCGGACGGCGGCGCGGCCCGGACCGTGCGGTACGCCGTGACGTCGTCGACCTCCCAGCCCATCTGCTGCAGGCCGGCGACCAGGGTGTCGGTGGCGATGTCCGCACGCGGGAGGAACACCCGGTTGATCGGGTCGAGGACCTCGTCGTACTCCGGCCAGTCGACGAGGAGACCAGCGGCCGACTGCTCGCCCGAGGGGACGAGATCGGGCTGGATGCCCCAGTCGCGGAGGGCGGCCGTGGTGACACCGCCGACGGCCGCGATCTTGAGGCCCGAGAACGCCCGGGCGTCCAGCCCGGACTCCTCGAACTTCTCGCGCACGGCGCGGACGGCGTTGACCGAGGTGAACCCGACCCACTCGTAGCGGCCGGTGACCAGGCCCCGGATGGCGCGGTCCATCTGCTGCGGCGTGCGCGGCGGCTCGACGGAGATCGTCGGGACGACGTCGGCCTTGGCGCCGTAGAGCGCCAGCCGCTCGTCGGTCGGACCGGCCTGGTCCTTCGTCCGCGGCAGCAGCACGTTCCAGCCGAACAGTGGCTTGGTCTCGTACCACGACAGCTCGTCGCGCAGGGCGACGCTCGGTCCCACGACGGCGAGCGACGGGAACGGGACCGACGACTTAGCCAGCAGCGCCTCGGCCTCGCCAAGTGTGGTCACCCGGCTCACCTGCCGCGTGGTCGTGCCGCACTCGGTGAGGAGGACGGGGGTGCCCTCCGAGCGACCAGCTCCGCGAAGCCCCGCGAGGGCCGGCGCCAGCGTCTCCGGTGCGCCCAGGACCACCACGGTGACGTGCTCGGAGGTCGCGAGGGCCCAGTCGTGACGGCGGTCGCTCGCGTCGACGACGTGCACCGCGGTCGCCTGCTGCGTCGTGAGCGGCACGCCGGCATACATGGGAACGGCCGATGCGGCGCTGACGCCCGGCACGACCTCGAACGGGATCCCGGCCTTGTGCAGGGCCTGT
>Ga0307320_10000917_pt1 | contig 10676 bp, 10 predicted proteins | sample ER_DNA_369_FD_194495 | JGI IMG/M metagenome (GOLD analysis project Ga0307320, IMG submission 194495) | Bulk soil microbial communities from the East River watershed near Crested Butte, Colorado, United States - ER_DNA_369 | ecosystem: Environmental > Terrestrial > Soil > Floodplain | place...
CGGCTCCCCGCGGGAAGGCCCGCACCAGCGCCTGGATGGTCTGCGCTTGCCCGTCGAGGGTCAGGCTGAACAAATGGTCGGCGAGCAGCCGGGCCGCGTCGGACCAGTCGCCCGCCGCTTGGGTGTGCCGGATGGCGTCGACCACCTGGCCATGGCGGGTGAACCAGCCCGCGGCCCGCCGGTGCAGCGTCGGCACTTCCTCGGACCGTGTCCGGCGCAGCTCCAGCCGGAGGAAATCCCCGAGCAGGTGGTGGTAGCGAAACCAGGTGCGCTCGGGGTCGAGCGAGACCACAAAGGCGTTCGCGTCTTCGAGTTCCAGCAGGATCCGTTCCGAGCCAGGGCGGCCGGTCAGCAGATCGGCCAGCTCCCCGTTGACCCGATCGAGCAGGCAGGTACCCAGCAGCAGCTGCTGGATCTCGTCTGGCTGGCGGTCCAGCATCTCGGCGAGCAGGTATTCGGCGACCGTGCGGTCGGTGCCGGAGAACTCGGCCACGAACCGCTCCGGATCGGGGTGGTCGGCCAGGGAGATCGCCGCCAGCCGCAGGCCCGCGGCCCACCCTTCGGTCCGCTGGTGGAGCAGCGCCACCTCGGCATCGGACAGCGCGATCCCCGAGGCGTCGAGAAGCTCGCGGGTTTCGCGCTCGGTGAAGCGCAGCTCCGCTCCGCGAAGCTCGGCCAGCTCGCCGGCCAGGCGGAGCCGATGCAGCTCCAGCCGCAGATCGCGACGCGTGGCCAGGATCGCCTGCACGTGGGCGGGAAGGTTCGTCAACAGGCGCGTGAGCTGGGCGAGGGCCTCCGGCGAGTGCAGCTCGTGGAGATCATCAATAACCAACGTGATGCCGTCGCGAGCATCGGCGAGCTCCGCTAGCACTCGGTCGATCATCGCCGGCCCGTTGAAGTCGGGTGTCGCTGTTGGCGGTTCTGCGCGGCTGGTTGTGCCGGAGGCATGACGGACCGCGTCCAGCAAGCCAAGCCAGAACTGCTGGGCGTCCTGCTGGTCGCGTTGCACCTGGAGGACGGCGAGCCGATGCGGCTGCCCCGGACGGTCTGCCCACGCGCGCAGCAGCGACGTCTTCCCGCTGCCGGCGGGAGCCGAGATGATCGTCACCTTCCCCGCCGCCGCGCGATCCAGCGCGGCGAGGAGATCGCTCCGGTCGATCAGCCGGGGAGTTGCCCGATCCACCGTCAAAGGCCTGCCCTGGTGTCTACGCCTGACGCCTATCCTCGGCGACACGGTCCGAGCGCCGTACCTCTCGCCACCAGGCCAGCCTACGTGCTCGGTCGACTGCGCGCGAGCATCCACGCCGCCAACACGTGCCCGCGAATCACCAGGATCCGGTGACGACCTCTCACCTGCCTGGCGGCAAGCCTGGGTCCGTCGCGAAGGCTCGCACGGCCACCAGGGACGTGCCCGAGATTCAAGGGAGATACCGTGACATCACCAGCCCCGGGCGCGAGCGGCGCCGATGCCCTGCCAGACTATGCGCCGGTCCCTCGGTCTGCGCTCGGTCCCGTCCTCAACGACCAGGGTTACCACGTCGGACGGGTCGAGCGAAACCTCTACTGGGTCACCGACGGCACCTACCAGGCGGCCTTCCTGACCACCCCCGACGGCGTGGTCCTGTTCGACGCGCCCCCGACCATCGGCCACAACCTGCAGCGGGCCATCGACGAGATCGCCACGGCTGAGGGCGTCAGCAACCAGGTGACGCACCTGGTCTACTCCCATCACCACGACGACCACGTCGGCGCGGCCTCGCTGTTCGAGGGGAACGTGGTCCGCATCGGGCATGAGGAGACCCGCCGGCTCCTGCTGCGGGACAACGACCCGGTCAAGCCGGCGCCGGAGGTGACCTTCCAGGACCGCTACACCCTGGAGGTTGCTGGTGAGCGCGTCGAGCTCGCCTGGCACGGCCCCAACCACTCCCCGGACAACATCTTCATCCACTTCCCCGACCACGACGCCCTCATGCTCATCGACATCGTCAACGCCGGCTGGGTGCCCATCTACAACCTCAACCTCAGCGAAGATGTGCCCGGCTACCTCCAAGCCCCCGCCACCGCGCTGTCCTACCCCTGGACGCACTTCATCGGCGGCCACCTGGGCCGGCTCGGCACCCGCGACGACATCAGCCTGCACCAGCAGTACATCGCCGACATCCAAGCCGGCGCCAGGGAGGCGCTTGGCACCGTCGACCCGACCCCGTACTTCGTGAAGTACGGAGAGAACGTGTGGGCCGCGGTGAAGGGCTACCTGGACGAACTGACCGACCGCGCCGCCAAGCCGGTGATCGCCAAATACACCGGCGTGCTGGCCGCCGCCGACGTGGAGGTGTTCACCACCAGCACCACGTTCATGATCCTGCAATCAATCCGCCTCGACCTCGGGCCCAGCGCACCGGTCCATCCCTGACCGGCACTTACGTTGCCCTGACAATCGGGGACAGGCGGCTGTCCGGCGATGAAGGTGGCACCCACTCGTGCAACCAGGTACGTCACGTCCGGCCGGGAACGGTCGACCGTCCCCGAGCTCGAGGAAGGAACCTGATGGACCCAGCGGACCGCAACCGTATTGGAATCATCGGCGCCGGCCGACTCGGGCAAGCGATGGCGCGGACCGCCCTGCGTGCCGGCCGCTCTGTCATCATCGTCAACAGCCGCGGCCCTGCATCGCTGACATCGGTGGTCTCGACGCTCGGTGCTGGAGCATCGGCAGGGACCGTGGCCCAGGCATCGGCAGCCGGCATCGTCGTCATCGCGGTGCCCTGGGACCGCGTCCCGGAGGCCGTCCAAGGACTCCAATGGAACGGTCAGATCGTGATCGACGCGACCAACGACTTCGACCCCAGCGATCTTGACGGGAGAACCTCAAGCGAGCGTGTCGCCAGCCTCGTCGGCAGTGCGCGCGTCGTCAAGGCCGCGAACACCCTCGGCGCTGCGGTCCTCGGCGCAGATCCGCACGAGGCTGGGGGCCAAAGAGTGATCTTTCTCTCCGGCGACGACGTCGATGCGAAGTCCGAAGTGATCGCGCTGTTCCAGGACGCAGGCTTCTTCGCCATCGACCTCGGCGACCTCATCAGAGGCGGCGGGATGCAACAGGTTCGCGGTCCGCTGGCCGGCGTCAACCTGATCCGACTTCCTTGAGTCGACGAGCGGCAGCGTCGGGCGATTCATGGAACCGCCCGTAGGCCCCAAAGGAGAACCAGTTTATGTCGAGCACTGCCGTGGAGATCCCCGGCTACGTCGCCGGGACCTATACCATCGACCCCGGCCACTCGGATGTGGCCTTCACCGTCCGCCACCTGATGGTCAGCAAGGTCCGCGGCCACTTCACCCGCTTCCAGGGCGAACTCGCCCTGGCACCGGACCCGCTGGCCTCCTCGGTGACGGCCATCATCGAGCTTTCTTCCATCGACACCAACAACCCCCAACGCGACGACGACCTCCGCTCAGCCAACTTCTTCGAGATCGACGCCTATCCGACGATGACCTTCCGCTCGGTCGGCATTCGCCACGGCGAGGACGGCTTCGACGTCAACGGCGAGCTGACCTTGCACGGGGTGACCCGGCCGGTCACCCTGGCCTTGGACGTCAACGGCTTCACCCGCGATCCCTACGGCGGCACCCGGGCCGGCTTCTCGGCCACCACCGAGCTGGACCGGGGCGACTTCGGCATCAGCACCAACATCCCCATGGACGGCGGCGGGGTGGTCATCGGCGACCGCATCCAGGTCTTCCTCGAGATCGAAGCCGTCCTCAACCCACCCCAGCCGGCCAACCCCTAGCACTCACCGCCGACCTCCAGGAGGGAACTTTCGATGGCGGGCAAGCTCGGCGCCGATCCGCAGCAGCCCGAGAACGCTGCGACAGAGCCCCGTGTCGCCGACAACCCGCAGGCGTCGCGATATGAGCTCTGGCTGGGAACGACCCGTGCCGGGCTGATCGAGTACCGGTCCGAGCCAGGCGTGGTGTTGCTAGTCCACACCGAGGTCGACCCCGCCTTCGCGGGCCAGGGGCTGGGCGAGCGGCTGGTCGCCGGGGCCCTGGAGGATCTCCGCGCCCGTGGGCTCAAGCTCGTCCCGCTCTGTCCGTTCGTCCGTGCCTACCTGCGCCGCCACCCCGACCAGGCCGACCTGGTTGCTGGTGACCCGGCCGCCCCCCAGTGACCATGGACAGGCCACCTGACGACGACCGGCTTGGCCGGGCCTATTTGGCCCCGGAGGTCACCGTGTTCTACGACCGGGGCCGCTGCCGCCACTACGCCGAATGCGTCCGCGGGCTGCCGCAGGTGTTCGACCCAACCCGCCGCCCCTGGATCCGCGCCGACCTGGCCGACGCCCAGGCCGTGGCAGAGGTCGTGCGCCGCTGTCCCACCGGCGCCCTCCACTACCGTCTGCTGACAGAGGAAGCCGAGGAACCGACCTCTCCGACCATCATCACCACTGACTCCCGGGGGCCGCTGCTGGTCCGCGGCGATCTTGCCCTGGACACTACCGAGGGGCCATTGCGTGAGACCCGAGCTGCGCTGTGCGCCTGTGGCCGTACCCAGAACCAGCCCTTCTGTGACGGCGCCTGCGGCGTCAACGCCGGCGCCGCCGGCGGCACCCGGGACCAGGCCGAGACATCCCCCCAGAAGCGTTGAACCAGCGACCGGCGCCGGGGTCGCTCCGTGGACGTCTCGGACCGCCCGGACGGCTCGGTGCCGCTCGCCGATGACGACGACCAGCACGCCCGGCTGCGTGACACCCCTGCGGGTCTTCCTGCAGGAGAACGGCAGCTACAAGGCCACCGCCGAGCGGCTCATCCTGCACAAGAACAGTGTCCAGTACCGGGTCCGCAAGGCCGAGGAGGCCCTCGGCCATCCCGTCGCCGACAACCGACTGTCTGTCGAGCTGGCCCTGCTGGCCAGCCAGTGGTTCGGCCCCACCGTCCTCTGCCACCCGAAACAGCCCCGGCCATAACACTCTGGCCGACACCGTGCGGCCTCAGTCGTTCACCGGCGGTCTGACCATCGCGTGCCCATGCCTCTCTCCGCAGCAGTGCCGGTCGGGAGCGTGGTCCGGACCAGCCGCCGTCCGGGACGCAGGGCTATCAGCACCCGGGACATCGCTGCGGCTCACTCGGGGGTCGGCCAAGTGGCGGGCGGCTGGTCCGCGAGCTGCTGGAGGCCCAGCGCCGCGAGATCGTGCTGCTCCGTGACCAGGCGAGATCAGCAGCGAGGTGATGCACCGCATCGAGCGCGAGCTCGACCGGGAGGACGCTCGGCTCGAGATCTAGGCTCGATCCCTTGGCCGTTGGCTAGCCAATCGGCCGTGACCAGGGCTGCTTGCATTGGCTGGGCACGCCCGCCGGGATACAGTCACGGCATCGGGCAAATCGTCAACAAAGGAGCGGTGACGACGATGGCTGCTGAGACCCCGACGATCGTCCTGGTCCACGGTGCCTGGGCTGATGCGACCGGCTTCGACGCCGAGCTCCGCGCCCTACAGGGCCGAGGGTTCCGTGCCATCGGCTTCGCCAACCCGCTTCGCGACCTCGCCGACGACGCGGCCTACCTGGCTGAGTTCCTGGGGAGCCTGACCGGCCCGATTGTGCTCGTCGGCCATTCCTACGGCGGCAATGTCATCTCGATGGCTGCGGTCGGCAACGACCAGGTGCAGGCGCTGGTCTACTTCAACGGCTGGATGTGCGACGAGGGCGAGAGCCAACAGCAGCTCCTTGAGCGGTTCGAAGGCAGCCTGGTGGGACCCTCGATCCGGCCCGTGCCGTACACCGCAGCGGACGGGAGCGATGGCACCGACCTCTACTTGGACCCCGAGGCGTTCGGTGAAGCCTTCGCCGCCGACGTCGACCCTGAGACGGCCGCGGTGATGGCCGCGGCCCAGCGGCCCTATGCCGCGGCCGCGTTCGCGGCCGCGCCGTCGGGCCCGCCGGCGTGGAAGACGCTGCCGTGCTGGTATCTGCTCGGCACCCAGGACAAGGCGATCCCGCCGGCGCTGCAGCGGTTCATGGCCGAGCGCGCGAACGCCACCATTGTGGAGGTGGCGGCCTCGCACGTCTCGTTCGTGTCCCAGCCCGAGGCCGCGACCCAGCTCATCCTCCAGGCCGTCGAGGCCAGCGCCGCAGCACGGCCATAAGAAGGCAACCGCCGGCCTGGTCGCCCTATCCGTCGCGGATCTCGAGCACGTCAGCCCACCTTCAGCCCGGGTCCCGGCACCAGCTCGACCTCGTCGAAGCGGAGCACGTCGGCTCCCTTCGGCACGAACGCCGCGATCACCGGTTGATTGTCCGCCTTGCGGCGCAGGAGTCGGGATGGCTTCTCGCTCAGATACTTGTCCCCCCACTGCCGCAGACCGCTGAGGGCGATGTTGAGGTCGCGGCCCTTGGCGGTGAGCCGGTACTCGTAGCGGGTCGGTCGCTCGCTGTAGGGGACGCGCTCGAGCACGCCCTCGCCGACGAGCCGGTTCAACCGGTCGGTGAGGACGTTGCGGGCGACCCCCAGGCTCTCCTGGAGCTCGTCGAAGCGGCGAATCCCGAGGAACACGTCGCGGATGATCAGCAGCGTCCAGCGCTCGCCGACGATCTCCAGCGCCCGCGCGATCGAGCAGTTCTGACCTTCGTACTCCCGCTTCAGCATGTCCGGAGCGTAGCAGTGTAAGTTGCGTTACGCAACTCACTCGAGTATGGTCCCCTCCACGAGTTTCTTCACGCAACCAAGGAGCATCGCTATGCCCATGATCGACGTCTATGCGACGGCAGGGACCTTCGCCGACACCCACCAGCTCGCCGCCGACCTCGCGGCCGCGGTCATGACCATCGAGCAGGTGCCGGACATCCCCATGTTCCGGCAGAACACCGCGGCCTTCATCCACGACCTACCCGCCGGCAGCCTGTCCAACGTCGACGGCGACTCCAACTACGTGCGGATCCAGGTTCTCACCAACGCCGGCGCGCTCGATCGGGACAAGCAGCTGGCGGTGGTCGAGCAGTTGACCCGGATCGCCGCCGACGCCGCCGGGGACCCGACCCTTGCCAGCCGGACGTGGGTGCTGTTGACCGAGGCGCCGGACGGAGGGTGGGGCCTGGGCGGCCACGCCAACACCAATGAGGAGTTGGTGGCGGCCGCCCGGGCGCAGATCGCCAGCCTGCGGGCCGGTCAGCCCTCCGCCGAGTAGCCAAGAACGCGCTCGCCGACCGACTCGGTGTTAGCGCGACCTAGGAGGAGACAGTCACCCGTACGCCTAGCGCCGATCGTGCGCCACGCTAGCGCTGGGCGAGTCCAAGAGTAGGTGTGGCCGTCAATCTTCCGGCCTGCAGCAGATCACGTCCTGATGGCTGTTGTTAGCGACCGAGGCCATAGACGATGGCATCCGCCAAGGGCAGTGCCTGGCCTGTGGCCCACTGTATGCGGAATTCGTCATCGCCGAGGTTGTCCCGCAAGGGCGTAAGCAGCCGCTCTTCGAGCGGGCGGACCACGAAGGGTGGGATCGCTAGGCTGCGAAGGTTGACGGCTGCCCCCCACAGGCGGACGGCGCGGGCTTCCTGGCCGTTGCTCGTGGCCGCCACGGCCGCCATGCCCCACAGGCACTGGGCGATCATCGTCTTGTCCTGCGACTGTTGGGCGAATCTGAGGCCTTCTTGGAACAGGGGTGCCGCCCGCTGGTAGTCCGCCTCGTGCAGGGCGACGATGCCAAGGTCGGCCAACTGGTAGCCGGTCGGGCGGACGGCCCGGATCGTGCGGGCCAGGGTCAGGGCTTGTTCAAGCAGGGATGATGCGCGTTTGCGGTTGCCTTCACCGAGCGCCAACATGGCAAGGCCGCTGAGCACGCCCGCGATGCCCTCTAGGTCCTCGACCGCTCGGAACCGCGTCAGGCTCTCGTCGAGGGGTGCTTGGGCCCGGGCAGACTCGTTGGTCTTCAGCAGCGACAGGCCAAGGTTGCCAAGGGCCATGGCCAGGTGCCAGTCGCTTGCTCCATCCTGTGCCACGGTGACGGCCTGGGTGTGCAGGCTGACGGCGCGGTCTAGCTGGCCTGCCCGCTCGGCGGTCTGGCCGAGCATGGACAGCGCAGCGACCGTCCATTCCGTATCCTCGAGTTCCTGGAACAGTGAGAGGCTCTCGCTCAGCTGCCGGTCGGCTTGGCGGTCATGACCGCCGGACCGTAGCGACAGGTAAGACCTCACGAACAAAGCCCTGGCCAGGATAGGCCGCGACAGACGGTCACGATGCTCCAGGGCCGCATCCAGCCACCGCATTCCCTCGCTCAGGAGGCCGCGGTCCACCCACAAGAACGTGAGCACCGGTGCGGCCAGTTGAACGATGACCTCAGGCTCCTGGTTGGCGAGTGACCAGCCCAGCACGGCGCGGAAGTTGTCCAGGTCGGCCTCAAGCCGCTCATACCATAGCCCCTGCCGAGGTCCCAGGAGCTCCGGCTCGGCCAGTTCGACCAGTGCCAGGAAGTAGTTGGCCTGGCGGCGGGCGACGGCGTCGGTCTCGCCGCGGTCGGCCAGCCGCTCCAGCCCATACTCACGAACGGTTTCCAGCATCACCAGCCGCCGGTCGCCGTCCGGCCCCTCGCGCGGGTGCAGCAGGTTCTTGTCGACCAGGACCTCTAGACCAGCCAGCACCTCCAGGTCGTCCTCCAGGCCGCAGACCGCCTCGGCCGCCTCCAGGCTGCACCCGCCCGCGAAGGCGGCCAGCCGCGCGAACAGGGTCCGCTCGTCCGGATCCAGCAGGTCGTAGCTCCAGTCGAGAGTCGCTCGCAACGTCTGCTGGCGGGCCGGCAAATCACGGGCGCCACCCTTGAGCACCTGGAGCCGGCGTTCCAACCGAGACAGCAGCGCCTGCGGCGACAGCAACCTGGATCTCGCGGCGGCCAACTCGATCGCCAGCGGCAGCCCATCCAAGCGCCGGCAGATCTCGACGAGCAGCGGCGCGCTGGCATCGTTGATCGCAAAGCTCGGATCCACAGCCCGGGCACGCTCTACGAACAGCGCCACTGCCTCGGATGAAGCCACATCGGCACTCTCCGACGACCCCGGGCTGGGCAGCGAGAGCGGCAGCACCGCAAAGGTGTGCTCGCCGGAGACGCGCAAGGCGGCCCGGCTGGTCACTAGCGCTTTCAGCCGCGGGCAGGCCACCAACAACTCGACGACCATTGCGGCCGCCGGGAGCACCTGCTCGAAGTTGTCCAGCACCACCAGCAGGCGCCGATCACCCACCTGCTCGGCCACCTTCTCCAGCAGGGACTGACCTGCGGCCTCCCTGATCCCAAGGGCCTGGGCGATGGTCGGCACCACCAACCCGGGATCCTGGACCGCCGCCAGCCCGACGAAGACCACCCCATCCGGGAACGCCGGGACGAGCCCGCGAGCGACCTCGAGGGCCAGCCGGGTCTTCCCCGTGCCGCCCGGACCGGTCAGGGTCAGCAGGCGCACCTCCTCCCGCCGCAGCAGCGCGCAGGCTTGGGCCAGCTCCCGCCGGCGGCCGATGAACCTTGTCAACGGGGTGGGGAGATCGTCCGGGCGAGGACCGAGGGTACGCAGTGGCGGGAACTCGGCGGGCAGGCCAGGGATGACCACCTGAAAGAGCCGCTGGGGCTCGGTCAGGTCCTTGAGCCGGTGCTCGCCGAGGTCACGCAGCCCCACCCCGGCCGGCAGGTCGTCGCCAAGTAGCTCACGGGTGGGTTGGGAGAGCAGGGCTTGGCCACCATGTCCAGCCGAGCAGATGCGGGCCGCGCGATGCACGTCCAGGCCGGCATAGTCCTGGGCAACAACGATCGGCGCACCCGTGTGAATGCCCATCCGGATCCGCAGCGCCACCCCATCGGGCCATGGCTGGGCAGCAAGCGCCCGCTGCGCGGCCACAGCCGCCGCCACCGCGTCGCTGGCCTTGGCGAAGGCGACGAAGAACCCGTCGCCTTCGGTGCCGACCTCATGGCCGTGGTACTGACCGAACGCCGCCCGAAGGAGCTCCTGGTGCACGGCCAAGACCTGGACATACCTGTCCCCTAGGCGCTCAAGCAGCCGTGTGGATCCTTCGATGTCGGTGAACAGCAGTGTGACGGTTCCCGTCGGCAGCTCGATCATCACGCCCCGGCCCGAGGATCGGGCAAGTCCGTCCGTCTTCAGGTTCTGGCTAATACTCGCAGGCCAACTCCGAAGCAGCCTAGCTTCCGACCAGCCTCGCCACAGTCAAATCAACCCCTTCAAGCGGCCGCAATCCCTACAGCACCGCAGCACACTGCCCTCGCCATAACGAATGAAGCTTCGCCGTTCGCTCTACGCTCGACCCGAAATTCGTCCCGAGGACAGCAGTGCACCGCCTGCTAGGGCCGACCCGCGCAACGCTTTGCTGAACCATCCCCGAGGCCCATTCGACGCTCTACCAGCGCAACACTCTGGCTGAGGCATCACGGGAGCCTTGCCCCGGATCGGAGTTGTCACGCTCCGTGCTCGTAGGACTGCGGGCCGTGTTTTCTGGCAAATTTCTGGCAAATGGCGGTTCGGGGCTCTCCGGGCATGCAAGAGGCCGGGTGCTGGACCCGGCCTGGCCTGCTGGTTTGTGGTGGAGCCCCCCGCCGGAATCGAACCGGCGACCCCATCCTTACCATCGATGGTCGGCCCGTTCGGGAGACAATGCGGCACCTCGCTCCGCTCCATAGAACTACAAGTGGCGG
>Ga0307320_10000918_pt1 | contig 10672 bp, 11 predicted proteins | sample ER_DNA_369_FD_194495 | JGI IMG/M metagenome (GOLD analysis project Ga0307320, IMG submission 194495) | Bulk soil microbial communities from the East River watershed near Crested Butte, Colorado, United States - ER_DNA_369 | ecosystem: Environmental > Terrestrial > Soil > Floodplain | place...
ACCGGGAAGGTGACGAGGTCGTACTCGCCGCGCTCGAGCACGTCCCCGGGCCGAAGCTCGAGGAGCTCGAGCCCGTAGGTCAGCTTGCCGAAGACGCGCCGGAGCGCCCCGAACAGGTCTTTCAGCCCCGGCGGCCCGTACACCGTCAGCGGCACCTCACGACCGCGCAGCGCGAACGTCTTGAGCATCCCGGGCAACCCGAGGTAGTGGTCGGCGTGGAAGTGCGAGACGAACACCTCCCGTAGCTCGATCAGCCCTACGGACGAGCGCAGCAGCTGCCGTTGCGTGCCCTCGCCGCAGTCGAACAGGAGCCGCTCGCCGCCTCGGCGCAGGAGCAGCGCCGACGGCCCCCGCTGCGCCGTCGGCACGGAGCCGGAGGTGCCCAGGAAAACGAGGTCCAGATCCACGCTGTGAGTCTAGTGTTGGTGCCTCAAGGGTTTCCGGTGGCGATCCGATATCCAGCCGTACCGTGCGACTGCTGGCCGGAACCGGTTCGAACCTGGGCGCGGCTACCGAGCGCTCGCTCACGCTGCTCCGTGTCTTCCTGCTCGCAAGCGCGCTGATCGTCGCCCTCGGCGGCGTGGTGTTGAGCTCGATCCTCACGCGCGCGCTCTCGGACCAAGCCGTCGGGGACAGCCGAGCGAGCCTCGCGCAGTACGTCGACGGCGTCCTCCGGACGGCCCTCGTCCGCGACGGCCGGCTCCAGGTGAGCGGTCACATCCCGGCACGGTTGCGCGACGAGCTGCGGCGTAACGGCGCGCTCGTCACGGTGAAGGTGTGGCGCCCCGACGGCGTGCTCGCGTGGACGAACCGCGCGCAGGGACGAATCGGACGGCCGTTCGAGCTCGACGGCGACCTCGCCGAGGCCATTCGCGACGGCCGGACGGCGGGCCACATCGACCAGCTCTCGGCCGACGAGGACCGCGTCGAGCGCGGGCTCGGGTACGACCACCTCCTCGAGGTCTACACGCCGATCTTCTCCGACCACGGCCGCGGCGTGCTCGGCGCCTTCGAGATCTACGCCGACCCGACCGGCCTCGAGCACACGCTCGCAACCCGGCGGCACCTGATCTGGGCCACCGTCGCTGGCGTCCTGCTCATGCTCTGGGCCGCGCTGGCCCTGCTCGTCCGCGGCGCCTCCAGCACGCTCCGCCGCCAGACCGGGCAGCTCCACGAGCGGTCGCGGGCCCTGATGGACGCGTACGAGCAGCTCGAGAAGAGCTCACTGGAAGCGGTCGAGAGCCTGAACGCGACCGTCGAGGCGAAGGATCCCGACACCGCCGGGCACTCCTTGCGCGTCCAGCGCGTCGCGCTCGCGCTCGGCGAGGAGCTCGGTTTGACCGCACACCAGCTGGACGCGCTGCGCTTCGGCTCGCTCTTCCACGACATCGGCAAGATCGCGGTTCCCGACGGGATCCTCGTCAAGCCCGCCAAGCTCGACTACTGGGAGTACGTCCAGATGAAGACGCACTCGGCCGAGGGAGCGCGGATCGTGGGCAAGTTCGGCCGCCTGCGCAGCGCGGTGCCCATCATCAGGCACCACCACGAGCGCTGGGACGGCGCGGGCTACCCGGACGGCCTCTCGGGCGCGCAGATTCCGCTCGAGGCCGCGATCGTGGGGCTCGCCGACGCGTGGGACGCGATGACGACCGACCGGCCCTACCACCGCGCGCTGAGCATCGACGAGGCGCTGGTCGAGGTGCGGAAAGGCCGCGGCACGCAGTTCTCGCCTGTGGTCGTCGACGCGTTCTTCGAGGCCGCGGCTCACCGTGGCCGCGAGCTGGGCTTCGACGAACCGGTCCTGCGCGCCGGTTAGAGTCGCGCTCGTGCGTGAGGAGGTGCGCGAGCTCCTGCGACGCGAGCCCTCTTCGGAGGAGCACGAGGCGATCCGCGAGCTCTGGAAGCGGCACTCGATCGCCGAGGACAACCGCGATCTCCCGGGACTGCTCTCGACGCTGACCGAGGACTGCGTCTACGAGCTCGTCCAGACCGGCCACCGCTGGGAGGGCCACGAAGGTGCGGCGCGCTTCTACACGGGGCTGCTCGGCGGGTTCCCCGACATCGTTTTCCAGCTGACGAACATCGTGATCGGCCCGCAAGGCGTGTGCGAGGAGGCCGACGTCACCGGCACCCACGAGGCTGAGTGGCTCGGCGTCGCACCGACCGGCGAGCTGCTCGCCTGGAAGGTGACGATCTTCTTCCCCTGGGACCGCGAGCAGGGGCTCTTCCGAGGCGAGCGCGTCTACACGGCCGGCCTGCCCTTACCGGGCTGAGGGCAGCACGAGGCGCTGACCCGGGACAATGACGCTCCCGCCCAGGTGGTTGCGCCGGCCGATCCGGTAGATCGCGTCCCGCGGGTCGCCCGCGTAATGGCTGGAAGCGATCGACCAGAGCGTGTCGCCCGGCTTGACCGTGTATCGCAGCTCTGCGCCCGCGCCGTGCGAGGCCCGGGCGACGACCGCCCACGCGATCAACGCCAGCGCCGAGATCAGGAGGATCTTTCCGAACATATGTTCGCCATGCTAACGCGAACAGGTGTTCGTGTCAAGCTACTAACGCGACGAAGTGCGGCTCGAGACGCTCGCCCGCGACCTCGACGACGAGCATCGATCGCTGCGGAGCGCGCCGTCGCTCGGTCGGGCTGCCGGGGTTGAGGATCCAGACGCCTCGATGCCGCTCGAGCTGCGGAACGTGGGTGTGCCCGTAGACGACCGCGTCGCAGCCGGGGAACCACGACACGAGGCGCTCCTCCCTCCCCACCCTCGGCCCGGCGATGTGCACCATGCCGATCCGCGCGCCTTCGACCTCGACCACGCGCCGTTCCGGAAGCAGTTCCTTCAACGCCGGCTCGTCCATGTTCCCGAAGACCGCCTCGACGGGCGCGATCGCCTCGAGCTCCCGAAGCACGGAGGCGGCGACGAGGTCGCCCCCGTGCAGGATCAGGTCGGCCCGCTCCAGCTCACGCAGGCACGCCTCGGGAAGCCGGCGCGACCCGCGGGGCAGGTGCGTGTCGGAGATGACGGCGACGCGCGTCAGACGGAGAGGAAGCGCCCGTCGCGGTACACGAGCTCGCCGTCAGCGTAGACCTCGCTCCCGGAGCGCAGGTCGCAGATCATGTCCCAGTGCAGCGCGGAGCGGTTCTCGCCGCCGCACTCAGGGTAGGCCGCGCCGAGCGCGAGGTGCACGGTTCCGCCGATCTTCTCGTCGAAGAGGATGTTGCGCGTGAAGACGGCGATCGCGTCGTTCAGCCCGAACGCGAGCTCGCCGACGCGCCTCGCTCCCTCGTCCACGGCGATCATCTCCTCGAGGAAGGCCTGCCCGTGCGCAGCGGTCGCCTCGACCACCTCTCCGTCGCGAAAGCGCAGCCGCACGTCGTCGACCTGCCGACCGCGGAAGACGGCCGGGTAGGTGAAGTGGATCTCGCCCTCGGCGCTGGACTCGTGCGGCGCGGTGAAGACCTCGCCGTCCGGAAAGTTCTCGTGTCCGTCCGCGGGGATCCACGTGCGTCCGCCGACGGCGAAGGTGACGTCGGTGCCCTCGGCGACGAACCGCAGCTCCTCCTTCGCGCTCAGGAACTCCACCACGCGGCTCAGCTCCTCGGCGAACGCCTGCCAGCGCGAGACCGCGTCGCCGTCGTCGAGGAAGGCCGCGCCGTAGACGAACTCCTCGTACTCGGCGAGCGACATCTCCGCGTCCTGGGCGGCGGCCTTCGTCGGGTACCCGCTCAGCACCCAGCGCAGCTCGCCGTTCCGCGCACGCTCCAGGTATCGGTCGCGAAGTTCGAGGCGCGAGCGCTCGATCAGCGCCTGGCGCATGGGGTCGACCGCGGTCAGCGACTTCGTATTCGCCGGGCCTTCGATCACGATCCGCACGTCGGCGCGCTCGATGTCCTCGCGCAGCGCCGGGTTCACCCACTCGACCTGGTCGTCGTTGCCCTCTGCCAGCAGGTGCTCCTCGAGCTCGGGAGCGACGCGCGTGACCGGATGGGCGCCGGCCCGCAGGACGCTCGCATAGAGCTCGTCGATCAGCGGTTCGACGGTGGCGGGGCCCTCGAGCAGCACCAGCTCTCCCGGCCTGACGCCCGCGGAGTAGCCGACGAGCACCTCGGCCAGCCGCCCTAGCCGCTCAGACACGCTCGACCGCCGTCTCGGGCTGCTCCAGGAAGCTCCCCGCCCGCCAAACGAGCTCTCCGTCGGCGTAGACCTCCCCGGCCTCGCGCAGGTCGCAGACGAGGTCCCAGTGCAACGAAGACTCGTTGCGCCCGCCGAGCTCCTCGAACGACGAGCCCAGGGCGACGTGCATGGTGCCGCCGATCTTCTCGTCGAAGAGCGTGTTCTGCGTGAAGCGGTCGATCTCGTAGTTGAGGCCGAACGCGACCTCCCCGAGCCGCCGCGCGCCCTCGTCGAGGTCGAGGAGCGCGGCGAGGTATTCGCTCCCGTGAGCCGCCTCGGCCTCGACGACCACGCCGCCCTCGAAGCGCAGGTGAATGCCGGTCACCTCGTGTCCGTGGAAGAGCGCCGGGAAGCCGAAGCTGATCTCACCTTGGGTCGCGGTCTCTACCGGGCTCGTGTAGACCTCGCCGTCGGGCATGTTGTGTCCGCCGTCCGCGGCGCCCCAGCGGCGGCCCTCGACGCCGAGCTTCAGATCCGTGCCGGGGCCGAGGATGCGAATCTCGCGCGCCCGGGTCATCGCCTCCGCACGCTGCTGAAGCTCCTTGCGGACACCCTCCCAGTGCGCAACCGGGTCGCCGTCGTCTTCGACGTGGCATGCGCGGAAAACGAATCGCTCGTACTCGCCGAGCGACATCTCGGCGTCCTGGGCGTGCGCCTCCGTCGGGAAGAGCACACCGCACCAGCCGAGCTCACCCGTGGCCATCCGAGCCCAGCGACGCTTCGCCAGCTCCTGCGTCGAGGCGATCAGGCGTTGATGGCGGTCCGGGTCCGCGCGGCTCAGCGCGCGGGTGTTCGACTCCGCCCAGACGGTCACGATCGCGTCCACCATCTCCACCTCGGCCTTCGCGATCGGCGAGACGAAGTCGAGCTGGTCCTCGCTCGCCTCCGCGAGCAGCAGCTCCGGGAGACGCTCGAGCTCGAGGTTGACGTACGGATGCGCCCCGGCCGCGAGCGCGGCGCGGTAGAGCTCGACCGCGAGCGGCGAGGCCACGGGCGCCGCGTCGATCCGCAGCACCTTGCCGGGCTCGAGCCCTAGCGAGTAGGAGACGATCAGCTCGGCAAGCCGCGCGACGCGCGGGTCCCTCATTTGCGCGCGCGACCGACGCGGAAGACGCGGCTGACGAGGACGCTGACGCGCTTGGGGTTCATCGCGGCGCTCATGCGGATCGCAAAGACGTACCTGCCTGCCTTGAGCTTGCGCCGCGGAAAGTACACAACGCGCGTCTTCGCCTTGATCGTGCCCTTCGCGAACAGCAGCGGCTTCGGCCGACCCCTCGCGAGGCGCTTCGCGAGCACGGCCTTGCGCGGGCCGGCCTTGAAGATCCCCGCCTTGAAGGTCGCCTCCTCGCCGGCGCCGGCCTTGAAGCTCCAGCGCATCCGCTTCAACGGCATCGGCTTGCGGAGGTTGCCCCAGGCGGCGACGGGCAGCGTGACGGTGGTGATGTGCCGCCACGTCACTGGCAGGTCCTGGCAGTCGCCGTGCGTCTGGGCGATCGTCTGCTTCACGCTGTCGTACGAGGGCCGGTGCGAGCCGTTTGCGCGCTCCAGACCGCTCTGCCAGCGGTCGAGGTCGAGCTCGTCGATGAGGTGGAAGAAGCTCAGCATCCGGACGGCCGGGTCGCACTCGGTGAACATGATCGTGTCGCGGTAGTAGTCGGCCTGCATCTGCTCGCTGACCGGCACGAGCCCCTTCGTCTCGGTGCCGAAGTACATGTTTGCGAGCGTCGGCAGCGGCGCCACCTGCCAGCCGACCTCGTCCAGGTCGAGCTTCAGGGGCCGCGCGAAGGATTTGCCCGGCTCGGCGAAGGTCGCCTGGGCGGTGCCGTGGAACGCGTCCCAGACCGCCTGCTTGATCCGGGCGAGATTCGGCAGTCCCGCGTTCGGCCAGATGTAGCCGACGTCGGGCGAAGGTTGGCTGGGAGGCGGGTAGGGGTGGAAGGCGAGCTCGTCCATCAGCGGCTTCGTCCGGCCGCTCACGCGGTAGGCGACGCCGAGGTCATGGAGGAACCGGACCGGGGAGCGCGAGCGGTTGCTCTTGGCAGAAGGCTGGTCGTTGCCGCGCGGCGAGAGGCCCAGGCCCATCACCGTGATCGCGGGATCGACGGCCTTGAGCGCGTCGTAGGAGCCGGCCAGCACCGGGAGATAGGAGGCCGCCGAGACCGGCTTGCCGCCGATGAACTGCGGCAACCAGAAGCGCGGCTGGTTCGGCTCGTTGCCGATCACGTAGTCCTTCACCATCGGAAAGGTCTTCGCGATCTGCCGCACGAAGGCGACGAACTGCGTCGTGGCCGACGGCGACGCGGTGAGGTCGGCGGCGCGCAGCGGCGCGACGGCAAAGACGATGCGCGTGCCGGTCGCCTGGGCCTGCGGCATCCAGGCCGCGATCTGGGCCTGGCCCGGGATCGTCGTCGGCTTGCTCGGGTCCCAGTTGACCGAGATGCGGTTCACCTTCAGCCCGACGTCGCTCAGGGTGGCGAAGAAGGCGGCACCGGTCCCGCTCTTGCCCGCGTCTTCGGTCACGCCGACCTCGAGCCCGGCCCGCGCGCCGGTTGCGCAGGCGAGCGCGGCGCCCGCGCACAGCAGCAGTCCGAAGATCCTCGTCACTCGTGTTCCTCCTGGTCTCGACCCATCTCTACGGTCTCACGTTCTTCGGCGAACGTGAAGCGGCTCCTCGACACTAGTGATCGGCGGGAACGGCCCCGGCTTGAGTGTCGATCGTCTCCAGGACGGCATCGAGCAACGGCCCCGCTCCGAAGCGGACCGGGTCGTCGGCCGGGAGGCCCGTCTCCTCGGCGGCCTCGGCGATCGCGGCGCGTGCCCCGTCGTCGTCGAGGTCGGCGGTGTTGAGCGCGAGGCAGGCGACGCGCGCCGGCCGCAGCGGGAGCGCGACTCGCTCGTGCAGGCCGATCAGCTCCCGCAGGCTCGGAATCGGGTGCCCGGGATAGCCCTCGATCTCGGTGGCGTGGGCCTTGTGGCAGAGGATGAAGGCGTGCGGGGCCGAGCCGTGGATCAGGCCGAGCGTGACGCCCGAGTACGCCGGATGGGAGAGCGACCCCTGGCCCTCGACGAAGAGCAGCTCCCCGCCGCGGCGGTGGCCCTCGACGACGAGCCGCTCCGCCGCGCCGGCTAGGAAGTCCGAGACGACGGCGTCGACGGCGATGCCCCAGCCGGCGATCGCGATCCCGGTCTGGCCGGTGGGGACGAAGACCGACGGCAGGCCGCGGCGGCGCGCCTCGAGGTCGAGCTCCAGCGCAACGGTCTTCTTCCCGATCGCGCAGTCGGAGCCGACCGTGAGCGCGATCCGCGCCGGGAGCTCGAGGTTCTCGCCGGTCGGCACGCCGAGGTCGGCGGGCGGCCTGCGCAGGTCGCGCAGCTCGACGCCGTGCCGTTCGGCAAGCGCTCGCAGCTCCGGGTCGTCGCCGACGAACTCGTGCAGTCCGCTCTCGAGGTCGAGACCGCTCGCGATGCAGGCCTTGAGCAGCTCTCGCCAGGCCGGCGGGAACCTGCCGCCCTGGGTCGCGACCCCGACGACCGCGGTCGTCGGCTCGAAGCGGAGCGACTCCTCGACCGTCGCGACGACCGGCACGCCCTCGTGCGTCTCCCCCGCATGCGTCGAGTCGAGGATCGCAACGGTCGGGTCGGGCGCGTAGCGGAGGATCCCGCGCGCGGTCTTGCCGTAGTGCGGGTCGCCGGAGCGGCCCTCGGCGAGGATCAGGTAGCGCTTCCGTGACACTTCTGTATTCGTGTCTGACACCGGGTTCACGCGGCCGGCCGAGGAGAAACGCCCGCATCGACGCCCGCCGTCACAGTTCCGTCACCTTCACGTGACGGTTTCGCGCGCGTGTCTGACACCGAGGCCCGGCGCGTCGGCCGGGAGCTGCACACCGTCGACGAGCTCCACGCCCGGCCACGGGTCCTCCGTGAGCAGCAGGTTGCCGTCGAGGTCAACGTGGTCGAACAGGCTCGCGATCTGCGCGCCGGCCGCCACCGCGAGCCCCGACTCGTTCATGCAGCCGAGCATCAGCCCGAGTCCGAGCGCCCGGCCTGCGTGCGTCATCCGAACCGCCTCGCGGATCCCGCCCGACTTCGCGAGCTTCACGGTGAGCCCGTGCGCGCGCTCGGCGCAGGCGGCCACGTCGTCGAGCGTGTGGCAGTCCTCGTCGACGTAGATCGGGAGCGGCGAAGAGCGCTTCAGCTCCGGGCCGTCCGGATCGGCCGCCCGCAGCGGCTGCTCGCAGTACTCCACGCCGAGCGCCGCGAGCTGCGGCAGCGCGTCGAGCGCCTCGTGCAGCGACCACGCCTCGTTCACGTCGACCTGCAGCGGGACGTCGGAGACGCCGCGCACGGCGCGCACCCGCTCGACGTCGAGGCCGTCCCCTGCGCCGAGCTTGAGCTTCAGCCGCCGGAACCGGCCGCGCACCTTCTCCGCGCGCCGGGCCATGTCGTCCGGGTCGCCGAGCCAGATCGTCCACGAGGTCGGCGGCCCCTCACGCCACAGCCCGAGCAGCCGCCAGACCGGCAGCCCGACGAGCTTTCCGCAGAGGTCGTGCAGCGCCGCGTCGATCGCCGCCTTCGCCGCCTGCTCCCCGGGTCGGCCGCGCAGCCGCGCCTCGATCGCCTCGAAGGCGAACGGGTCGTCGCCCAGCAGCTCACCGGCCTCCTGCGCGAACGCCAGCGCCGAAGCCGCCGACTCCTCGTACCGCTCGATCGGCGCGGCCTCGCCGAAGCCACTGACGCCTTCGTGCCGGATCTCGACGAAGACCACCTCCGCCTCGTCCGCCGCCCCGCGCGAGATGACGAAGGTCTCGGCCATCCGCAACGTCGCGATCCGGGCCTCGAGCTCCACGGCGATACCTTAGAAGCTCGAGCCGCGACGCTAGACTGACCAACCCAAGCGCCTGTAGCTCAGGGGATAGAGCGCGCGCCTCCGGAGCGCGAGGTCGCAGGTTCGATTCCTGCCAGGCGCATCTGCCGCGTGGCTGTGCGGAATCGAAAGAGCTTGGCGGGAACGATTCACCTTTCGGCCTCGTCGAGCATCCCGCGTAGCGTCTCGGTCAGCTGGTCGATGCCCCAATCGGTGTAGATGTCGCCGGTCGTTGAGATCGACGAGTGGCCGAGTAGCTTCTGGACGGCCTTCAGGTTCCCGCGCGTGCCATCGAGAACGCGCTGGCCGCCGGCAACCAGAGGGCTTCGCAGTCGGCGCAGCGCGGAATGATCACGACGTTCGGGGGCCGTCCTCCGTTCGACCCCAGCATTGCCGCCACTAGCCGCGGTGGAGAGGGAAGCGGGAGCCCTCGTACGGCAGACAATTGGCACCCAACTCCACCGGGACGGGGCGCCAATCGGGATGTACTCTGGATGCCGTGAGCACCACGCCAATGGACATTGCTCGCGAAGGCCTAGAGGCATGGCGCGCCGGCGACTTCGAGACGATCGAGGAGATCCTCGACCCGAATGTGGAGTGGCATGCAACCGAGCCTGGGGAGTGGGACTGCCATGGTCGAGACGACGTCATGCAGACGCTTCGGGAACGGCACGAGCAAGGCTTCGCCAAGGGCGACTTGCAGTTCCAAGACGGCGGAGCGGACGCGGTGATTGTCATCGCGCACCCGAGCGAGGTCGGTGGCCCAGACTGGCCGGACGAGACCGTGACGGTCATGAAGTTCCGGGGCGACCGGGTCGTGTCCATGCAGGACTACCGAACCGAGGCCGAGGCTCTTGCAGCCGCGGGGCAGACGTAACCCTTACGTTCCACGTTGCCAACGCCTAGGCGTCCTTCAGCGCGTGCGCTCGTTTCTTCGCTTCGCCCGCAATAACTCCGGTTGCGGAGATTGGTTCGAGGAATCTCCGCCGGACTCGTTCGTCCGCGAGCCGCGTCGGCCGCGTCCTAGCGCGCCGTCAGCGAGCGTGGCCCTAGAGCCGCCGCTCGACCTGCCTTGACCGGCGCCCAGCATTGCCGCATGGCATCGAGAAAGAAGAGGCCCGGGACGCCCCGGGCCTCCATGTCTTCTTCCTAGCCGCACTCCAAGCTGACGTTGTCGAAGGACACGGTCACGTCCCCGCTCGGCGTCACGGTGATGTGCGCCGTCTCCTTCACGTAGTAGGTCGGGGCACCCCTCGTGCCGACTACGTGAAAGCGATTGATGAACGTGTCCGTGAACCCTCCGCTCGGCGTGAAAACAGTCGTTTCGCGCGTGAGTCCCGTTGCGTGGTAGGGGATGCCACTGCTGTTTGACCCGCTCACGCCTTGCGGCTGGAAGTGGAAGGTCAGCAAGAACCCCCCGCCGGGTAGCGGCTGCTCGGTGAAAACGCCGAGCAAGTGCCCTGACAGCGTGATCGTCTCGCCGCAACCCTCGATGGTCGCCTCGAATGGGATGTTCTTTTCAACGGTCGTTGAGGCGCGCGCCGTCGCGGCTGGGATCGCCAATCCGGCGACGACCCCGACAAGGGCCACTCGTAGGAACCATCTCATGGAAAACCTCCCCCGTCTGAAATCCCGG
>Ga0307320_10000919_pt1 | contig 10661 bp, 6 predicted proteins | sample ER_DNA_369_FD_194495 | JGI IMG/M metagenome (GOLD analysis project Ga0307320, IMG submission 194495) | Bulk soil microbial communities from the East River watershed near Crested Butte, Colorado, United States - ER_DNA_369 | ecosystem: Environmental > Terrestrial > Soil > Floodplain | place: USA...
GGCGAGCGAGAGCAACGTGGTCTTGCCGCTCCCGTTCGGTCCCAGGACCACCCAATGCTCCCCGGAGCTGATCGTCAGGTCGACGGGTCCGAGGAACAGATCGGTGCCCACACGGACCGCAGCCCCGTCGAAGGAGACGACCTCGTCCCCGGTCACCGAACGGCCACGCCGTACGGTGATCCGAGCAGCTCGCGTACCTCGCCGTCGTCGTCGAAGAACAAGAACCGGTCCATCAGCCGCATGAACCAACGGTCGTGCGTGACGGCGACGACGGTCCCCTCGTAGCGGCCGATCGCCTCCTCCAGCGCATCCGCCGACGCGACATCCAGGTTGTCGGTCGGCTCGTCCAAGAGCAGGAGCGTGGGCGAATCGATCTCCATCAACATGATCTGGAACCGCGCTCGCTGGCCGCCGGACAACACCTCGTACGGGTTCGCCGCCACGTGGTCGAGCTCGTAGCGACGGAGGGCGGACATCGCTCCCGTTCGATCGAGTCCCTTCTTCAGCACCACGTCGAGGATCGGCTGGTCGCCCACGTCCGCACGATCGTGCAGCTGTGTGAAATGTCCGGGCGTCACCCGTGCGCCGAGCATCCACTCGCCATCGTGAGGCACGGGTTCACCGGCGAGCAGGCGGATGAGGTGTGTCTTGCCCGTCCCGTTCGGCCCGATCACGCCCAGTCGCTCCCCGAACCGCACCTCGGCGTCGAAGGGTTCCACGATCCCCCGGATCGAAAGGCCTCGTGCGCGGAAGACCACCTTCCCGGTCCGGCCGCCGGCGAGGCGCATCTTGACGTCCTGGGTGGCGGCCTTCTCCGGCGGCTTCTCGCGCGTCTCGAACCGCTCGAGCCGGTGCTCGGCCGATCGCGCCTTCGACGCCCAACCGTCGTTGTACGCCGCCTTGCGCTTCATCTCCTTCACCATCGCGCTGAGCCGGCGGCGTTCGTCCTCGTACCGGCGGTGACGCTCGTCCAGACGCTCGACCCGGGCGTCCCGGGCCTCGGCATAGGTCGAGAAACCTCCGACATGGGTCCACGCTGCGCGGCCCTCGAGGGTCACGATCCGGGTCGCCGCGCGGTCGAGGACGGTTCGGTCGTGCGAGACGAACAAGATCGTGCGCGGATCCTCCGCGATGGTCGCTTCGAGCCAGCCCTTGCCCTGGATGTCGAGGGTGTTGTCCGGTTCATCCAGCAGGAGGACGTCGAACGGCGAGGCGAAGACGATCTCCAAGGCGAGCCGCTTGCGCTCTCCGCCGGAGAGGGTGTCGATCGTCCGATCGGCGCTCTCGGGGTAGCCGCCGCCGAACGCCGCCTGCGCACAACGGTCCCAGAGCACCTCCGCGCGATATCCGCCGGCCTGCTCCCACGCGGCGAGCGCCGACGCGTAGGCCAGCTGAGCCTTCTCATCCGGATCCACGGCCAACCGCTCCTCTGCCGCACGCACGCGGGCCGCGGTCGCTCGAACGGCCGGCTCGCTGTAGGCGAGCAGGAAGTCGCGCACACTGGTCGGACGTTCGCTCGACCCGATGAACTGCTGCATCAAGCCGGCCCGCCCCTCGACACGAACGGCTCCCGCCGCTGGTCGATCCTCGCCTGCCATCAACCGGAGCAACGTCGTCTTGCCGATCCCGTTGGCGCCGATCAGTCCGGCGTGCTCGCCGTCGGGCACGCGGAAGGACACCCCTTCGAACAGGGTCCAGCCGCCCGGAAGGGCAACCGTGACGTCCGTCAGCTCGATCACGCCCATGCCAACGTCGCAGCATACGGGCGCAACGGCCCGCCGGTTGCTGGAATCAACGGCGGTGGGTACCTTCCTTGCTACGGGGGGGAGGGGCGGTCGTGGAGATACGGTTACGAAGGGCCCCTGGGATCGTCATCGAGACCCTCGATCTCCCGCGCTCCGATAGATTCCAACGCAGCGTGCAGGTCTCGACGCATCGATCGTTCCCGCTTACGCCGAAGGCGAAGCGTGCCGTCGCGGCCTCCGTCGGCGGCATGCTGTTCGTCGCCTTGGTGTGCGCCACGCCCAACTCTCCCTTCTACCCTTTGCTGCCGATCGGGATGCAGGCTGCCGACCCCCTCCGGTGGATATCGGGGGTGATCGGGCTCGGGCACCTCGGCACGACCCCGTTGATGATCGTCGGGCTGCTCGCCGTCATCAGCGCGGCCGCGGGGTTCGTCCTGCTGGTTCGCGAAGCGTGGGCCGGACGCATCCCGGTGCGCACCGTCGTGCTGCTGGCCATCGGCTTCCACGCGATCGTGCTGATGCTCCCATTGCTGTTCTCGCGTGACGTCTACAGCTACGCCTACTACGGACGGATCGTGAGCACGTACGGCGGGAACCCCTACGTGCTCACGCCCAGCGATTTCCCCCTGAACGGGCTGTGGCACCTGACCTGGCCCGGATGGCGAGAGACGCCGTCGGTCTACGGTCCCCTGTTCACGTGGATGTCCGCGTTGATGACGAGGATCGTCAAGGATCCGAGCGAGGTCGTCGCCAGCTTCCAGCTCCTCGCCGCGCTCGCGAGCCTCGGCACGGTCGCGGTCGTCGGCCGGCTCGTTCAGAAAGTGCGGCCGGAGCGGACCGCGTTCGCGATCGCGATGATCGGGTGCAATCCGATCGTCGTGTATCACGTCGTCGGCGGCGGCCATAACGACATCCTCGTCGCGTTCTTCGTCGCCTGTGCGGTATCGCTGCTCTTCGCGCGACGCGAGTTGCTCGCCGCGATCGCGCTCGCCCTCGGCATGTCGGTGAAGGCGAGCGCGGTCGTCCCGCTCGCGTTGCTGGTCGTCGCCATCGTGGCGAACGCTCCGCCCGAGCGCCGCCGTCGCGTGCTCGCGATGTACGGCGCCGTCATCGCCGGCGTCTGGCTCGCGCTGGCGCTCCCCTTCCTCCAATGGACGAACCCGACGCTCGGGTTGATGGAGGTATCGGGCCATGACTCCTGGATGGCGCCGGGACAGCTGATCGTTCGGGCCGCCTCCGGCCTGGGGGGGCTCGTGGGCGGTGACCCGTTCCGAGAGCCGGCGGCGACCGCCGCGCGGATCGGTCTGTTCGTCGTGTCCCTGGTGGCGGTGATCGCGATCGGCCATCGGATCTGGACGTCCGTGCAAGCCCGGACCCCCGAAGCGATGGCGGCCGCGTGGGGATGGGCGTTCCTCGCGATCACCCTGCCATCGCCAGTGCTCTTCACGTGGTACCTGGTGTGGGCGCTCCCGCTCGCGTGGGTGATGCCCAAGATCGCGCGACGAGGCATGGTCATCCTCTCGGCGTTCTTCGTGATCACCCAGCTCGTCACGGAGTCGTCGCGATTGCCGACGTACCTCCAGACCGTCAGGCTCCCGTTCGGTCACCCGATCGCCATCGCCGTCTGTGTCTGGGTCGGCGTGGACTTCATCCGTCGGATCCGTCGGGGGACACCCCTCGATGCGGAGACCGACGAACCGACGTTCGGCGACGCGTTCGAAGCCGGGACCGACCGCGTAGCGGTTCCCGAGCCGTCGCTCGCGATCGATATCGCAGACCCCGCGCCGGCCGAGGATCCGGCGCCGGTGAAGGACCCCGAGCTGTTCCCAGAAGCCCTGCCGGTCGAAGACCTCGAGCCGTTCCCGGTCGCCGTTCCGGCCGACGTCGCCTAGCGTCCGCGTCTCACTCCGACGCGGACGCGCGACCCACGGCCGACAGCGCCAGCTGACCGCATGCGGCGTCGATGTCCCGTCCGCGGGTATCGCGGACGGTGACGTTGACGCCGGCCCGGTCGAGCGCGCTCACGAACGCTCGGATCCGAGCGGGCGGCGACCCGACGACCGGGTAGCCGGGCGTCGGGTTGAGCGGGATCAGGTTCACGTGTGCACGGAGGCGCCTGGCGATCGGCGCCAAGAGCTCGGCTTGTTCCACCGTGTCGTTGACGTGATCGATCAGCGCCCATTCGATCGAGGGGCGCCTGCGCGTCGCCGAGCGCCACGCGGCGATCGCCTCCTCGAGTGCGGCGAGGGGGTAGCGCCGGTTGGGCGGCACCAGCTGGTCGCGGAGCTCATCGCTCGCGGCGTGGAAGCTCACGGCAAGCCCGACCTGCGGATGAGCGGACGCGAGCCGGCCGATCCCAGGCGCGATCCCCACGGTCGACACCGTGACATGACGCGCACCCATCCCGAAACCACCGCGATCGGTCAGCTTCGCGAGCGCCCCGAAGACGTGGCGCTCGTTCGCGAGGGGTTCCCCCATGCCCATGAAGACGACGTTGCCGAGCCGCTGCGGGGTCGTGGCAGGCAGCTTGCGTGTTTCCCGCCGAGCCCACACCACCTGCGCCGCGATCTCGCCCGCGGTCAGGTTGTTGCGAAGACCCATCTGGCCCGTCGCACAGAACGTGCACCCCATCGCGCACCCGGCCTGCGACGACACGCAGACCGTGACGCGATCGCGATACCCCATCAGCACCGCCTCGATCACGTGGGTGTCGCCAAGCTTGAGCAGCGCCTTGCGGGTCGCGCCCCGGTCGGCGGTCCGCTCGTCGAGGACCTTGACGCCGATCGGGAGCGCAGCGGTGAGGCGCTCCCGGAGCGCCGGCGAGACGTCGGACATCTCCTCGTAGGTCGCCCCGCGCTTCCAGAGCTGCGTCCAGACCTGTTTGGCGCGGAACCCGGGCTCGCCCCACGCGGCCAGTCGCTCCGCCAGCTGATCGATCGACAGGTCGTAGACGGTAGACATCGCGAACGAGCGTACGCTGAGCCCGCGATGGCGACGGGTCGGATACGGCTGAACCACCCGGTGGACCTCCGCCGCACCCTGTTCCCCCTGATCCGAGGTAAGGGCGACCCGACGACGAGGGTCGACGGCCCGACCGTCTGGCGAGCGGTCCGAACGGAAGAGGGTCCCGCGACGCTCCGTCTGACCCAGATCGATCGTGGGCGCGTCGAGGCCCATGCCTGGGGTCCGGGGGCGGAACGAGCGATGGAGGTCGCGGCTCCGGGGCTCGCGGGGGCGCTCGACGAACCCGACGCGTTCGTCCCACACGACGAGCTGATGGCGGGGATCTGGCGGGACCACCGCTCGGTCGTACTCACCAGGACGGACCCGTTCCCGGTGCTCGTCGCGGCGATCCTCGAGCAGAAGGTGCAAGGCCTCGAGGCGCGGAGGGCGTGGCGAGAGGTCGTGACGGCGACCGCCGATCCGGCCCCCGGAGAGCTGGGCCTCTCTCTCCCACCCGACCCGGAACGGCTGGCATCGATCCCCTCATGGCTGCTGGCGAAGATGGGGGTCGTCCACGGGCGGGCGGCGACGCTCCGTGAGGTGGCCCGCCACCCGAAGAAGATCGCCGCGCTCCGCGACGCGACGCCGACGGCTGCGCGCACGTTCTTGGAGAAGCTCCCCGGCGTCGGCCCTTGGACCGCTGGTGAGGTGTGCCGGATCGCGCTCGGGGACCCCGACGCGATCTCTGTCGGCGACTACCACCTGCCGCACATCGTCTCGTGGGCCTTCGCGGGCGAGCCGCGCGGCACGAACGAGCGGATGCTCGAGCTCCTCGAGCCGTATCGCGGTCAGCGAGGTCGCGCCGAGGTACTGCTCGAGGCTTCGGGGATCACGGCGCCGGCGTTCGGACCGAAGATGGAGCGACGGAGCTTCGTCTGAGGGCGGATCAGGTCACGGCTCGAGCACCTCGGCGACGTCGCGCGCGGCGAGATACCCGGCCGCCCGCTCCGGCGCGAGCGAGCCGACCACTTCGTGGATGATCCGAACGGCCTGTTCGTGATGGTCGTCCGCGGATGCCCGCTCGTCGGGCACGCCCCGAACAGCTTCGGCGAGCGCCGCCCGAGCTTGCCAACGGTAGAGCGGCGACCCGAGCGCATCGGCGAGCGAGACGGCTTCGTGCAGCTGCGAGGCGGCCTCCGAGAACATGCCCTGCGCGGTGAGCGCTCGACCGAGCGCGATGAGCGACACGACCTCGTACTTCCTCCGACCGACCGGCCGCGCGAGGTCGACCGCACGCCCCGACCACGTCAGTGACTCGTCGAGGCGTCCGAGCTCGAGCTCCAGCTGCGCACGGACGACCGCCAGCCGTCCGGTGATCAGCCAGTGCTCCCACGCGGGGCTCGCGAGCGCATCGTCCCAGGCCGATGGCCAGTCCCGCTCGACCGCGCCGACGTCGTCCGCCAACAGCTGGGCGCAGATCAGGTCGGCGCGCGCGTTCATCCACGGCATGTTGAAGTCGCTGGGTCCGAGCTGCTCGACCATCCGCTCGCTCCGTCGCCGCGCCTCGACGAGCGCGTACACATCCCGGAGCGGGCTCGTGGAATCGTTCGTCACACGGATGTCCCACGCCCCCAGCTGGTGGGCGGTCGCGATCGCCTCTTCGCCTCGGGCGATCGCCTCCTCGTAGCGGCCGAGCCCCGCCAGGTTGAGCCCGATCTGTCCGAAGCTCCCGATCACGTACTCCGCGCTCTGGGGCCCGAGCCCCCGGATCTCCGATCCCTCGCGCGCGAGCTCGAGTCCCCGCTCGTAGCTCCCCATCCAGTAGTTGGCGGCGATCTGCATGTGGTAGTGCTCGGACAGCTCGTAGGGCCGACCTCCATGGGGCCACTCAGCGAGGGCTCGATCGCCGATCTCGGCCGCTCGGGCAAGGTCTCCCGACGCTCCACGCATCGAGTGGGCGTGGCTCAGCACCGCAAGCGCGCGCCCCTCGAGCTCCGGCGCCTCGGTCGAGGCGACCTCCAGGGCCCGCCGCGCCCACGTGAACATCTCCTCCGTGTGTTCGCTGCCACCCATCGCGCGCGCGCACGCGATCAGCGCATCGACCTCCTGGGCACCGTGGAGGTCGGGCAGCAGAGCGGTGAGCTCCTCGACACCGCGATCCGTCTCCCAGAGATCCACGAGGGCGGAGCCGCGGTCGAGACGGATCGACCGCCGCTGCTCGTCCGAGACGCAGAGGTCGAGCGCCTGCGTGTACAGGTCCCACGTCTCATCGCCCGCCATCGCGTCGCGAGCACGCTCGGCCGCGAGGAGGTAGTACCGCACCGCGCGCTCGGACTCGCCGGCCTCATGGCAGTGGTACGCGAGGATCCACGCGACGTCGTTCGGGTCGGCGGCGCTCCGTTCGATCTCGGCCGCGACGGCGGCGTGCAACGCGCGACGCGTCGCCCGAGGGAGCATCTCGTACGCCGCGTCACGCACCAGCACGTGCTTGAACGCGTACTCGACGTCTCCGGCGACCCTGCTCTGCGCTTCCCGCCGCACGAGCCCGGTCGCCGTGAGGGTTTCGAGCGCGACGTCGACGTCGTCGAGCTCGGCCGACGAGGCGACCACCCCGCGCCAGAACGTCTGGCCCATGACCGAGGCATGCAACAGCGTTGCGCGAGCATCCTGGGGCAGCGCATCGATCCGGGCGACGGTCGCCGCGCGGATCGTCGGCGGGAGCACGTCCGGATCCGAGTCGATGGCCGCCACGAGCTCCTCGAGGAACAACGGGTTGCCTTCGGCGGTCTGGACCACCTTCGCGATCACCGGCCGTCGCTCGGGCGCCACGAGTTCGACCACCATGTCCGTGGCTTCGTCCGTGGTCAGGGGGTCCAGCGGAAGGGTCGTCAGAGACGTGATGGTCGCCCCCCAGGTGTCCCGGCGTTGGAAGAGCTCGGGGCGGGTGAGCGCGAGGAACAGCACCGGTCGGTCGGCCACGTGAGAGACCAGGTACTCGATCAGATCGAGCAACGGATCGTCGGCCCAGTACGCGTCCTCGAACACGATCACGAGCGGATCGCGGTCGGCCAGTTCCTGGATGAGTCGGCTCGTCGCGTACTGGAGGTGGATCGGGTCGTCGGTCGGCTCATCGAGACCGAGGCCCATCAACAGCGAGAGGTGTCGCGTCGTGTCCGATGCCTCGCCATCGAAGGACAAGGTGGCCACGAGACCCGCGAGCTTGCTCCGCGCCTCGGCGGGAGGGTCGTCCTCGAAGATGCCCGCGGCGCGCGCGACGATCTCGGAGATGGCGCGGTACGGCGTCTGCTCCGCGTACGGGAGGCTACGACCCCACAGCACCCGTGCCCCGCTGCGTTCGAGCTCCCCGGACGCTTCACGGCCGAAGCGCGTCTTCCCGATGCCGGGTGGACCGACCACGGTGATCAGATGCGGCACGTTCCCCGCGACGACCCGCTTCCAGGAATCGCGAACGACCTGCAGCTCCCGCCCCCGACCGACGAACGGGGTTCCCGAGAACCGGCGGGACGCCGGCTCCATCACGGCCGTACCAGCCAACCAGGCGCGCAGGGGCTCGCGCTTGCCTTTCGCTCGGATCGGGTCGATCTCGTCGTAGGTGAAGACGCGCTCCGTGAGCCGATGGGTCTCCTCCCCGACGACGACACGTCCGGGGGGCGCTGCCGACTGCAGCCGGGCGGCGGTGTTCACGACGTCACCGGTCGCGAGCGGCTCCCCGGGCGCCGCGTCGAGCGTGACGACGGCTTCGCCCGTGCACACCGCGGCCCGGACCCGGAGGCCGAGCTCGGGACGGATCCGGTTCAGCTCCTCGATCCCTTCGAGAGCGTCGAGCGCGGCGCGAACGGCGCGTTCGGCGTCATCGTCGTGAGCCAGGGGCGCTCCGAACACCGCCATCACCGCGTCACCGATGAACTTCTCCACGACGCCGCCGAACCGCTCGATGCGATCGCGGAGCTCCTGGTGGTACCTCCGGTTCAGATCCCGGACGTCTTCGGGGTCGGCGCCATCCGCGCGCTCCGTCGAGCCGACCATGTCGACGAACAGCACCGAGACGAACTTCCGCTCATCGTGAGGACCGCGACCGCTCAGCTGGGCGCCGCACGCAGGACAGAACCGCGAACCCGCCGGCGCCTCCGATCCGCAACGGGGACAGCGCACGGCACATCGTAGGCACGGGGTTCGGCCGGATGCTACCCGCATATCATCCGGCCATGGATCGCTCCTCGGCGCACGCGTTCGCACGTGAGAGATGCCTGAAGGAGACGACGTACCGCCACCTGGTCTCGGTCGAAGGCGTGATGCGGGCCCTCGCACGCCGGTTCGACGAAGATCAGGACCTCTGGGGCCTCACGGGACTCTTCCACGATCTGGACCAGGACCACACCGGCGACGATGGATCCCGCCACGCGCTCCTCGCGGCCGAGTGGCTCCGCGACGCCGGGGTCGACGAGCGGATCGTGAGCGGCGTTCTCGCCCATGCGTACGAGGAGTACCGGACCGACCTGATGTCGAAAGCCGTCGTCCACGCGGACGCCGTCGCCGGGTTGCTCGTCGCGGCGGCGCTGGTGCGGCCCGAGAAGGCGACCGGCATGAAGGTCTCGAGCGTGAAGAAGAAGCTCAAGGAGAAGGCGTTCGCCCCGGGCGTGAACCGCGAGGAGGTCAACGACGTCGAGGAGCGCATCGGTCTCCCGCTGGAGGACTTCCTCGCGGTCTCGATCGAAGGGCTGCAGGAGGTCGCACCGCAGATCGACCTCTAGCCGCTCGACCTATCATCCCGGCGTGTCCGACCGGTACCGCACGATCATCGAGCCGTTCCGGATCCACTCCGTGGAGCCGCTCAGGTTCCTCACCGACGACGAGCGGCGGACGAAGATCCGTGACGCCGGCTACAACCTGTTCAACCTCCATGCCGACGACGTCATGATCGACCTCCTGACCGACTCCGGAACGGGCGCGATGAGCCGCGATCAGTGGGCGGCGATCCAACACGGCGATGAGAGCTACGCGGGGTCGCCGTCGTGGTTCGTGTTCCTCGAAGCCGTGCAGGAGCTGTTCCCGTTCCCGCACGTGATCCCGACGCATCAGGGGCGCGCCGCCGAGAAGATCCTGTTCTCCGCGATCGCGGGGCCGGGCAAGGTCGTTCCGAACAACACGCATTTCGACACGACGCGCGCGAATGTCGAGTTCACGGGTGCCGAAGCCGTCGACCTCGTGATCGCCGAGGGTCGCGACCCCGCGGCGCTGCATCCATTCAAAGGAAATATGGATCTCGAAGGGCTCGAGAATCTCCTCGTCGAGCGGGCGGAGGACGTGCCGGTCGTGTTCGTAACCGTGACGAACAACTCGGGCGGGGGGCAGCCGGTCTCCCTGGAGAACCTGCGCGGCGTCCGTTCCCTCTGCGATCGGTTCGGGGTGCCGCTGTTCCTCGACGCGTGCCGCTTCGCCGAGAACGCGTGGTTCATCAAGACACGCGAGCCGGGACAGGATGGACGGACCGTGCCGGATATCGCTCGGGAGATGGTGTCGGTCGCGGACGGCATGACGATGTCGGCGAAGAAGGACCCGATGGCGAACATCGGCGGCTGGCTCGCGGTGCGCGACGACGCGTGGGCCGAACAGTGCCGCAACCTGTTGATCCTGACCGAGGGGTTCCCGACGTACGGCGGGCTCGCCGGCCGCGATCTAGAGGCGATCGCCCAAGGGTTGCGCGAATGCGTCGACGAGCACTACCTCCGGTACCGGACCCGGTCTATCGAATATCTCGCCGACGCGTTGGTGGCCTCCGGCGTCCCGATCGTCCAGCCGGCCGGCGGCCACGCGGTGTATCTCGACGCACGCGCGCTGCTCCGGCACGTGCCCCCGCTGCGGTACCCGGGGCAGTCACTCGCGGTGGCGTTGTACGAGGCCGGAGGGATCCGGGGATGCGAGATCGGGACGGTGATGTTCGGGATGAAGCCG
>Ga0307320_10000921_pt1 | contig 10656 bp, 10 predicted proteins | sample ER_DNA_369_FD_194495 | JGI IMG/M metagenome (GOLD analysis project Ga0307320, IMG submission 194495) | Bulk soil microbial communities from the East River watershed near Crested Butte, Colorado, United States - ER_DNA_369 | ecosystem: Environmental > Terrestrial > Soil > Floodplain | place...
TTTCATCGAGTGCCTGGCGCAGCAGCTTCTGGGGAACTCGGGTGATCGGCCGCTCGCCGGCGGTCTGGACGGTCGGGAAGTCCTCGGCCGGGATGCCCTTGATGTTCGACTCGAACCGGCCGGCCTGGATGTGGAGGGTCTCGCCGTCGCCGAGCTCCAGGACGATCGGCTCGCCGCCGGGCAGCGAGTTGACCAGGTCGGTGAGCAGGCGAGCCGGAACCGACGTCGCGCCGTCCGTCTCGATCTTGCCCGGCACCCAGTAGGTGATCCCGATCTCGAGGTTCGTGGCCGTCAGCTTGAGGCCGCCGTCCTCGGTCTTGAGGAGGACGTTCGTCAGGACCGGGAGCGAACGGTTGGAGACCGCCCGGCTCACGACCGACAGGCCGCGAGCGAGGTTCTCCTGCATGACCGAGAGCTTCACGTCGGGTTCACTCCAAGTGACGGTGCGGCTCGGTCGGACGCGATGTCGGGCGCCGCGCGGGCCGGGGTCGATGCCGTGGGTATCTTCTCCCTATCTTCTCACTCCGTCATCACCGTCATCATGGTGTGGACGCCGTGGACGGCGCCTCGTGGCCGTGCGGCCGGCCACCGTGGACGACCGGCACCACCCGGTGGACGGTGCGACCGGGATCGGCGCGGCGTCGTGGACGAACCGGTGGACATCCTCCGAGCGGTCTCAACGCACTCCCGGAGCTGGGTCGGGTCGTCCACTCGGCGGTCGTCGTTGCGAGCCGCCAGCGGAAGGATCTGTCCACAACCAGCCGCGGTTGTCCACCGAATCGGGGCGTTTGTCCACAAGCACCCCCGCCAAAACCGGTTCACGAGTGGCCACTCGCTCGTCCAACGCGACTGGTTCGTTCCGTCGCGACAGCCTCTATTCGGCGTAGATCAGTTCCCGGACCGCTGCAATTTCGCGGCGGAGCTCGTCGTTGACGGCTGACTCGCGGGTGATCTTGTCGCAGGCGTGGAGGACCGTCGAATGGTCCCGACCGCCAAGCTCGGCGCCGATCCGGAGCAGCGAGACATCCGTCTCCTCGCGCATCAGGAACATCGCCACCTGGCGCGGCGTGACGATCGCCTTGTCGCGCTTCTGGCCCTTGAGCTGGTCCATGTGGACGCCGTAGTACTCGGAGACGGCCTTGGCGATCCGCTCGGGTGTGACCTGCCGCTTCTTCGGGTTGTAGAGGACGTTCGAGAGGACCGCCTGGGCCAGCTCGATCGAGATCGGCATCGCCCCCATCGACGCGTACGCGACGATGCGATTCAGGGCTCCCTCGAGCTCGCGGATGTTGCTCACGACCTTGCGCGCGACGAACTCGATGACATCCGACGTGATCGGGACGGCGCCCTCCTCGGCCTTCGCCCGGAGGATCGCGATCCGCGTCTCGAGGTCCGGCGCGGTCAGGTCCGCGATCAGCCCCCATTCGAACCGGCTGCGTAGCCGCTCCTCGAGGGTGAGGATCGCCTTGGGTGGCCGATCGCTCGAGAGGACGATCTGCTTGCCGTCCTCGTGGATCGCGTTGAACGTATGGAAGAACTCCTCCTGGGTCCGTTCCTTGTCGGCGATGAACTGGATGTCGTCGATCAGGAGCAGGTCGATCCGTCGGTAGCGGGCCCGGAACTCGTCGATCTTGCCCTGCTGGATCGAGGTGATGAACTCGTTGGTGAACTTCTCGGACGTCGCGTAGACGACCCGCTTGCGGGGGAACTTCGCGATCACCTGGCTGCCGATCGCGTGCATCAGGTGCGTCTTGCCGAGGCCCACCCCGCCGTACAGGAACAGCGGGTTGTAGGCGTGGCCCGGGCGTTCGGCGACCGACAGGCTCGCGGCGTGGGCGAGGCGGTTGGCCGAGCCGACGATGAAGTTGGCGAACGTATAGCGAGGGTTCAGGTTGGCCGATCCGCCCTCGCCCCCGACCCGACCGGGCTCCAGGCGGACCTGCGAGGTCGGCGGCGGCGCGGCCGGGGCGTCGGGCTGGTCGGATGCATCGCTGCCGGCGGTCGCGGCGACGATGACGAACTCGACCTGGACGCTGTAGCCGACGATCCTGGCGAGGGTCTGGCTGATCAGGGACCGGTAGCGCGTCTCGAGCCAGTCCTTGGCGAAGCCGTTCGGGACGGCGATCCGGAACCGTTGGTCGTCGACGTCGACCAGCTGGGTGTCCCGCAGCCACGTCTCGAAGTTGGCCGGCGACAGCGAAACCTGCAGCTCGCCGAGGGCCGCGCGCCAGACCTGCTTGGCATCCATTCGGTCGATAGGGTCCTGATGAGGAGGATGGTTGAAGACGCGTGACGGAGACATCGAAGCCGTCGTCGGTAACGACCGCCGGATCGGGAGTTCGGGTCTCGGAGAAGGCGCTCGCATCGCCGGACGTCGCTCCAGAGACCCGAATTCCAAAGGTATGGGCCTGTCCCGCGAACGTCTCCGGCGCCGAGGGCCCGGTGAGGATAGCACCGCCCGGACAGCCGTCGCAAGGCGATTCCGCGATACTCCGGGGGAGTATCGCATCGGCGCCGCCCGCGAGTCCCGGCGCGGTCCTCACGCCGCCGCCCGGGGCGCCCGACCCGAGCGTCGGCGGACGGCCTGCCACGTTTGACACTCCCGAACGGCGCGGCATATCATCCGCCGGACGACGAACGCGCCGCAGCGCTCAAGAACAGGGGCGCAGGCGCGTTTGTGTGCCTTTCGGGGTCGGATGTCGACCCGGGGCCCAGCGGAGAGGATCGCGCACAGTCCCGATGAAGCAGACCTACCAGCCCAAGAAGCGGCATCGCGCGAAGGAGCACGGCTTCCGCGCCCGGATGAGGACGGCCGGCGGCCGTCGGATCATCGCCACTCGGCGGGCGCGCGGTCGAAAGCGACTGACGGCCTGACGAGCGAGCGCGGCTCGCATCCGCCGCGACTCGTGATGCTCTCCCGTCCGCAGGAATTCGCGGCACTGCAGGGCGCCGGGACCGTCAGGTCCCACCCCCTTCTCACGGCCCGTTTCCTGCGAACGGACCTCGAGACGACCCGCTTCGGCCTGGCAACAGGTCGGAAGCTGGGCGGCGCCGTGGTTCGCAACCGCGTGCGGCGCCGGCTCCGCGAAGTGCTCAGGGCGATGGCGCCCTCGTTCCAGCCTGGCTGGGACGTCCTGATCATCGCCCGACCGGCGATCGTCGAGGCAGACCACCAGACCCTGGTCGACACGCTTCGGCGGCTTCTCCGAAGGGGAGGAGTCCTGGGAGAAGGGCAGACGACCGCGTGAAACGGATCGGGATCGGGTTCATCCGGGTCTACCGGATCGTCTTCGCCTGGCTTCCGTCGAGCTGTCGGTACGAGCCGTCGTGCTCGCGGTACACGGAGCAGGCGATCGACAAGTACGGACTGCTGCGCGGCAGCTGGATGGGGATCCGCCGGATCGGCCGTTGCCATCCCGGCCATCCCGGCGGCTACGACCCGGTTCGCTAGACACACTGAGGACCACGTGACACTCCGGCGCCTCCGTTCGAGCCTGTGGCCGCTCCTCTTCGTCGCGGGCCTCGTCCTCCTCGTCGCCGCCTGTGCCGGGCCGAGCGGCTCACCGGGGGCGAGCGGGGCGGCTGCCACGACCCTGCCGCCCGCGGCCATCCCGCTCACGCCGGTCGAGCCAAAGGAGCCGTTCAGCTTCCTGTCCTGGCTGTTCACCCCGATCTTCCAGGCGTTCTTCATCCTCCTCGTCGTCCTCGACAAGCTGACGGGCAACATCGCCATCGCGATCATCCTCATGACGATCATCATCCGGATCGTCATGATCCCGGTCTTCCGCCGGCAGATGGTCTCGACGAAGCGGACCCAGATGCTGGCCCCGGAGGTCCGCGAGATCCAGCGGCGCTTCAAGGGCGATCGGATCAAGCAGCAGGAAGCCCAGCGCCAGCTCTACGCCGAGCGCGGCGTCAACCCGGTTTCCGGCTGCCTGCCGGCGCTCCTCCAGATCTTCCTGCTGATCCCGATGTACTCGGTGTTCAGCTCGGGTCTCCAGAACTTCAACCCGCAGGCCATGCTCGACGTCTTCGGCTTCCGGATCCTCGACCTCGGCTGCGCCACGACGCCGATCGTCAATGCCGCCGGCCACGTCCTGAACCCCTGTCTCAATCCCGTCGCCTTCGGCGTGAACTGGGGCGTCCCGGAGGTCATCATCGGCACGGCCGGGAGCATGCTGTCCGGCCTGAGCCTGCTGGCCGTGATCTCGTCGCTGCTCCAGCTCGTCCAGTCGCGGATGACGCTGCCGGCGCACGATCCGGCGATGGCGGACGACCCGAACTACCGGATCCAGCGCCAGATGGCCTACATCTTCCCATTCATCTCGCTGATCTACGGCAGCTTCCTGCCGGCCGGCCTGTTCCTCTACTGGATCACGTCGACGATCTTCTCGATCATCCAGCAGTACCTGATCATCGGCTGGGGCGGGATGTTCCCGCTGTTCGGCTGGCGGCCCGCCTTCACGGTCGACCACTCGCCGCGCTTCCCGGTCGTCCTGCCGCCACCCGTCGACCCCAAGACCAGGCCTCCGAAATCCCCGCTCGGCGGGGCCGCGGGCCGGGCCGCCGAGGTCGACAAGACCATTCGCCACAAGGAACGCGGCCGCCAGGGCCGCCGAGGGAGACGCCGCTGATGAGTGCGTACCGAGAGTTCTCCGGCAAGAGCGTCGAGGAGGCGCTGAAGAATGCCCGGGAGGAGTTCGGCGTCGAGCTGAACGACCTCGATTTCGAGATCCTGACCGCCGGCAGCCGAGGGGTCCTCGGCATGGGCGCGGAGCCGGCCCGGATCGTGGCCGCTCCCCGATCCGCGCTCGGCGGCGCGGCCCCGAAGCGGGAGGCAGCGGCCAGCACGCCCCTGCCACCGGCGCCGCCGCGCGAGGATCGCGGCTTCGGCGATCGCGGCGGCGGACCCGACCGCGGCCCGCGGCGCGACGACCGCGGCCTCGGCGGCGATCGGGATCGCGGCCCGCGCCGCGACGACCGGGGCCCGCGGCGCGACGAGCGCGGCTTCGGCGGTGACGCGCGTCCCGATCGGGGCCCGCGCGACGAGCCCGGACGAAGCGGCAGGTAGCGCGCCGCGCAGCGATCGGCCCGACCGCCCCGACCGGGGCCCGCGCCGGGACGACCGGGGCCCACGCCCCGATCGCGGCCGCCGGCCGGACCGCGGCCCGCGGGACGCTGCGGCTCCGCGCGAGGAGGGCGGCCGCGGGACGACGGCCCTGAGCGCGACGGAGGCCGCCGAGGTCGTGGCCGCACGCGGCTCGCTCGCCGCCGAACGGGCCGACCTCGAGGCCGCCGAGGCTTCCCCAGAGGCCCTGGCAGCCGGCAAGGAGATCCTCGAGGAGCTGATGCGCCACATCGGCTTCGCCGTCAAGGTCGAGGTCGAGACCGGTGACACCAGCCGCCTGAATGTCGTCGCCGATCCCGACGGTCGAGAGGCGCTCGGTTCGCTGATCGGGCGCAAGGGCGAGCGGCTCTCCGCCCTCCAGCATCTCGTCAACCTCATGCTGTCGCGACGGATGGGCGAGTGGACCCGCGTTCTCGTCGACGTCGAGGACTACCGAGGCCGCCGGGAACGGCAGCTCCGCGATCTCGCGAATCGCGCCGCGGCGCGGGTCGAGGAGACCGGCAAGATGATCCAGCTCGAGCCGATGCCGGCGCTGGAGCGACGCTGGATCCACCTCGCCCTGCGCGACCATCCGACCGTTGCGACCCAGTCGATCGGCGAGGAGCCGAGCCGCCGGATCGTCGTCCTGCTGCGAGGCGGTTGACAGCCCCTTCACGCTCGCACCGTCACGCGTGGATGACGCCGCTCGTCACGATGCAGCCCCAAGGGGCGCTTGTGCCCTTCAAGTAGGATGACCCGCGCGATGACCGCCGAGCCACTGTCCAGCCCTGTGATCGACGAGACGTCGGTCCGCCTGGTGCACCCGCACCGCGTGCGGACCCGGTTCCTCGTTGCCTTCGTCGTCGGCCTTCTGGCCGTCCTCGGGGTGGGTGTCGGCGCCCTGTACGCCTACGACCAGCAGTATCAGGACCGGATCCTGCCGGGTGTTTACGTCGGCCAGGTCGACCTGTCGGGGCTCAGCCCCGACGCGGCATCGGCTCGCCTCCACGCCGCCTACGACGGCTTCGCCAAGGGCCAGGTTGTTCTCGTGGTCGGCGACCAGCGGCTTGCGATCACGTACGACCGGATCCAGCGCGGGGCTGCCATCGATTCGATGGTCGCGCGGGCGATGGCGGTCGGTCGTGCGGGGAATCCGGTCGAGCGCGCGATCGCCAACGCCCGGACAGCGTTCCACGGCGTCGTCCTCGCGCCGCAGGTCCAGTACGACCGCGACGCCCTCACCCGCTGGGTGACATCCCTCGCCGAGGCCCAGGACCGCACGCCGGCCGACGCCATGGTCTCGACGACGAAGACCGCCTTCACGGTCACCGACAGCGTGACGGGCCGAAAGGCCGACCCAGCGCCCGTGCTGGCGAGCCTAACCGAGGCGCTCAGCCGGATCGACGCACCCGCCGAAATCGCGGTCGAGCTCCCGTTCAAGGATCTCGAGCCGTTCGTCAACACCGCCGAGGCGAAGGACGCGGTGACAGTCGCGAACCGGGTCGCCCAGAACGTCACGATCCGGGACGGCAAGGACCACTGGACGATCGCCGCGGCGACGATCCGCTCGTGGATCACCTTCCAGCCGACCCCCTCGGGTGGCTTCGGGCCGGTCGTCGACGCGACGCAGGTCGACAAGGCCCTCCGGCCCGTGACTGCGGCGGTCGCCCGAAGCCCCAGGAACGCAGGCTTCAAGACGTCCGGTGCCAAGGTCGTCGGTGTCGTGCCCTCGGCCAACGGCCGGGCCCTCGATCGGAAGGCGACGGCCGCGCGCGTCGCCGATCTCCTGACGGCTCGGGCCGGCGGCATGTCGAGCGGTGACGTGGCGGCGGTCGTCAACGAAATCGACCCGAAGCTGACCACGGCGGCGGCCCAGGCGTTCGCCGGCAAGATGCGGCCCATCAGCTCGTTCAGCGTCTATTACTTCGTCATCGTCAACAACCATTGGGGCGGGAACATCGAGGCGCCGGCCACGAAAATCAACGGCACCGTCGTGCCGGCAGGTGGAATCTTCGACTTCTGGAAGGTCGTCGGCGACCTGCGCAAGCTCCCGGGCACGGGCCCGGGCAACGCGATCGAGGGCGGGAAGATCACCGTCACTGGCGCGTTCGGCGGCGGCATCTGCACCACCTCCACGACGCTGTTCAACGCGGCGTTCCACGCAGGCATGGTGCCGCTCGCCCGGCAGAACCACAACGAGTTCATCAACCGGTATCCGCCGGGCCTCGATGCCACCGTGTGGATCATCGGCAAGACCAAGCAGACCATGAGCTTCCTGAACGACACCAAGTACCCGATCCTGATCACGCGGACCATCACCAACGACGGCAGCAGGCGGTGGATCACTTTCAAGATCTGGAGCGTGCCGAACGGCCGGAAAGCCACAATCACGAACACAGTTATCCAGGCGGGCGAGCGCGCGGTCCACAGGACCGTGAAGGACCCGACCAAGCCCGTGGGGTACTACTTCTTCAACAACGCCGCGGTGAACGGCGCCAAGGTGTGGACCACCGTGACGATCTACGACCACGGGAAGCTCCACTGGCAGAAGCGGTACTTCTCGAACTATCCAGCGGTCGACGGCGTCACCATCGTGGGGACCAAGAAGACCTGACGACGTCGGGCGGTGGCCACGACCGCCCGCGCGGGGCTGAAGTCGCGGCTCTCAGACCAGGCGGTCTTCCACGCCGTTGATCTCGGCGTCGCCAACCGCGATCGCGCACGTCGGACAGAACCAGCGCGCCTCCACCGGGGTCCCGCAGCGGTCATGGCGGAGCGGCTCGCCCCCGGTGCGCTTCGTCCCCCAGTCCGCCAACAGCCGCAGCGCGGATGCGAGGTCTCGGCCGTCGCCGGTGAGCGTGTACTCCATCCGCGGCGGCCTGGTGCTGTACGGCGCCGCGACGAGGATCCGCTCTCGCTCGAGGCGGCGGAGCCGGTCGGTCAGGATGTTCGGAGCGATCGACGGGAGGGCGTCGCGGAGCTCGCCGAATCGGCGCGGTCCGTCGAGGAGGGCGTCGACGATCAGCAGCGACCAGCGGTCGCCGACGCGGTCGAGGGCGGCCTCGAGGGCGCTCGGCGGTGCGTAGATGGGTGCGGCCTCGCTCACGCCGGCCATCCTACCCGAATGGACTTGCACGGCCGCCGGGACAGTAGTATGTTGCGATTTGCAACTGACAACTGACTATCCCATTGAACGGCTGCCACCCGGCGCCGCGACCAGATCGGGAGGCCACCTCGACATGTCCATCCTCGACGATCTCTCGAATGCGATCCGCAGCGTCTCCGACACGGCCGGCTCGGCCGTCGTCGGCATCGGCCAGCGGACCCGCGGCAGCGGCGTCGTGATCGCCGACGGCCGCGTCCTCACGAACGCCCACAACCTCCGCGGCGACGAGGTCACCGTGACGTTCCGGGACGGCCGCTCCGCCCGAGGCAAGGTCCTCGGTGTCGACGGCGACGGAGACCTCGCGGTCGTCGGCGTCGAGACGACCGGCGCCACGGCGCTCGCCTGGTCAAACGCCGACCCGCAGATCGGCGACGTCGTCTTCGGCCTGGCCGCCACGAACGGTGGCCCGGCTCGGGTGACGGCCGGCACGATCTCGGCCGTGGAGCGCTCGTTCCGCGGCCCGGGCGGCACCCGGATCGGGGGCAGCCTCGAGCACACCGCGCCCCTGGCTCCCGGTTCGTCCGGTGGCCCGCTCGTCGACGGCTCGGGCGGCCTGCTCGCCCTCAACACGAACCGCGTGGGCGAGGGCTTCTATCTCGCCCGGCCGGCCGACGCCGCATTGCGTGAGCGCGTCGACGCGCTCGGCCGTGGCGAGTCGGTCAGCCGGCCCCGTCTCGGGATTGCCGTCGCGCCGTCGGCGATCGCCCGCCGCCTCCGGGCGTCGGTGGGTCTGGGCGACCGGGACGGCCTCCTCGTCCGCGGCGTCGAGGACGACAGTCCCGCCGCGCGGGCCGGGATCCGCGAGGGCGACCTCCTGGTCGAGGCGGCCGGCCGAGCCCTGACCGACCCCGATACCCTTCCCGAGATCCTCGCCTCGACCGGACTGCCGATCGAGCTCAAGATCGTCCGCGGCGAGGAGGAGCGAACGGTCAGCGTGGGCGGCACGACCGATGCCTCCGGCGAGGCCTGAGCGAGCCCGATGGTGACTCTGGGTGATCCACCCGTGATCGCACACGTGCCGGAGCCCGACGTCTCGGACGCGGCGGCGGTTGCCGACGAGCTGCTGACCGAGGCGATCGAGGAAGAGGCGTTGGACGCCTACTCGTCGGCGGTGAGTGGCGCGGCCGCACGACTGATCCCGTCGGTCGCGAGCCTGCGGGTCGAGCGGCGAAGCGGCTGGGGCGGCGGCAGCGGCTCGGCCGTCGCGTTCACCCCCGACGGATACCTCCTGACGAACGCCCACGTCGTCGCCGGCGCGGAGCGGGGAACCGCCACGTTCGTCGACGGCGACGAGTTGTCCTTCGAGGTCGTCGGACGGGATCCCCTGTCGGACCTTGCCGTCGTCCGCGCATCGGGCAGCGGGCTCACCGCCGCGCCGTTCGGCGACGCGGCTCGCCTCCGGGTCGGCCAGCTCGTCGTCGCGATCGGCAACCCGCTGGGCTTCGCCGGTTCCGTGACGGCCGGCGTCATCAGTGCCCTGGGCCGCTCCCTGGCGGCCCGTGACGGGCAGGCCAGCCGGCTGGTCGAGAACGTCATCCAGACCGATGCCGCCCTCAACCCCGGCAACTCGGGCGGCGCGCTCGCCGATGTCCGCGGCCGGGTCATCGGCATCAACACCGCGGTCGCCGGCATCGGTCTCGGGCTCGCCGTCCCGATCGACGCCGCCACGCGGACGATCATCGGCGCCCTGATGCGCGACGGACGGGTGCGGCGTGCGTATCTCGGTGTCGTCGGTGGGACGCGGCGCCTGCCCGCAGCCCTCGCCGAGCGGCTCGGCCGTCCGTCCGGGCTCGAGGTCGTCCAGCTCCTCGAGGCGAGCCCGGCGGCGGCGGCCGGGATCCGGGCCGGCGACCTGATCGTCTCGCTTGATGGTCGACCCATTGCCGGCGTCGGTGACCTGCAGCGATCGCTCGTCGGCGACCTCGTCGGCCGATCCATCGAGGTCACCCTCGAGCGGGACGGCAGCCTCGCCGAGATCGCGATCACCCCGGCCGAGCTGCGCGTCTGACCCTCCCGCCAGCGCGCCGCGGCGATTCGTGAGATCGTTGACGCCGCAACGAACCCTGAGGAACGACATGACCGACTGGGATCCCGAAACCTGGACCCGCAATCTGATCGCCGACATGAGGGCGCACGGTGGGCGCCCGTCCAGCGGACCGATGGCCGGGAGGCCTCTCGGGATCCTCACCACGAAAGGGGCGAGGACGGGCGAGGACCGCGTCGCGATCGTGACCTACCACCGCGAGGGCGACGCCCTGGTGATCGTGGCGAGCAAGAGCGGTGAGGATGTCCACCCCGCGTGGTACCACAACCTCGTCGCGAATCCCGAGGCCACGATCGAGGTGGACAACGAGGTGATCCCCGTGGTCGCTCGCGAGGCGAC
>Ga0307320_10000922_pt1 | contig 10651 bp, 8 predicted proteins | sample ER_DNA_369_FD_194495 | JGI IMG/M metagenome (GOLD analysis project Ga0307320, IMG submission 194495) | Bulk soil microbial communities from the East River watershed near Crested Butte, Colorado, United States - ER_DNA_369 | ecosystem: Environmental > Terrestrial > Soil > Floodplain | place: USA...
ACCCGGCGGCCGGGCGCATGCTGGCTGGCCCAGTCCAGCATCCGGCCGTATCCGGCGCCGTCCGCCGGTGCCGCGAGGTGAGCGCGCGTCCTGCCGGTGGCGGTGTCCAGCACCGCCAGGTCGATGGTGTCCCGGTCAGGATCACCTCCGATGACGTACTCGTAGTCCTCTGCCAGCATGGCCACTGCGGCTGTCCTTCCATCCGGGCGGTCGTGGTCGGCGCCGGGCCTGGATGACGGTCACTCTTCGCGGCAGCACTGTGAGGGGTCACGCCCGCAAGGGCGGACAAGCTCCTGATCAAGCCAGAGATGAGTGGCCAGGCCGGCCCCGGCAGATCGAGGGACATGTCCAACGCAAGGCACGCCTGCAGGCGGCCAGTATTCTCGAGGGTCGCCTCTCACTGCCGGCACCAGCCTGTCCGGTCAGCCCGGACGGGGCACCTCACACACTCACAGTGTTCTCGTTGCTGCCCCGCTGCCAGGGGCTGCGCGGGTCACAGAAGTAGACCTGCACGCCCGAGTCGATGGTGAACTGCAGGTGCTCGGCCATCTCCTTGCCGTGATCCCAAGTCACGGAGCGGCGCAACTGCTGAGGCAGTTGGAGGACAGCAGCGGTCAGGGCCGGCCGCATGCGCTCGGCGGTGAACCCGTCCGGGAGCGCGAACAACATCACATAGCGGCTGTGGCGCTCGACCAGGGTCCCGACCGCGCTGGGTCGCTTGCCAAGCACCAGGTCGCCTTCCCAATGGCCGGGCACCGCCCGGTCGGCCGCCTCGGCAGGTCGCTGGCTGATGTGCAGGGTATCGCGGAGCTGGCCGCGTCCCTGGCGAAGGCGCTTGCCTCGCGGATAGCGCATCGCCCGACCCGTGCGCAGGCAGCGTTGCAGCTCACGACGGAGCGCCCTGCGGCTCTGCACGAACAGCGACAGATAGATCGTCTCGTGCGACACCCGCATCACCGCGTCCCCGGGATAGGCCAGCGGCAGCCAGCCGGCGATCTGCTCCGGCGACCACCGTAACGCCAGCTTCGCGTCCACCACCGCCCGCAGCCGCGGCTCCAAGACCAGCTTGGCAGGCTTGGGCCGCTGGGCGCGCCGGAAGGTCGCGGCATCGGCGGCTTGGGCTCGGTAGCGAGCACGGCCGCCGTTACGAGCCAACTCCCGCGACACCGTGGACGGGGCTCGCCCCAGCCTGGCCGCGATCTCCCGGGACGATTCCCCGGCGGCGATGCCGCGGCTAATCTCCTCGCGTTCGGCCATGCTCAGACACCGCGCGTTGCGGCACTGTGGGTGCCGTTGCACCCTCCGGTCTGAAGGACGAACGCTCGCACCGATGGGCCGCGCTTGCCCAGCCGGCGAGCAATCAGGCGTAGTGACTCACCCCGCCGCCACCGCACCAAGACCTCGTCCTGCTCCTGTGCTGACAGTCCCCAGGCCCGCACCATCACCTCCACCGCCGACCCACCCGTAAGTGCGGAAGCGATGCAACCACCCATTGAGACCGCGAGCGTTTCTGCGACAGCCGGCTCTCCCCCTTCGCCGACCCTCTGGTAGGCGTCCAGAACCCGTGTCCGAAATGAACGTCGCACATCTAGTGGAGCGTATCTGAGCTGATTTGACGTTAGTGACGGAGGCGTGCCATTCCGGGGTGCGATGTCAACGGCCGACCGGCAGCGCCTCACCGAGGTATTGGTGGACGAGCTGGATGGCGATGGCGCCTTCGCCGACGGCCGAGGCGACGCGCTTGACCGAGCCGTGGCGGACGTCGCCGGCGGCGAACACCCCGGGCAGGCTGGTCTCAAGCAGCAGCGGCGGCCGGTCCAGCGGCCACCCTTGGGGCGGCCTGCCCGCGCGGAGGAGGTCGCGGCCGGTCAGGACGAACCCACGCTCGTCCCGCTCGACCGCGCTGGCCAGCCAGTCCGTATGGGGCTCGGCGCCGATCAGGATGAACAGCGCCGCCGCGGGCAGCGTCTCGGTGGCCTCGGTGACCCCGTCCCGCACGGTGACCGCCTCAAGGCGCCCCGCCCCCTCGACGGCGGTGACCTCGGTGCGCAGCCGCACGGCCACGTTGCCGGCCCGCTGCAGCTCCTCGACCAGGTAGGCCGACATGCCGTCGGCCAGCGAGCCGCCGCGGACCAGCAGGGTGACCTGCTCGGCGTGGCGGGCCAGGTGGACGGCGGCCTGCCCGGCGGAGTTGGCGCCGCCCACGACGAGGACGCGCTGGCCCTGGACGGCCTTGGCCTCGGTGACGGCCGCGCCGTAGAACACTCCCGCGCCCAGCAACTCCTCCAGGCCGGGGACGGGCAGGCGGCGGTAGCTGACGCCGGTGGCGACCACCACGGTGCGGCTGACCGCCTGGGTGCTGTTGGCCAGGGTCAGGACGCGGTCGGCGCCGTTGGACCGCAAGCTGGTCGCGGGCTGTGTGTAGACGAGCTCGGCGCCGAACACCACCGCCTGCTCGGTGGCCCGCGCCGCCAGGTCCCCGCCGCTGATGCCGCGCGGGAAGCCGAGGTAGTTGCGGATCAGGGAGGTGGTGCCGGCCTGGCCGCCGATCGCCTCGCGCTCCAGCAGTAGGGTGCGGAGCCCTTCGGAGGCGGCGTAGGTGGCCGCGGCCAGGCCCGCCGGCCCGGCACCGACCACGGCGAGGTCGTAGCGGCCGGGGCCTGGCCGGGTCTGCGCCCCCAGCGCCTGGGCCAGCCGCTCGGTGGGCGGGTCGACCAGCACCCGCCCGTCGGACAGCAGTACCACCGGCTGGTCGGTCGCCTCCAGACCGGCCTGGGCCAGCAGCCGCCGCCCGTCCTCCTCCCGGGCGTCGTAGAACCCGTGGGGGATGTTGTTGCGGCCCAGCAGGTCGCGCAGCTCGTGCGAGCGCGCCGACCAGCGCGGGCCCACCACCCGGACCCACTCCGAGCGTGAACCGGCGCGGGCGGTCGCCCGCGCCCACTGGCCGAGCAGCTCGGAGACCTCCGGGTAGAGCTGCAGCTCGGGCGCCCCCCAGGGGGTGTTGAGCCAGTGGTCGAGCTGGCCAAGCGCCATCGCCTGTAACCCGGCGACGCCGGCAGCCACGTCCCCGAAGGGGATCAGCAGCACGCGCTTGGCCGCCGGGTGCAGCTCATGGGCGCGGCACAGGAACTCGATCCCGGTCATGCCCTCGAGCCACTGGCCGGCGAGCAGCAGCGCGACCTGCTCGCCGGCCTGGCCGAGCGCCGTCAGGGCCGCCGCTGGAGCGTCCGCCGCGACGACCTGGTAGTCCGCGCCGAACCGCCGCTCAAGCGCCTGCGTCGCCGCCGTCAGCGTGCCTGGATCGTCCGTCACGACCACCAGCGTCGGCTTGGCCATGACGCACCTCCCGCGCCGCCGTCGCCCGGGCTACCTGGTTGGCCCGGCCGCAGGCCCCTGGACCAAGGTCTGATCGGTGTAGCACCACAGCCAGTCCTCGCCCGGCTCCATCGAGCGGACGATCTGGTGGGTGGGGGCGTGCTGGTGAGCGTGGCGGCTAGCGTGCTTGTTCTTGGACGAGTCGCAGCACAGCACCTGCCCGTCGGTCATGCACATGCGCAGATGGACCCAGGCGTCCCCAAGGTCCAGGCACGGCTGGCAGCCCGTTGAGGACGGCGTGACGTCGCGGATCTGGTCCAGGTGGCTGCACGGCCGGGACCCTTGCTTGCGGCTTCGCTGCAGGGCGAAGCGGAGGTTGGCGAGCAATCCCATGGTCTCCTCGCATTCCAGCCGCCTGCCCGCGGCCGTGCGCCGTTGTGATCCCAAGCCTGCCACCCGCCAGAGCCCGCAGGCGGCCACAGCCGCAGCAGCGCACGTGCCCCTGGCACCAGGCGGAGTCTGCGCGCGCACACACACGCACACACTTGTCCTTCCCGCGTCCGTGACGTTACACCAGCGGATCGACCCACCAGCCATGACCTGCGCGCGGTGGCAGCGTCCGGCTCACGCCAGGGCTGTCGGGTGTTGAAGCTTGGCCAAGATGCGCTCGGCGTCCGTAGTCCACACAAAGGGTTGGCAGCGCTCGTTCCAGCCCTCACAAAAGCGGCGGATTCCTGTGACCAGCTCCTCCACGCTCGCGAAGTCCCCGCGGCGCAGCGCCTGCCGCTCGATGATCGCGAAGAACACCTCCACCAGGTTCAGCCAGGATCCGTAGGTGGGCGTGAAGTGCAGGTGGACTCGTGGGTGCTTGCCCAGCCATGCCCGCACCGTGGCGTGCTTGTGGGTCGCGTAGTTGTCGACCACCAGATGCAGCTCCCGCCGCGGCCACGCCTTGGCGACCCGCCTGAGGAACGCGAGGAACTCGCTGTGCCGATGGCGGGGATGGCACTCGTCGAGCACCTGCCCGGTAGCCACCTCCAAAGCGGCAAACAGCGTCGTGGTGCTATGCCGGAGGTAATCATGCGTGCGCCGCTCCGGCCGCCCCAGCCCGACCGGGCGGGTCGGCTGGGTGCGCTCCAGCGCCTGGATCTGGCTTTTCTCATCCACGCACAGCACGATCGCGTGCTCCGGTGGGTTCAGATACAAGCCAACCACGTCGCGGACCTTGCCCTCCAGCTCCGGGTCGGTGGAGAACTTGAACGTCTCGGTCCGCCACGGCTTGACCTGATGCTCAGCCCACACCCGCGCGACCGTGGCATGGCTGACACCCAACTCGGCGGCCAGTAGCCGCGACGACCAGTGTGTGATCCCCAGCCGCTCCGGCGGCGGGGTGAGCGTGGCAGCCAAGATCGCCGCCCGACGGCGTCGGCGGACGGTCTGCGGGCGACCCGGGCGCGGGCGATCCCCAAGGCCTGCCAGCCCTTCGCGGGCGTACCGGCGGCGCCAGGCGATCACGGTCGGGCGAGAGACACCAAGCAGCAGAGCGATCCGCGTATTGGGCACACCCTCGGCGGCCAGCAGCAAGATCCGCGCCCGCTGCACCTGCGACGCAGGGGCCGAGGTCGCCTGCGCCCAGCGACGCAAGACAGCCCGGTCGTCGTGACCGACCAGCAGCGCAGGCGAGGCGAGCATGCCAGAAGCCTCCCTGAGCAGCACCCCATATGTCAAATCACTTCAGATACAGATCACTAGCCCTGTCAAAGGGTTCTGCGACGGTTCCTCCATGAGTCATCTGCTCGGCTACTCCGGAGCTCCACCCCCGACCAACAACCCCGCCTTCAATCGACGCCGTCCACCCCTCTTGAACCACTCGAGCTTGCATTGGTAGTCATTCTCATGGTCATTCCACCAGGCCCTACTGCAGCCAACTAGACCACACTGGCCGGAATTTCGGCCCAACCTGACCTGGCCAGACCCTACTGGAACGGGCTCAGCGGAATATCGGCAGTTATCTCCTAAACAGCAGGCTGCCGGTTCGAGTCCTGCCAGGGGCACAAAAACGGCAGCTCAGAGGCCATGTTGTCGTTGCATTGGTCATGCTTTGATCTGCGTGGTCATTCCTCAGTCCTTGCGGCAGCCGGCGCATTGCTCTCCCCAGACGATTTCGGGTCGAGCGTAGAGCGAACGGCGACGCTTCATCCGTTATGCGCGTGGAGTCGAAAGGGCTGGCTGCCGGCAGGCAGCGTGGTCTGGATGAGATTGCAATCGAAGGTGAATGTGCGTGGACGTTTAGCGTAAAGCCGTGACGTGGGACTTATGGAACGACCCGAAAGGTTTGTAAGGAACGAGCCGGCCGGGTGCGCCGCCCACCGTACCCGGCGCACCTGCGGGGAGTCGGTCTGAATAAAGAAGACGCCTAGAAGCTGCTGAAGCGAGCGCTTGCCAGCGCTCGAACCCCTGGGTCGTTGGGCCACCCACGATCCGGAGCCGAGAGCGCTCATGGCTGCTGTTCGCTCATGAGCTAGCAGGCGTCAGCCGGCGCGGTCGTGCCCGCCCTCGTCGTCCCAGCGGTCGACCTCGCTTGCGCGGTCGCGGGAACCCTCGTCTTCTGGCGGGCGGCTGGTCGATGACGCCGGCCCAGCCGGTCCGCTATATCGGACCGGCTCAGCCGGTTCGGCCGGTTGGGTGGGCGCCGGCTGCGTGCCGAGGCGCCAGGCGGCAAACACCAGCCCGGCGAGGGCGACGTCGCTCAGCAGCATCAGCCCGATCGCGTAGTCGCCGGTGGCCTGGTAGACCAGGCCCATGACGATCGGCGGCAGGAAGCCGCCGAGCCCGCCGGCCGCCCCGACCAGCCCGGTGACGCTGCCGACGCTGGCCGCGGGGACGCCGGTGCCAACCAGGGCGAATACGGCGCCGTTGCCGAGGCCGAGCGCGGCCGCCATGGCCAGGAAGGCGATCGTGGCCAGGACGATGTGTGGCTGGAAGGCGGTGACAACGGCGCCAGCTGCGACCACCCCCAGTGCCCACTGGAGCACCTTGATGCCGGAGACCCGGTCCGACAGCCAACCCCCAACGGGGCGGGCCAGCGTGGCTAGGACCACGAAGCCGGCCGCCCGGCTGGCCGCGTCGGTGGTGCCGAGGCCATAGATGGTCTTCAGGAAGGTGGGCAGGTACACGCCGAAGGCGACGAAGCCGCCGAAGGTGATCGCGTACAGCACGGCGAGGTCGCGGGCGATCGGGAGTCGAGCGGCGGCCAGGAAGCGGGACAGGAACGGCTGGGTGGCCCGCGGCCGGTTGGGGGCGTCGCGCCCGACTACCAGGAAGGCGAGCCCGACGGCGGCCAGGGCGACGGCCACGATCAGAAACGCCCACGGGCGGCCGACCGAGCTGGCGATCCGCGGGGTCAGGAAGCCGGAGATCGCCGAGCCGATGTTGCCTATGCCGTAGATGCCGAGCGCGAAGCCGCGCCGCTCGGGCGGAAACCAGGCGCTCACAAACGGGACGCCGACCGCGAATGACGCCCCGCCTAGTCCGAGTACCAGCCCGCCGAGCAGCAGCGCCGGGTAGGCGCTGGCGAAGGCCAGGAACACTACCGGGACGATGGTCACGAACGACAGCAGGGCGAATACGATCCGGCCGCCGTAGTTGTCGGTGAGCGCGCCCAGCGGGATCCGGCCAAGCGAGCCGACGATCACCGGCACGGCCACCATGACCGACACGGCCAGCGGGCTCAGCCCGAGCAGCTCCTGGTAGCGGGGGGCGAGCGGGCTGAGCAGCGACCAGGCCCAGAAGTTGACCGCGAACCCGAGCGTGGCCAGGGCCAGGGCGAGGTTGCGGCCCGGGAGCACCGCCGGCTGGCCGGCGGACCGGTTGGCGGTGGCGGGCGGCAGGGTCGCTTCGGTCATGCGGCGGCTCCCTCGAAGGATCAACGGTCGCGTGGCCCGGCCTGCCAGACGGCCACGGCGAGGGCGAATGACAGGATCTGGAAGGCCAGCAGTAGCCAGACCTGGCCGGTCCGCCGGTCGTGCCAGGCGTTGAGGGCGACCGTGAGCCCCCACAGCTGGCCGACCACGATGGTGGCGACTAGGGCGATCCGGCCGGCCAGCATCGCGGCCCGCTCCGGATTCTGGTCGCCGCCGGGGCCGGGACCGGAGGAGCGGATGCGCGCGTCGCGGGTGCCGCTGCCCCGCAGCCCCGGGTAGCGGCCGGTCAGCCCGCTGTCGTACAAGCCGGCGTCGCGCCGGTAGGGGGCGAGCCGGCGGGCTCGGTAGGGGTGGGCTGGGTCGACGTCGCGGTCCAAGTCGAGGTCGGCGGGCTCGCCGGGGTGCACGGGCGCGCCGGCCTGGTTCCGGGGCTCCCCGGGGTGCGAAGGCCCGCCGGCTGGCTGGGGGTCGCCCGGGTCGCGGACGGCCATCAGTCGGTCCCCACGGCCCAGATCCCGCGGGCGTCCTGGCGCAGCAGCACCTTGGGCAGCGGGCGCGGGGGCGGCCCGGCGACCACCTCGCCGGTGGCCGGGTCGAACACCCCGTTGTGGCAGGGGCACTCCAGGTGGCCGTCCTCCTGGCGCCAGAGCACGGCGCAGGCCAGGTGGGTGCAGACGGCCGAGTAGCCGACCAGCCGGCCGTCGGGCAGGCGGACGGCCAGCGCCCGGTCGTCATGGCCGGGGTAGCGGAAGGCGACCGCTTGGCCAGGGGCGAGGCGGTCGGCCACCTTGGCCGGCGCGGCCGTTCCGGCGCCGTGCCGGCGGAACACCCCGGTGGCCACCCCGACGGCCCCGGCCAGCAGCCCTCCCGACACCGTGACCAGCACCCGCAGGTAGTCGCGGCGGGTCACCGGGGCGTCGGCCCTGATCCGATCCAGCAGCGCCCTGGTCGCGGGTTCCCGCTCGTTCCCGGCCACTACATCCCTCCGGGAACGGGGCCCACCCAGCTCCCCGGGGTGACCACCGCGCAGCCGGTGCGGACCTCGGCATCGGCGAACCGGAAGACGTCGACCGCCTGGGCGCCCGGCCGGTCGGCCTCCAGTTCCTCGACCGAGCCGTAGAAGATGGCCCCGGTCGGGCAGACGGTGGCGCACATCGGGGCCAGCCCGACCGAGGTGCGGTCATAGCACAGGTTGCACTTGTACTGCAGCATCTCGGCCACATCGAGCTTGGGCACCCCGAACGGGCAGGCGTCCACGCAGTTGCCGCAGCCGATGCAGCGTTCCTTGGCCGCCTCCTGGACCACCCCGTCGGCGGTGACCAGGATGGCGTCGGCCGGGCAGACCTCGGCGCAGGGGGCTACCGGGTCCTCGCAGTGCATGCAGACCGTGGGCATGGCCGCGGCCGAGCGGCCGGGGTCGATGTAGTCCAGGTGGATCATCGACTTCCCCCGGTGCGAGTCGCACTCCCGGCACGCGGCCACGCACGCCTGGCAGCCGATGCAGCGGCCCGGGTCGATGAACAGCGTGGTTCCCATCATGTCTCTGCGGTCCCCCTTCCCTGGGGCGCGGTGGGTGGTCGCTGGTCGCCCAGCGGGGCGGTCTCGGGCTGGTAGGGCCGCTGCCCGGGCGGCATGGGCGGCTCGGGGACCGGGTCGACGGCCTGGCCGCGCTCGATCCGGCAGGCGCAGACCTTGAACTCGGGCATCTTGGAGATCGGGTCCAGCGCGTCGATGGTGAGCACATTGGCGGCCACCGGCCCGGCCCAGTGGTAGGGGACGAACACCGTGTCGGGTCGGATGGCCTCGGTGACCAGGGCCGGGTAGGTGACGGCCCCTCGGCGGGTCACCACCCGTACTGGGTCGCCATCGGAGAAGCCGAGCGACGGGTGGACCTCGATCCAGGGCCGGGGGGTCTGCTCGACCAGGCCGGGCAGGCGGCGGGTCTGGTTCCCGGACAGGAAGTGGGCGACGGTGCGTCCGGTGGTCAGCCGCAGCGGGAACTCCTGGTCTGGGGGCTCGGCCGGGGGGCGCCACTGGACCGCGGTGAAGCGGGCCTTGCCGTCGGGGTGGTAGAACCGGCCACCCTCGAACGGGCGTGGGGTGCCCGGGTGGTCCAGGGTCGGGCAGGGCCAGAAGATCCCGCCCGTGGCCTCGACCTTCTCGTAGGTGATGCCGTAGTAGTCGGCCATCCCGCCCTTGGAGGCCACCCGCAGGTCGTCCAGGATCTCGACCGGCCTGGTGAAGGGGAACTTGTCGCCGGTCCCGAGCCGGCGGGCCAGCTCGCACAGCATCCACCAGTCGGTGCGGGCCTCCCCGGGCGGCTCGACGGCCTTGTTGTACTTGATCACCCGGCCCTCGCCGTTGGTGACCAGGCCCTCGTCCTCGGCCCAGACGGTGCTCGGCAGGACCACGTCGGCCCGGGCCGCCGTCTCCGAGAGGAAGAAGTCGGACTGGACGTGGAACTCCAGCGCGTCGTAGCCGTGCCGCACGACCGCCTGGTTGGGCAGCGACACCAGCGGGTTGTTGCACATGCCCAGCAGCCCGCGGATCTCGCCGGCGGCCATCTGCCAGACCATCTCCTCCATCGAGGTGCCCTTGGGTGGCAGGTCGGCCTCGTCGATCCCCCAAACCCCGGCGATGTAGGCGCGGTGCTCGGGGTTCTCGATGTCGCGCCCACCCGGGAGCATGTCGGACTTCTGGCCGTGCTCGCGGCCGCCCTGGCCGTTGCCCTGGCCGGTGAGCGTGCCGTAGCCGGCCCCCGGCCGGCCCAGCTGGCCGGTGGCCAGGGACACGTTGATGCAGGAGAGCACGTTTTCCACGCCTTGGAGGTGCTGTTCTAGCCCGCGTCCGTGGGCCGCCCAGCACCGCCGGGCTCGGCCCCACAGGTGGGCGACCCGCTGGATCTGCCGGGGTTCCAGCCCGCAGATCTCGCCCACCCGCTCGGGGGTGTAGGCGGCGACGGTGTCGCGGACCGCCTCCCAGCCGACGGTGTGCTCGGCGATGAACCGCTCGTCGGTCAGCCCGTCGCGGGCGATCACATGCAGCAGGCCGTTGTAGAAGGCGGCGTCGGTGCCTGGTCGCAGGGCGACATGCTCGTCGGCGGTACGGGCCATGGCCGTCTCGCGCGGGTCGACCACCACCAGTTTGGCCCCTCGGTCCCTCGCTCCCCAGAAGTACTGCATGGCCACCGGGAAGCACTCGGCGATGTTGGTCCCGGCGACAAGGACGACCTCGGTCTCCAGCAGGTCGGCCCAGGGGTTGCCGGCCCGGTCGATCCCGAAGGCCTTCTTGTTGGCGGCCGCCGCCGAGACCATGCACAGCCGCCCGTTGTAGTCGATATGGCGGGTGCGCAGGGCGACCCGGGCGAACTTGCCCACCAGGTAGGTCTTCTCGGTGGTCATGCTGGCCCCGCC
>Ga0307320_10000923_pt1 | contig 10650 bp, 8 predicted proteins | sample ER_DNA_369_FD_194495 | JGI IMG/M metagenome (GOLD analysis project Ga0307320, IMG submission 194495) | Bulk soil microbial communities from the East River watershed near Crested Butte, Colorado, United States - ER_DNA_369 | ecosystem: Environmental > Terrestrial > Soil > Floodplain | place: USA...
CCTCGCGTCGGCGTTTGCGAAGTACGAGGGCAAGAAAGCCCTCCTGCTCGATCTCGACCTCCAGTTCGGGGACGCAGCGATCATGCTCGGCCTCGAGCCGGAGAAGACCATCTACGACCTGGTCGTCGCCCCGGGCGAGCTCGACTCCGAGAAGCTCGCGGGCTACACGACCCGCCACACGTCCGGCCTCGACATCCTCCCGGCGCCGCTGCGCCCGGAGGACGCCGAGCTGGTCACCGAGGCGAAGCTGGCGAGGCTCCTGGAAGTCGGCCGCGAGTCCTACGACGTCATCGTCGTGGACACGTCGCCGTTCTTCCACGGCCCGATGCTTGCCACCCTCGACCGCACGGACGAGCTCCTGCTCGTCTGCGGTCTGGACGTGCCGACCCTGAAAAACGTGCGCCTGAGCCTGCAAACGCTCGAGCTGCTCGCCTTCCCGCAAAATCGGATTCGCGTCGTGCTGAACCGCGCGAACTCGAAGGTCGGGATGAAGCCGGGCGAAGTCGAAGGCGCCCTTGACGTGAAGGTTCGCTTCGAGCTCCCGAGCGACGGCAAGGTCCCCCTCGCCGTCAACCGCGGGACGCCGTTGGTCCTCGCCGACGACAAGGCCGAGTTCTCCCGCTCCGTGCGGCAGATGGCCAAGGCCCTCCTTCCGGAGGAAGCGGTGAAGGCCGGACAGAAGCGAAAACTCTTCAGTAGGGCGTAGGTCATGGGACTCCACGATCGCCTCAAGGGCGGGACGACCAACGGCGACGGCCTGGCTGCCGACGAGACGCTCGCGCAGCGCGCGGACGCAGCGTCGGCTCAGCAGCAGTCCGAGCGCGTCGCGGTCGACCCCTACGCAGAGTTGAAGACCCGCGTCCACCACGCGTGCATCGCCAAGCTCGGTCCCGAGCTCTTCGCGGCCGAGACCACCGGCGACCTCTCGGAGCGCGTGCTCCGCGCGGTCACCGAGCAGCTCGCGCTCGACCGGACTCCGCTGACGCGCGACGAACGGCGCCAGCTCGTCCGGGAGATCACGGACGACATCCTCGGCTACGGCCCCCTCGAGCCGCTCCTCCGGGACGACTCGGTAACGGAGGTCATGGTCAACGGAGCCGATCGGATCTACATCGAGCGTGCCGGCAAGATCGAGAAGGCCGGCGTCACGTTCGTCGACGACGCTCACCTGTTGCGCATCATCGACAAGATCGTCTCCTCGGTCGGCCGCCGCGTCGACGAGGCCTCTCCGATGGTCGACGCGCGCCTGCCCGACGGCAGCCGCGTCAACGCGATCATCCCGCCGCTCTCACTGCGTGGGCCGACGCTGACCATCCGGAAGTTCTCGCGCGACCCCTACACGATGGACGACCTGATCAACTTCGGCTCGGTGACGCCGAAGGCGGCGCACTTCCTGGCCGCCTGCGTCCAGGGCAAGCTCAACGTGCTGATCTCGGGCGGTACCGGTACCGGTAAGACGACGACACTGAACGCCCTGTCGGCCTACGTCCCCGGCGACGAGCGCATCGTCACCATCGAGGACGCTGCCGAGCTCCAGCTCCAGCAGGAGCACGTCATCACGCTGGAAGCCCGCCCGGCCAACATCGAGGGCCAGGGCGAGGTCCGCATCCGGGAGCTCGTCCGCAACGCCCTGCGTATGCGGCCTGACCGGATCATCGTCGGTGAGGTCCGCGGCGCCGAGACCCTGGACATGCTCCAGGCGATGAACACGGGCCACGAAGGCTCGCTGACGACGATTCACGCCAACTCTCCGCGTGACGCTCTCGCCAGGCTCGAGACCCTCGTGCTCACGGCGGGTGTCGATCTTCCGCTCCGCGCAATTCGCGAGCAGGTGGCGAGCGCATTCGACGTGCTCGTCCAGATCACGCGTCTCGTCGACGGCTCGCGTCGCCTCAGCCACGTGACGGAAGTGCTGCGCATGGAGTCGGACGTCATCACGCTGCAGGACATCTTCCTCGCCCGGCCCCCGGACGAGGAGAACGCTGCGCAGCAGGTGACGCGTCTGCTCTCGCCACTCTCCTGCACCGGCCTGAAGCCGCACTTCCTCGAGAAGATGGCCGCGAACGGAGTCACCCTTCCGGCGACGTTCTTCCAGCAGGAGGACCCGAGCTTCCGGCCGAGCTTCACCGCTGCGAGCTACGGCGGGTTCCAGTGAGACGCGTTGTCCTCGCAGCTCTCGTCGCCGCGCTTGTCCTTCCCGCCGCCGCTCTAGGCGCCGGGGAGGTCAAGCACGCAAGCGCAGCGCGGTTTCCGCACGTCGAGCTGACCGTCGTCGCTCCCTCCTCGTCGCAGACGCCTCCGACGCTGCTCGAAAACGGGCGGCCGGTTGCCGGCCTCGAAGCCAAGAACCTGGCCTCTTCCAAGAGCGTCGTGGTCTGCATCGACCGCTCGCGCTCGATGATCGGCGGTCCGCTCGCGGACGCGGCCGGGGCCGCACGCGAGTTTGTCGGGGCGAAGGCACCGACCGACCGGGTCGCGATCTGCGCGTTCGGAAGCGAAGCAGCGACGTTGACGCGCTTCTCGACGGCGACGATCGACTCCGACTCGGTCCTGCGCACGATGGAGGTCGACTCGGTGAAGGGCACGGCTCTCTACGACGCCGTCGTCCAGTCTTCGCACCTCCTCGGCGGCGAGCAGAACAAGGCTCGCATCCTCGTCCTGCTCACCGACGGCGCCGACTCAACGGAGCAGGGCGCCACGCTCGACGATGCCATCAAGGCCGCCAGGAACTCTGGCGTGGCCGTCTATTCGATCGGGATCGAGGGCAACGGATTTGACCCGCAGGCGCTTCAGCGCCTCTCGGACGCCACGAACGGCAACTACTACGGCGCCGCCTCAACAGCGGCCCTGTCGGATGTCTACAACTCGATCGCAGAGGACCTCCGCCGAACCTGGCAGCTCGAGTACGTCACCGCTGCCCGGCCCGGGGACCGCCTGGATCTCGTGGTCTCTCTTCCGGGCGGCGACGAGCTCACCGCTCAGCTGACCGCGCCCGGGTCCGCGCCTCCGGTCGCCGCAGAGCCGTCTCCGCTCCTGCCGGACTTCTTCTACACGAGCGACTGGGGCCTCCCCGTGCTCGCCGGAGTGGTCGGTTTGCTCGCCCTGATCGCGGCCGCGTTCATCCTGGCTGCGCCGAAGGGGACGTGGCTGCGCGGCCGGCTCGACCCCCACGTCGCCTCCACCCGGCAGAAGGCGCTCAAGCAGCAGCGGGAAGGGAAGCGCTTCGCGCTCTTCTCCGGCCTGTTCCGGGCCACCGAGAGCGTCTTCGGGAACCTGAAGCAGTGGCGGCGAATCGACATGCTCCTCCAGCGCGCGGACTTCCCCCTGAAGACCCCTGAGTTCGCGTACATCATGTTCGGCTCCGGGCTCCTCTTTGCCTTCCTGAGCACGGCGCTCGTGCACACGGCGGTGGCGATGGTCATCGGATTCGGCCTCGGTGCCTTCCTCCCGTATGCGTTCCTGTCGTTCAAGGCGCGCAAGCGGCTCAAGCAATTCGACGAGCAGCTCCCCGACATGCTGGTCACGATGGCCGCTTCGCTGAAGGCCGGCCACAGCTTCCGGCAGGGCATCCAGAGCGTGGTCGACGAGGGCGTCGACCCCGCTGCCAAGGAGTTCAAGCGCGTCCTCAACGAGACGCGGCTCGGCCGGCCGATGGACGACGCGCTGGCAGACATGGCTGCGCGTATCGGCTCGAAGAACTTCGAGTTCGTGATGAGCGCGGTCACGATCCAGCGGCAGGTCGGAGGCTCGCTGGCCGGGCTCTTCGACATGGTCGCTGACACGGTCCGCCAGCGTCAGCAGTTCCACCGCAAGATCCGCGGGCTGACGGCGATGGGGCGCATGTCCGCCTACACCCTGGTCGGCCTGCCGTTCGTCGTCGGGCTCGCCATCTACGCGATCAACCGCGACTACATGAAGCCGCTTCTGACCACGTCCACAGGGCACAAGCTCATTCTCCTGATGGTCGTGATGATGGGAATCGGCTCCCTCTTGCTCAAGAAGATCGTCTCTTTCAAAGGCTAGGAGCCCATGTTCTTCCTACTCGTCTTCGGTCTCGCGTCACTCGGTCTCGCCGCCTTCCTGATCGGCGAGGTGGCAACCCTTCCCGCCCGCCAGCGCGAGGGCAACCTCCGCCGGGCTTCGAACTACGGCGCCCGCAGGCGCGCCAACTCCGGCCAGAGCCAGGAAGGCTTCCGCGAACGCGCGGTCGAGCCGATGAAGATGGGCCTGGCGCACGCAGTGCTGAAGCTCAGCCCGCGCATGAGCGTCGACAAGGTCAGTCGCCGGCTGATGGGCGCCGGCGTCGGCCGAACCCTCACGCCGACGACGTTCCTCGCCAGCAAGGCGCTCTTCGCCGTCGGCGGCTTCGTCGGGGGAACCTTCCTGGGCGGCATTGCCGGCCAGGGCTCGCTCGGGATCATGCTCGCGATCTTGTTCGGCCTCATCGGGTTCGTCCTCCCTGACATCTTCATCTCTTTCAAGGCGCGCGGCCGGCGTGAGGAGATCCGTTCAGAGCTCCCCGACGCGCTCGACCTGCTGGCGGTCAGCGTCGAGGCGGGCCTCGGGTTCGACGCGGCGATCTCGAAGCTGACCGAGCACATGGAGGGCCCACTGGTCGAGGAGTTCGCGCTCTCGCTGGGCGAGATGCGCATCGGCGAGACGCGCCAGCACGCGCTCGAGAAGATGGTGCAGCGTGTACAGGCGCCCGAGCTGGCCTCGTTCGTCCGCGCGATCATCCAGGCCGACCAGCTCGGTATCTCTCTGGGCCGGATCCTGCGGGTGCAGGCGACCGACACTCGGAACAAGCGTCAGGCCGCTGCCGAGGAAAAGGCCATGAAGGCGCCGATCAAGATGCTCTTTCCGACCGCGCTCTTCATCTTCCCGTCCATGTTCCTGATCATCCTCGGGCCGGCGTTCCTCAACTTCAAGGGCATCTTCTTCTAGGCCGAAGGCGAGGCGGCGATGGCAGACGAACAAAAGCGCACCGACACGGAGACCGGCTTCGGCACCGGCCTGCGGGCGAAACTCGTCCAGCGGGACGAGGCCGAGGGGTCGGCCTCGGCTCCGACCGTCGCTACCGCGGAGGCTGTACCCGACGAGGGCTTTCAGGCCAACGGCGAGGCGAACGGCGATGTCGAGGCGCTTCGCGCCGAGCTTGCCGGAGCGCTCGCTCGCGAGCGGGATCTCCGCACCGAGCTGGCCGTCGCGTCGCAGCCTCTCGCTGCTGCCGCCGACTTCAGCCCGCTCGAAGCCGACCTGAAGAGCCGAGCCGCGGAGATCGATGGACGGGCGGCCCGCCTGGCCGCCTCCGAGACCGAGCTCGCGGAGCGTGAGCGGCGGATCTCCGAGCAGGTCGCAATGGTCCGGGGCGAAAAGGAGCGCCTGTCCGAGATCGAAAACCGGGTGGTCGCCCAGGACGCGCTGAGCTCCGAGCGGGAGGCTCAGGTCGAGGCGAAGCTTCGCCAGCTGAAGGACGCGGAGCGTGAGCACGAGCGGCTCGAGCAGCAGCTCCAGAAGCAGTCGTCCGCGTTCGGCGCCCAGGAAACCAAGCTTGCAAAGCGCGAAGCAGCCGTGGAGGCCCGCGAGGCCGAGGTCAGCGCCCGCCAGGACGCGCGGGAGCGCGCGCTGGCCGCCCGCGAGGCCGCGGTCAAGGAGCAAGAGAAGGGCTACTCCGGTGCCGAGGCCAAGATTGCCCACCGGGAGCGCGAGCTCGCCAAGCAGCTGGCCGCTCTCACCGCGAAGCAGGAAGCGCTCGAGGAGCGCGAATCCGAAGTCCTCAAGAAGCAGGAGCGGCTGCGCAGCGATGCCACCCGTCTCGAGGCAGAGCTCTCCGGGCACGGGAAGGCGGCGCAGGACGCGGTTGCCCGCCTGAAGGAAATGGAGACCCGCGAGCTCGAGCTGGCGGCCCGCGAGGCCGAGGTCGGCCGACGCGAGGCCCATCTCGGACGCGTCGAGCAGGAAACGGTCAAGGGCCGTGATCTCGCGGAGTACGAGGAGCGCCTGAAGGAGCGCGAGCACGAGCTCGCCGAGCAAGAAGCCGAGCTGACGAACAGCGACCAGCTCATGGACTCGCAGAAGAGCCGTCTCGAGCGCAAGGAGAAGCGCCTCGCCGAGATGGAGGAGACGATCCGGGACCGGCTACGCGAGCTGGACGACCGCGAGGAGCAGGTCGAGCACCGCGAAGCGGGCGTCGAGGCTGATCACGACATCCGCGAGGACAAGCTCGAGCGGCGCGAGAAGGAGCTCGCCGAGCTCGAGGTGAGGCTCGCGAGCAAGGAGACCGAGCTCGCTGCCTACGTCAAGCAGATACAGAGCCAGCTGAACGACCGCGAGTCGACCTGGTGGAACAAGGTCACCGGCGACAACGGCGGCGACGAGGAAGCCGCCTGAACGCCGCCAACCAGGCGAAGGCCTAGGCCGCGGCGCCTTCCCGCGCAATCTCACGCCACCGCTCGAGCGCGTCCCAGCACGCCAAGGTGTCGCCTGAGACCTGAGCTCCGAGCTCGGAAGGCCTGTTTGCCCAGTGGAGCTCGGCCACCTTCGTCTCGTCGGGGACCGGCTCGGTTCCCGAGCGCAGCCGGGCGTGGTAGACGACGAGCGCCGATCCCGAGTCGTCGTTGAGGCACACGGCGATCGGCCGGAGCCCTTCCAGGTCGTTCGCGCCGAGCGCGATCTCCTCCTCTGCGTCCGCGAGGATCGCCTCGCGGGGCTCCTCTTTCGGGGTCACGCCGCCGGATGCCGAGGCAGTCCAGAGGAGCGGGTCGCGCCCGATGGACGGCCCCCTCAGCTGGAAGAGAACTGGCCCCTCGGGCCGCTCGACGAAGAGCTGCACGCCGAGCGCGAAGCCGAGCCTGAAAGCGAGCGTCGGCTCCTCGAAAACGACCATCGCCTCGGCGTAGCGGCCCGAGCGGCGCAGGATCGCCCCGTCGGGGGAGACGCCGTGGCAGAAGGCGATCGGGCCGTCGAAGCGGCCGGGCGTGCGCGAGAGCAGTCGCTCCGCGTCGCGAAGTGCCTGGCCGAGAGCCACATCGGACGGGAGTGAAAACGGGAACGGCCGGAACCGGGGTTCGCCGTCGAGCAGGACGATCGCGCGCATGGACGCCACGCCTAGTGTGACTGGACCGTCGGAGTGAAGGGAAAGAGGCGTCCATGGCGAGACTGAGACGAGCAGACTGCTCGGGGCCCGGAATCGAGCGCCGGCGACGCGGACGCGGCTTCGAGTACCTCGAGGACGGCGAGCGGGTCGAGGACCCCGAGGTGCTCGAGCGGATCCGCGAGCTCGTCATCCCGCCCGCGTGGGAAAAGGTCTGGATCTGCCCGTATCCGATGGGCCACGTCCAAGCTGTCGGCACCGACGCCGCCGGGAGGCGGCAGTACATCTACCATCGGCTCTGGCGCGAGCGGCGCGACCAGGAGAAGTTCGACGAGATGATGAGCTTCGCGCGCGCCCTCCCGCGAGTACGCAAGGTCACCGCTCGAGAGCTGGCGAAGAAGAAGATCACGCGGGAGCGGGTGCTCGCCGGAGCCGTTCGCCTGCTCGACCGCGGCTTTTTCCGGATCGGCACAGAGGACTACGCCGAGCAGAACCAGACCTACGGGCTCGCGACGATGGAGAAGCGCCACGTGACGCTCGAGGAGGACGGCGTGTTGCGCTTCGACTACGTCGGCAAGGGAGGCAAGCGGCGCGTCCAGTCGATCGTCGATCCTGAGGTCTACGAGCTCGTCGCGGCTCTCAAGCGCCGCCGGAGCGGCCCGGAGCTCCTCGCCTACAAGAACGGCCGAAGCTGGGTCGACGTCCGCTCCGACGACATCAACGACTACATCAAGCAGGTCACGGGCCAGGGTTTCTCGGCGAAGGACTTCCGAACGTGGAACGCGACCGTGATCGCCGCCCTCGCCCTTGCGGTCTCCGGCCGGGCCGCCGAGACGAAGACCGCCCGCAAGCGCGCGATCACCCGGGCGATCGAGGAGGTTGCTCACTACCTCGGCAACACGCCCGCGGTCTGCCGCGCTTCCTACATCGACCCCCGCGTCTTCGACCGCTACCAGGACGGCTACACGATCGGCGGCGCGCTCGACAAGCTCGGCGAAGACATCGATCTGGGCCAGCCCTCGTTCCAGGGCGCCGTCGAGGAAGCAGTGCTGGACTTGCTCGAAGACGAGCGGACGCCGGCGATCGAAAAGGTCGCGTGACTGCGCCGAGCGCTCGTAGCAAGACAGCTTCCGGGGTCGAGCGCGGAGGGTGTAGCTTCTGCCTCGATGCCCAAGCAAACCGTCGACGAGATGTGGGAGCAGATGCTGACGGGGAGCTATCCGCGCCTGCAGAGGATGCGGAAGATGTGGGGCGCCCTCCCGTCGCCGCCACGCTGCAAGCTCTGCAATGCGCCTTTCCGTGGCCCGGGCGGCGCGATGATGCGGGCAATCGGCTACGGCCAGTCGCCGCTCAACCGCAGGCTCTGCAAGTGGTGCACGCGCGCAGTGCACAAGCATCCGGGCGGCGCCGAGGTCGATATCTCCGTCATGTTCGCGGACGTCCGCGGCTCGACCGGTCTCGCAGAGCACATGGAGCCGGAGGAGTTCTCTCGGCTGATGTCTCGTTTCTACGGCGCGGCGGCCGACATGATCGACGAGCACGACGGGATCGTCGACAAGTTCGTCGGAGACTCCGCCATCGCGCTCTTCCTTCCGGGCTTCGCGGGCGAGGACCATGCCGCGGATGCGATCGAGGCCGCTCGCGATCTCGTCGAGAAGACCGGTGGCGACAGCTCGGAGCCCTGGATCCCGATCGGCGTGGGCGTGCACACGGGGCGCTCGTTCGTCGGAGCGGTGGGCGAAGGGGACGCCCGCGACTTCACTGCGCTCGGGGACACGGTGAACACGGCCGCCCGGCTCTCGGCGCTCGCCGGTCCAGGAGAGATCCTGATCAGCTGCGAAGCCGGGGAGGTGGCCGGTATCGAGACGGGCGGCCTCGAACGGCGCACCCTGGAGATCCGCGGGCGTGATCAGAAGGTCGACGTCTGGGTCTCGCGCGCTCAGCCGATTCGTTCGTAAGTCCTAATCTCGGGCGTGGTGCTCCTCGACCACGGCCTTCATGACGCTTTTCGCGCCCGGCTCGGGGCAACGCGTGGAGGCTCGTCCGGCTGCTTGGGGTAGACGGGCGGCCATGGAGCGTCCTTGAGGCCCGCGGCCCGGTCACGCTTGTGAAGCTCCAGCAAGGGCTCGAGCGACTGGGGATCCTCGTTCATGCCCTCCCACGGGTCGCCGTGCTCCGCGAGCCGCGCCGGCATGCTCGCAATCGTCAGCTCGTCCGGGTGGATGGTGTCGATCTCGTCCCACGACACTGGAGCGGAAACCTGCGCGCCCGGACGCGCGCGCACCGACCATGCGCCGAATACGGTCTTGTGCGGTGCGTTCTGGTTGTAGTCGACGAAGATGCGGCTGCCGCGCTCCTCCTTCCACCACGCCGACGTGATCAGCTCGGGACGGCGGCGCTCGAGCTCACGGGCCGCAGCGACCGCTGCCGACCGCACCTGATACGAATCCCAGCTCGGCTCGAGCCGGACGTAGACGTGCAGGCCGCGGTTTCCCGTCGTCTTCGGATAGCCGACGATCCCGAGCTCGCCCAAGAGGCCGCGCACCTCCGTCGCGGCCGCGCGGACTTCTTCGAACCCGACGCCCGGCTGCGGATCGAGGTCGAGACGGAGCTCGTCCGCGACCTCCGGATGGTCGTGGAGGTGAGGCCACACATGGAAGCCCAGGCACGCGAGGTTCACTGCCCAGGCGACATGGGCCATGTCGTCGAGCACGAGCGCCTCAGAAGTGGTTCCGTTGGGGGTCGTGACGACCGCCGTCTGCAGCCAGTCCGGAGCCCCCTTCGGGACGCGTTTCTGGAAGAAGGAGTCGCCGTCCGCTCCATGGGGGAAGCGCTGCATGAGCGTCGGCCGCCCGCCCGAGGCGCCGAGAAACGGCTCCTCGACCGCGAGGTAGTACCGCACGAGATCGAGCTTCGTCTCGCCGCGCTCCGGGAAGAAGACCTTGCCGGGGCTCGTGATCGTGATGGGTCGCCCCGCGATCTCGAGAATCTGCTCGTCCGCCACTGGACGGAACGGTAATCCGTTTTAGCGTCCGGCCGAGAGCGACCAGATGAGCAGGTCGAGGATGCGCACTTCCGTGAGGCGATACCCGTGGGCCGCGAGCTCCCGCTGAAGCCTCAGGAGCCCGGCGCGGTTCCGGTCGAGGTCCCGCTTGTAGCTTCGGACGAGCGCGATCGCACGCTGTCCGAACGGCTGCTTCGCGCGGCTCGCCGGATCCTCCCGCGCCAGGTAACCCTGGACGACGCTGTCGAGCATCGGGATGAGCGCCGGTCGCTTGCGGTGCAGCGTCTTCGTCACCTTTGAGAGCCCGACTCCGCGGATGTCCGCGAACGCGTCGAAGAGCTGGTCGAGCGGAGCCCACGGGATGGAACTTGCCGGGCTCGTCAGAGAGGCGGTGGGAGGGATCTTGCGCAGGACTCTCTCGATCTCGCTTCGGCGCTCGAGGATCGTGTGGATCTCGACGGCCGAGATACGCGCACCGGCTCGGTTCGCCAACCGGAGATCCCGCTCGTCGAGCGACGCCGACCCTGACGGGTTCGGCGTCTCAAGGCTCGAA
>Ga0307320_10000926_pt1 | contig 10633 bp, 11 predicted proteins | sample ER_DNA_369_FD_194495 | JGI IMG/M metagenome (GOLD analysis project Ga0307320, IMG submission 194495) | Bulk soil microbial communities from the East River watershed near Crested Butte, Colorado, United States - ER_DNA_369 | ecosystem: Environmental > Terrestrial > Soil > Floodplain | place...
AAGGCCGACGACGTCAGCTTCGAGATCAAGTTCCGCAACGAGATCCGCGGAACGGTCGACGACGCCGACCTGTTCCTGTCGTACCTCGGCGGTGCCGGCCCGTTCCCGGCGATCACGGCCCTCGACGGGCCTGGGTCGGAGGGCCTCGGCTTGCGTCAGCGCTACGACGTGCACATGGTCCGTGGGCATCACCGCACGCGGATCGCCAACGGAAAGATCGCGGTGCCGTCCAACGTAGGCCCGCGGACGATGCCGGACTACCCCGCTCTCGCGGCGCAGGGCATCCACAGCCTCGCCGGGGGCATCAAGGTCTTCGCCGGACAGCGGCAGGACCCGTTCTACATCGACCTCGGCGGCGTGTTCGACACGTTCAACTTCCGCCGGCCGGTGCCCGTACTGACCGAGCCGGAAGACGCGAACGACAACCTGAACCCGTTCGGGACGGACATGCTCTCGGGCTTCAACGTCTCGACGATCGCGATCGAGGTGCCGGCGATGATGATCTCCGGCGGCTCATCGGTGATCGGGGCGTACGCGAGCACGAGTCGGTCGAGTGAGCGCGTCAACTACCGAGCAAATCACGACGACGACGACATCACGCAGGTCCAGCGCCTCGCCAACCCACTGATCAACGAGACGATCATCGGGACGGAGGACAAGGACGAGTGGAACGCGCGCGAGCCCCAGCAAGAGCGGCGGTTCGTGGACTACTACCGCAACCCGCGCCTCGCGCTCGCGCTGCAGCTCGTCTTCGGGCTGCCGGCCGGGACGACGGGCCGTGAGGACCTCGTCAACCTGCTGCTCAAGTACCAGCCGAGCAACACGAGGCTGTCGGAGCTGCTGCGCCTGAACCTGGGCGTGGAGCCGACTCCGTTCGCCGCGCAGCGGCGGATGGGCCCGCTGGCAACCCCGGCCGACCCGGCGGCGTGGCCGAACGGACGGCGTCCGAAGGACGACGTCACGGACATCGCCGTGCGCGTGGTCGGAGGCCCCAACTACGTCGCCAACCGCATCGGCGACGGCGTCAACACCGACGACAGGCCGACCACGGCGAGCTTCCCCTTCCTCGGGACGCCCGACGACGGCCGCAACCGGAACCACGACAACCCGTAAGCGGTCGATGCGAAAGCGACTCGCACTCGCAGGGACGGTGGCGGCAATCGCCGCCACCGTCTCACTCGCCGGCGGTGCTCTCCGCAACTCGGGAGAGCCGGCCGCCGCCGGGCCAGTCGCGGCCGGGCCGGCGGCCGAGCGGCTCGAGGCCGGCTTCGCCGCCGGCGACACGGCCGGTCTCGTCCGCTCGCTCAATGAGAAGCTACGCGCGGAGCCCGAGGACCCGCGCTCGTTCACGCTGCTCGGCCTCGCCTACCAGCAGCGCGCACGCGAGACCGGCAACGCCGATTTCTATTCGCGCTCCGATCGCTCACTGCGCCGCTCGCTGGTTCTCGCGCCCAACGACCCGCTCACACTGAGCGCACTCGGCTCACTGGCACTCGCGCGTCACGATTTCCGCCGCGCACTCGTGCTCGGCCGCCGCGCGCAGCGGCTCGCGCCGTACACGGCCCGGAACTACGGCGTCCTCGGCGACGCGCTCGTCGAGCTCGGCCGCTACGAGCACGCGTTCCGGGCCTTCGACCGGATGGCCGAGCTGAAGCCGAGTCTCGCCGCCTACGCGCGAGTGGCCTACGCACGCGAGCTGCTGGGCCGGCCGCGCGCGGCCGAGCGCGCGATGACCCTAGCGCTCGACGCCGCGGGCGGGCAACCTGAGCCGACGGCCTGGACGCGCACCGAGCTCGGCAAGCTGGCCTTCGCGCAGGGGCACGTCGAGAAAGCGGGCATTCATTTCCGCGCCGCCCTCCGCGCCTTCCCCGGCTACGCCTTCGCGCTAGAGGGCCTCGCACGCGTCGAAGCAGCACGGGGTCACCTCGTGCGAGCCGTGGGTCTTGCCCGCCACGCGACCGAGCAGACACCGCTTCCGCAGTTCGTCGCGACGCTCGGGGATCTCCAGCTCGCCGCCGGCCGCCGCCAAGAGGCGCGCGACCAGTTCGCGCTGGTCGGCGCGATCGAGCGCCTGCTGCGAGCGAACGGTGTGCGCACGGACCTCGAGATCGCGCTCTTCAACGTCGACCACGGCCGTCACCTGCGGCAGTCGCTCGCCTCCGCCCGCAGGGCGCACCATGAGCGGCCGAGCATCGAGGCCGACGACGTGCTGGCCTGGGCGCTGATGCGAAACGGCTATTGCAAAGAGGCGCTTGGCTACTCACGGCGCGCGCTCCGGCTCGGGTCCCTCGACGCCTCGAAGTTCTTTCACCGCGGCATGATCGAGCGCTGCCTGGGCCGGGACGACACGGCGCGCGGGTGGTTCGCGAGGGCGCTCGACGCCAACCCGCACTTCTCCGTGATCTGGGCCCCCGTCGCTAGGAGGTACGCGTCATGAAGCGGTTCGTCGTCCTCGTCACCTTGCTGGGCGCGCTCGTCGGTTCTGCGGACGCGCTCGCGCACCCCCTCGGAAACTTCACAGTCAACCGCTTCAGCGCTGTCGAGGTCTCGGGCGACCGGATCTACGTCAAGCAGGTCCTCGACCTCGCCGAGATCCCCACCTTCCAGGAGGGGAAGCGCGTTCGCCGGGCGGGCTATGCGCAGGAGCTCGCACAAGGCCTGGAGCTCGAGGTCGACGGTCAGCGCGCGTCGCTTCGGCTCCTGGACTCCTCGGTCCGGTTCCGCCCGGGCGCCGGAGGGCTGAAGACGCTGCGCTTCGAGGCCGTCTACGAATCGACACTGAGCGGCCGCTCGCTTCGCTTCCGCGACACGTCCTTCGGCGCGCGCATCGGCTGGCGAGAGGTGGTCGTACGGGCCGAACGTGGAGCGCGGATCGAGTCCTCGAGCGTCGGTTCTCGAAGCGCGAGCGACGAGTTGCGCGAGTACCCGCGAGATTTGCTCTCGGAGCCCCTCGACGTCGATCGCGCGACCGCGACCGTTGTGCTCGGTTCGGGCGCGGGTGAGCCGCCCGCGCTCGGCGGAACGGCGGCTGTGCGGCACTCGGGAGGATTCGAGAGCCTGATCGCCCGCGAGGATCTCGGCCTCGGCGTCATCCTGATTTCGCTGCTGATCGCGGCCTTCTGGGGCGCAGCCCACGCGCTGACGCCGGGTCACGGTAAGGCGATCGTCACCGGGTACCTCGTCGGCTCCCGCGGCCGGCCACGTCACGCGGTTGCGCTCGGCCTGATCGTCACGGTCACACACACGGCGGGCGTCTTCGCGCTCGGGCTCATCACGCTGGCCCTGTCGCAGTTCATCGTCCCTGAGCAACTGTATCCCTGGCTCACGCTCGCGTCGGGGTTGCTGGTCGTCACCGTCGGCGCCTTGGTGCTCCTCAAGCGGCTGCGCCATCGGCGGGCTCATCGTCGTCACCACCACCACCACGACCACGACCACGACCACGGCTACGGCCGCGGCGGCCTGCTCGGCGTCGGCGTGGCCGCCGGCCTTCTCCCCTGTCCCTCGGCGCTCGTCGTCCTGCTGTCGGCGATCGCCCTGCATCGCATCGGTCTCGGTCTCGCCCTGATCGTGGCCTTCAGCGTCGGCCTCGCGGCGACCATCACCGCGATCGGCCTCATGGCCGTCCTGGCCCGCCGCGTCTTCGGACGCCTCTCTCTCGACGGCCCCCTCGTCAATGCCCTCCCCGCGGTCAGTGCGCTCGTGATCCTGGCCGTCGGCGTGGGCATTACCCTCAACGCTCTTCCGGAGGTGCTCTGATGTTCGGACTCGACGACCATCTCGCCTCGTTCTCCGACGGCGCATCGCTCGTCATCGTGCTGGCGGTCGCCGTGTTGCTCGGTTTGCGACACGCGACCGATCCCGACCACTTGGCAGCCGTGACGACGCTCCTGGCGACGAAGGGGAGCCGTGCGCGCGATGCGGCGCGACTCGGCGTCTCGTGGGGCTTCGGTCATGCAATCACGCTGTTTGCCTTCGGTCTTCCAATCGTCCTGTACAGCGCCGTCATCCCGGACGCCGCCCAGCGCGGCGCAGAGACCGCAATCGGTTTTCTGATCGCCGGCCTCGCCGTCTGGCTCCTGATTCGCTGGCGACGCGGCGCCTTCCATGTGCACGAGCACGCGCACGAGGACCGCGAGCACGCGCACCTCCACTCTCACGCCCACGGCGACCCCCACCGGCATACGCGCTCACCGCTCGGAGCCTTCGGCATCGGCCTGCTGCACGGAGTCGGCGGCAGTGCGGGTGTCGGCATCGTGATCGTCTCGACGATCGACAGCCAGGCGGTCGCCGTCGCCGCGTTGTCGATCCTCGCAGTGTTCACCGCCGTCTCGATGACTGCCCTGACAACGGGGTTCGGGCTGACGATTGCGGGTCTCCGGCCCGCGAGGTTTGCTCCGGCCCTCGGAGTCGTGAGTCTCGCATTCGGCGTCTGGTACGCGCTGGGAGCGCAGGAGGTGCTGCCCTACTATTTCTAGGCTTCGAACCGAAGCGGCGGCGCAGACGAATCAATCAGAGCCCAGATGAACCAGGAACTCCACGATCTCGTAGCGCCTTATGCGCTCGACGCGCTCGAGCCTGCCGAGCGTGACGCGTTCGAGCGCCACCTCGACGAGTGCGCCGACTGCAGGGCGCAGCTGGCGGATTTGCAAGAGGCGACGCTTGCACTTGCCTTCGCGGAGAGCGCGGAGCCGCCGCCGGCCTTGCGCGAGCGGATCCTCGAGGCTGCCCGCTCCGAGAACGGCGCCAAGGTAATTCCGTTCCCGCGACGCCGCTGGCTCTTTCCGGCAACCGTCGCAGCGGCAGCCGCCACCGCGGTAGTGGCGATCGGCGTTGGCCTCTGGGCGAGCTCGCTGTCTCGCGATCTCGACCGCGAGCGGAGCGCGAACGCCGGATACGCCCGCGCGCTGCAGCTCCTGGGCGGCGGTGCAGAGGTCACCCAGCTCGCCGACGCCGAGGGCGGGCTCCTAGTGGCGCCCGACGGTGAGGCAGCCCTCGTCGTCTGCGGCCTGCAGCCTGCGCCGAAGGACAAGACGTACGAGGCCTGGGTGATCGAGGGCGAGACACCCCGCCCCGCCGGTCTCTTCCGCGGTGGAGGTGGGTGCCCGCCGGTCCTCCTCGAGCGAGATGTGCCCAAGGGCTCGCAGGTCGCGGTCACCCTCGAGACAAGGGGAGGCGTGGACCAGCCCACCGGTCCACTGCTGGTGCGCTCGGAGGCGGTGTGAGTCGTGTGTGCGGCCGAGTTCGCAGTCGCCGTGGGAGCCGGAAGAAGAGCCAGGACACGTGAGCACGTGACCGCCGCCGCCCAACTCTCCGACGAGGCCCTGCTAGCCGCCGTCGCGCGTTCGGACGAAGCGGCGCTCGCCGAGCTCTACGACCGGTTCGGCCGCATGGCGTACGGCCTGGCGCTGCGGGTGCTCCGAGACTCCGCCCTGGCCGAAGACGCGGTTCAGGACGCCTTCCTCAACGTTTGGCGCTCGGCCGAGAGCTTCCAGGCCGATCGCGCGAAGGCGAGCACATGGGTGCTGACCTTCGTTCACCGCCGAGCCGTCGATCTCGTCCGCCGCGAGGAGCGCCGGCGCACGGAGCCCGAGGAGGCGGCGCCGGTGCCGGCCGGCCCGGGAGCAGACGAAGATGCCGAGCGGCGCTCGAAGCGCGAGGTCGTCCAGGATGCGCTCCGACGACTCCCGCCCGAGCAGCGCGAGGCGATCGAGCTCGCGTACTACGGCGGCTACACGCAGTCCGAGCTCGCCGAACGGCTGGGCGAGCCGCTGGGCACGATCAAGAGCCGGATGTTCGCCGGCCTGCAGCGGCTGCGCGCGCTGCTCGACGAAGCCGGGTTCGAAGCCGCCGCTCCATAAGCTGGGCCGCCCAGTTCGATCCCGCTAGCATGCGCCCTCGCGCGATGATCGAGGTTCCGCAACACCTGAAGGGCCGCGACTTCACGCGCATCGGCAGCTGGAGCTCCGACGAGCTGAAGGCGGTGCTCGACGTCGCCGACACGCTCAAGGAAGCGCAGCAGGCCCGCGAGCCGCACGAGCTCCTCCCCGGCCGCACGCTGGGGATGATCTTCCAGAAGCCCTCCACACGGACTCGCGTCTCGTTCGAGGTCGGAATCGCCCAGCTCGGCGGCCGCGGCCTCTACCTCGCGGCCAACGACCTGCAGCTGGGGCGGGGCGAGACGATCCGCGACACCGGCACCGTCCTGTCGCGCTACCTCGACGCGATCATGATCCGCACGTTCGAGCAGGACGACGTCGAGGAGCTGGCGGAGGCTGCCGACATCCCCGTGATCAACGGGCTCACGGACTACGCACATCCCTGTCAGGCGCTCGCCGATCTGATGACGATTCGCGAGAAGCTGGGTCGGCTTTCCGGGACCCGCCTGGCCTACCTCGGCGACGGCAACAACGTGTGCGTCTCGCTGATGGTCGGGGCGGCGCGCTTCGGGATGCGCTTCGTCGCGGCGACGCCGCCGGGCTACGAGCCCGACAGCACCGCCGTCACCGCCGCGCGCCGCGCAGCCGTTCAGATGGGCGGCACCGTCGAGCTCGTGTCCAACCCGCAAGCGGCTGCGCGCGACGCCGACGCTGTCTACACGGATGTCTGGACGAGCATGGGCCAGGAGGACGAAGCGGAGAAGCGACGGAGCGACCTAGCCGACTACCGCATCGACAGCGACCTCTTGCAGCTCGCCGCGGTCGACGCCATCGTCCTGCATTGCCTGCCGGCGCACTACGGCGAGGAGATCACGGAGGACGTGCTCTACGGGCCGCAGTCGGCCGTGTGGGACCAAGCTGAGAACCGGCTGCACGCACAGAAGGCGCTGATGGCGCTCACGATTGATTAGTGCTTCCGCTCAAGGACAATGTCCCGACCAGACACTTCCCACTCGTCACGTTGCTACTGGTCGCGGTCAACGTCGCTGTATGGATCTTCTACCAGCTCCCCGACCTCGAAGGCTCGACGTTGGAGCTCGCCTACCAACCATGCGAGGTGACGAACACGTGCCCGCCGGGGACGGCGACGGGCGAAAACTGGCCGGTCACCGCAGTCACCTCGATGTTCATGCACGGGAGCTGGCTGCACCTGATCGGGAACATGCTCTTCCTCTGGATCTTCGGCAACAACGTCGAGGACGCGATGGGCAAGATCCGCTACCTGCTCTTCTACTTCGGAGCAGGGTTCACGGCGACCGCGCTGCAGACGATCGTCACGCTGTCGACCTCGTCGGGCGTCGACACCGCGATCCCGAACCTCGGCGCCAGCGGGGCCGTGTCGGGCGTGCTCGGCGCCTATTTAGTGCTCCTGCCAACCGCGCGAGTGCTGACGATCGTCGTCTTCTTCCTGATCGAGGTGCCGGCCTTCCTCTTCCTGGGGTTCTGGTTCCTGTTCCAGCTCTGGTCGGGAGGGCTCTCGCTGACTGAGCCGGAGGCCGGAGGCGGCGTGGCCTTCTTCGCGCACATCGGCGGATTCGCCTTCGGCCTCGCGACGGTCCATTTGTTCGCCGGCGGAGGGCGGCCGCTCCGGCCGAGGTACTGATGGCTGTCGATTTCGAGGAAGAGGTGCGGGCGGCGCTCGACTCGGTTCCTCCTGAGCTCGCGCGCGGCCTCGAGAACGTCGCCGTGGTGGTCGAGGACGAGCACCCTGGCGACCTGGAGTTGTTCGGCACGTTCCACGGAGTCCCGCGCACGGAGCGATCGTCCTTCGGGCCGAACCCACCGGCGACGATCACCATCTACCGCCTGCCCCTGGAAGAGTCGTTCCCCGATCCCGACGAGCTCCGGCGGCAGATCCGCATCACGGTGCTGCACGAGCTCGCGCACTACTTCGGGATCGACGAGACCCGCATCGGCGAGCTCGGCTACGAATAGTGGTGACGTTCCTCAACGTGGTCGCGATCGTTGCCGGCATCGTGGGCGCGGGCGTCCTGCTCCTCTTCTTCTTCGGCCGTTGGAACTAGTCCAGGAATGCCCTGCATCCCATAGACGTTTATGTAGGCGTGAGGACAATCCAAGACATAAAGCTCGAAATCGAGCGCGCCACCGAGCGGCGCGGTGAGCTGTACCACGCACTTGCGAAAGGCCATGACGTCGTACTCGCGGCCGAGCTCAAGGAGCTCGAAGCCCTGATAGCGACCCTCTGGATCGAGCATCGCGAGGCGCGGGTGCGGCAGCGCTTCGGCGATCGCGATCGCATCATCAAGCGCGCTCGACTCGAAGAGCGGCTCGAGCGGGCGGCCTGAGCGCCGACCCGCTCCCCCGCTACGCTTAGGCGCAACGGGGCGTTAGCTCAGCTGGGAGAGCGCCGCCTTTGCAAGGCGGAGGTCACCGGTTCGATCCCGGTACGCTCCATCGTCAGTAACGGAGCCGATTCGGGCGAAAATCCCCGCAAATCAGCCGAATTGGCCATTCGCCGCTTCGACGACCTGGACGCGGTTCCCCCAAGGATCGACGAAATCGAGCCCGCGCCCGGGGAGGATCCGCGCGCCGGCGGGACCATGCACTGGGTCGGGCCAGCCTAACGAGCAGTCGTGACCAGAGAGGTGAGACGGGGTGATGGGTGACCGGGCTCGCATTCCGGAGCATGTGAGATCGAGCTTGGCGTTGACTATCGGAGCTCCAGATGGTGACTCCGGCGAGCCGCTCGGTCGCATCGGCCGCACGAGTGGTTTCGCGGTAGGTTTATGTGTCTCGACGCCACCCGTTCCTACTTGTTCGTGGTATCTTTCTTACTGGTAGCTATCAAGAATTGGTTCGCCCGACTTGCTACTGCCTGGCGTCGGCTTCTGTGGCCGGGCGACCGAGCAAGGAGGTGTGAACTCCACTTTCTATCGGTAAGTCGACAGGCGGAACCTGTGACGTTGCCTAGCGCGAAGTTCCGCGGCATCGGGGAGGCCCGAGTCCGAGCGTAGCGGGGCGACTCACGGCTGCGACCCGACTCACTTGTCGGTGCCCTAGACGATCGCGATGGGTCGCTGGCGACGATGTCTGCCGAGGTTCCCACGATCATCGCTGCCCTTTCGGCCGCCGCAGCGGTCGGTACTTTTTTTGCCTACCTCTACGTCGCTCGACGCTCGGCCATGGGTGTCGCACGGGAGGAGGCGCTTGCACTTGCTGAGACGCGGGCTGAGGTGATCGCTGAGCTCCGAGCACGACTCGCGTCGCTCGAGCAGCGTCACGATCGGATGAAGGCAGATTGCGAAGGCCACGTCCATGAGCTTCAGCGCTCGCTCGAGGAGGCGCGCATGGAAGCGCGAGAGGCCTATCAAACGCAGCGCTTCTACTCGTCCACGGTCATCGATTTACTAGAGCACCTCCTCGGCGATCTCGAGCAGGCGCCGCCGAACGTAGACGGCGCTCTCAGACGGATCCGCGAGCTGCTCTTCGGCGACCGTCCAGCTGCCTAGATCTGTAGGCGGAGGCGCGTCGCTCTGCCTGCTCGCGTCTCCCTTCCCGCGGCTCCGCAGGGGCGCGGCAGGGGCTGGAGCTCGGACCGGCCTCTCAGAAACGCCCATGAGCAGGCGGTTCCCTAGGGCGATTGCCGTATTCGCAAGGCGGAGGTCACCGGTTCGATCCCGGTACGCTCCATTTTCCAGCCGCGTGGCTACGCCAAAGCGGACCGTCGGCGTCGCCTGTCTTCATGCCAACTGTCACTACGTACGCGGCGCTGATCGTCGGCGACCCTGCGCTGGGATGACTCCCGGCGGATGCCGCAACGGCGAACGGAAACACACCGCACGTCCGCCTCAGGATCGTATGACTTCGGTCAGCTCGCGGGAACGAGCGTGACGTCGACGCACCATTGGTGCGCGTCGGTCGGACGACCGTTGCGTCGCGTGATCCCGAGCGCGCACGCCTGGGCGGTTCCTGGGGCAAAGCGGGTCCCGAGCAGGCTGATTGCCCGCACCTTCCACTGCAGCTCCGCTCCCGTGCACCGTGCTCGCGTGCGTCCCTCCGCGTACGCGGCAGTTTGAGCCTGCGTAATCGTCAGGCGGAGCGAGAGCCGCTCGCCAATGTCGCAGGTGAGCGGGCCAGTCGCCCGAATGACGTGGCCGTTCCTGCTGATCTTCGCCGTGGGGTCGGTCCTTCCGAAGAAAGCGGCACTGCTTCCGATCAGCACGAGCGCGCCCAGCATCGAGACCAATACAGCTACTGGGACCAATACAGCTACTCGTTTCATGGCGGCAAGTTTGTCATGTCTGAACCGGGTTCGCCAGGACGCTGCGCGCGCGAGCGGCCGAGACGACGTCCCCCTTCTGTTCGTAGAGCCGTACGGCGCCTTGCAGGACGCCGGTCGTTTCGTCGGTACGGCCAATGAGGTGCAAGACCTCGGCCAGGTCGACGAGGCCGTCCGCCCGCATGTCGAGCGCGTCAGTCGGCTCGGCGAGCGCGACGGCATCGCGGGCGAGTTGTTCGGCGTCCTCGACGTGGCCGCGCCGCGCCAGCGTCTTCGCGCGCACCTGCCGCCAGAGCATCTGCGTCGCGATGTCGTCGCTCGCGCCGGCTTGCTCGCTGATCTTCGTATAGTCCTCGGCCTCCACGTAGCGCTGTTGGGCGTAGAGCGACTGCGCGAGCCGCGCCGCATGAGTCGACAGCAGGCCTTTCTCGCCCATCTTCCAGCGTTCGAGCACCTC
>Ga0307320_10000927_pt1 | contig 10625 bp, 9 predicted proteins | sample ER_DNA_369_FD_194495 | JGI IMG/M metagenome (GOLD analysis project Ga0307320, IMG submission 194495) | Bulk soil microbial communities from the East River watershed near Crested Butte, Colorado, United States - ER_DNA_369 | ecosystem: Environmental > Terrestrial > Soil > Floodplain | place: USA...
CTCGAATCCACCATGAATCGCGACCAGCTCCGCCGCAGCCGCCAGGCTCGACTTGACGCGGGCGAGGAGACCGACTTCGATCCCGACGCGCCGATGGACGACGGGAACCCGCTCGGCACCCCCGAGGCGGAGATCTCCTGGCAGGTGGACGTCAGCGCGTACCTCGCCCAACGGCGTCGTTCCGTGGAGGCGCACCGGAGCCAGAAGACCGACACGGCGTGGATCCTCGACATGCCGGAGGAGGTCTTCGCGCTGGGCTTCGCCCGGGAGTGGTACATCGAACCCGGCCGATCAGAACCGATGCGCGAGGGCTGGCCGTTCCGCCCGCCGGGCTGATCTCTGACCCGCGCGGCGGCCGACCGGGGGCTGTCGGCACCATCGCCTAACGTGCGGCCCATGGCATCCCGGGCGTCGGCACGAGCGAGCGGCTACCGCTGTGCCGAGTGCGGCTGGACCACGGTCAAGTGGGTGGGCCGCTGTGGCGAGTGCCAGGCCTGGGGCTCGGTCGCCGAGGTCGATGTGCCGACGATCCGCACGACCGCCGCGATGTCGGTGGCGCGGCCGGCCCTTCGGATCGGCCAAGTCGACGTCGAGCACGCCGCCGCGCGCAGCACGGGCGTCGGGGAGCTCGACCGGGTCCTCGGCGGCGGCGTCGTCCCGGGCGCCGTGGTCCTCGTTACCGGTGAACCGGGGATCGGCAAGTCCACGCTGCTCCTCGACGTCGCCGCTCGCGCTGCCCGCGGCGGCCGCTCCGTGCTCTACGTCAGCGGAGAGGAGTCGGCGGCCCAGGTCCGGATGCGGGCCGAACGCATCGAAGCGATGGCCGCCTCGTTGTTCCTCGCCGCAGAGACCGACCTGGCGACGGTGCTCGGTCAGATCGAGGCGGTGCAGCCGGAGCTGGTCGTCGTCGACTCCGTGCAGACGATCGCAAGCGGCCAGGTCGAGGGGTCGGCCGGCAACGTGAGCCAGGTCCGCGAAGTGGCCGCCACCCTGATCCAGGCGGCGAAGAGCCGCGGCATCGCGGTCCTGCTCGTCGGCCACGTCACCAAGGACGGCTCCATCGCGGGCCCACGGGTTCTCGAGCACCTCGTCGACGTCGTGGTCCAGTTCGAGGGCGACCGGCACTCACGGCTGCGGCTGGTCCGAGCGGTGAAGAACCGCTACGGCCCCACGGACGAGGTCGGCTGCTTCGACCTCTCCGACGTCGGGATCGTCGGGCTGGCCGACCCGAGTGGGCTCTTCCTCTCGCACCGGGAGACCAGCGTCGCCGGCACCTGCGTCACCGTCACCCTGGAGGGCCGCCGCCCGCTCGTCGCCGAGGTGCAGGCGCTCGTGGCGCCATCCACGCTTCCGGCTCCCCGCCGCGCGACGCATGGTCTGGACGCCTCGCGGGTGGCGATGGTCCTGGCTGTCCTCGACCGGAGGGTGCGCATCCGCGTCGGCAGTCGCGACGCATACGTCTCCACCGTCGGCGGGGTCCGTCTCGGCGAGCCGGCCGCCGATCTGGCGGTGGCGCTCAGCGTGGCGAGCTCGGAGATCGACGCGCCGGTGCCGCTGCACGCGGTCGCGTTCGGCGAGGTCGGCCTGGCCGGCGAACTGCGACCGGTGTCGGGTATGCCGCGCCGGCTGGCGGAGGCGGCCCGGCTGGGATTCCGGACCGCCTTCACCCCTCGGGGCGTCCTCGGTTCCGGGCCGATCCCGGACGGCATGCGGGTCATGGAGGTCGCCGACGTCCGGGAGGCGGTGATGGCCGCGCTGGACGTTCCGCGCGAGGGCACCTCGCGCCGTTAGACTCCCCGCGAGCCGACCGGCCGAAAGAAGCGCGACGGCCGACCCGTGAGTGGGAGGGGACAGGGGCGTGGCGACGACCGCCGAGCGCAGCGACGACGACCTGCTGCGGGCCACCCTCGCTGCCGTCGCGCCCGGCACCCCGTTGCGGGACGGCCTCGAACGCATCCTCCGGGGACGCACGGGCGCCCTGATCGTGCTCGGCAACGACCGGGTCGTGGAGTCGATCAGCAGTGGCGGGTTCCCGCTCGACGTCGAGTTCTCGGCGACGCGGCTGCGCGAGCTGTCCAAGATGGACGGCGCCATCGTCCTCGACCGCGACGGCGGGCACATCCTCCGCGCCAACACCCAGCTGGTGCCCGACCCCAGCATCGAGACGCAGGAGTCCGGCACCCGGCACCGCACCGCGGAGCGAGTGGCCATCCAGACCGGTTTCCCGGTCGTGTCGGTCAGTCAGTCGATGCAGATCATCGCGCTCTATGTCGGCGGCCGGCGGCACGTCGTCGAGGGCAGCGCCGCGATCCTCTCCAAGGCGAACCAGGCGCTGCAGACGCTGGAGCGCTACAAGGCGCGCCTCGACGAAGTCACGTCGACCTTGTCCGCCTTGGAGATCGAGGACCTCGTGACGGTCCGCGACGTGGCCAGCGTGCTGCAGCGGCTCGAGATGGTCCGCCGGATCAGCGAGGAGATCTCCGACTACGTCGTCGAGCTCGGCGACGACGGTCGGCTGCTCGGGCTGCAGCTGGAGGAGCTGGCCGGCGGTCTGGGCAACGACCGCGAGCTGGTCCTCCGCGACTATCTCGAGGGCGCCAGGTCGGGGCGCACCCTCGACGACGCCCTGAATGCCCTCATGGAGCTGACTGCCGCCGAGCTGCTCGACCTCGGGGCCGGAGCACGGGCGGTCGGGTTCTCGAGCGTCGGTGACGCGCTGGACAGCGCGGTGAGTCCTCGCGGATACCGGCTCCTGACCAAGGTGCCGCGGCTGCCTCCGGCCATCGTCGACCGGCTGGTCGACCACTTCGAGTCGCTTCAGCGTCTACTCGCGGCCAACCTGGAAGACCTCATGAGCGTCGGCGGGGTCGGGGAGAGCCGGGCCCGAGCGGTCCGAGAGGGGCTTTCCCGGCTCGCCGAGTCGAGCATCCTCGAGCGCTACGTCTGAGGTGCACGCCCTCGCCCCTGCCCTTCCCGCCCTGCACGAGCGGGTCAACGGCTGGTATGCGTCGAACGCCCGCCCGCTGCCGTGGCGGCTGCCGGGCACCTCGCCGTGGGCGGTGCTCGTCTCCGAGGTGATGTCGCACCAGACCCCCGTCGCGCGCGTCGAGCCCGGGTGGCGCGACTGGCTGGCCCGGTGGCCGACACCAGCCGACCTCGCCGCCGCGGCGCCGGGCGAGGCGGTACGGGCGTGGGGCCGGCTCGGCTATCCACGGCGGGCGCTGCGGCTGCACGAGGCGGCGCGGGCGATCGTCGACCGGCACGGCGGAGCGGTGCCGGACACCGAGGAGGCCCTGCGCGCCCTTCCGGGGATCGGCGCCTACACCGCCGCAGCGGTGGCCTGCTTCGCGTTCCGGCGACCGACCGTGGTCGTCGACACCAACGTCCGTCGGGTGCTGGTGCGCACGCTGCTGGGTGAGGCACAGACGGCACCGGCGATGACCCGCACCGAGCGCAACCTCGCGGTCGAAGCGGCGCCGACCGCCCTGGACGACGCGGTCACCTGGAACGTCGCGGCGATGGAGCTCGGCGCGCTCGTCTGCACCGCGCGGTCTCCCCGCTGCGGCGCCTGCCCCGTGGCCGACCTCTGCGCCTGGAACCGGACCGGCCGACCCCCATACACCGGCCCGGTCCGGCGCGGACAGGCCTGGCACGGCACGGATCGGCAGGCCAGGGGTGCGCTGCTCGGGGTCCTGCGCGCGGCCGCCGGACCGGTCAGTGGCACTGATCTTGCCCAGTCCTGGGCCGCCGACCAGCAGCGGATGCGCTGCCTCGACTCGTTGGTCGCCGACGGCCTGGTCGAGCCGCTGTCCGGCAACCGCTACCGACTCCCGGCTTAAGGCTGCCGAGAGGCCAAGTTTCGTCGCTATCACGCCGTGTAAGCGACCAGAGTTGGCCTCTCGGCCGGACGGGGGGCGGCGCTAGACCACCAGACTCATCAGCATCACGAGGATGAAGCCCACGACGGAGATCACCGTCTCCATGACCGACCACGACTTGATGGTCTGACCGACGGTGAGGCCGAAGTACTGCTTGACCAGCCAGAACCCAGCGTCGTTGACGTGGCTGAAGAACAGGGACCCACAGCCGATCGCGAGCACCAGCAGCGCGAGGTGCGAGGTCGACAGCGTGCCGGCCAGTGCGCCGACGATGCCGGCCGCGGTCGTCGTCGCCACCGTGGCGGAACCGGTTGCGAGCCGGATGCCCACGGCGACCAGCCAGCCGAGCAGCAGCACCGAGATGTTCTTCCCGGTCGCCCAGTCGGCGATGACGTTGGCGACGCCGGCGTCGACGAGCACCTGCTTGAACCCGCCGCCGGCTGCGACGATGAGGAGGATGCCGGCGATGCCGGGCAGGCCCGAACCGAGGGACTCGTTGACCTGCTCCCGCCGCATACCGGCGCCCCGGCCGAGAGTGAAGTAGGCGAGCAGCACCGCGAGCAGCAGAGCGATCGTCGGGGCCCCGATGGTGTCGAAGAACGCGCGCGGCACGGTGTTGGCCGCCGTGGTGAGGTCGCCGACGCCCTTGAGGAGCATGAGGAGCACCGGCAGCACGATGGTGATGAGGGCGGCACCGAACGAGGGCCGCTTGGCGAGCCGCGGCGCGGCCGATCCGATGCCCTGGGTGGCCAGCAGCCCGGGGTCGTCCTCGCCGGGACCGCGCACCTGGGTGCCGGTCGTCCGGGACTCGTCGGCGATCGGACCGGTCGTCGAGTCCGACGCGGCCGACCCGGCCGACCCGGCCGACCCGGCCGACCCGCTGCCGACGGACGTCGTCTGCATCTCCCGGTCGTGGGTCCGCGCGTCGATGGCGTCCTCACCGAGGGACGCGGGCGCGTACACCGGTACCCATCGGTCCATGAGCCGACCCAGCAGCGGCCCGGAGATGATCAGCGTCGGGATCGCGATGAGCAGTCCGAAGACCAGGGTCTGGGTCTGGTCGGCCTTGAGCAGCGCGATCGCCGTCTGCGGGCCGGGGTGCGGCGGGACCAGCCCGTGAAGGACGGACAGGCCGGCCAGCGCCGGGATGCCGATTCGCATCAGGGTGGAGTTCGTGCGCCGGGCCACGAGGATGACCACCGGGACGAGGATCACCACGCCGACCTCGAAGAAGAGCGGCAACCCGATGATCGCCGCGATGAGGGCCATGCCCCAGGGAAGCTTGCTGCCGCCCAGTCGCTGGATGATCCGGCTGACGATCGTGTCAGCGCCTCCGGAGTCGGACAGCAGCTTCCCGAGCATCGCGCCGAGAGCGATGAGGATGCCGACCGCTCCCGCGGTCGAGCCGAACCCGTTGATGAAGCTGGTGAGGGCGGCAGTCGGTGGGATCCAGGCCACCAGCGCCAGGGCCGCCGAGCCGAGGATCAGCGCGAGGAACGGGTGCATCTTGAGCACGGTGATCAGCCCGACGATGACGGCGATGCCGACCAGGAGGGCGAGGATCAGCTGGGTGTTGCCGGCGGAGCTGATGGGGTCGGCGGCCGGGAGGGTCGGGGCGACGAGGGTCGTGGCGGCGGCGACGGTGGCGGACATGCGACCTCCTGTGGCGAGCGGTTCAGACGGGCGGAGTGAGTCCGAGAGCGTGGAGCGCGCGGGTGAGCACCTCGGTCTGGGGGCCCTCCCCGGAGACGGTCACGCCTGGCTCGTCGGGCTCGAGCGGTTCGAGCGTGGCGAGCTGGCTGGGCAGCAACGACGGAGGCATGTAATGGCCCTCGCGATGCTCGAGGCGGTCGGCGATCGTCGACTCGGGCAAGGCGACGTGGCAGAACCGGACGGCCGGACGGCCCTCCCGGAGCAGGTCACGGTAGACGCGGCGCAGGGCGGAACAGGTGACGACCGAGGAGATCCCGGCCTTTTCCTGCTCGCTCATCCACTCTCCGATGAGGCGCAGCCACGGCCAGCGGTCCTCGTCGGTGAGTGGGATGCCGCTGTGCATCTTCTCGACGTTGGCCTCCGGGTGGAAGGCGTCGCCCTCGGCGAAGATCCAGTGCATGCTCACGGCGATGCCCTTGGCGACCGTCGTCTTGCCCGACCCCGAGACGCCCATGACGACGACCAGGTCCGGTTCCTGCCCCGCTTGGGCGGCTGCCATACCGGTCACCCTAGCCACCTGCGGCACACGCGCATCCCGGCGCGCGGTGCCGAATTGGCCTGCTTGTGACGCCGAACCGCGACGGGTAAGTTCTCGCGTTTGTGCGCGGGCAGGGCTGGCGCCGCGACGTCGGCGTGTTCTGGGTGCTCGCCCGAGCCGGGTTCCGGCGGTACTCGACGTACCGGCTCGCGACGTTCGCCGGACTGGTGACGAACACCGTCTTCGGCCTCATCCGCGCGTCGATCCTCCTGGCTGCGCTGGCCGCCGCGGGGACGACGATCGCGGGATACTCCGATGCCCAGGCCAGCTCTTACGTCTGGTGGAGCCAGGGCCTGGTGGCGTCCGTGGGGTTGTTCGGCTGGAGCGAGGTGTCGGACCGGGTCCGCTCCGGCGACATCGCGGTCGACTTCGCCCGGCCTCTGGACCCGCAGGTCGCCTACCTCGCCGGCGATCTCGGCCGGGCCGCGCTGCAGGCCCTCGCGCGGGGGGTGCCCAGCGTCGCCGTCGGCGCCCTGTTCTTCGGGGTGTCGGCGCCACAAGGCCCCGCCGTAGCCGCGCTGGCCGTGGTCAGCGTGCTCCTCGGGGTCGTCATCTCCTTCGGCTGCCGGTATGCCGTCAACCTCACCTCGTTCTGGCTGGTCCAGAACCGGGGAGTGCAGCTGGTCTACATGGTCGCGAGCGGATTCCTCGCCGGGCTGTTCGTCCCCGTGCACTGGTTCCCCGACTGGCTGCTGGTCGTCGCCCGGTGCACACCCTTCCCCTCGATGTTCCAGGCGCCGATCGACCTGCTCAGCGGTCGCGCCGGACTGGGTGAGGCCCTCCCGATCCTCGGCGTCCAGCTGGCGTGGGCCGCCGGCGCGCTCGCCCTGGGGCAGCTCTTGACCCGGCGCGGGCGACGGGTCCTGGAGGTGCAGGGTGGCTGACCTCCGCACCGATCTGCACGCATACCGGACGCTGCTCACGGCCCGCGTGCGAGCCCAGACCGCATACCGGGTCTCCTTCGCCACCGATGTCCTCGGCACGCTGCTCGTCGGGCTGACCGAGCTGGCCGAGGTCTACGTCATCTTCCACAACGTGCCGCGGCTCGGTGGACTGACGTTCGCCGAGGCGCTGATGCTGTTCGCGCTGGCCAACATCTCGTACTCGCTCGCCGACATGCTCGTGGGGCACCTCGACACCCTGCCGGCGTTCATCCGGGCCGGGACGGTCGACGCGTTCTACCTGCGGCCACTGCCCCTGCTCGCGCAGCTGATCACCAGCGACATCTCGCTGCGCCGGTTCGGCCGGCTCGGCGTCGGCCTCGTCACCTTTGGGATCGCGTTGCGCATCAACGAGATCGGCTGGTCCGGGCGCAATGTCGTCGTCGTCGGGCTGGCCGTGCTCTCCGGAACGGCCATCGTGGCCGCGCTGTTCGTCTGCGCCAGCGCGCTGCAGTTCTTCCTCGTCGACGCCAGTGAGCTCACCAACGGGCTCGTCTACGGCGGTGCGTATGCGTCGCAGAACTCGACGCAGGTCTTCCCCAACCCGCTGCGGGTCCTGTTCACGTACGTCGTGCCGGCGGCGTTCGTCGCCTACCTCCCCACCGTCGTACTCCTCGACCTTCCCGGAGCGACGTTGCTGCCGGCCTGGCTGGGCTGGTGCAGCCCGCTCGCCGCCGCGGTCGCGTGGGGCGTCGCGCTGCTGTTGTGGCGAGCAGGTACCCGTCATTACCAAGGCGCCGGCGGATGAGTGGGGCGCCGATCCTCGCACTGGACCGGCTGACCCGGGTCTTCCGGCGGCGCGGCGCAGACCCGATCCGGGCCGTCGACGGGATGACCTGGGCGGTGACGCCGGGCGAGTCGGTCGGCTACATCGGGGCCAACGGCGCGGGCAAGTCCACGACCATCAAGATGCTCACCGGCATCCTGCGGCCGACGTCCGGCACCGTGCGGACCGGTGGCCTCGACCCGCTGCGTCGCCGGCGTGACGTGGCCCGGCGGGTGGGCGTCGTCTTCGGCCAGCGCTCGCAGCTGTGGTGGGACCTACCGCTGCGTGAGTCGTTCACCATCCTCGGAGCCATCCACGGCCTCCCGCGCGAGCAGGTCCGCCGACGGTCGGCGACGCTCGTCGAGCAGCTTGAGATGGGCGACACCCTCGATATGCCGGTGCGCCAGCTGTCGCTGGGCCAGCGGATGCGGGCCGAGATCGCCGCCGCCCTGCTGCACGCCCCCGAGCTGCTCGTCCTCGACGAGCCGACGATCGGGCTGGACGTGCTCAGCAAGCAGCGGCTCCGGGAGTTCCTCCGGGCCGAACGGGCCGAGCGGGGCACCACCCTGCTGCTCACCACCCACGACATGGGCGACGTCGAGCGCCTGTGCGAGCGCATCCTCGTCGTCGACCACGGGAACCTGGCGTTCGACGGGAGCTTCCCCGCCCTGGCCGCCACGGTCGGAGCGGAACGGGTCCTCGTCGTCGATCTGGCGGCACCGACGCCGCCGCTGGCCGACGTTCCTCGGACGAGGCTGCTCGCCGTCGAGGGCGACGGGCTGCGACAGCGGCTGGCCTTCGACGCCACCGCCACGACGGCCGCCGCCGTCCTCGCGGCGGTCAGCGCCCGGGCCGAGGTGCGGGACCTGACCATCGAGGAGCCGGGCATCGAGGACGTGGTCCGGCGGATCTACTCGGCGAGCCGCTGACCGCGCGCCGCAGCTGCCCTTCGGCGACGCCACTTTCGACGCGGTGCTGTGCTGTGTGTCCATCGACTACCTGGTCCGGCCGGTGGACGTTCTCCGCGAGGCGGCGCGGGTCCTCCGGCCCGGTGCTCCGCTGGCCATCACGTTCTCGAACCGCTGCTTCCCGACCAAGGCGGTCTACGGGTGGCTGCTTGCCGATGACGACGGACGCTGCACGATCATCGACGCATACGTCAGGGCAGCCGGTGGCTTCGAGGAGCCGGTGCGTCACGGCGGACCCCCGACCCGGAGACCGGCTACTGTGGTGACCCACTGTTCGCGGTCGTCGCCCATCGCCGAGATTGGCCCGCCTAGGCTTGCTCCCATGGCCGCCGCCGGCATACCCCTTGACGCCGTCGCGTTCTACGCCGAGCTCGAGGTGAACAACACCAAGGACTGGTGGGCGGCCAACAAGGAGCGCTACGAGCGGTCGGTGCGGGAGCCGTTCGTTGCGCTCACCGATGCCCTCGCCGACGAGTTCGGCGAGGCGCGGATCTTCCGGCCGTACCGCGACGTCCGGTTCTCGGCCGACAAGACGCCGTACAAGACGGAGCAGGGCGCCATCGTCTCCGCTCCTGGTGGCGCCGGCTACTACGTGCGAGTCGGCTCGGATGGTCTAGTCACGGGCGGGGGCTACATGCACGGGATGCCCGACCAGGTCGCCCGGTATCGCGCGGCGCTGGACGCTGACACGTCGGGCACGGCTCTCGTCGCGATGGTGGATGGGTTGGATCGCAAGGGCTTCGAGATCGGCGGCGAGACCCTCGCCACTCGACCGAAGGGGGTCCCGGCCGACCATCCCCGCCTCGAGCTGCTGCGCCACAAGAGCCTCATCGCCTGGCGCGACCGTGGCACGCCGGCCTGGATGAGCACGGGGTCGGTTGTGCGTTACGTCCGCGACGACTGGCGAGCGATCCGGCCGATGGTCGAGTGGATCGGCGAGCACGTCGGCCAGTCGACGATGCCGATGCCTCAGCGCGGCCGGCGCTGAGGCGCGTCAGATTCGCAGCGCCTGCTCGAGCGCGCGCCGCATGACCAGCCGGTCGGCGGGAACGCCGGTCCAGAGCTCCATGTTCACGGCCGCCTGCGCCACAAGCATCCCCAGCCCGTCGAGGGTCGGGCAGCCGCGGTCCTGCGCCTCGCGGAGCAGTCGGGTCTGGGGTGGGTTCGGGACGACGTCGGAAACCAGGTCGATACCGGCGAGGGTCTCCAGGTCGAGGTCGACCATGCCCTCCACGTCGGGGTAGAGGCCAGCCTGGGTCGCGTTCACGAGGATGTCGGTTCCCGGCGGGACGGCTGCGGACGGTGCCAGCTCCACGGCGTCCGCGGAGGCAGGGGTATGCGTCCGCACCAGGTCAGCCAGCGTCTCCGCCTCTGTGGCGCGGCGGGCCATGACGGTCACGTGCGCCGCACCGGCCAACGCCGTCTCCACGACGATGGCCCGGGCGGCCCCGCCGGCGCCGAGGACGCATACCCTCGCGCCGGCCGGGTCGCGCATCGTCCGCAGCGCGCTGACGAAGCCCTGCCCGTCGGTGTTCTCCCCGGTCATGACGCCGCCGTCGATCACGACGCAGTTGACGGCGCCGATGATCCGGGCCGAATCGGCCAACCCGTCGAGGTGATCGAGAACAGCGACCTTGTGCGGGATCGAGCAGTTGAAGCCCGCCCAGCCCATCGCGCGGGCGCCGCGCACCGCGTCGGCCAACCCCTCGGGCGGGACCTCGCAGTTGAGGTACCGCGCGTCGAGGCCGGAATGACGGTACGCCGCCTCCATGACGGCAACGGTCGGGTTGTCCGCGGCCGGCGTCGAGAACGAGCCGGTGA
>Ga0307320_10000928_pt1 | contig 10617 bp, 10 predicted proteins | sample ER_DNA_369_FD_194495 | JGI IMG/M metagenome (GOLD analysis project Ga0307320, IMG submission 194495) | Bulk soil microbial communities from the East River watershed near Crested Butte, Colorado, United States - ER_DNA_369 | ecosystem: Environmental > Terrestrial > Soil > Floodplain | place...
GCCCCAGTCGCGCCCCGCCCCCGCAGTCGCCCCGGCCTCGGTCGACGACAGCCGTTCGCTTCCCTTCACCGGCCTCGACGCTGCGTTCTTCGTCGCCGTCGGCGCCCCGCTGCTGCTGCTCGGCGCCGGCATGCGGCGGTATGCCCGCGAAACGCCGGAGCTCAGCTAGCGCATGGCGGACCGAGCCCTCGAGACCACGCCGACCGAGGCCCGGCCGGCCCTTGGCAGGCTTGGCAACCTCCGTCGCCGGGCGGGTGTCGGTCTTCGCCCGAGCACGACCTGGGCCCTCGCGCGCCTGACCCTCGACACGGCCATGCTCGTCACGGCCGGCGTCGCGGCGACCGTGGGCGCTGCATCGGCCGGCGTCTCGGCGCCTCCCGGAAAATGGCTCCTGCTCTTCAGCCTCTTCGTCGCCGGGCTCTTCGCCGCCCGCGGCATGTACGGCTCACGCCTTCGCTTCGAGATGCTCGAGGACGTGCGCGTAGTCCTCATGGCCACTTCGCTGGCCGCGATGGGCGTTCTCTCGGCCCGGGAGATCGCCGGCAACCCGCCTGACCTTGCGGCGCAGACGATCCGCATGTGGGCCTTCGCGGCCGCCTATCTCGCGGCCGGCCGGATCGCTCTCCACTGGTCTCGGGCGAAGGCACACCGGCACGGTGAGGGGCTGCGCCCGACGCTCATCATCGGCGCCGGCAAGGTGGGGCGACTCACAGCGAAGCGACTGCTCTCGCACCCGGAGATCGGCCTCAAGCCGATCGGGTTCCTCGACAAGGATCCGATGGCCGACGAAGCCGACTCGCTGCCGGTGCCGGTCCTCGGGGCCAGCTGGGACCTCGACCGAGTCGCGGCCCAGCACGAAGTCCAGCAGGTGATCATCACGTTCTCTCTCGCGCCGCACGAGGTGCTCCTCCGACTCGTCAAGCGCTGCGAAGAGCTCGGGCTCCAGGTCGCTTTCGTGCCGCGGCTCTACGAGAAGATCACGAGCAAGCTCACCGTCGAGCACCTCGGGGGAATCCCCTTCATCTCGGCGCGCCCGGTCAACCCCAAGGGCGCTCAGTTCGTGGTCAAGTACGCCGTCGACCGCCTCGTCGCCACGTTCTTCCTGATCATGACCCTGCCGCTCACGCTCCCGGCGGCGCTCGGGATCCTGCTGACCATCGGTCGTCCGCTCTTCTTCCGGCAGGTGCGCGTCGGCCGTGACGGCCGTACCTTCGAGATGCTCAAGTTCCGGACGATGAAGCCGGTCACCGAGCCTCCGGTCGAGCCGGACGCGATGGACCTGCCGCCCGACACGGCGCCCGGGGGCGTCGAGGGTGACGACCGTCGCACGCGGCTCGGGATGATCCTCAGGCGAAGCTCGATCGACGAGCTGCCGCAGCTGCTCAATGTGCTCAAGGGCGAGATGAGCCTGATCGGCCCGCGGCCCGAGCGCCCGGAGTTCGTCGGCCTCTTCGAACAGAGCGTCTACCGATACACCGACAGGCACCGCGTCAAGTCCGGCATCACCGGCTGGGCGCAGGTGCACGGCCTCCGGGGCAAGACGTCGCTGTCCGACCGGGTCGAGTGGGACAACTACTACATCGAGAACTGGTCGCTCTGGCTCGACCTCAAGGTGCTACTGCTCACGTTCCTCGCAGTCGTCCGCCCCCGACACGTCGAGTAACGATTCTCTCGGGGCCCAACCGGGGCGACTAGCTTCGCACGAGCAAGACGCTGCCGAGCGCGAACGTCAGGAGCGCAGGCCCCAGCGCGAACCCGAGCGACAGCGCAGCCAGCGCCATCTGGCCGAGCACGAACAGACCGAGTGCACCGAATCGGCTCCCCATTCCCCTCTCCCCTCTAACGTTCTCAGAGGATAGGCCGATACGGGTAAAAGTGCTACCCGCTACGTCTGTGTTAGGTCTTCGTTAGGACCCCGTCCACGGTCCCGGTAGCCGGACGTCACTCGGCTACTATGGGCCTCCGTCTTCCCCTCTCCTGATAATCGCCCCACTAGAGAGAAGAGATGTTCGAACGATTCACTGAAAGAGCTCGCCAGGTAGTCGTCCTCGCACAGGACGAAGCCCGGGCGCTCAAGCACAACTACATCGGCACGGAGCACATCCTGCTCGGCCTCCTCCGCGAAGAGGAAGGCCTCGCCGCGCGCGTCCTCGAGTCGCTCGACATCACCGTCGAAGAGGTTCGCGCTCAGATTGCTCGCATCGTCGGCCAGGGCGACGAGGTGACGACGGGTCAGATCCCGTTCACGCCGCGCGCCAAGAAGGTGCTCGAGCTCGCTCTGCGTGAGGCGCTCTCGCTCGGCCACAACTACATCGGCACGGAGCACATCCTGCTCGGCCTCGTTCGCGAGAACGAAGGCGTCGCCGCGCGCATCCTGCTCGACTTCGACGCCGATGCCGAGAAGATCCGCAACGAGATCATCCGCATGCTTTCGGGCCCGGGCCGCCGCCAGCAGGGCGGGGGCGGGGCGCCGGGGGAGAAGGCCAAGACTTCGAAGCTGCTCGATCAGTTCGGCCGCAACCTGACCAAGCTGGCCGCCGAGGGCAAGCTCGACCCCGTCGTCGGTCGCCAAACCGAGATCGAGCGCGTGATGCAGATCCTCTCGCGCCGGACGAAGAACAACCCGGTGCTGATCGGCGAGCCCGGCGTCGGCAAGACCGCCGTCGTCGAAGGTCTCGCCTCGCGCATCTCGGGGAACCAGGTCCCGGAGCTCCTGAAGGGCAAGCAGATCTACACGCTGGACCTCGCAGCCCTCGTCGCGGGCTCGAAGTACCGCGGCGAGTTCGAGGAGCGCCTCAAGAAGGTGATGAAGGAGATCACCCAGCGCGGCGACATCATTCTCTTCATCGACGAGCTCCATAACCTCGTTGGCGCCGGCGCGGCCGAGGGCGCGATCGACGCGGCCTCGATCCTCAAGCCGGCCCTCGCCCGAGGCGAGCTGCAGACGATCGGCGCGACCACGCTCGACGAGTACCGCAAGTACCTCGAGCGCGATGCGGCCCTCGAGCGGCGCTTCCAGCAGATCCGCGTCGAGGAGCCGTCAGTGGACGACACCGTCGAGATCCTGCGCGGCCTTCGTGACCGCTACGAGGCGCACCACCGCTGCAAGATCTCCGACCTTGCGCTGCGCGCAGCCGCGATCCTCGCAGACCGCTACATCCAGGACCGTCATCTCCCCGACAAGGCCATCGACCTGATCGACGAGGCCGCGTCGCGCATGCGCATCAAGACCATGACGGCGCCTCCGCGCTACCGCGAGCTCGAAGACGAGATCGACAAGGTGCGCAAGGAGAAGGAAGACTCGATCGAGGCGCAGGAGTTCGAGAAGGCCGCTTCGCTCCGCGACAAGGAGCGCAAGCTGACCCAGAAGAAGCGCGAGCTCGAGGAGAGCTGGCAGTCCGACGAGAACGCCGAGCAGCCCGAGATCGGCGAGGACGAGATCGCCGACATCGTCTCGATGTGGACGGGAATCCCGGTCTTCAAGCTGACGGAGGCCGAGTCGCAGAAGCTGATCCGCATGGAGGACGAGCTCCACAAGCGCGTCGTCGGCCAGGAGGAGGCGATCGTCGCCGTCTCCAAGTCGATCCGTCGCGCCCGCGCGGGAATCAAGGACCCGAAGCGTCCGACCGGCTCGTTCATCTTCCTCGGCCCCTCAGGCGTCGGCAAGACCGAGCTGGCGCGCACACTCGCCGAGTTCCTGTTCGGCGACGAGGACGCGATGATCCAGGTCGATATGTCGGAGTACATGGAGAAGCACTCCGTGTCCCGGCTCGTCGGCTCGCCACCCGGCTACATCGGGTACGACGAAGGCGGCCAGCTCACCGAGGCCGTGCGTCGAAAGCCCTACTCGGTCGTCCTCCTCGACGAGATCGAGAAGGCGCACCCCGACGTCTTCAACATCCTGCTCCAGATCCTGGAGGACGGGAAGCTGACCGACGCCCAGGGGCGCAAGGTCGACTTCCGCAACACGATCGTGATCATGACGTCGAACATCGGCGCCGCGCAGATCTCCAAGAACCAGACGCTCGGCTTCTCGATCGGCGACGAGCAGGGCCTCTCGTACGAGGAGATGAAGGAGCGCGTCATGGGCGAGCTGAAGAAGGTCTTCCGCCCGGAGCTCCTGAACCGCATCGACGAAGTCATCGTCTTCCACAAGCTGGCGAAGGACGAGATCAAGGTCATCGTCGAGCTGCTCCTCAAGCGGCTGCGCGACCAGATGGGTGAGCACTCCGCGGAGATCTCCCTCACCGACGAGGCGAAGGACCTGCTCGTCGACAAGGGTTACGACCCGACGATGGGCGCCCGCCCGCTGCGCCGCGCGATCCAGCGCTTCATCGAGGATCCGCTCGCCGACTTCGTGCTCGGCCGTGAGATCACGCCCGGGTCGACGATCCTCGTCGACAAGAAGCGCGATTCCGAGGACGAAGTCGAGATCACCATCATCCCGGGCGCTCCGCCCGAGGAGATGGAGAAGGTCACCGTGCCGCCCGAAGAGCCGAAGAACGAGGGCGGCGACGACGACTCCGAAGAGAACGCAGCCGAATAATTAACGCTGGCGTCTAGGCTGGCGCGGTGAAGGCCGCGCTCGTCCGCCACCCCGCGCTCGGCGTTCTGATCGGCGCCTTCGCGATCTGCTTCTCGGGCATCCTCTACCGGTTCTCGGAGGTCTCCCCGACGACGGGGGCGTTCTTCCGCTGTTTCTGGGCCCTTCCCTTCCTGTGGCCCCTCGCGATCTGGGAAGACCGCCGTCTGGGACCGCGGCCGCCCGGATCGCACGGCGCTGCCTGGATCGCCGGCGCGTTCTTCGCCGCCGACCTCGTCCTGTGGCACTACGCGATCGAGGAGGTCGGCGCGGGCCTCGCCACTGTGCTCGGGAACATGCAGGTCGTCATCGTGGGCCTGCTCGCCTGGGCGCTCTTCCGTGAGCGCCTGTCGCGCAGCTCGCTGCTGGCGATCCCGGTCGCGATGCTCGGGATCGTCCTCATCTCAGGGGTCTTCGAGAACGGCGCGTACGGGGACAACCCGGCCCTGGGCGCTCTCTACGGCGTCCTCACCGGGCTGGCTTACTCGGGGTTCCTGCTGGCGCTGCGGCGTTCGAGCGACCCGCGCCGCGTTGCCGGCCCGCTCTTCGAGGCAACCCTGGCGAGCATGATCTTCGTCGTCCCGATCGGGCTCGTCCTTGGCAACCTCGACTTCACGCCGCCGCTCGAGGCGACCTTTTGGCTGATCGTGCTCGCGTTGACCTCCCAGGTGATCGGCTGGCTGCTGATCTCGATCTCGCTGGCGCGGCTGCCGACGGCGCTCACGTCCGTCCTGTTGACCCTCCAGCCGCTGCTCGCGGTGCTGTTCGCGGCATGGTTGGTCGACGAGCGGCCCTCGCCGCTCCAGCTGGTCGGTGCCGCGGCGATCCTGGCCGGCCTGATCATCGCCTCGGCCGGCCGGGGCCGTGAGCGGCCGACGCCGTTGGAAGCCGTGCCGGAGCACTAGTTTCACTTTCGTCCCACTCGTCGTCGGACCCCGCTCCTAGACTCGGCGGCATGGCGAAAGCGGCGGTTCTCCACTACTCATGCTCCGAGTGCGGTTACTCGACCGGCCGCTGGCTGGGCCGGTGCCCGAGTTGCGCCAGCTTCGGGACTCTTGCCGAGGAGGGGCCGCCGCCGGGCGCGAGCAACGGCAACTCCGCTGCCCCGCGCCCACTGCTCAAGCTGGCCGAGGTCGAGGCCAATGAGGCCGATCGCATCCCGACGGGTGTCGCCGAGCTCGACCGGGTCCTCGGTGGAGGCCTGGTCCCGGCGTCACTCGTCCTGGTCGGCGGCGAGCCCGGAGTCGGCAAGTCGACACTGCTGTTGAGCGCGCTGGCCTCGATCTCGAAGCAGCGCCGCGCGCTCCTAGTCACCGGCGAGGAATCCCCGGCCCAGGTCAAGCTCCGGGCGGCCAGGCTAGGCGGGGCGGAGAGCGTCGAGATCCTGGCCGAGACGAATCTCGACACGGTGTGCGCCACGCTCGAGACCGAGCGGCCAGACGTTTGCGTGATCGACTCCATCCAGACGTTGTACGCGGCCGACGTCGGCTCCGCTCCCGGCTCGGTCTCACAGGTGCGCGAGGCGGCAGCGCGCCTCCTGCGGGTGGCCAAGGAGTTCGGGGTGGCCCTCTTCCTGGTCGGGCACGTGACGAAGGACGGCTCAGTCGCGGGACCGCGAGTCCTGGAGCACCTCGTCGATTGTGTCCTGCAGTTCGAAGGCGACCGCTACCACGCTCATCGCATCCTGCGAGCGGTCAAGAACCGCTTCGGCTCTACGAACGAGCTCGGCGTCTTCGAGATGACCGGGACCGGGCTGGAGGGCGTGCCCGACCCGTCGGAGCTGTTCGGCCGCTCGACCGGCGAGGTCGGCTCCGCGGTCGGCTGCGCGCTCGAGGGCACGAGGCCGCTCCTGCTCGAGGTCCAGGCGCTCGTCGCCCCGACCGACCTGGCCATGCCGCGCCGTGTGGGCACCGGAGTCGACCCGAAGCGCCTGGCGATGATCGTGGCCGTCCTCTCCCGGCATGCGGGGCTCTCGCTCGGGCAGGCAGACGTCTTCGTCAACGTCGCGGGCGGCGTCCGGATCGACGAGCCCGGGGCCGACCTGGCGGTCGCGATGGCGATCGCCTCTGCGGCGAAAGGCGCGCCGGTGCAGGAGGGGACAGCTGCATTCGGCGAGATTGGCCTGACCGGGCGGCTGAGGCCGGCGGCTCAGGCCGAGCGCCGGCTCGAGGAGTGCGCGAAGTTCGGCGTCAACGCCGTTGTCGTTCCCGCGGGGACGAAGGGTCGAGGCATGATTTCGCTGCTCGAAGCCGAAACTCTCAAGCAGGCACTGACGGCCGTTTTGAACAAGGTCGCGCGCGACGCGGCCTAGCCCTGAGCAGGGATTTTCGAGAAAGCCCTGGAAAAGCTGGCCTTTTTAGGCAACTTTTGCTAAACTGAGATCACTCGCCGGCGGTTCGTCTACCCGCCGGCGGTTTGGTGAGAGCGCACAGATACCTGGGGAGGTATGGGTTTGTACAAGGTCGGTGACAAGGTCGTGTATCCGCACCACGGGGCCGGAACCGTGGTCAAGAAGGAGAAGCGGAAGGTGCTCGGCGAGGAGCGCGAGTATCTCGAGATCCGGATCCTTCACAACGACATGACCGTGAACGTCCCGGCCGAGAACGCCGAGCGCGTCGGTCTCCGCAAGGTCATCGACAAGACCACCGTCGAGCAGGTGCTGAAGGCTCTGACGGGCGGCGGGACGGCGATGCCCAAGAACTGGAATCGCCGCTTCAAGCACAACCGCGACAAGATGAAGACCGGCGACATCTTCGAGCTCGCCGAGGTCGTCCGGAACCTTTCGTTGCGCGATCACGAAAAGGGACTCTCGACCGGCGAGAAGCAGATGTTCGTCAAGGCCAAGAAGATCCTCGTCTCCGAGCTCATGTACGCGAAGAGCATGGACGAGGAAGAGGCCGCCGAGTGGCTCGACGACATCCTCGCGGGCGTGGGCACCCCGGCCAAGCGCTCGACTGGCAAAGCGAAAGTCGCCGCAAAAGCCTAGTACTGTCGTTCGCCCGTGAGCGTCTGGGCGATCCTGGCTGCAGCAGGGAGTGGTGACCGTCTCGGGCTGGACCGGCCCAAGGCGTTCGCGCCGCTCAACGACCGGCCTTTGATCTCGGAGAGCCTGGAGCGGCTCGACGCATCGGGCTGGATCGAGGGCATCGTCGTCGCCGCGCCGCCCGAGTGGGAGGAGCCCTGCATCCTCGTGGCGGAGGAGATCGCCGCCGGCAAGGTTGCCGAGACCGTGACCGGGGGTCAAACGCGCAGCGAATCGGTGCGGAACGCCCTCGCGCAGGTTCCCGAGCGGGCAGCGGTGGTCTTGGTGCACGACGCGGCTCGGCCGCTCGTCACCGAGGAGGTGATCGAGCGGGTCGTAACTGCCCTCGAGGATGGTTGGGACGGCGCCGTCCCCAGCCTCCCCGTGTCGGACACGGTCAAGCGGGTGGAGGGCGAGGCTGTGGTCGAGACGATCGACCGCGAAGGCCTCATGATCGTGCAGACGCCGCAGGCCTTTCTCGTCGACGTCCTTCGCCGTGCAGTCGAGAGCGGGCGCGAGGCGAGCGACTGCGCCGCGCTCGTCGAGGCCGCAGGCGGGCGGGTGCGAGCCGTCCAGGGCGATCCACGCCTCCTGAAGGTCACGGAGCCCGCAGACCTCGAGCTCGTCGAGAGCTGGCTGTGATCATCGATTACCACATGCACCTCCGGGCTCCGGACGGCTCGCTCGACCACACCGTCGAGGCCGTTGAGCGCTTCGTGGAGGTCGCCGCCGAGCGCGGCCTCGATGAGATCGGCTTCACCGAGCACGTCTACTACTTCGAGCAGACGAGGTCGCTCTGGTCGCTTCCGTACCAGCTCAACCACTGCCACCGCGACCTCGAGCCGTACGTCGATGCCGTTGCGGAGGCCAAGCGCTGCGGCTATCCGGTCAAGCTGGGGCTCGAGGTCGACCACCAGCCGGGCCTGGCAGACGAGATGGACGAGATCCTGCAGCCGTACCCGTGGGACTACCTCATCGGCTCGGTCCATTTCGTCGACGGTCTCGGCATCGATCAGGAGCCGAGCCTCGTCACCACGCTGGGCCCTGAAGCAGCGTGGGCCCGCTACTACGAATGGGTCGTCGATGCGGGCGGCCACGTTGACGTTCTCGGTCACCCCGACCTGGTGAAGTTCTTCGGCCCCGAGCTCGAATGGGACTGGCCTGCCCTGGCCGCCTCACTGAACGGAGCCTGTCTCGAAGTCTCGAGCGCGGGGCTGCACAAGCCGCACGGCCGTCTGTACCCAAACCCGGCGCTGCTCGTGGCTGCCAGGGACGAGGGAATTCCGATCACAACGGCGTCCGACGCTCACACACCGCAGGACGCCGGAAGGGACATCGACCGCGCGATCGAGCACGCGCGCGAGGCCGGCTACGAGACCGTCACCGTTTTCGACCAACGGCAGGCACGGCAGGAGCCGCTCGGGTGAGCGATCTGCGGATCGGCATCGGAATCGACGCCCACCGGTTCCAGGAGGGCATTCCGCTCGTTCTGGCCGGGGTCGACTTTCCCGGTGAGCCCGGTCTCGCCGGCCACTCGGACGGTGACGTGATCGCGCATGCACTCATCGACGCGATCCTCGGCGCCGCGGGCAAGGGTGACATCGGTGAGCTCTTCCCGTCGGCCGACCCGCAGTGGCTCGACGTTTCCTCGATCCGGCTGCTCCAGCGCACGTACGAAGTCGTTCGCATGGCCGGTTTCGACCTCGTGAACGCCGATTGCGTTCTGATCGGCGAGCGACCGCGGATCTCGGAGCTTCGCGTGGCCATGGGCGCGCGGCTCGCGGGCTCGATGGGCGTCGATATCGGCCGCGTCACGGTGCGCGCCACGACGACCGATGAGCTGGGGTTCACGGGCCGGGGCGAAGGCCTGGCCGCCCAGGCGGTGGCGTTACTGCGGCAGCGAGACGGCGCCGGCTCGTAGCTCGACGAGGCCGTCCGCAGCCAGTGCGGACACGACTTCCGGGTCGAGCTCGTCCAGGCGACGGCTCTCGTCGGCCACGAGCCTGAGCGTCCGCGCGCGCCGCTGCCGGAACGAGCCTTCGTAACGGCTCTGCTTGCGAAGCGGCTCGTACTTGCGCCCGCGGGAGGGGCAGCCGTGGGCGAGCGGGCACGTCTCACAGCGGGGAGTCCGACCGTGGCAGACCGTCGCGCCCAGATCCATGAGCGCATGCGCCGAGGCGGGCCCGAATTCCGCGCCCGTTCGCTCGATCACGCGCCGCACGTTCACGTCCACGGGCAGGACCGGGACGCCATGCGCGAAGCGCGCGACCGCGTCAGCGGTGTAGCGCCCCACTCCCGGGAGCTCAGTCAAGTCGTCCGGCCAGCCGTTCGCGGCCACCTGCCGCGCCGCCCTGTGCAAGTTGAGTGCCCGCCGGTTGTAACCGAGTCCCTGCCACGCGCGGATGACGTCCGCGGCAGACGCGTCCGCGAGGGCCTCGACCGTCGGCCAGCGCGCCAGCCAGGCCTCGTAGCGCGGCACGACGCGGGCAACCTGCGTCTGCTGAAGCATGACCTCGGAGACGAGGATCGCGTACGGGTCGCGTGTCTTTCGCCACGGGAGATCACGCGCGTGCTCGCCGTACCAGGCGAGCAGGGCTTGCTCCACTAGTGGACGACTCTGATGTTGAAGTTCGCGCTTTCTTCCCGGGCCATGAGGCGCAGCCAGAGCGGCAGGTACATCTCCATACCGCGCGCTCCCGTGATGTCACCGAGGTCGATGATGTGCTCGGCCGGCCAGCCGAAGGTGCGAATCAGTTCCCGAACCTCGCTCTTGGCGCCTTCGTCGTTGCCGCAGACGAACACGTCGTGCTCGCCGGGCAGCAGCGACGGTTCGACCATCACGCGGCAATTCACCGTGTTCAGCGCTTTCACGACCTTCGAGCGTGGGAAGAGGCGCTGGATCTCCTCGCCCAGGCTGTCCGCGTTGCAGACGGCCAGGATCGGCGGCATCCCTCGCGAGAAGTCGAGCGGGTTCGCAACGTCCACGAGGATCTTGTCCGCGAGGTTGTCGGCC
>Ga0307320_10000929_pt1 | contig 10613 bp, 12 predicted proteins | sample ER_DNA_369_FD_194495 | JGI IMG/M metagenome (GOLD analysis project Ga0307320, IMG submission 194495) | Bulk soil microbial communities from the East River watershed near Crested Butte, Colorado, United States - ER_DNA_369 | ecosystem: Environmental > Terrestrial > Soil > Floodplain | place...
CGCGCGCCGAGCTCTAGCTCTCCGACGAGGAGTTCGAGGAGCTCGACCGCGAGGTGACGGAGCTCGTCGAGGGCTCGGTCGAGTTCGCGAAGAACGGCACCGATCCCAAGCCCGAGGACGCGCTGAAGAACGTCTATGCCTGACGCCCCTGATCGCGCACTGCTCCCGGCGGGCGGAGCCCGCCTCCGCAGGGCGCTTGCACCGCTGGCGGCACGTCGCTCTCCGGGGCCGTGCTGTCGCACTGTCCCCTCCGGCGCCGCACCCCCAACGGCGCATCAGGAGCGCCAGGATGCCTGAGCTTTCCTACCGCGAGGCCGTGCGCGACGCCCTTTCGACGGCCATGCGCCGGGACGAGGACATCTTCATCATGGGCGAGGACATCGCCGAGATGGGCGGCTCGATGGGGGTCACGCAGGGGATGCTCGAGGAGTTCGGCCCGGACCGCGTCCGCAACAGCCCGATCTCGGAGATGGCGATCGTCGGCGCCGGCATCGGCGCGGCGATGCAGGGGATGCGCCCCGTCGTCGAGATCATGTACGAGGACTTCCTGACCCTCGCCGCGGAGCAGGTGATCAACCAGGCGGCGAAGCACCGGTACATGTCCGGCGGGCAGCTAAAGGTGCCGTTGACGATCCGCACCCAAGGCGGCGCGGGCTGGTCGCCCGGCGCGCAGCACGCACAGCAGCTCGAGGCCTGGTTCGTCCACATTCCGGGCCTGAAGGTCGTCTTCCCCTCGACGCCGACCGACGTCCGCGGGCTCCTCTACGCGTCGATCTACGAGGACAACCCGGTGGTCTTCTTCGAGCACCGCACGCTGTACGGGATCAAGGAGGAGGTGCCGGAGGAGCTCGAGCCGATCCCGCTCGGACAGGCCCGCGTCCATCGCGAGGGCGAGGACGTCACCGTCGTCGCCACCGGCCGGCTCGTCCACGAGTCGCTCGAGGCCGCAAACCAAGCCGAGGAGCAGGGCATCTCGGTCGAGATCGTCGACCCCCGGACGCTCCAGCCGATGGACGAGGACACGATCGTCAGCTCGGTGAAGAAGACGAACCGCTGCGTCGTCGCGCACGAGGCGATCACGCGGATGGGCTACGGCGCCGAGGTCGCGGCGGTCGTGCAGTACCAGGCCTTCGACTGGCTCGACGCGCCGATCGAGCGCGTCGGTGCGAAGTTCACGCCGCTCCCGTTCGCGCCCGTGATGGAGGAGTGGGTGGTGCCGCACGCCGAGGACGTGCTCGCGGCGATCCTCCGGACCGTGGGACGGGATGGCAACTGAGATCAAGCTCCCGCGGCTCGGCCAGGGCATGGAGTCCGGGACCGTCGTCCGCTGGCTGAAGCAGGAGGGCGACCAGGTCGAGAAGGGCGAGCCGCTGTACGAGCTCGACACGGACAAGGTGACCCAGGAGGTCGAGGCCGACGCGTCAGGTGTCCTGTTGCGGATCGCGGTGCAGGAGGGCGAGGTGCCGGTCGGGCAGACGGTCGCCGTGATCGGCGAGCAGGGCGAGGAGGTGCCGGAGGCCGACCCCGAGACACCGGAGGCCGATGAGGAGGCGCGGGAGGTCGACGAGGAGCCGCAGGAGGAGGGCTCCCGAGCGCCCGCGCGCGACGAGGAGCGCGAGCGGGGCAAGGAGGCGTCGGCGGAGGAGACGATGACAGCGCAGATCTCGGAGGCCCGGGAGCCGACGAAGGTGAACGGCCGGGTCAAGGCCTCGCCGCTCGCCCGCCGGATCGCCCGCGAGAACGGGATCGAGCTGAGCGAGCTCCGCGGCACGGGCCCCGAGGGCCGCATCGTGGCCGAGGACGTCGAGCGCGCTCTGGCCGCCCCGGCGCCGGCCGCCGCGCCCGCCGCCGCTGCGGCGCCCACCGAGGTCGAGGTCGAGCAGCTCACCTCGATCCGCAAGACGATCGCCCGCCGGCTGACGCAGGCCTGGGAGGCGCCGGTCTTCCAGATCTCGATGTCCGCCGACATGACGCGCGCGCAGGAGATCCGCGAGCAGCTCGTCGAGCAGACGCGCGAGGGCGAGGCCAAGCCGACGGTCTCCGACATCCTGACGAAGGTCGCCGCCGTTGCGCTCATGCGCCACCCGCAGGTGAATGCGCACTTCGAGGACGAGACCATCAAGCGGTTCCCCTCGGCCCACGTCGGGATGGCGGTGGCGACGGACCGTGGGCTCGTCGTCCCCGTGATCCGCGACGCCGACCGGCTCCGCCTCTCCGAGATCGCAGCCGCCCGCGCCGATCTCGTCTCCCGCGCCCGAGAGGCCAAGCTCCAGCAGCAGGATCTCGACGACGGCACCTTCACGATCTCGAACCTCGGCATGTACGGCGTCGAGCAGTTCGTCGCCGTGCTCAACCCGCCGCAGGTCGCGATCCTCGCGGTCGGCGCGATCGAGGAGAAGCCGGTCGTCGTGGAGGGCGACCTGGAGCTCCACCCGCTGATGTCCCTGACGCTGACGTGCGACCACCGGGCGGTCGACGGGGCCGTCGCGGCCGAGTTTCTACGCACCGTCCGCTCCCTGCTGGAAGAGCCCGGCCTGGCCCTCTAGGGTCCCGCGGCGATGAGGGTCTGGTACCACGTCCGCGACCTCGACGCCGGCCGCGACTTCTACACCCAAAAGCTCGGCTTCACCGAGACCTACCTCGACGAGGAGGGCCGCTGGGCGAAGCTGGAGCGCGGCGAGATGCAGATCGCGCTCGCCGAGGGCGAGCCTGAGGAGGCCGGGGTCGCCACGATCGACGTCGAGGACGCGAAGGCGGAGGCCGAGCGGCTCCGCGAGCAGGACGTCGAGGTCGGAACGGTGCTCGAGCTCATCAACGAGGTTCGCCTGCTGGACGTGTTCGACCCGGACGGGAACCGCGTCCAGCTCGTCGAGCAGCTCCGCCATGATTAGACGCGGCAACCCGCAGGACGTCCGGTTCCTGAAGGACATGCTCCGGCACGCCTTCTACTGGCGCTCCGGCGGCACCGTTGAGGACGCGTCCCTCTGGCGCTACGTCGCCGGGTGGGGACGGCGCGGCGACGGAGCCGTGATCGCGCTCGAGGGCGGCTTCCCGATCGGCGCGGCCTGGTTTCGGCTCTTCGCCCGCGACGAGCCGGGCTTCGGCTACGTCGACGACCAGACCCCGGAGGTAGCGATTGCCGTGGTGCCGAGCAGGCGCGGGCGCGGCACGGGCTCCGAGCTCCTCGACGCCCTGATCGAAATGGCCAAGGAACAGAGCTACGGCGCGCTCAGCCTAAGCGTCGCCGCGGAGACTCCCGCGATGCACGTCTTCGAGACGCATGGCTTCGAGAAGCTCGAGCAGACCGACGGCTCGTGGACGATGCGCCGTAGTCTGTAGCGACCAACCAACCGATTTCGAGGAGCGAGAGACCGATGGAATGTGACGTCGCCGTCCTAGGAGGCGGTCCGGGTGGGTACACGGCCGCGATCCGCGCCGCGCAGCTTGGCGCGAAGACCGTCTGCATCGAGAAGGAGCCGGAGCTCGGGGGCACCTGCCTTCGCATCGGCTGTATCCCGACGAAGGCCTGGGTGCAGACCGCGTTCGCGATCAAGGAGGCCGGCGAGACGTTCGCCAAGCTCGGTGTCCAGGTCGGCGCGCCGAATCTCGACTTCGCGACGGCGAACCAGTGGAAAGAGGGCGTCGTCAACCAGATGACGAGCGGCGTGGCCTCGCTCTTCAAGGCGAACGGCGTCGAGTGGGTCAAAGGCACCGGCCGCTTCACGGACGCGAACACGATCGCCGTCGAGGGCGGGGAGGACGTGACCTTCAAGCAGGCGATCGTCGCCACCGGCAGCTTTCCGATCATCCCGCCGATCGAGGGCCTCGACTCGCCCCGCTGCGTGGATTCGGAGGGGCTGCTCGCTCAGGCCGACGTCCCGAAGACGCTGGTGGTGCTCGGCGGCGGGATCATCGGCTGTGAGTTCGCCTCGATCTTCGACCGCTTCGGCTCCGAGGTGACGATCATCGAGATGCTCCCGACGCTGATCCCGCAGGAGGACGCGGACGCGGCGAAGGAGCTCGCCAAGCAGTTCGGCAAGCGCGGCATCACGCTGCACCTGGAGAAGCAGTGCACGAAGGTGGAAGACTCGGGCTCCGGGCTCACCGTCTACTTCGGCGACGGCGAGACGGTCGAGGCGGACCTGATGCTGGTCTCCGTGGGCCGCGCACCGACCGTCGAGAACCTCGGCCTCGAGGAGATCGGCGTCGAGCTCGACCGGCGGAAGGGCATCGCCGCCGACGAGCACCGCCGTACCACCGTCGACCACATCTATGCCGTCGGCGACTGCGCCGGCTACTGGCAGCTCGCCCACACCGCGTTCCGCGAGGCCGAGGTCGCCGCGGAGAACGCGATGGGCCACGAGGCCGTCGTCGACAACCGCGGCGTCCCTCGGCCGATCTACACCGACCCGGAGATCGCCGGCGTCGGCCTGACCGAGGCCGAGGCGCGCGAGCAGTACGGCGACGACGTCGAGGTCGGCGTCTTCCCATGGGTCGCGAACGCCCGCGCGGTGATGCAGAACGAGACCGTCGGCTGGGTCAAGTCGATCCACGAGAGCCGCTACGGCGAGCTGCTCGGGATCGTCATGGTCGGCCCGCACGTCACGGACCTGATCGAGGCCGGCGTCGTCGCGCTCGACGCGGAGGCGACGGTGGAGACGGTCGGCGACGGCATGGCCGCGCACCCGACGCTCTCCGAGGCGATCAAGGAAGCGGGTCTGGTGGCGCTGGGGCGGGCCATTCACCTGCCGAACCGGAAGCGGGCTCCCGCGACCGCCTAGGAGCTCGCCGGCGAGCCGGTGGGAACCTCGCTGGCGCCCAGGGTCGGGCCGTGGCGGATCGCCGGTAGCACCAGCAGTCCGTAACACGGCACGAGCACGAGGAGCGCCGCCGCGACGAGCACGGGTTCCACCCCGACCGCATCCGCCAGCGGGCCCGCAAGCGCCTGCCCGAGCGGCATGAAGATCAACGACACCATCCAGTCGAACGCGCTGACGCGCGAGAGACGCTCGTTCGGGATCTCGCGCTGGAGGAGCGTCTCCCAGACCGTGTTTCCGAACACGATTCCCCCGACGAAAAGACCGTTCGCCGCCGAGATCGCGAGCGCGGGAAGCGGCGGCAGGAGCGCCAGCGACGGCAGTGAGGACAGCGACCATGCGACGAGGCAGAACGGCACCGGATGCCGCGGCGTGGAGCGCAGAGCGATCAGTCCGCCGAGCACACCGCCGATCGCGCCGCCCGTGAGGATTACGCCGTACGCGGGCGCGCCGCCGAGCTCCTCCTCGGCGATCAACGGGCCGAGCACGCTGAAGACGCCGATGCCGACGTTCGCGACGCCGGAGGCCATGAACCCTGCCCGCAGCCATACGCGCGACCACGCCTCCCGGAATCCGTCGCCGAGGTCGGCCAGGAACCGCTGACGTGCCGGCGGCTCGATCCGCGGCAGGCGTAGCGCGAGCAGGAAGCCGGCGCTGATCACGAAGCTGGCCGCGTCGAGTGCGTAGACCCAGCCCGGGTCGGTGAGCGCAACGAGTAGCCCGGAAAGCGCGGGGCCGAAGATGCTCGTCGCACTCCGTGACAAGCCGAGCAGGGCGTTCGCCTGTTGCAGGCGGCCCTCGCTGATCGTGTGCGGGACGAGCCCCGTGGAGGCAGGAGCGAAGAACGCCGTCGCCGCGCCGAAGATCGAAGCCGTCACCACGAACATCCACGGCTCCATGGCGCCGGTCAGGAGGGCGATCGCCGTGAACACGTCGACCGCCGCCCGGATCAGGTCGCACGCAAGCATCACGAGCCGTCGGGGCAGCCGGTCCGACCAGACACCGCCCACGACGATGAACGCCGCGCGCGAGAGGGTGAAAGCGGCGAGCACGAGTCCGAGCCCGGCGGCTCCGCCGCCGACCTGGAGCACCGCGAACGGCAAGGCGACGAAGATCAGCGAATCCCCGAGCGCGGATGTCGACTGGCCGAGCCAGAGCAGGCGGAATTGCCGCTCCTCCAGCGCTCCCAGGCGGCCGCGCAACGTCATGCCGGGAACCTAGTCGCCGTATCCCCGCCGGCGCCGCGCCGTTTTCTCAACACGATGGCGGGGAAAGAGCGCAAGATCACCGCTCTTCAGGCATCTTTAGAGGCAAAGGGATGAGCACCGCACTGCTCACGCGGACCGAGACCAGAGACCGCGCCTTCGAGCGTCTCTATCGCCGTCACGTACACGAGGTCTATCGGTACGTGCTCGCAGTGCTACGGAACCAGGCGGACGCCGAGGACGCGACCCAGGCGACGTTCCTCAACGCCTTCCGCGCCTTCCAGCGTGGCAAGGAGCCGGAGAAGCCACGCAACTGGCTGCTCAAGATCGCGCACAACGAGTGCCGTCAGCGGTTCCGCGCGGCGGCGCGCCGGCCGCGCGAGGTCGAATGGGACGAGCGGACGCCGGCGCCTTCCCTCGACGAGACCGTTCCGACCGCTGAGGAGCTCCGCGCCGCGCTCGCCCAGCTCAGCTTCAACCAGCGCTCCGCGCTCGTGATGCGCGAGCTCGAAGGCCGTTCGTACGCTGAGATCGGCAACATCCTCGAGCTCTCGGGCTCCGCCGTGGAGACGCTTCTCTTCCGCGCCCGGCGAGCGCTGCGCGAGCAGCTCGAGGGGACGCTCACCTGCGGCGAGGCCGAGGAGACGCTGTCGCGGCGCCTGGACGGCCGTTTGCCGGCGGCCGAGCAGCGCGCGCTCCGTGCGCACCTCCGGGCCTGCCCGGAGTGCGCCCTCCTGGAGCGGAAGCAGCGCGCGAGCCGGTCGGCGGTCAAGCGTCTCGGCGCCGTCCAGCTCCCGCCGTCGCTGGCGAGCTTTGTGGGGGGTGGCGGCGCGGCCGGCGGCGGCGCGGCCCTCGGCACGGGGCTCGCGGCGAAGGCCGCTGCCGTCGTCGTCGCGGGTGTCGTCGCGGGCGGTGTGGGACACGAGGCGGTGCAGGCGCTGGCGGCCCGCGAGCCCTCGCCGCGGACGCCGCTCCCCGAGCTTCGGCAGCTGCCGCGCGCCCTCGACGCGGTGCCGGGAGCGGCGGCCGCTCCCTCCGCGGCGCAGGCGAGCTCGAGCGCGTCAGTGTCGGCTGAAGCCGACGCGCGTGCCGGCCGCCCTTCCGCAGGCCTACGCCCGGGCACGACCCGCGTGCGTGACGGCGTGCGGCGCGCTCTGGAAACGCCGGGCAAGCCCGACGGCGACGGTGGCGTCGGCGCCGCACCCGCACCGGCACCAGCGAGCGGCCGGCCGCAGCTTCCGGTCCAGCCGCCCGCCGCGCCGCAGCCCGTGCAAGGGGTCGTCGAGAAGGCGACGACGGTCGTGAAACAGGTCGTGCCGCCACCCCCGCCGCTGCCCAAGATCCAGACGCCACAGCCGCCGCCGCTGCCGCCGGTGCTCCCGCCGCCGCCTGCCTTGCCGCCGCCACCGGCCCTGCCGCCCCCGCCGCCGCTCCCACCGCCGCCGCTTCCCTAGCGCAAGAAAACACGTTCGGCGGCATCTACCTGTCCGTGGAGCTGTCCTGCCGGGACGCGGAGCTCGCCGTCTCGCGGGAGCTCGACGGCGCGCTCTCGTCGCACGAGCGCCTGAGGCTCCAGTTCCACCTCTGCTCCTGCCATGAGTGCGGGGCGTTCGCGCGCGGCCAGCAGGCCCAGAGAGCGGCTCTCCGGGCGCTGGCCGCCGTCCCGCTGCCGCCCGGCCTGAGGACGTTCTCGCCAGAGCGCAAGTTCCGGGCCGCGGCGGCATCTCCCACATAGCGGCCGGTCCGGTCGCGTTTACCCCTCTCTCCCGGCAGCGCCGCCCAGGGACGCGGGCGGCGCTGCCTTGGTTAGCGCGCGGCGCGACCCGGGTAGCCTCTCCCCATGACGATCGTGAACAGGCGGAACGCGATTCTCGGCTGGAGTGTCTGGCAAGTCGGGAAGATGACCGCCAAGCGGAAGGCGAAGCAGGCGCTCGAGACCGACAACGGCATGCGCCCGGGGAAGGGTGCCGCGGCGCTGGCAGCGCTCGCCGCCGCCGGCGGCGCCGCTCTGATCTGGCGCCGCCGGAGCGGGAGCGACTCGGACTCCTAGCTAGGAGCCTGGGCGGGCGGTCCGCACGCGGACGAGCCGCCGTGTCGAGATGCCGGCGAGCAGGTCGTCGCCCTGCTTGCGGGCGCGAACGAACATCACCATCGACCCGCCGCGCACGAGGCGGAGCCGGGTGGTGGGCTGCAGCTGAACGGTTGCATACCCGTCGACGTTCGTGGTGACCTCCGCCGGAGCGTTGATCCAGCCCAGCGGGACGCCGGTGACGAGGACGATCGCGTCACGGACGACGTAGCCGCGCGTGTCGGTCACGCGGAAGCGGCCCGTGAACGGGGCGCGCGAGCGGAGCACCGACGGCGTGAACTGGAGCCCGGAAAGGACGAGCCGGAACGGCTCATTGACGCTGGCCACCGGGATCGAGTACTTCCCGTCGGAGAGTCGCGTCGCACCTGTCGGCCGATCGACGACTCCCGAAGCGGGCGAGCTCTCGCTCGCCGTGCCGGTCTCGTTCTTCGCCGAGACGGTCACGCGAAGGGTGTGCGCCACGTCGGCAGTCGACGCGCGGTAGATCTTCCCGGTCGCGCCGGCGATGTTGGCGCAGTTCGCGCCGTTCGCATCGCAGCGGCGCCACTGGTACGTGAAGGTCATCGGGTTCGTGCCCGACCATTCACCGTCCTTGGCGGCGAGCAGGGCGCCGTCCTGGGTGGTGCCGACGACCGCCGGGTTCTCCGTGTTCGCCGGGATCACCTGCGACTGCGCGTCGGCGAGGCCGACCACCGCCGCGAGCGCGGTGAGCGCGGACGCGATCCCAGCCACCAAAACGAGCTGGAGAGTTCTCAAGCTGGATTCCCCCTTGTCCTCGGTTTCGAGTACGCGTCAACCCTTCCCGTCGAAATCGAGGTCGATGCTCGAAAGTGGTAAGGATTCTCTGAACCCGATGAGGAGAGTCGGCATGAGAATTGAGAAGTCCGTAACAGCCGTCACATGGATCCCGTCGGAGGCGATCGAGGGCATGCCGAAGCTCCCGTTCGAGCTCGGGATCACGCACTACGACGCGCCGCCGCCGGATCGGCTCGCCCCGGGCGACCTGGAGCGGCTGCGGGACGAGGATCGCTTCCGCGAGGCGAACCAACTGCGCGCCTGGGTCGAGATCGACGACGGGAAGATCGTCGACGCCGGGTACTCGGGCGGGGCGGTGGTGGGCGCCACCAACGTCAAGGTCGGGCCCAAGACGATGTCCTTCCCCGGAGTCGCCTACCCGGTGATCCAGGCCGAGCCCGAGCTCGGGCCGGACTGGGCAAAGTTCGTCCAGAGCGCCGGCGGACGGATGGGCTTGCCGGCGCCGAGGCGGGTCAGCGGCAAGCCGTACTTCCAGATCGCGTCCGCCTCGGCGTGGACGACGCTCCAGCTGATCATCTACGCCGACGGCACGTCCAAGTACCGGCTGATCGGCGCGAGCCCGTTCCCGCGGCACTGGATCTACGACGACGAGGGCGTCCTGCAGGAGAAGAGCGGCGAGATCGACTTCGAGCGCTGGTGGCGCGAGGCTTTCGGGCCGAACACGCCCTGGGGCGGCGACGACTCGCCGGCGGTCATCTCCGCCGCGGAGACGGAGCTCGAGCGCGAGCTGTCGCGCCAGGTGATGCGGGAGGCAAAGGGGCTCGACCGCCGCGAGGTCGCCGAGGGCGAGACGCTCGTAAAGCAGGACACGGCGGGGTCCGAGCTCTACCTCGTCCTGGACGGGATGCTCGACGTCGAGGTCGACGGCGAGATCGTCGCCGAGGTGGGGCCCGGCGCGATTCTCGGCGTGCGCGCGACGATCGAAGGCGGGCTGCGCACGGCGACTCTACGGGCCGCCACGCGCTGCCGCGTCGTCGCGATCCCGCAGAGCGCGCTGGAGCAGGCCGAGATCGTCGCGATCGCATCCGGTCACCGCCGGGAGGCCGGCTGACCGGTCGCGTCGCTCTCGTCACAGGCGCGAACTCGGGAATCGGGCTCGCGATCGCCGAACGGCTGGTCGGCGACGGGTACGCGCTGGGCTACGCGACGCGGAAGCAGGACGAGAAAGACAAGTCGGCGTACGACCGGCTCGCCGAGCGAGGGTCGGTGGAGTGGGTCGTGGGCGACCTCGCCGACCCTGAGGCGCCGCGCCGGCTCGTGGAGGAGACGGTCGCGGCGTTCGGGCGACTCGACGTCCTCGTCAACAACGCCGGTCTCACCCTGCGGAAGCCCGCGCTCGAGCTGACCGCCGAGGACTTCGACTCGATCTTCTCCGTCGACGTCCGCGGCGCGTTCCTCGCCTCGCAGGCGGCGGCGCGGGCGATGGGGGAGGGAGGGGTGATCGTCAACATCACGAGCGTTCACGAGCACGTTCCGCGGCCTGGATTCGCGCTCTACGCGCCTGCCAAGGCCGCGCTCGGGATGCTCACCCGGTCACTCGCGCTCGAGCTGGCGCCGAAGATCCGCGTCGTCGCCGTCGCGCCCGGCGTGATCGCGACCGAGCGGAACAGGGAGGACGCGGAGCGGCTGGCCCCGGAGGTCCCGCTTGGCCGCGCCGGCACGCCGGAGGAGGTCGCCTCCGCCGTC
>Ga0307320_10000933_pt1 | contig 10601 bp, 8 predicted proteins | sample ER_DNA_369_FD_194495 | JGI IMG/M metagenome (GOLD analysis project Ga0307320, IMG submission 194495) | Bulk soil microbial communities from the East River watershed near Crested Butte, Colorado, United States - ER_DNA_369 | ecosystem: Environmental > Terrestrial > Soil > Floodplain | place: USA...
TCATCGGTAGCTCCCTTCAGTCATGTTGCTTCCAGAAGTGCGCGGTCGAAGAACGCGGTGACACGCCGCTCGTACTCCTCGGGCCGAGCCTCGAGCCCACCGACGTGCTTCGCGCCGGGGACTTCCCAGAGCGCCCAGTTCTCCGGCGAGCCGGCCGACCGAAAGTAGACCGGAGTGAGGTCCTCCCCCTTGGCATGGATCAGGAACACCGGCCGCGGCGGGATGTCCTTCACGAGATCCTTCAAGCTGTCAGGCGGCATCGTGTTCGAGAAGAGGGACGTCGTAGCGCTCGCCATCACGAAGTACGGCAGGCCGAACCAGCGGATCGGGTGAGGCGCCTCGTGGTCCTCCCTCCACGTCCTTGCGCCCGCGCCCTCGGACACGACCGCCCGCAGCCGATCGGTGTGCGCTGCGGTCTCGAGCAGCGTCTCGCCTCCCACTGAGAGGCCGAGCCCCCCAATTCGGTTGGCATCCACGTCAGTTCGATCCGTGAGGAAGTCGAGGGCGGCATTGACGTCGGTCTCGTCGTCCCAGCCGAAAGCGTTGGGATCGCCTTCGCTCTCGCCCTGGCCCCGATTGTCGACCAGGAGCACCCCGTAGCCGTGGGCGATGAGATTGCGAGCATGGTGCTGCTTGTTGCCGCTCCGGCCGGGGAAGACCAGCACGGCCGCTCGATTGCGCGACGGCACGTACCAGCCCTCGAGCCGGAGCCCGTCGCTCGTCTTCAGGGTGACGTCTTCGTGAGCGCGCCCCAGGCTCGGCTCACCGACAGCCGACTGAGGTCGATGCGTCGCGTAGTAGCCGAGGACAGCCCCGCCGATCACCTGGACGGCAACGACAAAGCCGGCGACCCCGATCAGCGCACGCCGACCGTAGCGCCACGCTTTGCGGTCGAGCTTTCGGCTCGACCAGAGGACGAGAGCTCCGAGCGCGACCAGCGTGGCACCGGCGACCGCGGCCAGGACACCTGTGTAGTCCGTGCCCGCTGCGCCCTCGCCGATCACGTGTACCACCGATGTGGCGATGCTCGAGGCGAGCGCGAAAAGCCCGACGGAGATCGCGAGGGTCGCCCGGAGGCCAGCCCGCATCCTCGGATACAAGATCGCCAGAGCTCCCAATAGCCCGATCGGGACGAGCCCGCTGACCAGGTGGTCGCCCGCCGAGGTGCCCGGCGCCGGCTGGAGGAAGGCCAGGTCGGCGTAGTGCAGGCCGATGACGGCGATCGCCGCGCGGGCGATCGCCGCCTCTCGGCCAACAGCTACGGCGCCAGTACCGGCGGCGCTGCGGACTGCTTCTCGTGCTCCAGCCGCGGTAGCCATTCCAGCCATTTCGGCAGGTACCAGTTCCACTCGCCGAGCAGCTTCATGCTCGCGGGCAAGAGGATCCCTCGGATGATCGTCGCGTCGATCAGGATCGCGGCTGCGAGCCCGACGCCGAACTGCTTGAAGATCATCGCCTGCAAGGCGCCGAAGATGCAGAAGACGCCCACCATCACGATCGCGGCACTCGTCACGACACCGGCCGTCGACTTGATCCCGTGGGCGATCGCCGCGTCGGTACCCATGCCCCTGTCGTAGCCCTCGCGGATGCGGCTGAGGATGAAGACGTGGTAGTCCATCGACAGGCCGAAGAGGATCACGAACAGGAGGATCGGCAGGAAGGGATCGATCCCTCCGGTGAACTCGAAGCCCAGCAGCCCCTTCCCCCAGCCGTGCTGGAAGACGAGCACAAGGACTCCGTACGCGGCGGCCACCGAGAGCAGGTTGAGCAGCACCGCCTTCGTGGCGATCACGATCGAGCGGAAGGACACCAGCATCAGCACGAACGCGAACAGCAACACGAACCCGAAGACGAGCGGGATCGCTGTCTTCATCTGGTCGGCGAAGTCCTTGGCGTACGCGGCGTTGCCGGTAACCGCCACCTCGGCGCCGGTGAGCGTGCCGAGCGTCGGCGGGATGATCTCATTGCGCAGCGTCGCCAGAGCCTGCTCCGAAGTCGCGTCCGATCCGTTGCCCTCGGTCGGGATGTTGACGACCGCAACCGTCTTCGCCGCATTGACGTCGACATCGATCGGCTCGTTCATGACACCGCTGTCGAGCGCCCGCCACCTCAGCTGGCCGATCGCCTCGTTCACCGCCGTTGAATCCACGTTCGTCGCCTTGATCACGACCTGGGCCGTGTTCTCCGTGCCGGGGAACGCCGCTTTGAGGCGGTTGTAGGTGACCAGGAACTTCTGCGGGTAGGTGTCGATGCTCGGCTGGGCCGTCTTCAACTGGTAGGCCGGGAATGCGATGGCCACGAGCAGCCCGCCGGCCAGCACGACCGAGACGATCGGGTGCCGCAGGACGCGGTCGATGATCGCTCCCCAGATCCGGCCTTCGCCGTCATCCCGCCGAAGGCGGTGGACAAACGGCACGCGAAGACGGTCGACGTTGTCGCCCAGCTTGGAGAGCAGCGCGGGCAGCACGGTCAGTGACCCCAGCATCGCCACCGCAACGACCGTCATCGTCGCAATGCCGAAGGAGATGAAGCCGGCGTCTCTGGTGAAGAACATCCCCGCCATGGCAACCAAGACGGTCAAGCCGGAGATGAGCACGGACCGGCCGGACGTTGCGGCAGCCGCCTCGAGTGCGGCTTCTTCGCTGCGCCCCGCCGCGCGCTCCTCACGTTCCCGCTTCAAATAGAACATCGTGTAGTCGACCCCGACTGCGAGCCCGATCAGAAGAATGATCGCCGCCACGGCGTCGGACATCGGGAGCACCTGGCTGATGATCGCCACCAGGCCCATCGCCCCGAGGACCGCCGTCAGCCCGAGCAAGAGCGGAATGCCGGCTGCGACGAGGGCGCCGAACGCCACGAGCAGAATGATCAGCGTCAGCGGGATCGAATAGAGCCCTGCCTTCTTCAGGTCGTCGAAGAACGCAGCATTGACTTCCTTCCCGGTGCTTTCGCCGAACGAGCCGATGGTGAACTCGGGGTGCGCGTTCTGCAGCTCCTTGACGCGGGCGACGACCGGGTCGATCTTGTCCGCAGCGTCGTCCGAGAGCCCCTTGATCTCCATCGGCACGAGAACGGATTTCCTGTCGTCGGAGACCAGACCACTGTTTTCCGTGTCGAACGGTGACTCGACCTTCGCTACGGCGTCGAGATTCGAGACGCCCGCGATCACGGCCTGCACGGTCGCCCTGAACGCCGGGTCGCTCGCAGTCAGCGTTTCGCTCTGTACGAGAACGCTCTCGCCCGCGGGCTGCTTGAAGTCGTTGTAGATGATCTCGTTGGCTCGGCCCGACTCGCCTGGTCCGGAGGTCTCAAAAACGATCAGTTTTTGGCCGACCACGAAATTGCCGATCGCGAAGACCGCGATCACGCACCCGAGCCAGCCGAAGATCGCAATCTTCCGGTGGTGGGCGCTCCAGCGCGCCATTCGCGCTGCGATGTTGGTTGAACGGTCCGGCCCTGCCGTGGGAGTTGCGTCAGGCTCCGGCTCGTTTTGGATGATGCGGGTCTTCACGGCATGCTCCTTCGCGTCGGGGTGCCGAACCAAAGTCCCACGCTCGTCGCGCCTTTGTAAGGCGGGAGACTTGCCACTCAGAGGGCGGTTTTCTGGTGACTACGAACGCAGGTAGAGCAGAACCGCCAAAACGCGCCGGGACTCGCTTCCGGTGGACGGCAGGCCGAGCTTGCCGAAGATGCTGGAGACGTACTTCTCGACGGCGCGGAGCGTGATGACCAGGCTGTCCGCAATTCCCTGGTTCGAGCTACCTGCTGCCATCAGCTCGAGCACCTCCCGTTCTCGCGGCGTCAGCTGCGAGACCGGATCGTCCGCACGCTGCCTGGCGAGCAGCGTCGAAACGATCGTGGGGTCGAGTGCCGAGCCCCCGTCGGCGACTCGGCGCACGGCCGCCACGAACTCCTTCACGTCGCTGATTCGATCCTTCAGCAGGTAGCCGACGCCCTCAGCTGATTCTGAGAGGAGCTTCAGGGCAAGCCCCACTTCGACGTACTGGGAGAGGACAAGGACGCCCACCGACGGATGCTTCGATCGAATCTCCAGGGCCGCCCTGAGCCCTTCGTCCTTGTGGGTCGGGGGCATGCGGATGTCCACGATCGCGACGTCCGGCGAGAAGCTGCGCACCTTCAGGAGCAGATCCTCGGCCGTCTCGCAGCTTCCGACGATCTCGAGCCCGTTCTCGCTCAGCAAACGCTCGAGGCCTTCGCGAAGCAGGACGCTGTCCTCGGCGATCACGACGCGCATGGGATCTCCGCACGCAGCCGGGTGCCGCCGCCCTTGGGGCTCCAGATTCGAAGCCGGCCTTCGAGCGACTCGACGCGATCAGCGAGACCGCGCAGACCTGATCCGCGCTCGGTGTCGGCGCCGCCGATCCCGTCGTCGATCACCTCGACCATGACGTGACCGTTCGTCCGAGTGATCTCGACGGCGGCCGACGTCGCGTTCGCGTGCTTGCCTATGTTGGCGAGGCTTTCGGACACGAGGTAGAAAGCCGCCACCTCGAGGCGCTCGGGAAGCCGATTTCCGATCTCGACGTTCAACCGCACGGGCACGGGTGCCCGAGCGACGAGTTGCTCGAGTGCGACCTCCAGGCCATGCCCACTGACGACGGCTGGATGGATGCCGCGAGCGATATCGCGGAGCTCCTCGAGCGACGTCGCGATCTCGCGCCGCGCCAGCTCGAGCCGCCTGCTTGCGTCGGGGTCGCCCCGCAGGACCTCTTCCAGGAACCCGAGCTCGAGCGAGAGTGCAACGAGCCTCTGCTGCGCGCCGTCGTGCAGGTTGCGTTCCAGACGCTGGCGCTCCTTCTGGCCGGCGTCGACAATTCGCGCCCGCGAGCCGCGCAGCTCGTCGAGCCGAGCTCGCAGGTCGGCATGGAGCCGCCCGTTCTCGATGGCGATGCCCGCGGCGGCCGTAACGGCCTCGAGCAACTTGGGCTCGTCCTCGACTGAGGGGTCGTGCAGGAGGGCTGCGACGTGCTCGCCGTTGCGGTCGATGAGCGTCACCGCTCGGGCTTCACCCGGTCGTGGGAGAGCAAACGCTTGGCCATTCAGATCGGCATATGTCCCGTACTCGGGCAACCAGTACACGAGAGTCAGCGATGGGTCGCGAAGCGCCCGTGCCAACGCGTCTTTCAGCTCGGAAGGTTCCGGGTCCGACCGGAGCTCCACGAACAGGTCACCGACCGCAGAGCGGGCGAGCCCCGCACGCAGGTGGCCGAAGAGCAGGAGAACCGGCGCAGTTCCGACCAGTCCGAACGCGACCCACCGGGCCAGATACGTGCCGGGAGCGTCGACTGCGGTCATGACGATTCCCACCCCGAGCCCAACAAGCGCCAATGCGAAGCAGACGACCAGCAGTTCACGCGATGAGCGGAAGGGACGCGCGGAGGATCGTCTGCGCGAGATCAGCGCGCCCAAAGCACCGAAAGCGAGGACCACGATCGCTGCCCTCTGCGCGTTCACGACACCATTCGAGCCGCCATCCAAGCCGGCACCCTCGAGCAGCAGTCTGGCGAGCCCGATGCCGAAGACGACTGCGTACCCCGATACGACGATGAAACGATCGAACCTGCGCTCAAGCCGTCCGCTCGGATAGGCCAGAAAGAGGTGGAGGAGCATCACAGGAGGTAGCAGCGAAAGGCCATCGCCGATCGCCTGGACGGGCCCGGCGGACGCCTCCTCCAGCCTTGCGACAGTAGGTGCGAATCCGGTAAGAACCATGAGCGGGCCGAACCGGCTCTCGGGTCGCCGCCGCCACGCGATCAGGCCGCAAAGGACGTACGAAACCGTGATCCACGCGACAAGCGTCGCGTGCACGTACGGGGCGCGGCCGAACTCATTCCCGAGGCTGAGGTCGAACGAGAGCGCGGCCGCGGCGCACCCGGCGACCGCAATCGCCCCGACGGCAATCGGGCTCGGGGACGCCTGGGCGTCGACGGGCTCTGTGAACAAGGGTGCTGCGGCGCGGACCGTAGTGCGAACTCCCTTCTTTCCCCCGGTTAGCCGAACGATACTCCTCCCCGGCTCGCCTTCCAAGCCAAAAAGCCCCGCAATCAGCGGCATTCTGCGAGGCTCCTCGTTAGAGGACCCAGCGCACCAGCGCCGTCGAGACCGCGGCGAGCACCATGACCGCGATCAGTGGCGCTCGCAGGCGTACGGCGACCACCGCGACTCCGACTCCGACGAGCTTTTCGTCCACGACGATCTCCCCGTCCTCGGCGAACGCCTGCGTGACGACCAGGGCGGCGAGAACCGAGGGCGCCAGGAGCTCGAAGGCCGACGCGAGCCGCGGAGGGAGCTCCCGCCCGCCGAGGAGGATCGGGCCGGCGGCCTTGAACGAGATCGTGAAGGTCCCGACGAGCAGCACCACGAGCCAGGTGTCGCTCATTTGCGCGTCAGCCCCACCAGGCACACGGCGCTCGCCGCGATCACCGGCACACCGGGTGGCGTCACGGGAATCAGGACGAACGCGACGAGCCCTCCGGCCACGGCGGCGAGCACGGTGCGACGGTTGACGAGCTGCGTGGCCAAGAGCGCCAGGAAGAGCGCCGGGAAAGCCGCGTCGAGACCGAACCGCTCTGGATCCCCCAGGACGTCGCCGAAGAGGACGCCGAGGGCGGTGCCGCCGACCCAGAAGGGGAAGAGCACGAGGCCGGCGCCGACGAGGACGCGCCGATCGATTCGGCCCTGACCGATCTGAGCGACCGCCCAGGACTCGTCGACGATCAACTGCGATTCGACCAGGCCCCGCAGCCTCGACCCCTTGAACGCGGGCGCGACCGCGATACTGATCGCGGCGTAGCGCGCGTTCAGGAGAACGGCTGCTGCCACCGCGGCGACGACGCCTCCGCCCTCGTCGAGGACCGAAGCGGCGGCGAACTGGGACGCCCCGGCAAACGTCGTCGCGGACATGACGATCGGAGCCATGACGCCCATGCCGGCCGCCTGGGCGAGGACGCCGAACGCCGCGCCGAAGCTGCCGGCGGCGACCGCTAGCGGCGCCACGGCCCGGGCGCCGCCGCGGTAGCTACCCGTCGTCGACCCAGTCACGGGTGAGGTAGAGCCAGAAGGCGAGTCCGGCATAGGGCCCGTACCGGCGGAAGCGGCGCTCGATGGTCGAGTCCTTGGCGCTCCTCGCGCCGGACACACTCAGATACGTGGGACGCGTCCAGGAGTCGAGCACGAGGCGCGAGTAGCGGCCGAGCAGCATCATGATGTGAGCCGTGGCGTAGGGGCCGACGCCGGGGAGCGCCAGCAGGCGCTCGGCGAGCTCTTCGTCCGGAAGCTCGTCCGGGCCCGCGGCGAACGACTCGATGTCCAGCTCGCCGTCGGCGACCGAGGTTGCAAGCTCGCGCAGGTAGGCCCCTCGGTAGCCCGCACGGGCAATGTCACGGTAGAAGTCGACGTCGGCTTCCGCCATCGCCTCCGGAGTCGGGAACGCACGCCCGAAAGGCCCGGGCGACACGCCCGCCGAGGGAGTGCCGAGATGCTCGACGAGCGAGCTGACCATGCGCACCGTTCCCGACCAGGCGCAGTTGGTCGTGCAGATCGTCTTGACGACCTCCTCAAAAACGGTCGGGCTCCGCAGCATCCGGCCCGCGCCCTTGGCCACCCAATCCAGGTCTGGGTCGTCCGCGACGAGCTCGTAGAACGGCGAGAGATCGGCGTCCAGCCCGAGCATGTGATGGACGGTCTCGAGCACGCCGTCGGCCTTGCCGCCACGCATCTCGACTCTCGCGTAGCCCGGTTTCCCCTGCGAGATGACGGCCGTCCTCGGCTTGCCGCGAGCCACGGCGACCGTCACCTCGAGGGTGCGCTGCTCGTCGTCGATCCTGTTCGGCGGCAGGTCGGCCACGCCGTGCGAGCTGATCGTGCGCCTCAGGTCTACGGGCTCGCCGCCGGCTCCGACCAGCGCCAGTTGCGCCACTGTCGACGATCCCGCCATCTGTTCAGTAGAACGCATCCGGGCCCTGTCGCATTCGCCCCACTAGAGTCGCCGCGTGGCGATCCTGGGCGTCGATGTCGGCGGTACCTTCACGGACGCCGTCCTCGTGGCGGACGGATCTGTCACGACCGCCAAGGTGCCGACCGCCGCGCGGCAGGAGGAGTCCGTCCTCGCTTCCGCCCGCGCCGTCGGTGCTGATCGGGTCGAACGGTTCGCGCACGGTACGACCGCGGCGACGAACGCCCTTCTCGAGCGCAAGGGGGCGCGCACCGCGTTCGTAACGACTGCAGGTTTCGAGCATCTCCTGCACGTGCGGCGGCAGAACCGACTGCACCTGTACCGGCTCTGCGACGACCACCCGGAGCCGCTGGTGCCGCTCGACCGCTCCTTCGGCGTGCGCGAGCGGATCGGTGCCGAAGGGGTGCTCGAGCCCCTCGATCTCGCTTCACTCCCGGACTTCGGCGTCGAGGTCGAGGCGATCGCGGTCTGCCTGCTCTTCGCATTCCGGGACTCGAGCCACGAGCGGGCCGTCGCAGACGAGCTGCGCCGCCGGCTCCCCGGTGTCCGGGTCGTCGCCTCGCACGAGGTGGCGCCCGAGTTCCGCGAGTACGAACGGGCGTCGACGACGGCCGTGGACGCGTATCTCGGGCCGGTCGTCTCCAGGTATCTCACCGCGCTCGGGGAGCGGGCTCTGGCGGCCGGCCTTCCCGCGCCGTTCGTGATGCGCTCGTCAGGCGGGGTCGCCACGATCGAGGAGGCCGCCGCGCATCCGGCGTGGGCACTCGTCTCGGGCCCGGCCGCGGGAGTCGTCGGCGCGGCGCGCGCCACGCAGCTCTCGGGCATCAAGAACGCGATCTCGCTCGACATGGGCGGCACCTCGACGGACGTCTGTCTCATTGCCGACGGTGAGGCCGCGCGCTCCACCGAACGCGCCGTCGCAGGCCTCCCGATCCGGCTGCCCACGATCGACCTGCACACGGTCGGCGCCGGCGGGGGATCGATCGCCTGGGTCGACGAGGGCGGCGCGCTGCGAGTCGGGCCGCGAAGTGCAGGCGCCGATCCAGGGCCCGCCTGTTACGGCCGCGGCGGGACCGAGCCGACGGTGACCGACGCAAATCTCCTTCTCGGCCGCCTGCCCGACCGGATCTCCGGAGGCGTCGAGCTCGACCGCGAGGCGGCCGAACGCGCGCTCGGCGACCTCGACCCGGCCGACGTCGTCGCGGTCGTGAACGCCGAGATGCTCCGCGCCCTCCGCGTCGTCTCAGTCGAGCGGGGCCACGATCCGCGGGAGTTCGCACTCATCGCGTTCGGGGGCGCGGGCCCGCTCCACGCATGCGAGCTCGCCGACGAGCTCGGCATCGAAACCGTCCTCGTCCCGGAAGCCGCCGGCGTGCTGTCCGCTCTCGGGCTCGCGATGAGCGACGAGAGGAGAGACGAAGTGCGCTCGTACGTCGTGCCGCTCGCGGAGGTCGGCGAGCTCCCGGCCGACGGCGAGGCCGATCTCCGGTATGCGGGCCAGTCGTTCGAGCTCACGGTGGCTCTGGGCCAGGACGCGGCCGAGGCGTTTCACCGGGCACACGAGGAGCGCTACGGCTACGCCGACCGGAGCCGGACGGTGGAGCTCGTAGCCGTCCGCACGGCAAAGGTGACGCCCGGCCCCCAGCTCGAGCCGAGCAGGTCGACCCGTCAACAGGTGTCTGGGCCGGCCGTGCTCGAACTGGACGGGTCGACCTGCTGGCTGCCCCTTGGGTGGGTGGGGGTTAGGGATGGTGGCGGGTGGAGGCTCACGAGATCGTGAACATTGAGCTCCAAGTTCTCGGCAGCGCTCTGCGGTCCGTGGCGGAAGAGATGGGCGCGGTGCTCGTCCGCTCCGCCTTCTCCGCGAACATCAAGGAGCGGCGCGACTGCTCCGCGGCACTCTTTGACGAGCGCGGGCGCATGATCGCCCAGGCCGAGCACATCCCCGTCCACCTCGGCGCCATGCCGGACGCCGTGGCGGCAGTGATGGCACAGCAGCCGTCACGGGACGACGTCTTCATTCTCAACGACCCGTACACGGGCGGCACCCATCTGCCCGACGTCACGCTCGTCTCCCGGACGGAGCTCGGCTTCGCCGTCACGCGCGCGCACCACTCCGACGTCGGCGGGCGCGAGCCGGGGAGCATGCCGGCCGAGTCGCGCACCCTCGCCGAGGAAGGAGTCGTGATCCCGCCGACCCGCCTCGATGACGCCGTCGTGGACGACCTCGTCTCCCGCATGCGAAACCCGGAAGAACGGCGAGGGGACCTCCGCGCGCAGCTGGCCGCCCACGGGCTGGCAGAGCGGCGCATCACCGAGCTCTGCGCCCGCCGCGGAGGGGAACGCATCGCCGCGGCGATGGACGAGCTGTTCGGCCACTCCGAACGCGCAGTCCGGGCCGCGCTCGCCCGCATGCCGGACGGACGCTTCGACGCGACCGACGTGCTCGAGACGCGAGCGGGAGATCTCGAGCTCCGTGTTGCTGTCACCCTGGCCGATGACGAGATCGCGTTCGACTTCGAGGGCACCGCAGCCCAGCACGAGGGGAACCTCAACTGCCCACTCTCCGTCACCAAGTCGGCCTGCTACTTCGTCGTCCGCTCCCTCACCGACCCGGACCTGTCCG
>Ga0307320_10000934_pt1 | contig 10597 bp, 9 predicted proteins | sample ER_DNA_369_FD_194495 | JGI IMG/M metagenome (GOLD analysis project Ga0307320, IMG submission 194495) | Bulk soil microbial communities from the East River watershed near Crested Butte, Colorado, United States - ER_DNA_369 | ecosystem: Environmental > Terrestrial > Soil > Floodplain | place: USA...
TTCTCGAAGACGTCGCCCGGACGTTCGCGGAGCACGGCGCGAACATCGTCGAGTACGGCGGCCACGTCGAAGACCAGATGGCGAAGAACTGGTACGTCGCCGAGGTCGGGGACATCAAGGCTCTCCGCGGTCTTCTGAACTCGCTCCGCAACGTCGATTCGGTCTTCGACGCCTACCGCGTTACGCCGTCCTAGTGCCCGAAAGGGTCCTCGCGGTCCTGCGGGAGCTCGAGCGCGCCGACGAGGAGACCGGCGCCGCGCTCGCGGATCTCGACCGGCTCGCGGGCGACGTGGACTCCGTGCGGGCCAGGGTGGGCAAGCTCGAAGCCTTCGCCGCCCGGCTTCCTGCCGAGGGCGAGGCGCGGGCTGCCGAGCTCGAGCGCTCGAGAGTGGAGGCCTCGGCGGCACAGCGGGTGCTGGAGGAGGCGGAGGCGGCCGTTCTCGCCGCCGGGCCCGAGAATGCCCACGAGGCCAAGCGGTTCCGCGTTCGCGCCCGCGACCGCGCGTCGGTGGCGGACCGGCGGGTCGTGGAGGCAACCAAGGCAGCAGAGGACCTGGAGAACCGGGTCGCGGAGGCCACGATCGAGGGCCACGAGCTCCATGCGCACGCTCGAGAGCTCGCCGCGGAGCTTCGGGGCCGGCCCCGCATCGCCGAGGACGCCGGCAAGGAGCCCCGCCCGGGCCTCGACGGGGTGGAGGCATGGAGTGAGATCGCCCGCGCATCGCTCTTCGTGGCCAGGGGCCAGCTCTCCGCCGAGCGCGAGGCGGTCATCCGCCAGGCGAACGAGATCGGTGCCCTCGCTCTCGGGGAGCCGCCGAGCGCGATGGGCACAGGTGCCCTGGCGCGCCGCGTCGAGCGGGCGCTCGGGTAGCGGAAAAGTCCCTCGTTCGAGGGACGTTTCACTCGTTCGAGGGATCAAGTTCGGCCGTTTCGTCACCCGTTCGGGGGATTCGGCGGTATGAGCGCTCACGCACGATCTATCGGAGCTCCATGCGGCCCGCGCGACACGACCCACTTCTCTCAGGGCTCAATCCGGCTGCGGCGGCCTTCGAGTTCGCCGTCGTCTGGCTGACGATGGCCGGGTTCGCCCTCACGGCGATTCCCGCCGAGATCGCACGGGACGACTGGCGGACCTTCGCCATCCTCGTGCCGATCATCGCCGCGGTGCACCTCGTCGGCGCCGAGCGCCAGAAGCATCAGGGATCGCACCTTTCGCTCGCGCCGATCTTCGCCGCGGCGCTTCTTCTGCCGCCTGCGCTCACCGCGCTCGCGATCGTCATCGCGTTCGTGCCGGAGACAGTCCGCTCGCGTCCGCGCTGGTACATCGCCGTCTTCAACGTGGCGAACTTCGTCGGCCCGGCGCTCCTCGCGCGCGCGTGCTTCGATGCGGTCGGCGGATCCGGGGACACCGCCTGGGCACTCGCCGCGTCGGCGGGAATCGCCGCCTTCGTGGTCTCCCAGTACGCGGTGCTCGCGATCATGCTCCGCCTTGCGCGCGGCGTTCGGGTGCTGGACACCGTCCGCGTGGACTGCGTCCTCATCGACGCGGGCCTCGTCTCGCTGGGCGCGGTCGCGGCGGCGCTCTGGGAGATCAACCAGGGCCTCGTCGCCCTGACGCTCCTGCCGCTCGCGCTCGCCTATCGCTCGCTCGCCATCCCCGGCCTCGTCGAGGCGACGCGGATCGAGCCGAAGACCGGCCTCTACAACATGCGCCACTTCCAGAGCGTCCTCTCCCAGGAGCTCCAGCGCGCGGGGCGGTTCGACAGGCCGCTCGCCGTGCTCATGATCGACGTCGATCACCTGCGCGAGATCAACACGACGCGCGGGCACCTCGCCGGCGACAGGGCTCTCAAGGCGGTTGCGAACGCGTTGCAGAGGGCGACGCGGGAGTACGACGTCGCGGCGCGCTTCGGGGGCGACGAGTTCTGCGTCGTCCTTCCCGAGACCGACCTCGAAGGCGCCCTCGTCGTGGCCGAGCGCATCCGAAGCTTCGTCGCGAGCTCGTCCTCCGATCCGAAAGTGACCGTGTCCGTCGGCGTCGCCACGCACAGGGGAGGGGGGACGACGACCGAGGCGCTCGTCGCGCTCGCCGATCGTGCCGCCTACCGGGCGAAGTTCAGCGGCAGGAATTCTGTCGCGGTGCCACCCGAGGGAGACCCTGTCGACGAGGCCGAACGCGTCCTGTACGACGCGTCGCAGTAGTCGTGATCAGCGCTTCAGCAACAGCCGAACCAGGCCGATAACCCTCTGATGCAGCGGAGGTCGTTCCCTGCCACGCTTGCCGTCATCGCCGGCTGTGCGGCCGTGCCGGTCGTCCTGCTCGGGCTCTTCGGCAAGGTGATGTTCATGCCGCCGATGTGGGTGCATTTCTACGGCGTCGGTGTGACCGCCCTCGTCGCGATGGCCGCCGCGGTCTTCCTCATGATCGCCGGCGCCAGGCAGAAGGACGCGCGCACGGTCGTCGTCGCAGGCGGCTTCGCGCTCATGGCAGCGCTGCTCGCCGTCCACGGACTCATGACCCCCGGAGTCCTGGTCGGCATGAACGGCCTTATCTCCGTCACGGGCGCGGCAACGCTCTCCGTCGGAGCGGCGGTGCTCGCGCTGTCCGTGCTTTCGCCATTCGCTTCGCCGACGGCCATCCCGCGGGTGCTCGCCGTCCAGGCTGCCATCGCGGTCACGATCATCACGGTGAGCCTCATCGGCGCGCTCGTCCCGACCGTCGTCCCTGCGGTTCCGGCGCCGCGCTCGACGCCCGCACTCCTCCTGCTCGCCGTTACCCTCGTCCTCTACGGGTGGCTCGCCGTCCGCGCGGCGAACACATTCCTGCTCACCCGGCGGCTTGCCGACCTGGCGGTCGTCCTCGGGCTGATGCTCCTCGCAGCGGCCACCTACGGCGCGCTTGTCCTGACCTTTATGGATCTCGGCTGGTGGTTCGGGCACATGTTCGAGGTGCTCGGCATCGCGCTCGTTGGAGCCTCGCTGGCGTACGACCTGCACCGCGGCCGGCGCTCGCGCCCTCTCGTGGGCGACCTGCGTGCGAGTGAGATCGTCTCGTCCGAGGAGGCGTTCTTCGGTGCGCGCGTCCGGGCGCTCATGGTCACGCTCGGGGCAAAGGACGCGTCCACGGAGGAGCACACGCGCCGTGTCGCCACACTCGCAGTCGAGATCGGCGAGCAGATGGGCCTATCACGCACACGCCTGCGAAGCATGGCGATCGGCGGTCTCCTACACGACATCGGCAAGCTCTCCATCCCTGACGCGATCCTGCAGAAGCCCGGGCCGCTCGACGACGACGAGTTCGCCGTCATCAAGACGCATCCCGAGCGCGGGCGCGAGCTGCTCGAGGAGCTCGGCGGCTTCGACGAGAGCGTTACCCGCCTCGTGCTAGACCATCACGAGCGCCTTGACGGCCGCGGCTATCCCCGTGGCCTGAAGGCCGACGACCTCGACCTGGCGACCCGAATCCTCGCAGTCTGCGACGTGTACGACGCGCTCGTTTCGCCCCGCGTCTACCGCGACGCCTGGCCGGTCGAAAAGGCCCTCGCGCACCTTCAGTCGGAAACGGACACGAGCTTCGACCCGCGCTGCGTGACGGCACTCATCCTCGTCCTCGCGGGGAAGCCGTCCGAGCAGTCCAACGGCGCGGTTCAGGGGCTCGGTCCCCTGGGCGCGCGCCTCGCCTTCCCGAGCTAGAGCCTCTCAGTGTCCGTGATAGGCGTGCACGACCGCGTGCCCGCGGCCGCGTGCGATCAGCGCCCGGTTGACCGGGAAGGCGGCGACGAAGGCAATGACGAGCGCGATCGCGAGGCTGCCCCAGAAGAGGAGGTCTGCGAGACCCGCGTCCATCGCCCCGGGCCAGATGAGGACGATCGTATTGTCGACGATCTCCATGACCGCGATCGAGAGCGTGTCGGACGCGAGCGCAAGACCGACCGCGGTGGCGAAGGCGATTCCCCCGCGCAGGAGCGGGACGAGCGTGAACGAGTAGCCGAAGATGAACGCGAGGACGACCGCGATCGCGATCGACGCGGCGTTGCCCCAGCCGAGGGCGGTCGCGATCACGAGGCCGAGGATCTCGCCGATCGCGCAGCCGGTGAGACAGTGCAGCGTGGCCGAGAACGCGAGCCGGTTCAGGCTTGCCACGGCACGCCGCCGGTGTCCCAGCCGACGAGGCTGTGCGGGGAGATCAGGACCGCCACGCGCTCGAGCAGCGCGGTGTCCTCGGGCCCGAAGGCGGCCGGGGTGTCGGAGTCGATGTCGATCTCGCCGACCACCTTGCCCTCGTAGACGATGGGGACGACGATCTCGCTCCGCGTCGACGGGAAGCAGGCGAGGTAGCGGTCGTCGGCGGTTACGTCGTCGAGGACCTCGGTCCGGCCGCTCGCCGCTGCTGCGCCACAGACTCCCTGGCCGATCGCGATCCGGACGTGGTCGGTGGCCTGCGGCCCCTTCCACGGGCCGAGCACGAGGTCTCCCTCCTCGACGAGGTAGACGCCGACCCACGAGTAGTGGTCGAAGCGGTCGTGCAGGACCTCGACCGTCTGGCGGAGAACCTCGTCGGCCTCCGACTCCCTGTTGACGATGCGGTCAACCGCCTCGAGCGCTCCGGTGTAATCGCTCATGACGGGATCGCGAGCTCGAGGTCGGCGCCTTCGAAGGCGAAAACCGCGTCGCGGTAATCCTCCGGAACGGGATGTGGCCGGCGTTCCGCGAGGTCGACGAGGACGAGCGTCTGCTCCGCGGTGCACATGAGCGCATCGTCGTCCACGCGGTAGGCCGCGTATTCGCCCGTCACGCTGGAGTGGCCGATCCGCTTCGTCCGCACGAAGACCTCGAGGAGATCGTCGAACCGTGCCGGAGCCTCGTAGAGGACGTGGCAGGCGCGCATGACGAACTCGCAGGCGGCGAGGTCGGCGTCCAGGAGGTCGAGGTGGCGAAGGTACTCGACGCGCGCGTCGTCGAAGTAGGGCAGATAACGCCCGTAATAGACGATTCCCTGCGCGTCGGTGTCCGAGAAGCCCACGCGGGTGAGCGCGGAGTACTTGAACGGAGGCTTGCGCTCGGTCGGCTGGCCGAGATTCACGGCCGCATCGTAGCCGTGGGCCCGTCTTGCGCTTTTTCCCACTATTTGTAAGGATCCCGCCGCTTTTACACCGGGAAACCGACTGGGGAGAGAAGCTATGAAGCGCTGGACCATCGTGGCCTGCGCTCTCGTCGCCGTCCTCGCCTGGGCCGGAGTCGCCCAGGCCGGCGCCAAGAGGCAGGTCTCACTCAACTTCTACCGCGCGACGGTCTCGCAGGCGAAGTACCAGAAGATGCTTGCGAAGGACGTCGACATCGCGGCCGCGACCACACGCGGGAAGAAGGTCACGCTGCAGATGGTGCTGACGCAGGGCCAGGTTCGCGCCCTCCGCGGCCAGGGCGTGACCGTCAAGGCCATCCGCAACTCGAAGGGTCAGACCGCCCGCGAGGCGGCAGCCGCGCAGATGTCGAGCGGCTTCAACGTCTGGCGCGACTACGACGGCCCGGACGGGCTGCGCGCGTGGATGTACGACACCGCGAGACGGAACCCGCAACTGGTCAAGCTCGAGGTCATCGGCCACACGGGCCAGGGCCGCGAGATCATCGCGCTCAAGCTGACCCAGGGCGCGAAGGAAGTGCCGGACAACAGCCGCCCCGCGGTCCTCTACAGCGCCACTCAGCACGCTCGCGAGTGGATCGCCCCCGAGGTCGACCGGCGCTTGCTGCAGTGGTTCATCGACGAGTGGCGGGCGAACAACAAGCCGATCAAGGACATGCTCAAGCAGCGCGAGCTCTGGTTCGTGATCGTGTGCAATCCGGACGGCTACCAGTACACCTTCCAGAGCCCTGGGACGCGCCTGTGGCGCAAGAACCTGCGTGAGCAGAACGGGACTCCCGGCACCCAGGTCGGCGACGGCGTCGACCCGAACCGCAACTATCGGCCCCACTTCAACTACGACAACGAGGGCTCCTCGTCGGCGATCTCGAGCGACACCTACCGTGGGCCCTCAGGAGGCTCCGAGCCCGAGACGCAGGCCATCGAAGGATTGTTCAACCGCATCGACTTCAAGCTGCAGGCGAACTATCACTCCTTCGGGCCGTGGCTTCTCTACCCGCAGGGCTGGCAGATCGGCACGCCGACCGGCGACGACCCGATCTTCTACGCGCTTGCGGGCAACCGCGACAACCCCGCGATCCCCGGCTTCGTGCCCGGGCTCTCGTCCGACGTCCTGTACGTGACGAACGGCGAGATGACCGACTTCGCGTACAGCCGGCGGGGAACTATCTCCTACACGCCCGAGCTGAACGAAGGCTGCACGGGCTGCGGGTTCGTCTTCCCGGACAACGAGGCGCTCGTGCAGGCCGAGTTCCAGAAGACGCTCGCATTCAACCTCGACCTGGCGAAGTCGGCGGGCGATCCCGCCCATCCGACCTCGCACCTCGGGATCACGACGAAGCCCTTCTATTTGAAGAGCGACGACACGTACAAGTTCGGCCTTCCCGAGGCGAACTTCACGTTCCGCTACTCCTACGGCGACCCGCAGCCGGTCCAGGTGCTCGCACTTCGGAGCCTGGGTGCGGTGACCGCAAAGTGGAAGGTGAACGGCGGGGCGACCCAGAGCGCCACGACCTCGGAGTGGGGCGGCGGCGACAAGTACGACGAGAGCACGAGCCGCTGGTACCACGTCATGCGGGGAGCTGTCACCGGGACGAGCGAGGGTGACAGCGTCGAGGTCTGGTTCGAGGCGGGCGGCCTGAGGAGCCCGTCGTTCACCTACCAGGCCGTAAAGGAGTCGACGAACGACGTGCTCGTCCTCGCGGCCGAGGACTACTCGGGGGCCTCGCAGTACCAGCCTCCGAATCCGGCCGGCGGCCCGAGCTACCTGTCCTACTACCAATCCGCCCTGGCGGCGAACGGCATCGGCGCCGACGTCTACGACGTCGACAGCCGCGGCCGCGTGGCACCGACCTACCTCGGTGTCCTCAGCCACTACAAGGCGGTCGTCTGGTACACGGGCGACGACATCATCACGCGTGAGCCCGGCTGGAGCGGGGGCAACGCGTCACGCCTCGCGATGGACGAGCTCCTGCACATCCGCTCGTACCTGAACGAGGGCGGCAAGGTCCTCTATACGGGCCAGGCCGCAGGCCATCAGTACACGACGTTGCACGGGGCGCAGTTCTACGACCCGACGGAGGCGAACGAACGCTGCACGACTCCTCCGGCACCGACGCTGGGCCGCTGTCTCATCCTGTACGGCTCGCCTTCGAGCGACCTGCAGAACGACGTCCTCGAATACTGGTTCGGTGCGTTCCTGACGAACCACTTCGCCGGATTCGACGACGCGGGCGACAACCTCGACGTCGTCGGGACCGACACCCCGCTGGCCGGGTCGACGATGACGTTCAACGGCGGTGACAGCGCTGACAACCAGGTCTTCGACGACGCGTCGTTCATCACGACGAGCGGGATCCTCGATCCCGCGATCTATCCGCAGTTCGAGAGCTGGGTGGCGGCCAAGTACGACCGCCCGGGTGGGCCCTTCGACCCGCACAGCGGGACGAGGTACGCCTACTCGCAGATCGCCGACCAAACGTTCAAGCGCTTGACCCACACGGTGAACGTCCCGGCCGGTGGGGCCGACATGACGTTCTGGACGTCCTACAACACGGAGTTCGACTGGGATCACGTGTTCGTCGAGGCTCACCCCGTGGGCTCGGAGGACTGGACGACCCTCGAAGACCTCAACGGCCACAACGATCAGACGACCGGCGAGAGCTGCAAGCCCGAGAACGGGCCCGGCGGCTGGCGCACGATCCACCCGTTCATGGATCACTACCAGACGATCGCCGGCGCAGACTGCGTGCCGCACGGCACGACCGGCGACTGGTGGGCGATCAGCGGCAACTCCGGCGGTTGGGAGCAGTGGCACGTCGACCTCTCGGCCTTCGCGGGCGAGCAGATCGAGGTGTCGATCTCGTATGTGAGCGACTGGGCCTCGCAGGGCCTTGGCGTCTTCGTCGACGACATTGCGGTCTCGACCGGAGAAGGCTCGACGGACTTCGAGTCGAACGACGGCGGCTGGGCGATGCCGCCCGCGCCCGCCGGTAGCGCTCCGAACACGAACACCTGGACCGTGACTGACGCGACCGGCTTCCCCGAGGGAGCCGTCGTCGCGACACCCGACACCCTCTACATGGGCTTCGGGTTCGAAGGCATCACAGACGCCGCTACCCGGAACGAGGTGATGGGTAAGGCGATGGACTACCTGCTGCCCTAGGCAGGAGGAGTCAGCTGACGAGGCCCTCGCCGCGAATCACGGCGAGGGCCTCGTCGCGCTTGCGCTCCATCAGGCCCGGCTCGAGCGCTTCGAGGTTCAGCCGCAGGAGCGGCTCGGTGTTGGATGGGCGCACATTCAGGTGCCAGTCCTTCGCCGTTACGGAGATTCCGTCGAGATGAGAGATCTCGCCCTCGCCGGCGAAGTGCTCCTTCAGCTCCTGGAGCTTGAGCGCGACGTCCGGAACGGGTGTGTTGATCTCGCCGGTGATGAAGTAACGCTCCCGGAAGGGGCGGAGGAGCTCGGAGAGCGGCTTGCCCCGCTTGGAGACGAGCTCAAGCATGAGGAGCGCGGGAATCGTCCCGGAGTCCGCCTGGTTGAAATCGCGGAAGTAGTAGTGGCCGGAGACCTCGCCGCCGAAGAGCGCGCCTTCCTTGCGCATGCGCTCCTTGATGAAGGCGTGGCCGACCCGGTTGACGAGCGGCGTGCCGCCGTGCTGCTCGACGACGTGCGGCACCGCCCAGCTCGCCCGCACGTCGTAGATGATCTTCGCGCCGGGCTCCTTCTCGAGCATCGACTCGGCGAGCAGCGCGGTCACGAAGTCGCCCGGAACGAACTCGCCGGTGTCGTCTACGAAGAAGCACCGGTCGGCGTCGCCGTCGAAGGCGATCCCGAGGTCGGCTTGCTCCTCCTTCACCTTGCCGACGATGAACTCGCGGTTCTCGGGGAGAAGCGGGTTCGGCGCGTGGTTGGGGAAGGTGCCGTCCGGCTCGAAGAAGCAGCGCACCGCGTCCACGGGCAGGCGCTCGAGGATGGGTGGCAGCATTGCGCCCGCCATGCCGCTTCCGGCGTCGATGACGACGCGAAGCGGCTTGACCTCACCGACGTCGATGAAGGAGAGCACACGCTCGACGAAAGCGGGGTAGATGTCCACGCTCTCGGCCGGCGGATCGCCGACGAGCTCCGGGCTTTCGATCCTCTGGGCTCGGTCGCGTACGTCGAGGAGGCCCGAATCGCCGCCGACGGGGAGGGCGCCGCGCCGGACGATCTTCATCCCTGTGTACTCCTTCGGGTTGTGCGAGGCTGTGATCATTACGCCGCCGTCGAGGTCGAGCTCCCCGACTCCGAAATAGAGCATTTCGGTGCCGATCATCCCGACGTCCTTGACCTCGGCGCCGCCGTCGGCGGCCCCCTGCATGACCGCCCTGGCGATCGACGGGGACGAGACGCGCATGTCGCGCCCAATCGCGACGGCCTTGGGCTCGAACTGCTCGACGTACGCCCGGCCCACCGCATAGGCGCCCGCCTCGTCCAGCTCGGACGGGTAGATGCCGCGCACGTCGTACGCCTTGAAGGACTTCGGGTCTAGGGCCATGCAGCCGCGATCTTACGGCGCGTTTCTTCCAGAGCTTCCGGAAGGACCTTCACGTCGGCGAGAACGGGCATGAAGTTCGTGTCCCCGGCCCAGCGCGGGACGAGGTGCATGTGCACGTGGTCGACGACGCCGGCTCCCGCGATGCGGCCAAGGTTCCAGCCGAGGTTGTAGCCCTGTGGGCCCATCGTCTCGGCGAGAGCTCCGAGAGCCGACGATGCGAGCCGGTGCACCTCGGCGGCCTCGTCCCGGTCGAGCCCGCTGAAGTCGCCCTCATGGCGGCTCGGCGCGATCATGAGGTGTCCCGAGGCGTACGGATACTTGTTCAGGAGCACGAAGGCGCGCTCGCCGCGGTGGACGACGAGGCCGCTCTCGTCGTCGGCCTCGAGCGCGCGGCAGAACACGCATCCCTCCTGCTCGTCCGCCTGCTGGATGTACTCCAGGCGCCACGGAGCCCAGAGCTGCTTCACCCTTGAATCACAACCAGCGGCGCCAGCGGAAGACGCCGAGGAGGGCAAGGCCGAGGACGACCATGAAGCCCACCAAGATCCAGAACGCGGTCGCGCCGCCTTCCCCTGGCACGTGCACGTTCATTCCGAACACGCTCGCGATCAGCGTGAGCGGCAGCAGGATCACGCTGACGACGGTGAGAAGCTGGAGCCGGTACTGCTGCCGGTGCGAGATGATCGACTCATTCGTGTCCTCGAGCGCCTCGACGACCTCCTTGTAGTTGTCGAGGAGGTCCCAGATGCGCTCGGCCGCGTCGACGATGTCGTCGAAGTAGAGCTCGAGGTCATGCGGGAGGAAGCGCTGTGTGTGGCGCTCGAGCAGACGTAGGGTCGCGCGCTCCGGCTTGATGATCTTGCGGTACGCGATGATCTCCTGCTTCGCGTCGGAGATGTCGCGGACGATCTCCTCGCTGCGG
>Ga0307320_10000938_pt1 | contig 10585 bp, 8 predicted proteins | sample ER_DNA_369_FD_194495 | JGI IMG/M metagenome (GOLD analysis project Ga0307320, IMG submission 194495) | Bulk soil microbial communities from the East River watershed near Crested Butte, Colorado, United States - ER_DNA_369 | ecosystem: Environmental > Terrestrial > Soil > Floodplain | place: USA...
GCGGTTCCCGGACAGTGAGGTGACCCTCCTCGATCGCGAGATCACCGAGGCCGACATCTCCCACGTCGTCGACCATATCGGGACGTTCGGGGACGACAACCGGGCAGGCATCGAGCGGACGCTTCATCGGATCAGCGCGATCCGGAACCGAACCGGCAAGATCGTCGGGCTGACCTGCCGGATCGGGCGGGCGGTCTACGGCACGATCGAGATCATCGGCGACTTCGTCGAGAGCGGGAAATCGATCCTGATCATGGGCCGGCCGGGGATCGGCAAGACGACGATGCTCCGCGAGGCGGCCCGCGTCCTGGCCGACGATCTCGGCAAGCGGGTCGTTGTCGTCGATACGAGCAACGAGATCGCCGGCGACGGCGACATTCCGCATCCGGCCATCGGCAAGGCCCGCCGGATGCAGGTCCGGACGCCGTCGATGCAGCACGAGGTGATGATCGAGGCGGTCGAGAACCACATGCCCCAGGTCATCGTCATCGACGAGATCGGGACGGAGCTCGAGGCCCAGGCTGCCCGGACGATCGCGGAGCGCGGTGTCCAGCTGATCGGGACCGCCCACGGCAACAACCTCGACAACCTGATGCTCAACCCGACCCTGTCCGACCTGATCGGCGGCATCCAGAGCGTCACCCTCGGCGACGAGGAGGCCCGCCGCCGACGGACCCAGAAGAGCGTCCTCGAGCGAAAGGCGCCGCCGACGTTCGACGTCATCATCGAGATCATCGACCGCGAGCGCGTGACGGTCCACGCGGACGTCGCCGACACCGTCGACTCCATGCTGCGCGGCGACCAGGTCGCCCCCGAGCTCCGCTGGCGCGACGAGGAAGGCGTTCACCGAAGCCAGGCCCGGCCGCGGCCGTCGCCCCGCGAGCAGCTCGGTGCTGAGCGGTTCGCCGGGCTCGTCGGTTCGGGCCAGCCCTGGCGGATGGAGCCGGGCTGGCGCGGCGACGGCAACTACCGGGGCGGCTACCGCGAGGCCGAACGGGGAGGATCTCTCCGCTCCGGCTATCGGCCGGGCGCAAGCGGCGGCTGGCGCCAGACCCGTGGCGGCTCGGGTCGCGAGAGCGCCCCGCGTGGCCCGATATCGGAGGGTGGCGCACCCGGCTCGATGCCCGGCGAGCGTTTCGCCACGCCACCGGGCGGCAGTTCCGGCGGTGGCGTCGTCGGCACGCGCGGAGCTCCGCGGCTCGAGGACCCGCCGTTCGTCGCGGGTGAGATCGCCGATCGCGGCCCGATCGAGCGCGGTGCCCAGGCGATCATAGACACGCGTGCGAGGGAGGCCCGTGAACTCGAGCGACAGCGCGCCTGGCGGGACCAGGCGACCAGGGCGCTGACTGCGCTCAGGGCCGAGGAAGGCACCGGCCCGGTAAACGCCGACGACCTCGACGAAGACGACGACCTCGATCGGGCGCTCGGCATCGAGGAGGGTGCCCGCGGCGAGGCGGTCCTGACACCAGGCGGTTCGCCATTGCCGACGCTGCGGATCCTGCCGCAGGGCATCAGCCGGAAGCGGCTCGAGCAGGCGATCCGTGACCTCCAGCTGCCGGTCGAGATCGCCCACGAGGTCGACGAGGCGGACGTCGTGATGACACTCAAGAACGAGTACAAGCAGAAGACGCCGTTGCTCCGCGAGGCCGAAGAGCGGGCGGTTCCGATCTACGTCCTCAAGGCGAACACCGTGCCGCAGATGCAGTCGAGCCTGACCTCGATCTTCTCGCTGGAGATCGATCCGCGCGAGGCGGCGATGCGCGAGACCGAGGAGGCGATCGGGATCGTCATCAACCAGGCGGAGCCGGTCGAGCTGTCGCCACAGAATGCCTACATCCGGCGGCTCCAGCACCAGATGGCCGAGCGGGCCAACCTCGTCTCGCGCTCGCGCGGGCGGGAGCCGTATCGGCGGGTTCGGCTCTATCCGGACGCCGCCCGGAGCGGCTGGTGACCGCCGGGGTCGAGAGGCCGGGGGCCGAGCCGGCGGGGGTGGAGGGACCCGCCTGCGACCTCACGCGGTGATCGACGGCGCTCGGGCAGGTGCCGGCCTGCAGCGGCTGGCGATCGGCCTGCTCGCGTATGGCGCGGCCGGATTGATCGTCGCGGCGATCGGGCTGATCGTCCTCGCCGGCGCAGTTGGCAAGGTCGATAGCGCGGGAAGCGGGATCTCGACCGAGGTCGATCGGCTCGGCTCGATCCTCGACCGGACGGCGACCGCGCTCGACGATGCGGCGGGAACGGCCCGCGGCTTCTCCGGCACCGTCGAGCGAACCGGCCCGACCGTCCGCCGGGCGGCGGCGGCGATCCGCGACATCGGGCCGCGGCTGCGCGATCTCGAGACCCAGGCCAACGCTGTTTCCATCCTCGGCTCTCGGCCGCTCGGCTCGCTGGCCGGCCTGTTCGGCCAGATCGCCGGCGAGCTCGACGGCCTCGACACGCAGCTGGACGCCATCGCCGACGACCTGACCGCCAACCAGGCCGTCCTGACGACGAACGCTGGCTCGCTCGGCGACCTGGCCGGCGAGGTCCGGTCGCTGCGGGGCCGGTTCTCCGCCGCCGCGATCGGTGACGGGATCGATGGTGCCCAGTCGCTGCTGGTCGCAGTGCTCGCCCTGTTCATCGCCTGGGCGGCGGTGCCTGCGGTCGGGGCGCTGGCGCTCGGGATCTGGCTGCGCCGGATCCTGGCCGGATCGGGAAGCATCATCACGTAGCCTGGGACGTCGCGGCTCGCCTCGGCTGGCCTCGGGGCTCGCGGGCCGGTCAGCCTCTTCGGGGGATCGCTACCCGGTCGAACCAGATCCGCTCCCCGGAGAACCGTTCCGTGGCGGGATCCCAGGGAAAGAGGATGAGGACCTGGAGGGCGAGCGGCAGGCCGGTCGGTTCGGCGCCCGCCCACGGCCCGAGGTTCGTGCCAGTCAACGTCGCCACCTCGAAGACGCCCTGCGGCCCGACGACGATCTCGGTCAGGGCGAAGGTGTTGTCGGGAAACGCCGTGAACAGTTCGCCGTAGAAAGCGCGCGCTCCGGCGTGGCCTTCCCACCGCTGACCGGTCGGAACGATCTCGTAGACACAGTCCGGCGACAGGGTCGCGATCAGCCCGTCGATGTCACGACGGTCCTCGGCGATCGAGTGGCGGGCCCAGAGGCGCTTGATCCTGCGCAGCTCGACAGGATCGAACGGTCGCGCGAGCCGTTCCTTGATCGTCGGCAGGTCCAGCAACTAGACGCCCGCCACCGCTCGCACCTCGGCATCGCGGGTCCGCGACCGCCGCTCGATGCGAACCATCAGCATGATGAGGACGACCGCGCCGATCGCGATGAGCACGCCCGTCACCACGTCGATGACGACCGCAGCGGTCAGCAGCGGCCGAACTCGCTCGACGAACTCGTCGACCGATGTCGCGTTCTGGATGTCGAAGGTCAGCCTCAGGTCGATGTACTTGCCGGCCACCCACGACAGGATCCAGCTGCCGACCAGCCCGAGCCAGGCGATCCCGACCATGAAGACCCCGCCGCCCGTCGGATCGAGCCGGTAGAGGACGTCCTGGATGACCCCGGGCACGGTCCTGAGGTTGAGGCCCGGAATGAGCGTCGCAATGAACGCCCGCCCCGGACTCGTGTCGGGAATACCGCCCCCGAGCGCCGGGACGTTCGAGACGACCCGGCTCAGCCACGCAGCGAAGAAGAACAAGGCTGGGACGACGACCGCCAGGCTGATCAGCCCGACCTGTGCCGAGTCGGCCAGCCGCGCCTGGTACGCCGACTCGTCAAACGAGCCCGAAGCCTTGAGGTTGTCGAGCTGGCCGGCGAAGAACGTCCACAGTCCGAGCTCCTGCACGATCGCGACGACGCTGACCGCAGCCAGACCGAGCAGGAACATCGACGTCGCCAGCCCGAGAGCCGCGGTCGGCCGGTAGGCGACGACAGTTCGCATGACGATGGCCTGCTCCTGGCGATGGGTCGCCCCGTCGTCGGTCGCAGCCGTTGCCTGCGGCGCGCGGCACTTGTAGCAACTCTTGCTCCGCTGGCGGTTGATCGAGTGACAGTTGCCGCAGACCCAGATATCGGTCATTCCGCTCCCCTCAGAGCCTTCAGTGTTCCGTGGACCCCGTGAAGGTCCAACTGTCGATCCGGACCGCTGGAACGACAACCCCACCAAAGTCCCCACGAAGGGTCCGTCTTTCACGGCTGACCGCGGACGTCTCGGCCAGCGCCGCCAGGTAGCTCTGGGTGAATCGCAGATTACGAACGGGCCCGACGATCCGGCCGCCCTCTACGAGGAACGTCCCGTCGCGGGTCATCCCGGTCACGATCGCAAGCTTGGGGTGGACCGGGTTCGTGTAGTGGAATCGGGTAACGAGGAGGCCACGCTCCAGCCCGGCGATCAACTCGTCGCGCGGCGTCGACCCGCCGCTCATCGCCATATTCAACGGGAACGGGCCGTAGGGATTCGGGGCCGGCAACCCGTGGCCGGTCGAGGTCCGGCCGGCTCGGGCCGCGGTCTGGGCGTCGTACACCACCTCGCGGCAGATGCCGCGCTCGATCAACGGCACGCGCTGCTTGGCGACGCCCTCGTAGTCGAACGCCATCGGCAACGTCGCCGGATCCTTGCCGTCGTCGACGATCGTGACCAGCTCGCTGCCGACCTTTCGGCCGGGCTCGGCGAATGAGCGCTCCTCCTGGACGGCGAGGGCCGAGAAACCCATGTAGCCGAGCATCGACAGCAGGTCGACGACGGCGTATTCCTCGAGGACGACCGGCCAGTCGCCCGGATCGACCGCCACCGGATTCGCCGTGGAGCGAGCCTTCGCGGCCGCCTCGCGCCCGATTGCCGCGGCATCGATCCCCCCGACGTCGACCGCTGCCGCCTCCGCGTAGCCCGAGCCGCCATCGGGCGCCATGGCGACGGTCACGAGCTGCGAGATCGTCCGCCGCTGGGCCGCCCGGATCCCCTTGGAATTGGCGACGGCGATCGCCTCGGCCGTCGTCGTGAACGAGCCGTACGAGACGACACCGGCACTGTCGGCCGCGGCGATGACGGCGCGGACGCCCTCGGCTCGCAATTCTGGCGTCGCAGCGGCCGTGGCCTGGGCGTATGCCGCCGGCAGCTCTTCGATCCGCGTCGGCTCGGGCAGGCCGCCCCAGTCCTCGAGTTCCTCGGAGTTGCGGGCGATCGCTCCGGCGGTCTCGGCCAGCCGCCGCAGGCCCTCGTCGTCGAGCCGGTTGCTCGACGCAACACCCACGCGTCGCCCAACGACGAAGCGGAGATTGATCTCGGCGTTCGACTCCGCGACATTCTGGTGGATCTCGCTGTTCGCGAAGCGGGTCAGTCGGGCGTCGTCGGCAGAGACGAGCGCCTCGGCTTCGGTCGCCCCGTCTGCTGCGGCGTAGCCCAGGGCACGCTCGGCGAGAGCCAGGATCTCGGCGGTGTCGAGACGGTCGCCGTCACCATCGCCATCGCGGTTCTGGCCGCCCGCCGTCACCACTTGCCGACTCCCATCTGGACGTCGCGAAAGCGGGCTCCCGAGCAGCCGTGGCCAACGCTCGCCAGCTGGCCCGGCTCGCCCTTGCCGCAGTTCGGCGTCCCGAGCATGACGTAGCTGCGCTCGTCGCCGACGGCATCGCACGACCGCCAGAACTCGTAGGTGATGCCCGTGTAGGTCGGGTTCTTGAAGAGGCGGCCTTTCTTGCCGTTCTTGATCTCGTAGGCGAGCTCGGTCGCGAACTGGAAATTCAGCCGCCGATCGTCGATCGACCACGACCGGTTCGAGGCGAGATAGAAGCCGTCGTCGGTGTCGGCGACGATCTCGTCGAGGCTCATGCCCGGCTTCGGCAGGAGGTTCAGGTTCGTCATCCGGATCAGGGGGATCCGGTTCCAGCCGTCGGCCCGCATCGCCCCACCCGATTGGCGGCCGATCCGCGGCGCCGTCTCGCGGCTCGACAGATAGCCGACGAAGATCCCCTCGCGAACGATGGGCACTGAGGCGGCGGCCACGCCCTCGTCGTCCCAGCCGAACGTCCCGAGCCCGCCCGGCGCGGTCGCGTCGGCGACGATGTCGATGAGGTCGCTGCCGTAGCGGAAGCCTTCGTCGAGCTTGTCGGTCGTCAGGAAGCTCGTCCCGGCGTAGCTCGCCTCCGTGCCATAGACACGATCGAGCTCGCTCGGATGGCCGCAACTCTCGTGTACCTGCATGTAGAGCTGGGACGGGTCCAGGATCACGGTGAATCGGCCGGGCGGGCATTGCGGAGCACTCAGCAGGGCCACCGCCTCCTCGCCGAAGGCCTCGGCCCGGCCTGCGAGGTCGAGCCCGCGGACATACTCGAAGCCCGCGGCCTTGAACGGGCCACCGTCGGCGTCGGGGAAGCTGCGCCGCTGGTGCTCGTCGCCCTCGATGGCGTTTGCCTCGACACCCGCGCCCACATTCGTCAGCGTCTGCTCGGTATAGCTGCCGTCGGTTGCCGCGAACGTCTTCCACTCGCGCCGAGCGTCGTACCGGGTCTCGGTGAAGGTCACGCCTTTCGGCCGGCCGATGGCGGCGTCGGCGGCGAGGAGCAAGCCGATCTTTTCCTCGAGCGGGACCGCGAACGGGTCCTTCTCGATCGGTGTCTCGTAGGTGCCGTGGGCGGGCGGCCGATCGTCGAGCCGGACGCGGTTCCTGAGCGCGGTGGCCGACGCCCGGGCGATCCGGACCGCGTCCCCCGCGACGCGATCTGCCTCGACCGCCGTCAGGCGGCTCGAGCTGGCGAAGCCCCAGGCGCCGTCGACGAGGACGCGCAGCCCGAAGCCTTCGCTCTCACCCGATGCGACACCTTCGACCTTGCCGGACTTGATGGCAATCGATTCTTCAAGGCGCCGGACCACCCGGACATCGGCGTAGGTCGCGCCGAGCTGGGCGGCAGTGTCGAGAGCTCGGTCGGTCAGGTCACGCATCGGCACGGGAGCGTAGCAGAGCGCCGCCGTGGGACGGGCTCGGGCGAACGCCCTATCAGAGAACCGGTCGACCGCCGATCGCTTGCGCCGTCAGGTAGAAACCAAAGGCGAGGACGACGACCGCGGCGACGAGCGGCGCGTGCCTCGCGAGACGATCGAGAGTCGAGCCCGACGGCAGACGATCGAGGCGGGTCCGAGCAAAGACCATCGCCAAACCGACGCCGGTCATGACGAGCGCCATGCCGAGCCCGAAGACGACGACGAGGACGAAGCCGAACGCCGGCCGGCCGGCGACGATCGAGCCGAGCAGGATGAACAGCGCGCTGGTCGAGGGGATCAGCCCGCCGGCCAGGCCGAGGGCGGTGAGACCCCGCCAGCTGATCGTCGAACCGGCCGCGGGCAGGTGGCTGTGGGCGACGCCGCCGTGGCGATGCTCGCCGGGCGGAAGCTGAGCGGCAACACGATGATCGTGACCGTGACCGCGGTCGCCTTCGTGGTCGTGGTCGTGGTCGTGGTCGTGGTCGGGCCGCGGTCCTGCGCTCGCGATCCGCCCGGCCGCCAGCCGACGCCGTACCTCGCCGACGAGCATCCAGCCGCCGATCGCAACGATCGTGACCGCAGCCACGACCGGCGCGGCGCGGACGACGACATCCGGTGGCAGGAGCCCCTGGGCGCCGACGACGAGTGCGGCAAGCACGAGGATCCCGAGCGTGTGCGAAATCGTCACCGCCAGCCCGAGACCGACCGCGTGGAGTGCCGTCCCGCGAGTCCCGACGAGGTAGGCCGCCATCAACGTCTTGCCGTGGCCGGGCGTCAGCGCGTGACCCGCCCCGAGACCCAGCGCTGTCAACACGGACAGGACCAGCGCGATCGGGGTCAGGTCGACCGACTGGAAGATCGCCGGGAGCTCGCCGCCAACGCCGCCGGGTACCGCTCCCGCCACGACGACCTTGGCCGGCGCCGGAGCGGCGGCGGCCGGAACCGCGGCGGCGGCCGTGGCGGCCGTGGCGGCCGCAGGAGCAGGTCCAGCAGTCTGGATCGCGGCCGTCTCCGGCGTCGCGACGATCGTCGCCGAGCGCATGTCGAGCGGCTGGCTGATGAGATTGGCCGGATATGCGGTCAGCCTGTTCGTCGGGCTGGTCGATGGCAGGCCGTTGGCCTGGATCGCCACGCCGTCGCCCTTTGCGACGATCTCGCGCCAGCCGACTCGTTCCGGGTACGAGGTATCCGAGAAGGTGATCGTGGTTGGACCGCCCAGCTCCGTGCCGAGCACCGCCGCGTAGTCGCACTCGATCCGCATCGTCGACAGCCCGCCCAGTCCCGGCGGGAACGAGATGGCCGCCCTGCCCACCGAGGCGACCGGAAGGTGCCTCCCGTCCACCGCCAGCTGGAGCGCCTTGCCCTCGGTTGCACACGCCACTGGAGCGGCCGCCGCGGCCTCCTCGTCGGAGACCTCGCCGTCGCCGTCGGCGTCGATCGTGAGGCGCTCCTGGAAGGTCGGGATCTCGGCCATGTCGATGACGACGTCGAGCCGGACCTCGTCGCGGGCAACGGCGATCCCCGCGTAATGATTGATGGTGAAGTTCCCGAGCGGGTGGGCCACGACGGCCGCCGGCAGCGCCGCAGCGATCACGCTGAGGAGGAACCCGAACAGGATGCGACGTCCCATCACGCGGAGGGTACGCGTCCCGGCTCCGGATGGATGATCGGTCCGGGTGCCGGCATAGGGCCGGTACACTCGGCCCGTGACTCAACCCGCGTCGCCGGCCCGAGGCTGGTTCATCACGATCGAAGGGCCCGAAGGTGCAGGCAAGACGACCCAGGCCGCTCGGCTCGAAGCCTGGTTGCGCCGCGCCGGGTCGCCGGTCGTGAGGACCCGCGAGCCCGGTGGGACGAGGCTCGGCGAACAGATCCGCGACCTGCTCCTGGGCGGCGCCGCCGCCTCAACGCGGATCGACCCGCTCGCCGACGCGCTCCTCTTCAACGCCGCCCGCCGGCAGCTGGTCGCCGAGGTCATCCGGCCTGCACTCGATGCGGGGACGACCGTCGTCTGTGCCCGGTTCGCCGACTCGACACTGGCCTACCAGGGGTACGGCTCCGGGCTCGACCTCGGGACGCTGCGCTCGCTCGAGACGGTCGCGACCGATGGCCTTCGGCCGGACGTGACGATCCTGCTGGACCTGCCGGTGGAGGTCGGCCTCGCCCGCAAGACCGAGACGATCGACCAGACGCGGTTCGAAACGGACTTCGACATCGACTTCCACCGGCGAGTCCGCGACGGCTTCATTGCCCTCGCGGCTGCCGAGCCAGGACGCTTCGCCGTCGTCGACGCGGCGAGACCTGAGGAGGCGGTCTGGTCGGCGATCGAGGTCGCCGTCGGTCGGGTGGTCGGGCCGCCCGACGCCCCGAGTGAACCGGATCGCCCCGTCGTGCGCATCCAGGGTTGAACGACGTGGACGCATGAACGACGAACCAGGCCCCAGCGGACGTGTGGCATCGGCGGCGGACGATGCCGATCGGGCCGTGCTCGTGCTCGTCGCCGCCGGCCAACTCGACGCACTCCAGGACCTCTACGACAAGTACCGCACGATGGCCTATTCGATCGCGCTCAGGATCACCGCGGATGCCTCGCTTGCCGAGGACGTCGTCCAGGACGCCTTCCTCGGCGCCTGGCGGAACGCCGCGCGCTATGTCGAGGGCAAGGGGAGCGTCAAGACGTGGCTCCTGTCGATCGTCCATCACCGCGCGGTCGACGCCGTTCGCCGACGCCGCCCGACGGTCGAGCTGCCGGAGCGCGAGGCGGTCCCGCCCTCGGCCATGACCCTGCCGGACATCTGGCCTGAGGTGGCCGGCAACCTCGACCGCGAGGACATCGCCGCCGCGCTCACGAGCCTGTCGGATGTCCAGCGCGAGGCGCTCGAGCTCGCCTATTTCGGCGGCCTGACCCAGCAGGAGATCGCGAGTCGAACGGGGACACCGCTGGGCACCGTCAAGAGCCGGGTCCGGCTCGGGCTGCTGGCCATGCGTCGTGCGCTGATCGAGGCCGGTCAGGTCGCCAGCGACGGCGGCATCGGCCCGGGTGGAGGCGCGGCCGACGGCCGATCCGGCAACCCGGGCGGAGGCGCGCTCGCATGAGCGACCAGCGGATGACCCACGAGCTGGCCCGCGACTTCGCCGCTGCCTATGTCCTCGGGGCGCTGGAGCCCGTCGAGGAGGCCGCGGTACGCGAGCATCTAATGTCCTGCCCGGAGCCGCACGACGAGTTCGCCGAGCTGGGCGGAGTCGTGCAGTACCTCGCGGAAATTCCGGACCTCGAGATGGTCGAGCCGCCGGCCGCCCTTCGCGACCGGATCATGGCCGCGGCGGCGGCCGACCTCGCGGCCCGTGCCGGCGCTGCCGGTCCCGCCAATGCGCCGTTGACTGCGCCGACTCCGACACCTTCGCCCACCGTCGCGGAACGCACTGATCGGCTCGAGCGGACGGAGCGCGGGACACGACGCGGGGCGAGCCGACTCGCCTGGGCAGTACAGATTGCGGCGGTGGTCGCCATCGTCGTCCTGGCTGGCTGGAACCTGCTCCTCCAGGGCGAGCTGTCGAACGCCCGGGCCTATGACCAGGCGATCGCCTCTGTCGTCGACACCGCGGCGAAGCCTGG
>Ga0307320_10000939_pt1 | contig 10570 bp, 13 predicted proteins | sample ER_DNA_369_FD_194495 | JGI IMG/M metagenome (GOLD analysis project Ga0307320, IMG submission 194495) | Bulk soil microbial communities from the East River watershed near Crested Butte, Colorado, United States - ER_DNA_369 | ecosystem: Environmental > Terrestrial > Soil > Floodplain | place...
TGGTCAGCATCGTGGGCCTCCTGGTCGTCTTGGGCGTCGTTCCGGCCGATGGCCCGTTCCAGGTGCTGGTGGCCCCGGAGTTCATCTGGGAGCTGGGCATCGGCATCTATCTCATCGTCAAGGGCTACCGGACGTCGTCTCCGGCACTGAGGGACCAGGGCGTCAACGCGGTGTAGCGCTACAACTACCGGCGCAGGGACACAGCAGGAGGTCAGGTCATGAGCGAGACCATCGGACGACCTGGAGATCCGGCCCTGCCCCGGCCGCTGGGCATCGGCGAGATCCTGAGCACGGCCCTGCAGCTCTACCGGCGGCATTGGCGGACCCTGCTGGCCATCGCCGCCGTGGTCGTCGTGCCCATCACCCTGCTGCACTACCTGTTCGGTGACCTGGTCCGCACCCGGGGCGAGACTACCCGCAACGGGGTCGTGGAGACCGCGTCGTGGTCGGTGGGGATCGCGGGCCTGGTGGCCGCGCTCGCCGGGGTCCTGATGTACCTGGTCCTTAGCGGGGCGATCACCAGGGCGGTGGCTGCCGAGGTGGCCGGTCAGGACCCGAGTGTGGAGCAGAGCTACCGGTTCGGCTTCCACCGGCTGGGGTCGGTGCTGCTGGTCAGCGTGCTGGTCGGGCTGGCCATCGTCGGTGGGCTGATCCTGTTCATCATCCCGGGCATCTACATCGGGATCAGGCTGTGTGTGAGCATCGAGGCCCTGGTCGTGGAGGGCCGCCGGGGGACCGAGGCCATGGGTCGTTCCTGGGGGCTGGTCGGCGGCCACTGGTGGCATGCCTTCGGCGCCGTGGTGGTGGGGGGCCTGCTCACCGGCATCGTCAACGCCGTGATCACCGCGCCGTTCGGCGACACCGGCTGGTTTGTCCAGGCGGTGGCGGCCGCGGTGGCCACGGTGGTCACCCTGCCCTATAGCGCGCTGGTTGGCGTGCTGCTCTACCTTGACCTGCGGGCCCGCAAGGAGTCCCTGACCATGGAGACCCTCAGGACGGACCTGCAGGCGTCGGCCGCCTGACCCTGAGTTGGCGGAGTCCGGAGAGGCGGTCACCAAGGAGGGCCATCAGGGACTACGACGTCGTGGTGGTTGGTGGCGGCGCGGCCGGCCTGAGTGTGGCCCTGGTGCTGGCACGGGCCCGGCGCACGGTGGTTGTGGTTGACGCGGGTGGGCCCCGCAACGCGCCGGCCGCGCACATGCATGGCTTCTTGTCCCAGGATGGCATGCCACCCCACGACCTGGTCGCGGCCGGCGGGGTCGAGGTTGCCGGCTATGGCGGCAGCCTGATCGACACCGTGGTCGATGTGGTGCCCGGGTCCCGACTTCCAGTCGAAGGTCGTCCCAGTCTGCATGGGGCCGTGGACGGTAGCCTCGGTGATGTCGGGGTTCCAGTCCGGCCAGCTCCCGATGTCGGCCATCACCGCCCAGACGGTCTCAGGGTCAGCTGCCATCTCGATCTCGCCGGTGGCGAACACCGGAGCGTTGGCGTCGGCCTGCACAGGCTCCCTCGTCGGTTCGGCAGGTTCAGCGGCGCACGACCTCGTACAGGCCGGGATGGGCGCGGTGCTGGATGGCCGCGGCCGCCTCTCGGAACTCGGGCTGGCTGATGGCGGCCTGAAACGACTGCGGGCTGGCGTAGCGACCGGCGTTGATGAAGCGGAAGTCAACCTCCGGCGACAGGCTGCGATGGAGGCGGGCGGCCAGATAGCCCGGCTGAGCGCGCAGAAACTCCCGGCTGGCCTGCCAACTCGCGAGGAAGGCATCGTCGCTGTCGGGCGGGACCTCAAAGGCGTTGACGAGCACCACCCCGCCCGGATCCTCAGCGGGTGGCGGGTCCTCGGCCACGACCTGATACAGCCCGGGATGGGCCGGGAAGGGCATGTCCCGGCCGGGGAAGTCAGGGTGGCTGGTGGCCGCCTGGAAAGAGGTCAATGACGCCCACTTGGCCACGTTGACGAACCGGAACTCGGCGTCCGGACTGAGACTGCGATGCAGGGCGGTCGACTGGTAGCCGTCCTGGGCGGCCAGAAAGTCGCGGGCGGCCTCCCAGGCCGCGATGAATCGCTCGTCGGCCTCGGCGGGCACCTGTAACAGGTTGATCAGCACCACCGGATCCTGATTCGTAGTCATGCGCCCTCCCTAGCGCTATTGCTCCAAGGCGTACAACAGCATCTCGTTGACCACCACCAGCCCAGCGAAACCCCAGGCCAGGTGAGGCCGTCCGGCACCTCCAGCGGGAACCGCAACGCCGGGGTGGCCGACTCCAAAGCCTCCATACCGAAGCGCTCCTTTGGCTCGCGATACGCCCCTCCGACGAGCGGACGAGGACGAGGTGCTGGCCGTCGCGCTCAACGCGGTGCAGCTACCCATACCCGACTGTACGAACCCAAGCCGCCTCACAGCCCGTGGAGCCAGTGGAACCTCACCGACAGCTGCAAGGGCCGATAAGACAGCCCGGCCCTTCAGTTCGGGCGGTTGCAGCAGGCGAGCCTCCGGCTCCTACACGTGGTGTGCGCATCGTGTCCCTCTGTGTGGTTGGCCTCGGGTGGGGCGAAGCCATCGGCGAGCGGTGGGCCACCGCGAGGCCGGCCTGACATCCTGGTGCCCGGCCACCAGCCGGGGGCCGGATCGGGTCGATGGGCAGGCCGCTGTTGGCCAGCAGCCAGGCGATCACCGAGTTGGAGTTCCACATCTCACCCGTCCGCAGCTCATCTCGGCCCCAGACCGGGCTGGGCAGGGCGCCAACCAGGCCCAGTAGACGACCCGCCACAGCGGGGTCGTTGGTGAGCAGCTGGGGGCTGGCGACCGCCTCGTTGGCGTCAGCGATGATCCCATCTGGCCAGCAGCGGACCTCGTAGCGGAATGCCCGCCAGCGCCCCAGTCGGCGGCTGCCCACCGGACCCTCGACCAGCACGCCACGTGCTGGGCCGTCGGCGTCGGGGATGGGCCAGCAGTCCTCGATCACATAGCGGCCCTCGGGGACGCGCACGACCAGGGCGGTGTGATAGAGGTCGAGCGGCCGGCGGTGCTCCCAGCGCGCATGCATGGCCTCCCAGATGCGCCCGTTGAGGCGCACGAACCAACCGCCGGCCCCAAGGGGAAGCCAGTAGAGCTCGACGCTGGCCTCGGCGGTCGCCGGGGCCAACCGAGCCATAGGGGCGTCAGTCGATTCCAGCTGGAAGGCGACCTGGGGGCTCATCTTGATCTCCTCGTTCGGCGGTGCCTGGGTGCCCTGTGGCCACCGGCACGGTGCGGTGCCGGTGGCCACAGGTCCGGGCGGTGCGGTCAGATCAGCCAGCGGTAGCGGTGCACGAAGGGCAGCCTGGCCCACAGCTTGCCAAGGCCCCAAGTGTGGCCGGCATAGGTGAAGGCCAGCGCGATCAGGGCGAGGGCGTAGATGATGTGGTAGTCGACGATCGGGTTGACCGACATGGTGGGCTCGCCGGCCGAGGTGAGCTTGGCCAGCGGCCACTCGGCGGCCCACATCATGACCATCATCAGGGTGCCGCTGACGGCGGCGATCCGCAGCCCGATCCCGAAGATGAGCGCGATCCCGATGCCGAGCAGACCGAGCATGAACAGCCAGTCCGCCCAGGCGGCCCCGGCCCAGGCGTGGAAGGTCGACTCCAGCGGGCCGACCGCGACGTTGCTGAGGAAGCCCTTAGTGGGCGAGCCGCCGTTGATCCAGGCCCTGGCCGCCGGGGTCGCGTAGCCGAACCCGAAGGTCTTGTCCAGGAACGCCCACAGGAACTCGATGCCGACCACCACCCGCATGATGGCGAGGAACTTGGTGGCGCGCTCGGTGATGATCCTCCCGAACGCCGGTTCGGTCCTGGCGGTCGGTTCGGCTGTCGGCAGCGAGCCGTGCAGCCCGGTGGTTTCCCGAATGGCCATCTGATGGCCTCCTTTTGCTCTATGCCAACAGTCTCACCCGGCTCGCGTCTCCCGCCCTGGGCCCAACGGCCCCCTTTCCAGGGGACCATTTGCCGGTTCGGCCAGCGACCTGACGTGGGAGGCTGGATGGGAGTTGGGTGATAAGGAGGGACGGCATGACCAGCCATCGGGCTCGCGAGACCGACGTCGTGCTTCGGGACGGCTCGACCGTGCACGTGTCCCCAGCCAAGCCCGCTGACGCTTCCGCCGTGAGGCTGCTCCTGAAGGGGTTGTCCGATCGAAGCCGGTGGCTGCGCTTCTTCTCCGCCGTCCCGGACCTGGCCAAGGCCGCTCAATGGGCCACCGAGGTCGACAATGGCCGCCGCTACGGGCTCGTGGCGACGACTGAGGGGGATGGTCGGATAGTCGGCCATGCTGGCTTGGAGCGTGCGTCGGACCGCCCGGAGCGGGCCGAGGTCGCTTTGGAGATCGCCGACGCCATGCAGGGCAAGGGTTTGGGCACCGCACTGCTCTGTCGGCTTGCCGACGCCGCCAACGAGCTCGGCATCCAGGTGTTGAACGCCGAGGTGCTGGCCGAAAACCGCCAGATGATCCAGGTGTTCCGCGACTGCGGCTATCCCGTCAAGGTCCACAGCTTCCCCGGGGTGGAGCTGGTCGAACTCCGAACCTCCCGGGCCGCCAAGGCCCCGAAGACTCTGGAGCCGCGCAACAAGGCGGCATGACGGAGATCCTGGACCGGCCGCGAATTAGCTACTACTAGTCGGCGTGGTGCAGCATCTACACCACGCCGACCTCTGCAAGCACTACCGGGCGCTGCGCGCCCTCTCCCTGTGACCATCAAGGGAGCGTGCCGCTGTATCGGGAAGCGATGCCCTGGACACTTCCGCGGTATGGCTGGCCGTGAGGTAGCCGCCGAAGCCGACGAGCCAGAGCAGGATGGGGTAGACCATCCACCGCTCCACCCCACCGAGGTCGAGCCGGGCGAACGGCCCCCACTCCAGCAAGAACACGCTGGCCAACGTGAAGCCCAGGGAGATCGCCCCCATGACGACGAAGATGGCCCGCAGCGGCTGGGGGGTGACCTTTGCCGACAGCAGCACGGCCAGGCCGCCGGCGAGGAAGGCGGTGAAGGCGAACAGCGGGTGCTGGGGGTGGATGTTGCCGGGGAAGATCCCGACGCCCAGCACGCCCAGGCCGAGCAGGCCGGTCGGGATGGTGACCGCCCGGCGGTGCAGGGCTTGGCGGGCGAGCCAGGCGGCGACAAGGATCATGGCCCCGGCCGCCAGCATGGTGGCGTTGAAGATGGTGGCCGAGGGCTGGAGGATGACGCCGGTCTCGCTGGCGCCGAGGTCGCTGATCTCCATTCTGGCGTTGTAGGGGGCGGTGTAGAGAGCCTCAGCAGTGATGATCCCCATCACGATCGTCGCCCCGGCGATGAGCAACAGCCCGCCGGCTGTCTTGTGCGGCGCCCGTCCGAGGGCGCTCCGGGCAGCCATCTTCGTCTCCTCTTTGGCGTGGTGTCCTTCCTGCTTGACGCTATGCCCGGCCGTGGCCCTGAGGGGAGGGCCGTTGGTCCTGCGGGTCCTGGGCCGGACGCCGCTGCCGGCCCATGGCCATGCCCGGGCATGCTTGGCCTGGAAGGTTGTGGCCGTTCCGATCGGCCGAGGAGGCTGCTGATGGGCCAGTGGCGCGGCAAGTACCTGAATACCGGACCACCCCGTGGTCCCGGTCACTATTCGCAAGACGGTTGCTGGTGGTGGGATGACGACCAGCAGCAATGGTTCCGGCTCACCGACCAGGAGGACGTGCTGGAGATCGAGGCCGAGGATATCGGCGGGATCTCGCTGGCGGCGAGCTTGTTGACCACGCTGTCCAGCCAGTATGGCAACGGCTACTTCCGGTTCGTGGCTCGGGCCCGCGGCGCCGACCGGCGCTGGCCGACCTATGCCATGGCGGGGGCGACCTTCCCGGCCCCCCGGCCGTCGCCGGAGGACGTTGGCGCCCAGGGCGCCTGGCTGGAGACGCAGCGGGAGCGGTTCCAAGAGCTGCACCATCAGCTGCTCGCCGAGGGCTGGCGGCCAGCCGGGCGCGGCCCCCACTGGTGGTCGGCCATCTACCGGCGGCCGGACATCGACTGGGACACCCCACCCGACGCCTACGAACGGACGCAGAGGAGCGCATGATGCGGGTGCTGGTGGCGGCGGCGACCAGGTACGGCGCCACCGACGAGATCGCGCAGGTGATCGGCGAGGTGCTGGGCGAGCACGGCCTGGAGGCCACCGTCGTCCAGCCCGAGCAGGTCGAAGGGGTCGACGGCTACGACGCGGTCGTGGTGGGCAGCGCGGTCTACGCCGGGCACTGGGTGAAGCCGGCCCGGGAGCTGGTCGAGCGCCTGGGCAGCGAACTGGCCGAGCGGCCGGTGTGGCTGTTCTCCAGCGGCCCGGTCGGTGACCCGCCCAAGCCTGAGGAAGACCCAGTCGATGTGGCCGACCTCCTGGCCGCCACCGGCGCCCGCGAGCATCGGGTGTTCGCCGGCAAGCTGGTCCGCAAGCAGCTCAGCTTCCCTGAGCGGGCGATTGTGTCTGCCCTACGCGTCCCCGAGGGGGACTTCCGCGACTGGACCGAGATCCGCCAGTGGGCGGCCGGGATCGCCGATGCCATGGCAGCCGGCTCCTCGCCCTCGGCCGAACAGCAGCGGTGATGACATGGGCGGACCGACGGACCGGGGACCTGATGGCCGACGGGCCGGACGATTACTTAGTGCCGCGTCCAGCAACGTTGCCCTGTTTAGGCTACGGCACGCTGGCCGGATCGATGCTGGCGCAGGTCGACCATATGGCCGCCTCGGTAGCCACATCCGGTCGGGGTGGCCGTCGGGCTCAGCGTTGGCACCTGTTCGGGTTGCGGTTGGCGGCAGCCGTGCGGTATCCGCACCGACGGCAAACGGGAGGGCGCCATGGCCGAGGTGAAGATCCCCACCCCGCGTGGGGAGATGCCGACCTATGTTGCCACCCCAGACGGCGAGGGGCCGTGGCCGGGCGTTGTCGTGATCCACGACTTTGCCGGGATGAGCCAGGACCTGCGCAACCAGGCCGACTGGCTGGCCAGCGAGGGCTTCCTGGCCGCCGCCCCTGACCTGTACTGGTGGGGCAGCATGCTGCGCTGCCTGCGCACCATCATGCGCGAGCTGGGTACCCGCCAGGGACGCACCTTCGACGACATCGAGGCCGTTCGCGCCTGGCTGGCCGGCTTCGACCAGTGCACCGGCCGGATCGGCGTGATCGGGTTCTGCATGGGCGGCGGGTATGCCCTGGCGCTGGCCCCCGACCGCGGGTTTGCGGCCTCCAGCACCAACTACGGCGGCTGCCCCAGCGACGCCGAACAAGTCTTGGCCGGGGCCTGCCCGATCATCGGCAGCTACGGCGGCAAGGACCGCTCGCCGATGGGCTACCGGGCCGCCGGACGGCTGGAGCGAGCCCTGACCGCGACCGGGGTGGACCATGACATCAAGGTCTATCCCGACGCCAGCCACGGGTTCCTCAACGACCACCCTGCCGCCGACCGGACGGCTCTGCTGATGGTGCTGAACGTGCTTTCGGGGACCCGCTACCATGAGCCGTCCGCTCGGGACGCCCGCTGCCGCATCGTCGCCTTCTTCGATGCCCACCTGAAGTCGTGAAGTGAACCGGTGCAGGATTGGGCGCACCCGAGCTGGGGACGGGCTGTCCGGCTTCCCCAACCAGGCAGCCTGGCCGGCCGCACAAGGCGTCGCGCCGTCGGGCCGATGCGCTGCAGCAGGGCAAACCTTGCCGGTCGCGCGGTCCTAGCTGCAGACGCTGGTGGACATCATGTGGGTCGGCAGTGGTACTCCTCGACCAGCGACCAGGGCGCCCCACCCACTGACATCTCGTTCCTCCAGACCAAGTCGGCTGGGTCGCTTCGGTCCCAGACCAGGCGCAGGCGAACCGGCGCAGCACCGATCGTCTCGAAGGTCAGGCGGTCCCCGTCGATCCGGCCGCGCATGACGTCGGCGTGGCCGTAGTTGTCGGCGAGCGTGGCCCGGTACTCCCCGGCGGTGGGATCCCAGCCGGCGACCCAGTGCAGCTGCCAGGTCAGCACGAACGTGTTGTCGGGTAGGAACTGGTCCTGCTGGTAGGTGCCGACGATCCAACGGCCGTGCTGGATGCTCTCATGCTTGCCCCAGCCGACTGCGGTCATTGCCGGGGTGCCCGGGCCCATGCCACCCGGCTGGATGGTGCCGGTCCAGGTCACGTCGGTGTGGAAGCGGGCCAGCGCCGCCATCTCTGGTCCAGGGATGATGGGCTTGGGAATACTGTCGAGGTCGACGCCGGCGCTCATCGTTCTTCTCCTGTTCTTCAGCGGGTTGTCGAAGCCCTGGAGGCCGAGCCGGTGGCGTCCCCGATGCCGATCCCTCGCCCGCCGGGGTCAGCCGGCAGCTGGTCGCCACGCCCGTGTCGCGCCCGTCGCTCCGCTTCCCGTTTGACCATGGGCAGGGTCACATACCGGATGAGGATGATCCCGGCCGACATCGGCGCCCAATAGCGCCGGAACCGCCGTCGCGACTCGGGGTCAGTGGTGACCACCCGGGTACGGGTGACGAACAGGGATCGGTCGGGGCCGACCGGCTCGGCCGCCAGCGTCCAAACGATCCTGACATAGCCGGGCTCGGTGAAGGCGGCGAACGCCGCGGGCGGTAGGGGGTGGAAGGTGACCTGCTGGTGCCAGGGCTGGGTGTAGGTGCCGACCACGATTTCCCGGTCGGGAATCTCGGCGAGGACGCCGAAGCCGAGGGCCAGGGTCTCTTCCAGCAGCCCGCGGGGCCCCTGGCGGCGGGAGGGCTGGCCGCGGAGCATGGCCGGGACGGCCCGCAGCCAGAAGATGCCCCGGACGATGGGGGAGGCCTGGAGGTCCATGGCCTTGGCGACCGCGAAGGTGATGGGCGCGGGGGCGTTGACCTTGAGCTGGTGGTACTCATCAACCTCCGGATTGGGGATGAACCGGTCCAGGAGCTCGTCGCGCGGATGGTGTTCGGGGCGGGGGTGGCCGTAGCGGGCCCAGCTCGCCGCCGACCAGGCGCCGTAGGTGAGGATCCCCGCCCCGGCGACGGCCGCCCCGGAGCCCAGCAGCCGCGTCGCCTTCATGAGGACACCGTGACCGGCGCCGGCGAGTGAGGGTCGGATGCTGCACGCGCCAGGCGCTCGGCCCGTGCCCTGATCCCCCGCAGCTGCTTGCGGACCATCACAATGTCTCCGGTGCTGGCCACCACGGCATACAGCATCCGCCGCGACCACAGCGGCGGATACGCCTCCTGCACACGGCAGAGGAGCCGGGTGGTCTGGTCGTCGATCGGCTCGAGCACCCATTCCCAGGTGAACTCGCCGTGGCCGTCCCACCACAGCATCCGGTGATTGGGTTCCAGCTCCTTGACCCGCGGGCCGATGTCCTTGCCGGCGACCATGGGCACTAGGTCACCCATCTGCAGGTCCTGAAGCTCAGGACGGATCGTCTGGGCGCTGGGCACCCCGGCGTTGTCGATCCGGTCAATGGCGTACCAGCCGGCCCGGCCGCTACCCAACTGGACCAGCCAGGGCCAGATGTGCTCGGGACGGGCAGCGATGGTGATCGCCCGGGTCGCGCTGAACCCGGGCCTGGTCATCAACTGGTCGCCGGGCAAAGGCTGCGCGGCCTCCGTGGTGGTGGCGCCCCATCGCATCGTCCAGGGCCGGACCAGCCTCCAGTAGACCGCGAGCAGTCCGGCCCCACTGGCCACCCCGACCAGGCCGATCCGGCGCCAGCAAGGGTGGTTCATGTGCCATGCCTTGGCTGTTCGGCGACCCGGCGATCAATGCCTCGTCCCAGCGACGGAACCAGCAGCACCAGCAGCAGCACGGCGATCCCGATGGCGTGCAGGGCCAGGTTGGCGGCGATGTTGGTCACGCCGCCGAGGGAGCTGACCGCCAGCCACCACAGCACCAGCACCAGGGTCCCGAGGATGGACCCACCGATCGCCAGCGGCCGCCACCAGGTGGTGGCCTTGTACAGGCCCCAGGCCGCCCCCGCGTAGCCGACCACGGTTGCCAGGGCCAGGAGCTGGATGACCGACCACATGGCCCCGCCCACGGTCGTGCCGGTCCCAAGGAACGACGGCATGAACCAGAGGAATGTGGTGCCGAACAGGAGGAGCGCTCCCGCGGCCACCGTCCTGAACCGGGACATCCCGTTCTCCTTCCGCTCGACGGTGCTCGACTCCAGCCTCCGGCATGGGCTCAGACCAAGCATGGGGAGAAGGACCCGGTGCCGACGGGCCGATCGGACCCTGGGGGGCTTGTTGCCGGCGGCCTCGTGATGATGTGGGGTCCCGGCACGATTAACCCGGAGGGGTGGTGGCGGGTCTGCATCGCGACGCCCCAGCCGGTACAGGGTCGCCCGGACGCCGCAGGCGTCGGTAAGGACATGGGCGAGCAGCGTCCAGCGCAGGCTGCGCGTCGTCCAGGCCACCCGGGCCGAGGCCGCCCCGACCAGCCCGGCCACGACCAGGAACTGGGCCCGGCCGCGGCGGGACGGCAGGATTACCTGTGGGGCCAGGTGCCAGACGGTGAAGCCAATCCACGGCCAGGCAGCCCCACGCCACGGATCGTCCGGGAACCAGTCGA
>Ga0307320_10000940_pt1 | contig 10567 bp, 9 predicted proteins | sample ER_DNA_369_FD_194495 | JGI IMG/M metagenome (GOLD analysis project Ga0307320, IMG submission 194495) | Bulk soil microbial communities from the East River watershed near Crested Butte, Colorado, United States - ER_DNA_369 | ecosystem: Environmental > Terrestrial > Soil > Floodplain | place: USA...
GACGCCCTCCAGCGGCCCAGGGTCACCTACGACCGGGCCGGCGACCAGCACTACGACGTGGCCAGCGCCTTCATCAAGTCGATCCGGGGCTCCGACCCCGACGCCGCCCTCCACTACCTGGCCCGGATGCTGGCCGCCGGCGAGGACCCCCGGTTCGTGGCCCGGCGGCTGGTCATCTCGGCCTCCGAGGACGTCGGCCTGGCCGACCCCCAGGCCCTGCCGGTGGCGGTCGCGGCCTTCCAGGCGCTCGAGTTCGTCGGGCTGCCCGAGGCCCGGCTCAACCTGGCCGAGGCGGTCGTCTACCTGGCCCTGGCCCCCAAGTCCAACAGCGCCTACGCCGCCCTCGGGGCGGCCACCCAGGAGCTCGAGGAGGCCCGGCCGGGCCGCGTCCCCAGCCACCTCCAGTCCGCCTCCTACCCGGGCGAGAAGAAGCTCGGCATCGGGGTCGGCTACGTCTACCCCCACGACCACCCCGACCACTGGGTGGCCCAGCGCTACCTGCCCGAGGGCCTCCGCGGCGGCTACTACCGGCCCTCCGACCAGGGCCATGAGGCGCGGCTGGCCGAGGACTGGCGCCGCCGCCGCGAGCCACCCCGAGGGTCCCAGGAGGAGGGAGGCGGCGGATGACCGGGTCGGCGACGGCCCGGCGCATGTGGCAGGCCCTGGAGGTCCTGCACATGACCGTGTACTTCGCCCCCGAGCCGCGCGACGCCTTCCGCCGGGCCGGGCTGCGCGGGGGCTGGATGGGCTACTTCGCCTCCCGCTCGGCGGCCATGGGCCCGGTCCCGGCCGAGGTGGTGGCGGCCACCTTCTACAACTTCCACCCGCGCATGGTGCACCGGGCCATCCCCGACGCCTGGGGGTTCGCCACCCCCGCCGAGGTGCTGGCGGCCCGCTACCAGGGCGCCGACGCGGCCCTGGGCCGCCTGCTCGGCGGCTGGGCCGACGGCCCCGAGGCCGCCGAGGCGGCCGCCCTGGCCCGGCGGGCCACGGAGGGCCGCGACCCGGCGGGCCGGCCCCTGTTCGCCGCCCACGCCACCCTGCCCTGGCCGGACCGGCCCCACCTGGCCCTGTGGCACGCGGCCACGCTCTACCGCGAGTTCCGCGGCGACGGCCACGTCGCCTGCCTGCTGGCCGCGGGCGTCGACGGCTGCGAGGCCAACGTCCTGGCCGCCGGCGCCGGCAAGGCCCCGGGGGCGTTCCTGCGCGAGTACCGGGGCTGGTCGGAGGAGGACTGGGCGGCGGCCGCGGCCCGGCTGGGGAGCCGCGGATGGCTGGAGGGCGACGGCCTGCTGTCCGAGGCCGGCCGGACGGCCCGGGCCGCCCTGGAGCAGCGCACCGACGACCTGGCCATGGTCCCCTGGCGCCACCTGGGCGAGGAGGGCTGCGCCCGCCTGCTCGACCTGCTCGACCGCCCGACCCGCCTGGTCGTCGAGGCCGGCGGGGAGCCGTTCCCCAACCCGGTCGGGCTTCCGGCACCCTCGGCCTGACCGGCGGCGCCGGGGAGTCCCGGAATGCGGTCCCCCTCGGGGCTGTTGGCCCCGGGTGACCGCACCCTTACCCCTGGAGCGCCGCCATGGCTGACGAGTGCACCCACCTCGACCAGATCCGCATCGAGAGCGTGAACCAGCCCGGCTGCCAGGACTGCCTGGCCACCGGGGGGACCTGGGTCGAGCTGCGGCTGTGCGTGGAGTGCGGCCGGGTCGGCTGCTGCGACAACTCGCCCAACCGCCACGCCACCAAGCACTTCCACGCCACCGGCCACCCGATCATCCGCAGCTACGAGCCGGGCGAGAACTGGTGGTGGTGCTACGTGGACGAGCTGTCCTTCGAGCTCGAGGACGCCGGGCCGGCCCGAGCCGGCGGGTGAGGGAGGACGGCCGCTGGACCCTGCTGGTCGTCTGCCTGGCCACCGGGGTGCTGCTGCTGAACGTGTCCGCGCCCAGCGTCGCCCTGCCCGCGGTGGGCCACGCCCTCCACGCCGAGCTGGGGGTCATGCAGTGGGTGGTCAGCGGCTACTCGCTCGCCCTGGCCGCCACCCTGCTGACCGCCGGCACCCTGGCCGACCTGGTGGGGCGGCGGCGCATGTTCCTGGGCGGCCTGGCCGGGTTCGCGGCCGCGTCGGTGCTGTGCGCGGTGGCGCCGTCGCCGCTGGTCCTGATCGCCGGGCGGGCCGTCCAGGGGCTGGCCGGGGCGGTCCTGCTGTCCTCCTCGCTCGCCCTGCTGGCCCAGGACTTCACCGGCCCGGCCCGGGCCGGCGCCCTCGGCGTCTGGGGGGCGACGGTGGCCGCCGCCTTCGCCGTCGGCCCGCTGGAGGGCGGGCTGCTCACCGAGTCGTTCGGCTGGCGGGCCATCTTCGCCCTCGACGCCGCGGTCGCGCTGGCCTGCCTCCCGGTGGCCGTCCGGCACCTGCGCGAGTCCAGCGACCCCGACGCCCAGCGGGTCGACTGGCGGGGCACGGTCACCCTGAGCACGGGGCTGTTCCTGGGCGTGTTCGCCCTCACCCGCGGCGAGGTGCTCGGCTGGGGGAGCGGGGTGATCCTGGCCAGCATGGCCGGGGCGGCGCTGCTGCTGGCCGCCTTCGTGGCCGTCGAGCAGCGCCAGCGTGAGCCCATGCTCGACCTGCGCCTGTTCGCCATCCCCACCTTCACCGGGGCGTCGGTGGTGGTGATGGTCCTGGCCGCCTCGACCTTCGGCCCGTTCCTGTACCTGACGCTGTTCCTGCTGGACGTGGCCGGGGCGTCGCCGACGTCGGTCGGGCTCCAGCTGCTCCCCCTCTCGGCGGCCGCCCTGGTGGTGTCGGTGCTGGGCGGTCGCGCAGCCGGGGTCCTGCCCGTGCGGGCCGCCCTGCCCGCCGGGCAGCTGCTGTGCGCGGCCGGGCTGCTGGCCATGCGCGGGCTGGAGGCGTCATCGCCCTGGACGGCCCTCCTGCCCGGGCTGCTGGTCCTCGGGGTCGGGATCGGCCTGTCCAACCCGACCGTGACCTACGCCGCCCTCGGGGTGGTCCCGGCCACCCGCAGCGGCATGGCGTCGGGGGTCAGCAACACCTTCCGCCAGGTCGGGATCGCCATCGGCATCGCCGCCCTCGGCATCCTGCTCCCGGCCCGGGTCGAGGGCGACCCGGCCGCCTTCGCCCAGGCGCTCGACCAGATCCTGCTGGTCAGCGCCGGGGTCGCCGCCGCCGGGGCCGTCCTGGCGGCGACCCTGGTGCGCCAGCGGGACTTCGTCGTCGACCCCGTCCCGGTCCGCCCCTAGCCCGACCGCCGAGCCTGGCGGTCGAAATCGGTCGATCGTCGGCCGAAGGCCGACTCCGAGCCGTGGCGTCGCGGTAGACTCCCGGCGGCTCCAGCGCGCCATCCCCCGAAATCCGCGGGCCGGACCGGGTCGGACCGGCTAAGCTGGAGCATTTCCGGACCCGACGGACAACGAGGAGCAGACCCGTGAGCCTGCTGGCCATCGCCTGGACGATCGTCGCCTTCCTGGTCGGCGCCCTGGTCGTGGTGCTGTGTGTCGTAATGGCCAACCTGTTCCGGGTCCTGACCTCGACCAAGGACCTGATCGACGGGGTGACCACCCAGACCGTGCCCCTGCTGGGCGAGGTCAACACCACCGTGGCCATGGTCAACCAGGAGCTCGTCCGGGTCGACGGCATCCTGGCCACCGCCGAGGGCGTCACCGCCTCGGTGGGCGGCATGGTCAACACCGTCTCGGCCACCATCTCCAGCCCCCTGGTCAAGCTGAGCGCGTTCGCCTACGGGCTGCGCAGGGCGGCCGGCGCGGCCGCCTCCGACGACCAGCCGTCGGGCCGTGGCCGCCGCCGCTCCCGGAGGCGGCGATGAGGCGATGAAACGAGTCTTCTGGGGCCTGGTGGGGCTCGGGATGGGGGCGGCCATCGGCGTGGGCGTGATGCGGTGGGCGTCGCGGACCGCCGACCGGCTGGCCCCCCGGTCGCTGGCCGAGGAGCTGGTCCAGGCGACCGCCGACTGGCGGGAGCGCCTGGCCCGGGGGCTGTCCGAGGGCCAGGCGGCCATGGCCGAGCGGGAGGCGGAGCTGCGAGCTCAGCTCGCCGAGCCGGGGAGCGGGGCTGGTCAGGCGCCCTGAGGCCACCGGCTCGCGCTGGAGGATGCACGGCTCCCGACCCACGAACGCGAGGTCCACACCATGAACTCGACCGCCATCCGTCGCCGGTTCACCGACTTCTTCGTCGCGCGCAACCACCGGCTGGTCCCCTCCAGCCCGCTGATCCCCAACGACCCCACCCTGCTGCTCGCCAACGCCGGCATGAACCAGTTCAAGCCCTGGTTCCTGGGCGAGGTCGAGCCCGACTACCGCCGGGCCACCAGCGTGCAGAAGTGCACCCGCACCTCCGACATCGAGAACGTCGGCGACCGCAGCCACTGCACCTTCTTCGAGATGCTGGGCAACTTCTCCTTCGGCGACTACTTCAAGGAAGGCGCCATCGCCTACGCCTGGGAGCTGGTCACCGAGGGGTACGGGCTGGAGCCGGACCGGCTGTGGATCACCGTCTACCTGGACGACGACGAGGCCTTCGGGCTGTGGCGCCAGATCGGCGTGCCCGCCGAGCGCATCCAGCGCCTGGGCATGGAGGACAACTACTGGTCGATGGGCGTGGCCGGCCCCTGCGGCCCGTGCTCGGAGATCCACTACGACCGCGGCCCCACCTTCGGCCCCGACGGCGGCCCGGCCAGCGAGTCCGACCGCTACCTGGAGATCTGGAACCTGGTGTTCATGCAGAACATCCGGGACGAGGACTTCAACATCATCGGCGAGCTGCCCGAGAAGAACATCGACACCGGCATGGGCCTGGAGCGGATCGCGATGGTGCTCCAGGACGCCGACTCGATGTACGAGACCGACCTGCTCGAACCCGTCATCCACGAGACCCAGGAGCTGTCGGGGGCCAGCTACGGCAAGGACGACCGGGTCGACCGGTCGCTGCGGATCGTCACCGAGCACGGCCGCTCGGCCAGCTTCCTGATCGCCGACGGGGTGCTGCCCTCCAACGAGGGCCGCGGCTACATCCTGCGCCGGCTGCTGCGCCGCTCGGTCCGGCACCTGCGCCTGCTCGGGGTCGAGGACCCGGCCCTGGCCCGGGTCTGCGCCAAGGTGGTCGACAACCTGGGCGAGGACTGGCCGGAGCTGGTCGCCCAGCGGTCGCTGATCGAGCAGGTGGTGGCCAGCGAGGAGGACTCGTTCTCGCGCACCCTGCGCCAGGGCTCGACCCTGCTCGAGGGCGCCATCCGCCGGACCAGGGAGCAGGGGGCGGCCACCCTCGCCGGCGACACCGCCTTCCAGCTCCACGACACCTACGGGTTCCCCTACGAGCTGACCCTGGAGGCGGCCGCCGAGGCCGGCCTTGACGTCGACGCCGACCGCTTCCGGCAGCTGATGGACGACCAGCGCCGCCGGGCCAAGGAGGCCCGCCGGGAGCTGGACGCCGACCTGCGCCGCCTCGAGTCCTACCGGGACCTGTCCGCCCGCCACGGCCGGACCGCCTTCGTCGGCTACGAGACCACCGCCGCCGAGGGCCGCATCCTGGGGCTGCTGCGCGACGGCGAGGAGCTGGCCGCCGCCGGCGAGGGCGACCAGGTCGAGCTGATCCTGGACCGGACCCCGTTCTACGCCGAGGGCGGCGGCCAGGTCGGCGACACCGGCCTGGTCCGCACCGGCGGCGGCGCGGTGCTCCAGGTCACCGACACCCGGCCCGGCCTGGAAGGCTTCTCGGTCCACTCCGCCCGGGTGGTGTCGGGCGAGGTCCTGGTCGACGACCGGGTCTACGCCGAGGTCGACACCGACCGCCGCGGGGCCGTGACCCGCAGCCACACCGCCACCCACACCCTCCACTGGGCGCTCCGCGACCAGCTGGGCGAACACGCCCGCCAGCAGGGCTCGCTGGTCGACGCCGGCCGGCTGCGCTTCGACTTCGCCCACTTCCAGGCCGTCCCGGCCGAGCGCCTGGCCGAGATCGAGGCCGCCGTCAACCGCCAGCTCCTGGCCGACCCGGACGTGAGGGTCTGGCACGGCAGCCTGGCCGAGGCCGAGGCCGCCGGGGCGCTGTCGCTGTTCGGCGAGAAGTACGGGTCGGTGGTGCGGGTGGTCGAGGTCGGCGACTTCTCGCGCGAGCTGTGCGGCGGCACCCACGTCGGCCACGGCAGCCAGGTCGGGCCCGTGCACGTGCTCGGCGAGGCCTCGATCGGGGCCAACCTGCGCCGCATCGAGGCCCTCACCGGCCTGGAGGCGCTGCGCTACGTCGACCGCGAGCGCCAGCTCCTGGCCGAGGTCGCGGCCCTGCTCAAGACCCGGCCCGAGGACGCCCCCGAGCAGCTGCGGCGCCGGCTGGAGGCACTGGCCACCGCCCAGCGGGAGCTGGAGCGCCTGCGCGTGGCCGGGCTGGAGCGCCTGGCCGCGGAGCTGGCCGGCCGGGTGGCCGGCGAGACCGGCGGCTGGCTGGTGGCCGAGCGGGTGCCCGAGGCCGGGGCCGACGACCTGCGCCGCATCGCCAGCGCGGTCCGCGACCGGGTCGGGGCCGGGCCCGGGGTGGTCGTGCTCGGCTCCGAGGTCCAGGGCAAGGCGGCCATGGTCGCCCTGCTCACCTCCGAGCTGGCCGCCTCCGGGGCGGCGGCCAGGGACGTGCTGGCCAGGGCGGCCAAGGCGGTCGGCGGCGGCGCCGGCGGCAAGGGCGACCTGGCCAGCGCCGGCGGCCGCGACCCGAGCCGCCTGGACGAGGCCCTCGGGATCGCCCGGGCCGACGCGCTGTCCCTGCTCACCGGGGCAGACGGGGGGTCCGGGGGGCTCAAGGCTAGCCCCCCGGAGGATCGGGGGTCCGGGGGGCTCAAGGCTAGCCCCCCGGAGGATCGGGGGTCCGGGGGCCGCAAGGCGAGGCCCCCGGAGGACCGGGGCGCCGTGGGATGACGGGCCGCGTCCTCGCCCTCGACGTCGGCACCCGGCGGCTGGGCGTCGCCGTGTCCGACCCGACCGGCACGGTGGCCAGCCCGCTGGCCACCATCCCGCGCCGGACCCCGGCCGAGGACGCCACCGCCCTGGCCGCCCTGGCCGCCGAGCAGGACGCCACCACCGTGGTCGCCGGCCTCCCCGTCACCCTGGCCGGCGGGGAGGGCCCGGCGGCCAGGGCCGTCCGCGCCTACCTGGCGGAGCTGCGCCCGCTGCTGCCCGGGCTGGCCTTCGAGCTGGTCGACGAGCGGCTGTCCACCGTGGCCGCCGAACGGGCCCTGGTCGGCGGCGGGGTCCGCCGCCGCGACCGGCGCCAGGTCGTCGACCAGGTCGCGGCCAGCGTCTTCCTCCAGACCTGGCTGGACCGCCGGGCCGGGGAGGCCGGCCGACCGTGAGCCGGGTCGAGCGACGGCGTCAGAAGCGTCGGCGGCGCCGCGGGGTGCTGGTGATGCTGCTGCTGCTCCTGGTGGCCGGCGGGGTCGTGTTCCAGGCCCTGCAGTGGAGCGCGGCCAGGGAGAAGAAGGCCCCGCCGCCCGGCCAGGCGGTGACCATCACCGTCTCGAGCGGCCAGAGCAGCGTCGAGATCGGACGGGCCCTGCGCGACGCCGGGGTGGTCGACAGCGTCAACCGCTTCCGCGACGTCGCCGCCGAGCGCGGCCTGGACAGCCTGCTCAAGCCGGGCACCTACAAGCTGGTCACCGGCATGGACATCGACGCCGTGCTCGACGTCCTGGCCAAGGGGCCGAGCACCGGCGTGCCGTTCACCATCCCCGAGGGCTACACGGTGGCCCAGATCGTCGACACCATCGCCGCCACCAAGCGGCTCACCAGGGCCGAGGTCGAGAAGGCCCTCAAGAGCAAGGACCTGATCGTCCCCCACCGGCCCAAGGGCGTGACCTCGCTGGAGGGGCTGCTGTTCCCCGACACCTACGGCATCGAGCCCGACGACACCGCCATCGGCGTGATCCAGGACATGCTCGACCAGCTGGAGGTCGTGCTCTCGCGCTACCAGCTCTCGACCGCACCCCAGAAGCTCAGCCCCTACCAGCTGCTGATCGTGGCCAGCATGATCGAGCGGGAGGCCAAGGTGGCCGCCGACCGGCCCAAGATCGCCGCGGTGATCTACAACCGGCTGGCCGCCGGCAGGAAGCTCGAGGTCGACGCCACCGTGCAGTACGCGGTCGGCCACACCCGCCTGACCGCCCGCGACCTCCAGTCCAGCTCGCCCTACAACACCTACGTCCACGTCGGCCTCCCCCCGACCCCGATCGCCGCGCCCGGCGAGGCCGCGATCCGGGCCGCGCTCCAGCCGGCCGACGGCGACTGGACCTACTACGTGCTCGCCTCCAAGGACGGCGCGCACGCCTTCACCAACAGCTACCAGGAGTTCCTGCGCCGCAAGGCCCAGGCCAAGGCCAAGGGGCTGCTTTGACGTCCCCTTCGCCCCTGGAGGGCGATGATTCCCAGGGTCGCTCATGCGGCAGTTCCTGGGGGGGGTCCTGCTTCTGTCCCCAAGGGGGTTGCGGCCACCGCCAGGGCGAGCCCTGGTCTTACAATGCCTCCACAGGCAGTGACCGCCCGTCCGGCGGCCAGGATGTTGCGGGCGGCGTTTACGTCACGGTCGTGGGCTGCCGCGCACGCCGAACAGGTCCAGCTGCGGACCTTGAGGCCAGCATGCCCCGTCGGGCCCGTCCTGGCGCCACACGCCGAGCATTGCTGCGAGGACGGATACCACCGGTCGATGCGGACGACCGTGCGGCCGTACAGGTCCGCCTTGTAGGCAAGCATCGCGGTGAACTGCCCCCAGCCCGCATCGGCAAGGCTCTTGGCGAGCGTGGACCGGCCGAGGGCCGCCACGTCCAGATCCTCCAGGTAGACTGCTTGGTTTTCGCGGATCAACCGGGTGGAGAGCTGGTGGTGGAGGTCCCGGCGTGCGTCCACGACGCGGGCATGGAGGCGGGCGACCTTGCGTCTGGCCTTGTGCCAGTTGGTCGACCCCAGCCGTCGGCGGCTGAGGGAGCGCTGGGCGCGGCGGAGGGCCCGCTCGGCCTGACGGAGCCAGCGGGGATTGGCGACGGTGGTGCCGTCCGACAAGGTGGCGAGGACGTGCAGGCCCAGGTCGACGCCAACCTCATGCTCAACCGCAAGCAGCGGGTTGCGGGCGACCTCCACGACGAACGAGGCGTGGTAGCGGCCCGAACGGTCCAAGGTCACAGTGACCGAGGATGGTGGGGCGGGCAGCGGCCGAGACCAGCGCACGGCCACCTCCCCGACCTTGGGCAGCGACAGGCGACCGTTGGCAAGGATGCGAAAGCGGCTGTTGGCGGTGAACCGCACCGCCTGCTCGCCGCGCTTGCTCTTGAAACGGGGCTTGCGGACGCGGAGCTTCACCTTGGGGTTCCCCTTCGCCCGCTCGGCCTTGGCCTTGGCGAGTGCGCCGAAGTAGTTGCGGTAGGCGCGGTGGAGATCCGCGACCGATTGCTGCAGCACGACCGCCGAGACCTCCGCGAGCCAGGCCCGCTCAGGGGTGCGTTTGGCCAAGGTCGTCACAAGCCGCAGCACCTCGCCATCGGATATGAACGGCCGCCCGGCCATGTGGGTGTCCTCTCGCAACCGCAGCGCGTCGTTGTAGACAACCCGGGCGCAGCCGAACGCACGCGCCAACGCCTGGCGCTGCTCGACGGTCGGCACGAGGCGGTACCGGTATCGGAGCTGCATGCCGACCAGTATCCATGGCTGATGCGACACCACCACGACGACATCCACAAGGGTGTCTCATCGCGTCGGCTGCGGCAGAAGCTTCCCGAACTGGCCGCTACCGTTGGCGGGCCAAGCGGCCGTACGCCGGCTTCTACTTCCCCGCCGCACTGGGGGCGCCCCGCTGAACTTAGTCCGCGCCCTCTCGAGCAGCACCACCGACCGGACCCTGCGATTTACTCGCTGCCTGACGGCCGGGGCACTCGCGTGGACTCGAGGTAGCCGTGCCCGTCGCCGCCGTGCTCGGCTGGCCGCTCGCCCACACCCTGTCCCCGGCCCTGCACCAGGCCGCCTACCGCGCCGCCGGGCTGGACGGCTGGTCGTACGAGGCCCGCCCGACCCGGCCCGAGGACCTGGCCGCGGCCCTGGAGGAGGTCCGGGCGGGTCGGCTCGCCGGGGTCAACCTGACCACCCCGCACAAGCAGCCGGCGGCCGCCCTGGTCGACGTCCTGGAGCGGCCGGCCGACCAGCTCGGGGCGGTCAACACGGTGTTCGTCCGCGAGGGGCGCCTGCTGGGGGCCAACACCGACGTCGCCGGGGCCGTCTGGGCCCTGGGCAGCCAGCTCGGCCTGCGCGATGGCCGCTGGCCGGGCACCGGCCCGGCGGTGCTGCTGGGGACGGGCGGCGTCGCCCTGGCGGTGGCGTTCGCCTGGAGCCGCCTGGCCACGGCCCGCCGCCACCAGGGCCTGCCGGTCGCCCCGCTGCGGGTCGCGGGCCGCGACGCCGCCAACGCCGCCGCCGTGGCCGGGCTGGCCGGGCCCGGGGCGGAGGCGGTGGACTGGGCCGACGCCGCCGAGCTGGTCGCCGGCGCCGACGTGATCGTCCAGGCGACCACCCT
>Ga0307320_10000941_pt1 | contig 10567 bp, 7 predicted proteins | sample ER_DNA_369_FD_194495 | JGI IMG/M metagenome (GOLD analysis project Ga0307320, IMG submission 194495) | Bulk soil microbial communities from the East River watershed near Crested Butte, Colorado, United States - ER_DNA_369 | ecosystem: Environmental > Terrestrial > Soil > Floodplain | place: USA...
CCACTGCTTGGCGATCTCGAGCACCGCCGGGTCCTGTTCGATCAGCGTGACGTTGTGACCGCGCTTGGCCAGGTCCGACGCGAGATGCCGTCCGACCGCGCCGGCACCGCTGATCACGACCCGCATCTCAGTGCTCCCCGATCGGTTGCATGAGCTCCTCGAGGGTCTCGAGCGCGTCCTTCTGCACGATCACGGCGGCGTAATCGCCCTCCTGGAAGGTGCTCGACGCGACGGGGATGAACCCCTTGCCCCCCCGGTCGACCCCGGCGACGAGGATCTTGCCCTCAAGGTTGAGCGAGGAGACCGGCTTGCCGACGAGGTGCGTCGGGATCTCGACGCGCATCCGGAACAGGTCGCCGGCCGCGAGGGTCTCCTTGATCTGCCCGCATCGGGTCGTAGATGCGCGCGATCACCTTGGGGACGTGGTAGGTCTCGCGCGCGACCCGGGCCGACAGGATGTTGGAGTTGTCCCCGCTCGAGACCGCCAGGAACGCATCCGCCTCCTTGATGCCGGCGTCCTCGAGCACGTCCCGGTCGAACCCGAGCCCCACGATCGTTCGGGCCTCGAACCCCGGAGGCAGGCGGGCGAACGCCGCGGCGTTCTTGTCGATCACGGTGATCTCGTGACCGGCCTTCGAGAGCTCCTGCGTCAGGAGGATGCCGACACGTCCACAGCCCATGATGATCACGCGCACGGCTGGCTACCTTAGCCTGCCCGGACCCCACCCGCACCCGTGGGCGTCGGGTCCCCTGACGGCGGGGCCGTCGGGGGCCGATGCCGTGCGAAGAAATAGGGGACGACGGCCACGTCGACGTGCTCGTAGCGGCCGAGCGCCCGGGCGATGCCGCGGCTCGTCCGGTCGTGGAGCAGACGCTGGGTGAACCGCGCGAAGTCCCGCCGGGGAAGCACCACCGTCACCTCGGTGTCGGGCGCCATGAGATCGACCACGTATCGCTCGACGGACCGAGCGACGTCCCGGTCCCAGCACTCCACCAGGTCCAGCGCGATCGGGACGCGCAGGTCCATCCAGCTCGAGATCAGCTGCTCCTGCTCGTCCGGGTCCACGGCGGCGTGCACGGCCACGACCTCATCGACCCCCAGCGCGAGCGCGTAGCGCACCGCCTGCATCGCCGCCCGATCGGGCCGATCGACGAGGACGACAACGCGGTGGATCGGTCGCGGGAACAGGCGGGCGTCGCTTCGTCCGGCGACCGGATGGGGCTCGGAGTGATCGCGCACGAGCGTCACGCGCACGCGCGGGTTCGGTGCCAGGTGTCGAGCCAAACGCGCGCCGGTCCGCCCGCGGCGGAGCCGCTCGAGGCGACCCATCCGGGCTGGGCCCGGAACGATCACGGTGACGTCTCCATCGCCGGGGAGCTCCTCGGCGTAGGCCGCGATCGTCGCGGACGCGTCCCCCTCGATCGGGAGGATCCGCAGGGGCATGTCGGTCCCGAGCCGGCCCCAGGCGGCCGCGAGACGCTCGTCCTCGACCGGGTCACCCTCGACGTGGACGGCATTGGTCGTGCTCGACCGGATCGTCTTCGCGTACTGGAGCGCGTGCATCGTCTTGCGATCGAGCTCGTCGACGATCAGCACCGAGGTCGGTGACCGACCCGGGCCTCGCTCGAACGCCTCGAGCCCGACGTCGAGCTCGGCATGCTCCCTCGCGTACTGGTGATTCATCCGCACGAGGATCCACACCATCACGGGAACGAACACCATCACGGCCCACGCGCCGTGCGCGAACTTCGTGATGGCGATCACCACTGTCACGACCGCGGTCGTGAGGGCGCCGAGACCATTGATCGCGAGGCCGTGGCGCCAGCCGGGTTCTCGCAGGCGGAGGTGACGCTTGGCCATGCCCGCCTGCGACAGCGTGAACGAGGTGAACACGCCGATCGCGTAGAGCGGGATGAGCTTGTGCACGTCGGCCCGGAACACGACCACGAGGAGGGTCGAGGCGATCCCGAGGCCGATGATGCCGTTCGAGAACACGAGTCGCTGGCCGCGCTTGGTGAGCGGACGCGGCATGAAGTGGTCCCTCGCGTGGAAGTTCGCCAGGCGCGGGAAGTCGGCGAAGGAGGTGTTGGCAGCCAGGATCAGGATCAGCGTGGTGGCGAACTGGAGCATCAGGAACATCGCGGTGCCGATCGTGCCGCCGCCGAAGACGGCACGCGCGACCTCGGCGATGACGGTGGTGGTCTCGCTCGGCGACACCTGCAGTTTCATCGCGAGGAACGACAGCCCGAGGAACATCACGCCGAGCAGGCTGCCCATCCACATCAGCGTGGTCCGGGCGTTCCGCCACTCGGGAGGCTTGAACGCCGGGACGCCGTTCGAGATGGCCTCGACCCCTGTGACCGCGGCGCCGCCGGACGCGAACGCGTGCAGGATCAGGAACAGGCCGATCGCGCCTGTCGTCTCCGCAACCTCAGGCGGGACCGGCAGCGGGTGCAGGTCGCCGGCGAACGCCCGCACCATCCCGGTGCCCAGCAGCACGAACATCATCACGATGAAGAAGTAGGTCGGGACGGCGAACAGGCGGCCGGATTCGCGGACCCCGCGAAGGTTGCCCCATGCGATGAACCAGATGAATGCCACCGAGAGCCAGACCCGTGCCCCGTACAGCTCGGGGGCCGCCGAGGTGATCGCCGCCACCCCCGCGGCGACCGATACCGAAACCGTGAGGACGTAGTCGGTGAGCAGAGCGACGCCGGCGAGTTGGGCAGTGAGGAGCCCGAAGTTGTCCTTCGTGACGATGTAGGCGCCACCGGCGCTCGGGTACGCCCTGATCGTCTGGCGGTAGGAGAACAGGAGGATCGCGAGCACGGCCAGGATCGCGAACGTCACCGGCATCAGGATCGAGAAGGCCAGCACGCCCACCGCCGGCACCGCGACCTTCAGGATCTCCTCGGTCGCGTAGGCAACCGAGGATAGGTTGTCGCTCGCGAACACCGCCAGGGCTGTCGGCTTGCCGAGCCGTTCGTGTTGCAGTTGCGCCGTCGGGAGCGCCGGCCCGAGGAACAGGCGCTTCAGCGCGTGAGCGGGTCCGGGCGGCAGGGGGTCGACGGCGGCGCCCGGCGGCCGGCGTCCTGGTGGCGGCACCGGGGCGCCCCCGGTCCGGGCGGGTTCGGTCGTCTCGGGGCGCAGGTGGGTGCTCACGCCTTGAGCGTGCGCCCGTGTGCGTAAACGTCGTGTGAAAGCAGCCCGCCAGGGCGTGAAGAACCCGTAGCCAAGCCGTAGCGTGAAGCCGTGAACGTGCTCGGACGGCTCCGGAGATCGTCGAGGGCGCGGGCGGTGGGGACCGCCCTGCTCGCGCCCGCGGTCGCGACCGGTCTCGGGCTTCTCCTTCAGCCGGGGCGCGAGCTGGGTGCGATCTCGATCTACCTCCTTGGTGTGGTCGTCGCCGCGGCGGTGGGCGGGCTGTGGAGCGGGCTGGTCGCGTCGGTCCTCAGCCTGCTGTGCATCAACTACTTCTTCACCGAACCGCTGCACACGTTGCGTGTCACCGACTCCGAGGACGCGGTCGCGCTGGTCGCGTTCCTCGTGGTCGCGGCGATCGTCGGTTCCCTCGTGGCGCGGGCGCTCGAGGAGCGCGCCAGGGCAGCCCGTGGAGAGCGCGAGTCGCGGCTGCTGAGCTACCTGGCCACCAAGGTCCTCTCGGGCGAGCGCCTCGAACGGGTCCTGGAGGACTTCGCCGGCTCGCTGCTCGGGCCGCTGCACCTGGCGCGGTGCGAGATCCAGGCGAGGACGGGGAGCGGCACGTACGAGATCGTCCAGTCCCGTGACCACACGCCGCCCGGTGAGGAGCGAAGGCTCCCCCTCGATGTCGGGGGGGAGGTGTTCGGGACGCTGGTCGTGGTCCGTGCCGAGGGCCAGCCACCGATCGGCCGCGAGGACGTCCGGTTGCTCGAGGCGGCCGCGCGGCAGATCGCGATCGCGCTGGAAAGGGCCGGGCTCGACGCGCAGGTGAACCTGGCCCGCCTCGACGCGGAGACCAACCAGGCGCGGGCCGCCCTGTTCTCCGCGGTCACCCACGACCTGCGGACCCCGCTCGCGTCGATCAAGGCAGCGGTCACGAGTCTGCTCGAAGACGACGCCGCGCACGACGACGCGCAGCGTCGCGACCTGCTCCAGACGGTGCTAGAGGAGACCGACCGGCTCAACCGTCTCCTCGGCAACCTGCTCGACCTCGCCCGCTTCGAGGCCGGCGCGCTCACCCCGTCGAAGCAGCCGGTGGCGATGGACGAGATCCTGGAGTCCGTGCTGCATCGGTTGCAGCCGAGACTGTCCGGGTTGCGAGTCCGGACGATGATCCGCGACACGCCCGAGATCGCCGCCGACCCGGTACAGCTCGACCAGGTGCTCACCAATCTGCTCGAGAACGCCGCCCGCTTCTCCCCGCCGCACGGCGAGATCTCGATCGCGATCTCTCCGTGGAAGCACGCCGTCCAGGTCCGGATCTCGGATCAGGGCACAGGCATCGCGCCCGAGGAACGCGAGCGCGTGTTCGAGGCCTTCTACCAGGGTGATGCCGGCGGACACGGCAGCGGACTTGGGCTCACGATCGCTCGAGCGATCGTCCTCGCGCACGGGGGGCGGATCCGGATCGAGGGGTCACCCACCGGCGGCGTGTCCGTCGTGTTCGAGCTGCCCGCGATCGAGGGTCCGGTCACCGAGGCCGGCGCCCCCGACCGCTCCGTGGAGGCCGCTCGGGGAGCCGCCGAGCGAGGCGCGTGACCCGGGTGCTCGTCGTCGACGACGAATCGCAGATCCGGCGCGCGCTGCGGACCAGCCTCGAGGCTCACGGTTACGAGGTCCGGACCGCGTCGAACGGCGAGGAGGCGATCGTCGCGGCGGCCGAGACCGCGCTCGATCTCGTCTTCCTCGACCTCGGCCTGCCCGACCTGGACGGCACCGACGTGATCCGCCGCGTTCGCTCCTTCTCGGATGTGCCGGTGATCGTGCTGTCGGTCCGCGACCGACAGGCCGACAAGGTCGCCGCGCTCGACGCCGGGGCGGACGACTACGTGACCAAGCCCTTCGGGATGGAAGAGGTCCTCGCCCGGCTCCGCGCTGCGCTCCGGCGCAGCCCGGCCGATCAGGCCGAGCCCGCAACCCTGACGTTCGGTACGCTCGTGGTCGACCTCGGCAGACGGCTCGTGACCCTCGACGGCGAGCGGATCCACCTGACCAGGACCGAATACGCCCTGCTCGAGGCGCTCGTGACCAACCCGGGCAAACTCCTGACCCACCAGTGGTTGCTGCGCCGCGTCTGGGGTCCGGGCTACGCGAACGAGAGCCACTACCTGCGCGTGTACGTCCGGGCGATCCGCCGCAAGCTCGGCGACGCCGCGAGCGCCCCCCGGCTGATCCTCACCGAGCCGGGCGTCGGGTACCGGTGGATCGGCGACGAGTCACCGCCGGCCCCATGACGCCCGGCCTGGAGCCTAGAATCCCGCGCGATGGCGACGGCGCAACGAACCCAGGCTCCCCGCGGCGTGGTCAAACGGCTGCTCCTTGGGCGGGCGCTGGCGACGAACAAGCAGGAGCATCAGCTCCTCCCCAAGCTCCTGGCGCTCCCGATCCTGTCGTCGGACGCCCTCTCCTCGGTCGCCTACGCCACCGAGGAGATGATGCTCGTGCTCGCCCTCGCCGGCGCGACGGCGTTCAGCGCGATGCTCCCGATCGGCGGGGCGATCGCGCTCCTGCTGGCGATCGTGGTCACGTCCTACCGGCAGACCGTGCGCGCGTACCCGCGCGGCGGCGGCTCGTACATCGTCTCCAAGGAGAACCTCGGGACGATACCGGGGCTGGTCGCGGCGGCGGCGATCCTGACGGACTACGTGCTCACCGTCGCCGTGAGCGTGACGGCGGGCACGGTCGCGGTCGTCTCGGCCGCGCCGTCGATCGAGTCCTTCCGGGTCGAGATCGCTATCTCGTTCATCCTGCTGATCACCGTCCTGAACCTCCGTGGCGTGAAGGAGGCGGGGACCTTGTTCGCGGTCCCGACCTACGGCTTCGTGATGATGGTGTTCGTCACGCTCGCCGTCGGGGCGGTGCGGTGCCTCGGCGGTTGCCCCGTCGCCGCCTCCGCGGACCTCGAGCTCCCGGTTGTGCAGGCCCTCAGCCTGTTCGTGGTGCTCCGCGCGTTCGCGTCCGGGGCCACGGCGCTGACGGGGGTCGAGGCGATCGCGGACGGCGTCCAGGCGTTCCGGCGTCCGCAGTCGAAGAACGCGGCGGCGACGCTCGCGACGCTCGGTGTCATCAGCATCACGATGTTCCTCGGCATCACGGTCCTCAGCCGCGGGCTCGGGATCCGCGTGAGCGTCGACGAGATCGCGCCGTCGGTGCTCGCGCAGATCGGCGAGACCGTGTTCTCGGGCGGGTTCCTGTTCTACGTGCTGCAGGCGTTCACCGTCGGGATCTTGATCCTGGCGGCGAACACCGCCTACCAGGACTTCCCTCGGCTCTCCGCGATCTTGGCGCGCGACCGGTTCATGCCGTCGCAGTTCCGCAACCGCGGGGACCGCTTGGTCTTCTCGAACGGCGTGATCGTGCTCGCGGCCCTCGCGTCCCTGTTGGTGTGGGTGTTCGACGCGGAACTGACGCATCTGATTCAGCTCTACGTGGTGGGTGTGTTCACCGCGTTCACCCTGTCCCAGACGGGCATGGTGCGCCGGTGGATCCGGCTCAAGGCGCCGAACTGGCAGCGGTACGCGATCATCAACGGCATCGGCGCCGTGACGACCGGCATCGTCCTGGTGATCGTCACGCTCACGAAGTTCTCGCGTGGCGCGTGGATCGTGATCCTCGCGATCCCGGTCATCGTCGGCTTCTTCCTCGCGGTGTACCACCACTACGAGAAGGTCGGCCGGATCCTGCGCGAGCGCCGGCTGGATCCCACCGCCGAGCCGAGCAACACGTTCCTCGTGCTGGTCGACGACCTCGGCCCGGCGATCCTGGACGCCGTCCGCTACCTGCGAGCTGTGCGGGCGGAGTTCGTCGTCCCGCTGTTCGTGGGTCCGCGGGACCGGTTCCGCGAGACGGCCGCCGCCTGGCGCGATCTCGCACCGCGGCTCGGGGAGCTGGAGGTGCTCGAGGGCGGGGACGATCGACCGGGCCGGGCCGTGAAGCGTCGACTCCGGGTCCTCCCGAGGGAGGAGGGCGACTTCGTCACGGTCGTGATCCCCGAGGTGCTCGTCTCGCGTTCGTGGATCCAGTTCCTGCGACGGCGCCGGGCGCTGTTCGTGAAGAGCGCGCTCTTGTTCGAGCCGGGGGTCGTCGTCACGGACGTCCCGTTGCTGCCCGAGGAGCTCGAGCGTTCGGCCGGTTCGCACGCCGAGCATCCGACCGACGTCGTTCGGCACGTCGTCCTGGTGCCGGTCTCCGGCGTGCACGACGCCACGGTCCGGGCGGTCGTCTACGCGAAGTCGCTCCGGCCGACCCACGTCGAGGGGCTCTACTTCATGGGCGATCCCGAGGAGGCGGAGAGCGTGGTCGAGGCGTGGCACGAGCGTGGCATGGACGTGCCGCTGGTGATGGTGGAGGCGCCGTTCCGCGACCTGGGCATCCCGCTGCTGGACGAGATCCGCAAGCAGACGAGCCGCGGGGACACGATCGTGACGGTCGTGCTTCCCGAGCTCATCCCGGCCCATTGGTGGGACAACATCCTGCACAACCAGACCGCCTTCTACATCAAGCGCCTCCTGCTGTTCGAGCCGTCGGTCGTCGTGACGAGCGTGCCGTTCCACCTGCGGACCGTGCCGATCGAGGTGCCCGCCCACACCTGAGCGCGCGCCGATGAGCGTTCGAACCGCTCCGAAGCCGGCGGGACCCGTCCTCAAGCGCATCCTGCTCGGCCGGGCATTTACGAGCGCCCAGCTCGAGCACACGCTGCTGCCGAAGGTCCTCGCGCTGCCCGTGTTCGCGTCGGACGCGCTCTCGTCGGTGGCGTACGCGACCGGCGAGATCTTCATCCAGCTCGCGATCGTGAGCGTCGTCTTCAAGGGGTTCGTGATCCCGATCTCGGCCGCGATCGCCGCGTTGATGGCGATCGTTGTGATCTCGTACCGGCAGACCGTGCGCGCGTACCCGTCCGGAGGCGGCGCGTACATCGTGAGCAAGGAGAACCTCGGCTCTTGGGCCGCGCTGATCGCCGCGGCCGCGCTGCTCGTCGATTACATGATGACGGTCGTCGTCTCCATCGTCGCCGGGGTCTTCGCGATCGGGTCCGCGTTCCCGGCGGCCAACGATCACAAGGTGCTCCTGTCGATCGGGTTCGTCTGGCTGGTGACGATCGCCAACCTGCGGGGCGCCCGCGAGTCCGGGACCTTGTTCGCGGTGCCAACGTACGGGTTCGTCGCGGCGATCATGGCGACGATCGCGATCGGTCTGTACCAGTGCGTCGGCGGCTGCCCGGCCACCGCCCCGGTGGAGCCGATCGCCAACGCCGCCACCGTCGCGACCGCGGTCGGCGTCTTCGCCGTGCTCAAGGCCTTCTCGTCGGGCGCGACCGCGCTCACCGGCGTCGAGGCGATCTCCAACGGGGTACCGGCGTTCCGCCGACCGCAGGCGACCAACGCCGCCGAGACCCTGGCGATCATGGGTGTCATCGCGATCACGATGTTCCTGGGGATCTCGTGGCTGGCGGTGCACGTCCCCGGGACGGTGGCGAGCGACGTCCGCTCGATCCCGGCGCAGATCGCCTACGCCGTCTACGACGGGGGCATCGGCTTCTACCTCGTGCAGTTCTTCACGGCGGCGATCCTGATCCTGGCCGCGAACACGGCCTACCAGGACTTCCCGAGGCTCTCGTCGATCCTCGCCCACGATCGCTACATGCCGCGGCAGTTCGTGAACCGTGGAGACCGGCTCGTGTTCTCGAACGGCATCGTCGTCCTCGCCGTCGCGGCATCGATCATCATCTTCGCGTTCGACGCCGATCTCACGCGGTTGATCCAGCTCTACGTGATCGGCGTGTTCATGTCCTTCACGCTGTCGCAGAGCGGGATGGTGGTCCATTGGTCGCGCGAGCGGCGTCGGGGGACCACGCCGCGTCGTGTCTGGCGCCGTTCGATCGTGATCAACGTCATCGGGGCCGCCGCGACCGGCATCGTGTTGGTGGTCGTCACGATCTCGAAGTTCACTGCGGGGGGCTGGCTGTCGATGCTGTTCATGAGCATCCTCGTCGTGATGTTCCTGTCGATCCACCGTCACTACGCGGTGGTGATGCGCCAGCTGCGGCGGGACGCGGTCCGACCCGGGGACATCGGCGTCAACCACATGGTGCTGGTCGTCCGGGATCTCGATGCGGCGACCGCCGAGGCCTGGGGGGCCATCCGGTCGATCCGCCCGACCGAGCTCCGGGTCGTGCATCCGGTCGAGGAGGCCGACGGCGACGTGCCATACGAGCTGCAGGAGCGGTGGCGAGGGTTCGCGGGGGGGAGCTCGCGCCTAGAGGCGCTGCCGATCGGAGGGGGGAGCCTGCTCGACGCGCTGCGGGCCTACGTGGGGCTGTTGGAGCGCGCGCCCGAGGACTTCGTCAACGTGGTCATCCCCGAGATGGTGCAGAGCTCGCTGGTCCGCTACCTCCTCGGCCGGACGCAGCTCGTGCGCCTCAAGGCGGGTCTGCTCCGGGAGTCCAACATCGTCGTCACCGACGTGCCCGTCGTGGTGCCGGACGACGAGCCGGCGCCGAAGGAGGTCCGCCCGCTCATCCCCGCGCGGACCGTCGCGCTCGCGTTCGTCTCGACGGTGAACGACGCGACGAAGCGAGCCGTGAACTACGCTGAGACGCTCGAGGCATCGGAGACGCGCGCGGTCTACTTCGAGCTCGACCGCGAGCAGGCGAGCGCGATCCAGGAGCAGTGGGTGGACGAACGGATGCGGATCCCGCTCGACATCGTTGAGGCGCCGTTCCGGGATCTGACGGGCCCCATGCTGGAGGAGGTTCGCCGGTTCACATCGAAGCCGGGGACCCTCGTGATGGTGGTCATCCCCGAGCTCATCGTCTCCAAGTGGTGGCACGTCGTGCTCCACAACCAGAACGCGCTGTTCGTGAAGCGGCTCTTCCTCTTCGAGCCGAACGTGGTCCTGTCGAGCGTGCCCTATGTGCTCGGGGACGATCGGGAGCCGGCGGTGCCAGCGCGGTGATGGATCGCGAGGCCGCCGTCGCGCTCTGTCGCGAGAAGTGCCTGAAGGAGACCACGGTCCGGCACCTGATCTCGGTCGAGGGGGTGATGCGCGGGCTCGCGCGGCGCTTCGAACAGGACGAAGACCTGTGGGGTCTGACCGGACTGTTCCACGACCTCGACCAGGACCACACGGGGGATGACGCCGCGAACCACGCCCGGCTCGCCGCTGAGTGGCTCCGCGAGGCCGGCGTGGACGAGCGCGTGATCAACGGCGTGCTCGCGCATGCCTACGACGAGTACCGCACCGACCTGATGTCCCGAGCCGTGGTGCACGCGGACGCAGTGGCCGGGCTCCTGGTGGCCGCCGCGCTGGTGCGACCCGAGCGGAGCGCGGGCATGAAGGTCTCGTCGGTGAAGAAGAAGCTGAAGG
>Ga0307320_10000945_pt1 | contig 10541 bp, 14 predicted proteins | sample ER_DNA_369_FD_194495 | JGI IMG/M metagenome (GOLD analysis project Ga0307320, IMG submission 194495) | Bulk soil microbial communities from the East River watershed near Crested Butte, Colorado, United States - ER_DNA_369 | ecosystem: Environmental > Terrestrial > Soil > Floodplain | place...
AACACAGGCGCTACGATGGTCGCGGCGCGGAGAGGTGTCCGAGCTGGCCTAAGGAGCGCGACTGGAAATCGCGTACCCGGCGAAAGTTGGGTCGCGGGTTCGAATCCCGCCCTCTCCGCCTCATTCCCGCGACGATCGGAGGATCCCGAATGACCGCGCGGTACGCAGCCTGCAGCTGCGAGCAGCTCCAGCTCACGGCCGAGGGCGACCCCGTTCGCATCTCTGTGTGCCACTGCCTCGCGTGCCAGCGGCGAACCGGGAGCGCATTCGGCGTCCAGGCAAGGTTCCCGGCGGAGCAAGTCCGGATCGAGGGCTCGTCCAGCGAGTACGTCCGCATCTCGGACCACGGCGAAGCACGTGTCTTCGGCTTTTGCCCGGGATGCGGCGCGACCGTGTTCTTCACGACCGAGTCAGCGCCCGAGCTCATCGCGGTTCCCGTCGGCGCCTTCGCCGATCCGGGGTTCCCGGCCCCCAGGGTCTCGGTCCGCGAAGAGCGGCGGCATTCGTGGCTCGATCTCCCGGGCGTGCCCGGGGAGAGTCGCCACCAACGCGACGACTAGCTAGTAGCTCTTAGCCCTTCGTGGACTGCACGAGGAAGGCGACAAGGTCGGCGAGCTGCTGGTCGTTCAGCTGGTCGCCGTACACCCCGGGCATGATCCCGGCCGAGTATCCGGTCGCGATCTCGGCATCCGGGTTGACGATGGACTCGTGGATGAAGGCCGCGTCCTTGCCTTTGAGGACTTCGTCGAGGTTCGGACCCACTGTCCCCGTCGCGTTCGCCTCTTGCAGCGTGTGACAGCTCGCGCACGGTGGCTGGGCTGTCGTCGTGAAGAGCTCCTTGCCGGCCGCGGGATCCCCGCTCGGCTGCTCGGGCGCTCCGGTCTCCGTACCCGTGGTGGTCTCGTCGGTCGTTGTCGCGCCGGTAGTCGTCTCGCCGGTTGCGGCCGGCTCACCTTCGGCTGCGAAGTGGTGGCTCTCCCCAAAGACGGCGACCGCTGTGAGCATCGCCGCGATCAGCAGCGCGACCACGATCGCGAAGAGACGCAGCGAACGTCCGGGGAAGTCGGGCCGCCGCCGCGGGATGACAATCGAGACGACGAGGCTGAAGCCGACGAGGACCGCGGCGACGATCGTGAGGATGACGTCGTTCCGGCTCACGGGGCGCGCATACGATAGCGGCGTGCGCCGCTCCGGTCTCTACCTCGCAGCCGGGGCGCTCCTCCTCGTGGCCTCGATCCTCGCCGCAGCCGGGGTCGGGGACAAGGCGGGGGCCCTCACAGACTGGCAGGCGTTCGTTCTGGGAATTGTGCAAGGGCTCACTGAGCTCTTGCCCATCTCCTCCTCGGGCCACCTGATCCTCGTCCCCTGGCTCTTCGACTGGAGCTACCTCGAGCAGCACCCTGACTTCAACAAGACGTTCGACGTGGCACTCCACCTGGGGACGCTCGTCGCGGTGCTGGTGTACTTCTGGTCCGACGTCGTCCGCTACGTCGTCGCTTGGTTCGGCTCCATCAGGCATCGCGCGATCTCCAGCCCCGACGCGCGCATCGCGTGGTTTCTCTTCGCAGCGAGCATCCCGGCGGCGATCGCCGGCGCCGCCGGCGAGGGCTTCATCGAGGACAAGCTCGGCCAGCCCTGGCAGATCGCGATCTTCCTGGCCGTCTTCGGCATCCTGCTCTGGCTCGCCGACCGTCTGCCCCAGCGGTTCGCGATCCACGAGCTCCGCTTCGGAACCGCGTTCGCAATCGGCGTCTCGCAGATCCTCGCGCTCATGCCCGGCGTCTCGCGCTCGGGGATCACCATCACCACCGGGCGCGCAGCGGGACTCACTCGCGACGCCGCGGCACGGTTCGCGTTTCTCCTCCTCATCCCGATCGTTCTCGGCGCAGTGCTCTACAAGGGCCTCAAGGACGTCGTCTTCGGCTCGCTTCCGCCCGGCTCAACAGGGCCGTTCGTGATCGGCACGCTGGCCGCGGCCGGGATCGGCCTCATCGCCATCGATCTTCTCCTCGGCTACGTGCGGCGGCACGACTACACGCTGTTCGTGATCTACCGGCTGGCTCTGGCCGCGTTCGTGCTGCTCATCATCGCGACAGGCGTGCGCGACGCAACCTTCTGACTCTTCTAGACTCGACCGGAAGGGGAGCGAGAAGACGGCGAGCATGGCGAGAGAAGCACCGCGAGCGGCCCGCGGGCAACTCGGGCTTGCGCTTGCGATCGTAGCGCTCGTCCTCCTACTCTCGGCCGCGGCCGCCTGGGCAGCCGGACGCCTGCAAGAGCGAAGCGCGAGCGAGGCAGCGGACGCACGGCTCGAGTCATCCCTTCGCGCGGCGAACGCCGAGATGCGACTCGAGCTGGCCGCCGCCGGGGCGAAAGCCCGCGTGCTGGCCGCATCTCCGAAAGTTCAGCGCGCGCTGTTTCGACACGACGCAGACGCGCTCGCCCGGATCACCGCGGAGGACGAGAACAACGTCTCCTTCGCGTTCCCCGGAGGTGCCGAGCCCGGCGCGGGCTTCGCGCTGCGCCGCGCGGTCGAGGTCACCGGGCCGAAGGGGCGGGAGCTCGGGCGCGTGGTCGTGGGCATTCCGGTGGGCCGGGAACTCGTCGACCGCCTTTCGACCGCGGCAGGCGTGCCCGAGGGAGACGACCTAGCCGTGGTCGAGGACGGGCGCTTCCTCACTGAGGAGCCGGATATCGAAGACCGCCGCTCCATGTGGACGCCGCTCGCGGCAGGGACCGCTCTACGACTCGTGGCGTTCGCGCCGAACGAACCCATCGCCGCCTCCACGGAGGAAACACAGCGCCGCGTCTTCCTGGCGGCGCTCCTGACACTTGCGCTGCTCGGCCTGGCGTGGTGGAGCGTCACCCGCCACCTGGACTCGCGCGCGGTATCCGAGACCGCTCCGCGCCGTCGCTCGAAGGATCTCGACGACGCCACCTCGCCGAGCCGGCGTGCGCGAGAAGCTGTTGCGCTCGTCGGAGAAGCGCTTGCCGCCACCCACGATCCTGACGCCCTCCTGCCCGTCATCGTCGAGAGCGCCGTCGGGGCGACCGGTGCCGTGGGTGCGAGGCTCGTCACCGACGGAACGGAGCGCATCCGCGCCGGCCAACCCGAAGCGGGTGGCCCGCCGCTCTCCGTGTCGCTCGACACCGGTTCCGACCACGTCGGGAGCCTCCTGATCTACCCGTACCTCGATCGGCCGTTCAACGAGGACGAGGGCCGCCTCGCGCACTGGCTGGCAGCGCAGGCCTCGATCGCGCTCGAGAACGCCCGGCTTCACCGGGCCGTCGAGCAACAGGCGATCACCGACGACCTCACGGGACTCGCCAACCGCCGCCGCTTCGGCGAGTCGCTGAGTCTCGAGGTCAGCCGGGCCGAGCGATTCGGGGGCACTCTCGCGCTCGTTCTCGCCGACCTCGATGACTTCAAGCTGGTCAACGACCTCTACGGCCACCAGGTCGGCGACCAAGTGTTACGCCGCTTTGCCGACCTCATGCGCGAAAGCGTGCGCGAGTTCGATCTCGCCGTCCGTCACGGGGGCGAGGAGTTCGCCGTCCTCCTCCCGGAGACGGACGTCGACGGGGGCGTCCGGCTCGCCGAGCGGCTCGCCGAGGCTCTCCGCGAGGCGCGGTTCGTCGATCGCGCCGGGAAGCACTTCACCGTCACGTCGAGCTTCGGTGTAGCAGCGTTCCCCGGCGCCCGAACGGCCGAGGATCTCATGCTGGCCGCCGTCCGCGCGCTCTACAGGGCAAAGGAGGACGGAAAAAACCGCGTAATTCGCGGGGATTCCCGCTCGTAGAGCCGAACGCCGCCCGAGAGGACTGTTATAAGCAGGGGCAATGCAGAGCTGCCCGGTCTGTGGGCGAAGCTTTGACCCGCTCGGGTTTCAGGTCGTAGTCCCCGAGCTGGGCGGAGGCTTCTGTCGAATCGAATGCGCCCAGAGCGCGCGCGCGACGGCGGGTCCGGCCGCGCGGATCGCTGCAGCGCCGCTCGTGGCCGTCACGAAGCCTCCCCTTGCTGCTGCGCTCGCTCCGGCCGCCATCGCCGCCGCGCCGCGGCGCCTCGCGCCCTCGCTGGGAACGCTCGGACTACTCGCCGCGGGTACTGCAGCCGCAGCCATCCTCTGGGTGCGCGTCCTGGGCGCGGACACGACCGACTTCACGCTCGGACGCTTGAGCCCGCCCCCAGCCTTCGGCCATGAAACCGTTCAGGTCGAGATGGCGCCAAAGCACGGACCGGCGCGGTCGCCACTCTCCCCGGCCGGGCGCCCTCAGCCGGCCACGGCGCAGAGCGTCGCCTTCACTGCGAGTGCCCCCGCTCCCGCACCTACGCAGCCGGCCGTCGATCCGAGCACTCCGGAGCCAGCTTCCCCCTCCCCGCCGACCCCGACCGAGCCGCAGCCCCAGGAGCCGCAGCCCCAGGAGCCGACCGGCAACGGCCACTCGGGCCACGGCAACGGACGCGACGATGATGAAGACGATTGCCCCGGGGCCGGCCACGGCAACGGAGAAGACGGCGGAGAAGACGAAGACCACGGGGACGGGGACGACGAAGACCATGACGGCCACCATGGCCACCACGGTGAGCACCGTGGCCACCAGGACGATGGAGACGAGCACGGCCACAAGGACAAGGGGAATGGCAAGGACTAGAACCGGAGAGCCGGCCCGGTTGTAGTAGGCCGATGGAGCTTCGCCAGGCAGTCGTCTGCCTCGGGCTGCTCGCGCTTGCCTCGTGCGGCGGCGAAGGCGCTGGGCCTGCCCCGAGGGAGCTCCTGCCCGACCTCGACCAGGCCCCGCCCGCCGCGATCTCGGTGGTCGAGCAGAACGGCCGGGAGCGCCTCGCCTTCCTCTCCGCGGTCGAGAACGCGGGCCCCGGCCCGCTGCTCGTCTCCGGCAGCCGCCGGAACCAGGATCAGAGCGAGATGACCGCCGCTCAGCGGATCAGAAAGACCGACGGATCGACCACGACCCGTCCGCTCCGCGCTCGGCTGCGCTTCGTCGTCTCGGAGACCCACCGCCACTGGCACCTCCTCGGCTTCGAGCGCTATGAGCTTCACACGCTGGATGGCGAGCAAGTTGGCCGCGATCGCAAGACCGGTTTCTGCCTCGGCGACCGCTACGACGCCCACGCGACGGCGCGGCTCCCGGGTGAGCCGGCGCGGGCGGTCTGGACACAGGAATGCGGCCGAGGCCAGAGCGAGCGCCTGCGCATCGAGGAAGGGCTCTCCCCCGGCTATGGCGACGACTACGTGCCCCTCCTCGAGGGGCAGTACATCGACGTCACAGTCCTCCCGGCGGGGCGCTACGTGCTCGTACACCGGGTCAACGCCGACCGCGACATCCGCGAGGCGAGCTACTCCAACAACGCAGCTTCCGCGCTGCTCGAGCTCCGTCGCGGGGCCCGGACGGCGACCGTGCGTGTCCTCCGCACGTGCCCGGACGCGGCCTTCTGCGGATAAGGAACCACCTCCGGCCAGGCGGTGTAACAGCGGAAAGATCGGAGGAGGACTCTCGATGCGACGCACGATTCTCGTCTTCGCCCTCGCGCTTCTCTCGGCGGCCGCGCTCAGCGCGACGGCTCTCGCCAAGGAGGGAGGCGTCGAGCTCGGCTCCACGCCCGCGGGCATCGGCCCAGGCGATCCGTGGACGCCGAGCATGACCCTCATCGACAATGCCGGCGAGTTTCCCGCGAACCCGGAGCCAGGCATCACGATCACGAACCTCGGGACCGGGCAGACGATCGACTACAAGGCCACGCCGACTGACGACCCGACGGTCTTCACCGTTCGCGTCGTGTTTCCGACGGCGGGCCAGTGGGACTACGCCGCGTACGACGGCGTCACCGACCGGCTCTACGAGTTTCCCGCCGCAACGATTCTCCCGCCGAAGGAGTCGCTGCCTGCCACTCCTCCTCCGGGCTCGACCTCGAACGAGGGGTCATTCCCGCTCTGGCCGCTCCTCGGCGGGCTCGGCGGAGCAGCGCTCCTCTCGCTGGCTGCCTTCGCGGTCGTCAGGAACAGGCGGCTCGCGCACTGATCCTCACGTTCAGGGGTGGGCGACAGGGGCGGCTCCGGCCGCCCTTTTCGTTCTAGGAAATGAACAGAGGCGTGTGGAGCGGCACGCGCGCGTACAGATCGATCACGTCCGGCACGCGCATGCGGATGCACCCGTGCGAGGCCGCGCTGCCGATCGAGGAGGACTCGGCGGTCCCATGGATCCCGGCGCCGTCCCAGAAGCCCATCCAGCGGGCTTTCAACGGGTTCTCCGGGTCGCCCGGTGGGATGATCTTGCCGGCCAGGTCGCCCGCCCACGCCTCCTTGGGGACGTACCACGCAGGATTGACCGCCTTGGACTGGATCTCGTAGAGGCCGGCGGGCGTCTCGAAGCCGATCCGCCCGATCGCAACGGTGTACGTCTTGACGAGCTTTTCGTTGACGAAGTAGCGCAGCTCCTTCTTGCCCCTGCTCACCGCCAGGAACACGTGGAAGCGCTTCTCGAGCTCCCGCGTGGTCGTCTCGGGCCGGAGAACTCGCTTCGGCAGCTCGAACGACCGCGTTGCCTCCGGATCGACGAGCGCCTCCTCGATGGTGCTACGGAGGTCGGCTCTCTGCACCTTGACCCCGTTCCGGGACGGTCGGATCAGGACACCGGCGAAGGACGCCTTGCTCTTCCCTTCGACCGGCGCCTTGTCCACCGCTCGGGCGACGCCGGTCACGAAGCGACGGACGTCCTCGCCCGAATAGGTGACGTCGAGATCCTCGTCTCGGTTCAAACGCTCACCTCGCACGTCACGGAACGCGCGTGCGAGGAAGTTGCCGCTCCTGCTCTCGGTGAGCGCAGCGTCGAGCTGCTGGTCGACGTTCGTCTCGACCTCCGCGGTCGACGGCGTGAACACGAACTTTCCGCCGCGGTAGAGGACGGAAATCGGCTCCGTCAGCGGCCTGTCGACCCGGGTTTCGAGGGCGGCCCGCGCCTCTGCGATGCGCATGCCTCCGACGTCCACCCCGGCCACCGAGATGCCCTCCGCCAGCCGATCGTCCCTGGCCGAGTCGTAGCGCCAGGCAGCGGCGACACCGGCGCCGGCCAGGACGACGAGCAGCACAAAGAGGAAGATCAGGACTTTCCGCACGGCGTACAAACGTTAATACGCTCGCAGCGAGCTTTCAGGCGCCACGGTCCGGTGGACGCCACAGGTTAAGTCCGTGTTAGAGACGGGAGGCGCGACCTTGTGACGGCGCGCGCGCTGCCGATAGCTTGATCTGAGACCAACTTTGTGACATCCCGATGCTCGAACCTCTCGTCGACCTTCTGACCTCGAACACGCCGCTGCCCTCGTTCTGGGGCAGGGTCGTCGTCATCGCTGCGCTGTTTGCGATGGCCCTCGTGATCTCGCGCCTGAGTGCGTTCGTCGCGCGTCACGTGCTCGCCTGGCACGATCGCCGGAACAGCGGGACCGACCTCGAGGTGACGGGGAAGATCGCCGACCTGAAGCGCCGCGAGACGCTCGTCAGCGTCATCCGGACGGCAATCGCCTACGCGGCGTTCGCGGCTGCCATCGTCCTTTCGGTCGCCCAGGTGACCGGGGGCGTCGACAAGCTCACGGCCATCGCAGGCGCCTCGTTCTTCCTCATCGTCACGGGCTTTGCCGCGCAGCGGCTGCTGATCGACATCCTGGCCGGCTTCACGATGTTCGTGGAGCGCTGGTACTCGGTCGGCGACACGGTCGTGCTCGTGGCCGCGGTGGAGCTCCAGGGCGTGGTCGAAGACGTCTCGATCAGGCGGACGAAGCTCCGCTCGCTGAACGGCGAGGTCATCCAGGTGCACAACGGCCAGATCACGGCCGCCCGCGTCCTCCCGCGCGGCGTCAAGGAGATTGCGATCGAGATCTTCGTCAGCAAGCGCGACGAAGGCGAACGGCTGGTTGAGGACGTGGCGCGGATCCTTCCCGAGGGCCCGACGACGTTCATCAGGAGACCGTGGATCTCACACGTCGAGGAGCTGTCGCCGGTCCTCACCCGCATCCGACTCAATACGACAGTGACTCCGGGTCGCGAGTGGCTCGCAGAGAGCTTCTTCACCGACCTGCTGAAGCAGCGTGCCTCGGACGGGCTGATCGTTCACGGGCCTGTGGCGCTGGCCGTCGACGAGCGCGCTACGCGGAGCTTTGCCCGCGCAAGCGCCACGACTCGCCGAAGCTTCGAGCGGGCTCCCGCCCGCGCCTCCGTCGGGTAAGACAGGCCGCTAGCGGTAGCGGTAGACGATGCGGCCGCGCGTGAGGTCGTACGGGGAGAGCTCTACCTTGACCCGGTCGCCGAGGAAGATCCTGATGCGGTAGCGCCGCATCTTCCCGGCCGTGTAGCCGAGGGTCTCATGCCCGTTGTCGAGCTGAATGCGGAACATCCGGTTGCGAAGCGCCTCGACGACCTCGCCTTCCAGCTCGAGCTTCTCTTCCTTTTCCTTGCTGGGTATGACAGCTCCTTCCGGTTGGAGCGGGGCCGCCGTAGCGGCCCCGACTCAGATCGTCCTAGGAAGCGACGGGGGCGACGTTGGTCGCCTCAGGGCCCTTCTGGCCCTCGCGCTCCTCGAACTCGACACGAGCACCTTCGGTGAGGCTCTTGAAGCCCTCACCGGCGATGTTGCTGTGGTGCACGAAGAGATCCTTCGATCCTTCGTCGGGGGTGATGAAGCCGTACCCCTTGCTGTCGTTGAACCACTTAACGGTTCCGGTTGCCATGGAAACACCTCCTTACGAACTCACGAACAAGTAGGAAGGCGCACGTACGCAGACCGGACTCGCTCTAGATTTCATTGCCAGCGTAGCAGGCGCGTGGCGCGAATCGGCCGGAATTAGGCAAGAACCATCGCGCGCTTCATTCGTAGCGAAGCGCGTCGGCGATGCGGATGCGGGTGGCTAGCCGGGCCGGGAGGCTGGTCGCCGCCACAACGACGAGCACAGTCCCAATCGGGATGAGTGCGAGCGACCACCAGGGTGCGATGACAGCTTCCTCGGTCGTGTCGCCGGCGATCCCGAAGAGGGCGAGGTAGAGCCCGATGCCGAGCGGGATGGCAAGGAGGAGATCGCGAGCGCGAGTCCGCCTCACTCGGCCTCCATCTGAGAGGCTACGCAACCTCACCCCACCGGCTGCCAAGAAAGGACCCCTCCAATGGGATGTTTGTTCTTGCTGATCGCAGCGCTCTCACCTCGACTGGCCGTGATCCTCACGTGGATCTTCACGCCTTGGGTCGATCGCGCGTTCGGGTCGGCCATTTGGCCCATCCTCGGCGTCATCTTCGCCCCGCTTACGACCCTCCTCTACGTGATCCTGTGGAACACAAACGGACGGGGCGTGGACGGTTGGGAGTGGATCTTGGTTGTTCTTGCGGTATTCGGCGATCTCGCCTCCTACGGCGGAGGGGCGTATGGAAGGCGGCGATCACCCGCTTACTGACCCGCCTGGCTCCGAAAACAGAAAGGCCCCGTCTCCAGGAGGTCACAGGAGGCCCCAGGAATTAACGCGATGCCTCGGGCGGCCTCGATGCCCTCCCGGAGGAGGCCGACGAAGCGGACGGGATGGAGACACGGTTAGCCGAGGAACTTACTGGGGTCGACTCGTCGCCCTGTTGTCCCGCCCTCGGTCATCTCAATTACCGTGGGGCCGAGCGTCGCGTGGAGGCCGTGTTCGTCGCAGTAGGGATCTTCTCGCGAACCTCGTCCTCGTCGTACGGGCCGCTGTCTTCGATCGCGTACGTCTTCCGGCTCACGGCGACCATGCTAGTCCGGAAGGTGAGGGGCCACAGCGGCCCGCGTGCGAGGCCGTCAGGTCATACGCGATCACGCAGCTCAGGCACGCCCTCCTGCTCGGCACAATGGGCGCAACAGAAGATCCGGCCATCCGCCTCTACGCCGTGGCCGATGATCCGGCATTGGCAATGAACGCATGTTGGCGCGAGAGCGTGGATGGCGCATTCGAAGCTGTCAAAGACATGTGTTGCTCCTCCGGCTCGCACCTCGAACGTCTTGTCGTAGTCGTTCCCGCACACCTCACAGACCGCCATTAACTCCTCCTCCCATCGACGGGATATGGCCCACAATTTCTGCTTCCCGCTTAGGAACCTCAAGAACCGTGCTGCGTCGATGCCCGCAAGAGCCGTCCGTTTTTCACGACCTCTGAGCTTGCGGAAGGGCGGCGGCGGGCTAGGACGTTCGTTGTGGATGGCTCACTTCGCCTGACCATCCCGCACCTAGAAAGCGGTGGTGGGCTGCGCGTCGGTCTACGTGAGTTTCGTCGCGTCAGCTGGAAAAGCCGGAGACAGCATCACCGATCAGCTTCGCACCGATGAGTAGGAAGAGCAGGCCCATGATCACCGCGTTGTAACGGGCCATCCAGCCTCTGAGACCTTCCAGCAGCTCCCGCGACCGGTCTCCGAGTGCGAGAGCAAGAACGAGCGGAGTCAGCACACCAGCGGATGCGACGAGGACGAAGCCGAGTAGAAGTGCGACTTGTCGGCCCGCCGAAAGCCCTACCTCAGCGATCTCG
>Ga0307320_10000947_pt1 | contig 10533 bp, 10 predicted proteins | sample ER_DNA_369_FD_194495 | JGI IMG/M metagenome (GOLD analysis project Ga0307320, IMG submission 194495) | Bulk soil microbial communities from the East River watershed near Crested Butte, Colorado, United States - ER_DNA_369 | ecosystem: Environmental > Terrestrial > Soil > Floodplain | place...
CGGTGACGTGCCGGTCACGGGCGCTGTCCTCGAGCAGAGTGGGGACATCGAGCTCCACTTCAATGATCTTGCCCCGGTCGCGTAGCCGGTCGAGTTGGCGGGTGGTGAGCCCGACGTGCGACCCGACCGCGATCAGACCATGTGCTGTCGCTGGGCGCGTTTCGTCAGAGTCCGTCGGGCGCCGGGCGAAGATCTCCCTCAGCCGGTCCGGGTCTGCCGGCGGCGTTGCGCGCTGACCGGTCCGGGCACGAACGAACGAAGGCCCGATCCGGTAGATGAAGTTCTTGCCCGCGGCCTCGGCGCGAAGCAGCGCGAGGACCACCACCTGTTGGTCGGCGTCTTCGGCGGTGTCCACGACCACCGGTTGGCCGTTGCGTAGATCGGCCAGGATCTCGTAGACCCTCTCCGGGCCACCCACCCGAATGTCGGTCAACGTGATCGTGGCAACCTCTTCGCGGGGGATTCGACCGACTGTCTTCTCCTCGACCCAGTCGCGTAGGTCGGAGTTGCGGTAGCCGAAGCTGGCATCCTTTGCGAATTCGCTATGCGAGACCGGAATCATGCCCTCGGCTGTGCGGGCCCAGTGCACGGAGTCCACAGTAAGGCGACCGGGCTCGACGTAGCTCGGGCAGATGATCACGCCGTCGACCACGGTGCCGCGCGCGGCCAGTTCTTCGGCCAGGACGTCGGTCTCAAGAGGGAAGTAGCCGCGCAACGTGGAGTCGCTACGGCTCGCGATCACATAAGACACCTGTTCCAGACTGGCCGCCTGGTCCAGTGCGTCGACGATCTGGCGGTTGCGTTCCGCCGCGTCGGCCTCAGAGAGGCTGCGGGTGTTGGTCAGCACGAAGAAACCGGTGGTTGGCTGTTGCAGCGCCCACTGCACGTCCGCGACTGTCCAGCTCGTTAACACCGGCAGATCGGCAATGGTCTGAGTACCCGTGGGGTCGTCGTCCAGCGCGACCAGCCGCCGGCCCTTTCGTACCTCGTCCAGGTTCGCACCTACATCGAGAACGGGTGGTTGTTCGGCGAGCAGTTGTTCCAGCGTGATGGCGCCGACAGATTGAGGCGACGGTGCGGGTGGGGAACCAGTGGTCACGGTAAATCCCCTCGGTTGGGGCCAGTCGTTCCTGTGAGACTACCGAGATGCCAGGCGTGCATCCCGGGCAGGGGAGTCTTTTTTGTTGATACGCGAGGATCGGGGTACTGAGGCACTGGACGCAGTTGGCGGCATGGCAGTAAACATAGGAACACGTCTTAGCCGACTCCCAGTGGGCGGGCGTGCCGTTGTCCGAATTGGACGATCACGCACTGTGGAAGGTCGTCGACATGACCGAGCAGATCGAGCACATCGCAGTGATCGGTGCCGGTTACATGGGGGGCGGCATCGCGCAGGTGTTCGCCATGGCCGGCTTGGACGTCGTCATCTCCGACGCCGATCCGGACCTGACCCATCGCCACCTTGATCGTTTACGCCGTGAGGCCGAAGACTTCGAGAAGCAGGGTCTCCTCGACCCGGGCTCGGCCGACCTGGTGCAAAAAAACCTGCGGGCCGCCGACACCCTCGCTGAGGCTGTATCCGGGGCCGATTTAATCGAAGAGGCGGTGCTGGAGCGGCCCGAGATCAAGGGTCCGGTGTTACGCAGCATCGAGGCGGCGGCACACCCGGACGCAGTGATCGGCAGCAATACTTCGACCTTGCCAATTGGTGATCTTGCCGCTGATCTCAGACACCCCGAGCGATTTCTCGGCGTGCACTTCTCCAACCCTGCGCCGTTCATCCCGGGGGTGGAGCTGATCGCGCACTCAGGAACCGACCAGGGCGTCGTCGAGGCAGTCGAGGCCCTGGTTCCGCGTACCGGAAAGCTGACGGCGCGGGTTAACGACAAGGCCGGCTTCGTACTCAACCGGCTGCAATACGTTCTGCTCAAAGAGGCCTTCAACCTCGTGGAGGAGGGAGTGGCCACGGCGGAGGACGTGGACATCATCGTCCGCACCACCTTCGGTTACCGGCTGCCGTTCTTCGGGCCGTTCGCCATCGCCGACATGGCAGGGCTGGACGTCTACCAGGACGGTTTCAATACCTTGCATCAGCACTACGGCGAGCGGCTGGCAGCGCCCGCGATGCTCACCGACCTGGTCGGGGCCGGCAAGTACGGGGTCAAGCAAGGCGGCGGCCTCGTCACCCCGGCCGGTGACCAGGCAGCACTGGTCGCCTACCGCAACACCGCATACGCCCGGCTCGGACAACTGCTCAAGGAGCTCGGGCCAGCCCCGAAGGGAGGAACCGACGAATGATCAATGCTCCATACACCGCCGAGACCTGGCCTGTTGCGGCTGCAATGCTGCCCTTCGGAAGCACCGACTCGAAGGGTGGGCCAATCCACGACGCCGACCCGGAGGAGTGGGCGAAGCACCTGCGGCTGGTGCGGCGGATTGGCTTTACCGAGGTTGACCCCACTGACACCTGGGTCCGGGTGGGTGATCTCAGTCCGGAGCGGCTCGAGGACTTCAAGAGTGTGCTGAAGGATATGGGCCTGACCATTCCCGCCATCTCAACATCGCGCCGCAGCGTAATGGATCCCGAACACGGTGAGGAGTACCTCGCCTACAGTCACCGGCTGCTGGACAAGGCTGTGGAGCTGGGCGTGCCGATGGTGAGCTTCGGGTTTTTCCAAGCGTTCACCCCCGAACAGGAGAAGACCCTGTGGTTCTGGCTTGCCGAGGGTTGGCACGACGACGAGTCGCCGGAGGCCCGGAGTCACGCAGCTGCATTGATCAGGGAGTTGGCCGAGCACGCGGCAAGCAACGGTCAGCAGATCACCCTCGAGATGTATGAGGACACCTACGTCGGCACCGCCGACGGCGCGGTCGCCTTCCTGGAGGAGGTCGGGCACGAAGCGTGCGGCCTAAACCCGGATATCGGCAACTTCGTCCGGCTGCACCGTCCTCTGGAGCCAGTTCAGGACATGTTCGACAAACTGCTGCCCTACACCAACTACTGGCACGTCAAGAACTACCTGCGCGACGAGGACCCGGAGACCGGTCAGGTGATGACTTTCCCGGTGCCGATGGAGTTCGGCTTGATCAACTACCGCGCGGCGATCAGCCAGGCGCTCGACCTCGGCTTTCGTGGGGCGTTCCTGTGCGAGCACTACGGCAGCGACGCGATCACGGTGATCGGCAAGAACCGCGCCTACGTCCGAGACATTCTCGCCAGTCTGATCGACTGACCGCGACTGACCCATAAGAGGAGTCCGCATGACCGCCGCCCCAGCCGCTGAAACCTCCACCGCCGTACCCCGGTTGCCCGACCCACGTACCGCCATCGTCACAGGGGCCGGCGGCCCGGCGGGTATCGGCCGAGTTACCGCCCGGCTGCTGGCCGAGAATGGCTGGCACGTCGCTCTGATCGATATCAACGCCGACGGCCTGGTCGGTGTAGAGCAAGAGCTCCGTGACGCCGGTCATCAGAATGTGCTCGCGCTACCGACCGACATCGCGTCCGAATCTTCGGTGAGCGAGACGTACGAGCGGATCGATTCAGAGCTTCCGCAGATAGTCGGCCTGGTCAATCTGGCCGGCATCGCATGTCCGGTGCGCTTGGACGAATGCAGTCTGGCGGAGTTCGAGCGCGTGATGGCGGTCAATGTCACGGGTTCGTTCCTGATGCTCAAAGCTGCGGCGGCGCGGATGATCCCGCAGGGGGTCGGCCGGATCGTCAATACGTCCTCGATCACCGCCTTGGACGGGGGCGGCACGTTTTCCAAAGGCGTCTACGCCACCGCAAAGGCGGCAGTGATCGGGATGTGTAAGGGCGGGGCCCGCGAGCTTGGTCCGTACGGGATCACAGTGAACGTCCTGGCCCCGGGACCGGTCGACACCGAGATCATGGGCGGCCGGCTCACCGAGGAGCGCAAGGAGTCGATGTCCGCTGGCATTCCGCTCGGCCGGGTTGGCCAGCCGACCGAAATCGCCGCGACGGTGGCGTTCCTGCTCTCCGAAGGGGGCGGCTACATCAACGGCGCAACCATCCAAGTCGACGGGGGCAAGCACATGCACTGACCCATGCGCCCTGAGCTTGGCGAAGGGCATCAATCGGCCGCTTCGACAAGCTCAGCGCAGGTAATCCACAACCAAGGGAGAAAACGATGACTGATACCACGACTAGAGAGAACGCCGGACGGCGTTTCGACCTGACTGAGTCGGCGAACAAGAAGGTCTTCCGACGGCTTGTCCCCTTCCTGCTGTTGATGTATGTGATCGCGTTCCTCGACCGCAGCAATGTCTCATTCGCCCAGCAGGAGTTCGAGGCCGACTTCGGCATCAGCGCAGCCTCGTACGCCTTCGGCGCCGGCCTCTTCTTTGTCGGCTATGCCATCTTCGAAGTCCCGAGCAACCTGCTGTTGCATCGGGTCGGGGCGAAGTGGTGGCTGTCTCGCATCATGGTGACCTGGGGCATTGTCGCTGCCGCCTTCATGTTCGTCCAGGGGCCAACCAGCTTCTACATCTTGCGTTTCCTGCTCGGTGTCATGGAAGCCGGTTTCTTCCCCGGCGTCATCCTGTTCCTCACCTACTGGGTTCCAGCACGGCACCTGAGCCGGGCCCGCGGCTACTTCTATATGGGCATCGCGCTGGCGGGCATTCTCGGCAACCCGCTGTCCGGCAGTCTGTTAGAGCTCAACGGCTTCCTCGGGCTGCGCGGCATCCAGTGGATGTTCCTGGTCGAAGGCCTGCTAGCGGTCGCGGTCGGCATCTGGGCCTTCTTCTACCTGACCGACAGGCCCGAGAAAGCGACGTGGTTGCCCGACGACCAGCGCCAGGCGTTGGTGGAGACGATCGACGCCGAGGACACCGCCAAGGATGAAGGCCACGGGCCGAAGAAGGTGCTGGCCGCCCTGGCCAACTGGCGGGTGTGGTACTTCGCGCTGATCTATTTCTGCCTCCAGATCGCGGTCTACGGTGTCACGTTCTTCCTGCCCACCCAGGTGACCGCCATCACCGGCCAGAAGCTCGGCTTCCAGTCTTCGCTGGTGACCGCCATCCCGTGGGTCTTTGCACTGGTGGGTCTGCTCATCTTCCCGGGTCTGGCCGACCGAACCCGCAAGCACCGGTTGATCGGCACTCTGCTCCTGCTGGGTACCGCGTTCGGCATCATCATCTCCGGCGCACTCAGCAGTAACCCCGTGCTCGCGATCGGCGGCCTTTGCCTAGCCGCGATGGGGTTCATTGCCATGTCCCCGATCTTCTGGACGCTGCCGACGGAGTACATGACCGGATACGCCGCCGCCGCTGGCATCGGATTGATCAACTCGCTGGGCAATCTTGGCGGGTTCCTGGCGCCGATTCAGCGCGACTACTTCAAGACGACCATGGGCGGGAATGCGGGCCTGTACTCCCTCTCCATCGGGGCCGTCCTTGCCGCAGTGCTGTTTGCTTCGACCGCGCTCTTCAAGAAAGCCAACGAGGTCGAGGCCGGCCACCTGGATGAGGTCGACTCCATGTACGTGACCCACGAACAAGCTGAGGCAGCTCGAGGGGCTCACGGTAGGGCCAGATGAGAGCGCTGGTATTGCGCGGGTCCTACGACATAGCTGTCGAGGAACGGCCCGATCCCCGAGCGGGGCCGGGACAGGTTGTCGTGGACGTCATCGCCACCGGGATATGCGGCTCTGACTTCCACGGCTACTCCGGCGAGAACGGTCGCCGCCATCCAGGCCAAGTGATGGGTCACGAGACCGTCGGCCGGGTTGGAGAGGTGGGACAGGATGTCGAAGAAGTTGCCATCGGCCAGCTAGTGACCGTGAACCCGGTGATGTCCTGCCACGAATGTCCTGCATGCCTATCAGGCCAGGAACACTGGTGCAGCCGGCGCGTCGTGCTCGGCGTTGCTCCGGAGATCCCGGCGGCCTTCGCCGACCGGGTCGCAGTCCCGGCCAGCAACATCGTGCCCCTGCCGGAGCGGATGCCGGAGGAGCTGGGGGCGTTGGTAGAGCCGATGGCGGTGGGCTACCACGCCGTCCGGCGGGGTCAGCCAACCGCCGACGATCGGGTGCTGGTGATCGGCGGCGGTCCGATCGGGCAAGCGTGCCTGCTCGCTGCTCGCCGACTGGGGGTTCGGGCGATGGCCTTGTCCGACGTCAGTCGCTCGCGCCGTGACCTCTGTGCTCGGCTCGGGGCGGAGGTGATCGATCCATCCGCTGACAACGTGCCTGAGGCGGTAGCCGACCGGCTCGGTGGGCCCGCGACGCTGGTGGTCGACGCGGTCGGGGTCAACCAGACTGTGGCGGACTCGATGGCTGCGTCTGGTCTGGGGAGCCGGATCGTGCTGGTCGGAATGGGCACTCCGCGACTCGAGCTGGCCGCGTACGCCGTGAGCACTGAGGAACGTACGTTGATCGGATCGTTCACCTACACTGCGGCCGAGTTCGTCCAGACCGCAGAGTGGGTCGGCACGGTTCCCGAAGGGATCGGTGAGTTGATCGATGGTCGTGTGGGCTGGGAGGGTGCTCCGCAGAGCTTCGACGACTTGGCTCGCGGCCGAACGACCGCGAGCAAGATCTTGGTTTTTCCGCAAGGGCCGCCGAAGGCCGTTCACGCATGATCACCCCGAAGATCGCCCACGTACGGGCCTTCACCGTCGGGGCGGGGGGCGGTGCCGACTACCACGACCAGCAGGGCTACCACTGGATCGACGACCACATTGCGACCCCCATGTCGCGCTATCCGGGTTTTGAGGAGAGTCGTCGAAGCTTCGGGCTCAATGTGCTCGGCACGCTCGTCGTCCAAGTCGAGGCCGACGACGGCACCATCGGTTTCGGCGTCACGACTGCGGGCGAGCCCGGTGCCTGGATCGTGGAGCGGCACCTGGCTCGGTTCCTGGAAGGTGCTTCGGTAACCGACATCGAGAAGATCTGGGATCAGATGTGGAGATCCACGCTCTTCTACGGTCGCAAAGGGCTGGTCCTCAACGTGATCAGCGCAGTTGATCTTGCTCTGTACGACTTGCTGGGCCGGCTGCGGCAGGAGCCCGTCTACCACCTGCTCGGCGGCGCGGTTCGTGAGGAGCTGATCTTCTACGCCACAGGTGCGCGTCCTGATCTTGCCCAGCAGATGGGGTTCATCGGGGGCAAGCTGGCACTACACCACGGTCCACACGAGGGGCTGGCTGGACTTCGAGAGAATCTCGAGGATCTCGCGACAATGCGGGAGAAGGTCGGGGACGACTTCTGGTTGATGTGGGACTGCTGGATGTCGCTTGATCTTGATTACGCCGTCCGGTTGGCAACGGCAGCCCACGAGTATGGGCTGAAGTGGCTGGAGGAGGCGTTGATTCCCGACGACTACTGGGGCTATCGGGAGCTGCGAGCCCGCGTGCCCCGTGGGATGTTGATCAGCACCGGTGAGCACGAGTCCACCCGGTACGGGTTCCGGATGCTGCTTGAGATGGGGTGCGCCGACATCGTGCAGCCCGATGTCGGGTGGTGCGGCGGAATTACCGAGCTGATCAAGATCTCCGCGCTCGCCGACGCGTACGGTGCATTAGTTGTGCCGCACGGGTCGAGCGTGTACTCCTACCACTTTGTGATCACCCGGACCAATAGCCCGTTCGCGGAGTTCCTGATGATGGCGCCCGAGGCTGATGAAGTGGTACCGATGTTTTCACCGCTACTAATCGGTGAGCCGGTGCCGGTGAACGGCCGCCTGAAGGTGCCCGATACGCCTGGCTTCGGCGTCGAGCTCAACCCCGATGTCGAGTTGGTGCGGCCAGTGGCTCGCTAGCGTCAGAGTTGGCCTTGCTGCTCGGTTCCGGCCGGTAACGGCACGAGCCGGGTCACCTCTGTCGGCGAGGCCAGCAGCCCGTCCAAGGATGAGTTCAGCGCCCCAACGGCAGCGCTGCCACCGTGATCATCAAGGTCGCGGACCGACGTCCACTTTTCGATCATGACGATGCTGCCATCCGGCGCGTCGTGGATGGCGTAGAGCTCGCAGCCCGGCTCCTCGTGCACGGCGGCGATGGCCGGTTTGAGCGCTTCAACAACTCGTTCATGCTGTCCGGGAGCGGGATGGAAGTACGCAGTCACGACAACCGGCGTTGACATCTGACTCCTTGGTTTATCGGTTTGGCTTATCGGGCGGGTATCACGGCCTGGCGTTGGCTGCCGAGCCCTTCGATGCCGAGCTCCATGACGTCACCGGCTTTCAGCCACACCTGGGGCTGCAACCCCATGCCGACTCCAGGCGGCGTACCAGTGTCGATCAGGTCGCCGGGTTCGAGCACCAGGAACTGGCTGAGATAGTGGACGATGACGTAGGGGTCGAAGATCATCGTCGACGTCGACCCGTCCTGGCGGCGGACACCGCTCACGTCGAGCCACATCCTCAAATTGTTGACATCGTCGATCTCGTCCGGCGTGACGAGCCATGGTCCAGCTGGGTTGAACGTCTCCGCCGACTTGCCCTTCGACCACTGTCCACCGCGCTCGATCTGGAAGGCGCGTTCGCTGACGTCGTTGACGACGACGTAACCGGCGATCGCGGCGTGGGCATCACTTATCGCGTCGAGATAGCTCGTTCGCCTGCTGATTACGATGCCCAGCTCGACCTCCCAGTCCAGCTTCGTCGAGCCGCGCGGGATGCGGACATCGTCGTACGGGCCGACGAGTGAGTTGGGCGACTTGGTGAACAAGATCGGCTCGTCGGGGACTGCCGCACCCGTCTCTGCAGCGTGGTCGCTGTAGTTCAACCCGATGCAGAGAATCTGGTGCGGTCTGGCGATCGGGGCTCCGATCCGCTCTCCGGCGAACTCCGCGAGCTCTCCTGCGTCGGTGCGCTCGCGGACCACCTCACGGAGGCCCGTCAGTCCATCGCTGCCGAAAAAGGCCTCGTTGAAGTCGCCGACCACATCAGCGACATCGACATAGTGGGTGTCGTCGATCCGGACGACTGGTCGCTCGGAACCGGCTGGGCCGATGCGCATGAGGTACATAGAGAGCTCCTGAACAGCGAAGTGATCGTGATCCTGCCACGTTCCGTTGATCTTCGGCAGTCCAGGTCGCAGATCCGACCGACTCCTCAACGGGTCTGGATGTCCACCACGTCGAGCTCATGCTCGACCGGGAGCGGCGGCTCAGGACTCCCGTGCCGCGCGAGAACCCTGGCAACCGCCGGGCGTACGCGGTCCTCGCGGAACCGCTCCCAGTCTTCGCGGCTGGCCCAGACGCCGTAATGGCGAAGGCCCTGCTCGTGTCGGACGACGAGCTGGCTGATCAACCCGGCGGGATGGTCGGTGCCGATCTCGGCGGTGATGATTCGGTACATCTCCGGCGTAGACGGGACATCGTAGAAGTAAGCGTGTGTCATGTCGGCCTCCATTCGACAGATTCGGTTACAATTAACTTGTAATCAATATAAGGAGTATGTATCCGAATGACCAGGGACGTCAAGACCCACCGCACCTATGACGCGACCGGTCGCCGGGACCGCGCACTGCGGACCCGGGCCGAGGTCCTCGACAGTGCCCGCGCACTCTTCCTTGAGCAGGGATACGCAGCCACCACCATGAGCCAGATTGCTGGGGGGGCAAACGTGTCGGTCGAGATGATCTACAAGTCGATCGGCAACAAGCATGCGCTCCTCAAGGCTGTCCTCGACGTCGCCATCGTCGGTGACGACGAACCCGTGCCGATGCTCCAACGTGAGATGGTGGCGCGGATGCGGGCCGAGCCGGACCCTCGGAGGATGCTAGGTATCTACGGCGAGCACATCGTGGTGTCATGGCCGCGACAGGTTCCGGTCCAGCTGATCACCAGGGCGGCGGCTGCTGTCGATCCGGCGGCCCGCGACCTGTGGGAGGCGATGCAGGCGGAGCGCCTGTCCGGCATGAGCTTGTTCGCGCAGAATTTGGCCGACAGAGGATTTTTACGCCCCGGACTCACGGCCGAGGATGCCAGGGACGTGCTGTGGGCCCTTACAGCCCCCGAACAATACGAGATCCTCGTTGTCCAGCGCGATTGGCCGATGGAGCGCGTCGGACGCTTCATTGTGGATGCGATGATCGGCACCCTTCTGCCCCACCACCCGTGATGAAGGACGGCGGGAGGTCCGTGCTGCGGGTCGGGTTAGGACCACGTGTGGGCGTCCGGGACTTCGCCGCCTGGGCAACGAACGCGGACCTCCGACAGGGATGCGCCTACGTCGCGCCGCTCCGCGTTAGATCGCCAGTGGGTTTCAGGTGAGCTGATCGCCGCTTGGCGCAGCGGTGAGAACGGTGGGCACGTACTCGAGCAGTTGCAGCCTGCCGTCGAACGTCCGGCTGGCGACCATTTCGAGGCCAACGTCAGGGTATTCGTCGTAGATCCGCTCCCGCCCGGTGCTGCCGGTGATGACTGGGAAGACGACCACCCGGAAGCGGTCGACGAGGCCTGCCTCGAGCAACGACCGGCACAAAGTGAGGCTGCCGATCGTGCGGAACGGGCCGGCGCCAGCCTCCTTCATCGACCGTACGGCCTCGACTGGGTCCTGGTCGACCAA
>Ga0307320_10000949_pt1 | contig 10509 bp, 8 predicted proteins | sample ER_DNA_369_FD_194495 | JGI IMG/M metagenome (GOLD analysis project Ga0307320, IMG submission 194495) | Bulk soil microbial communities from the East River watershed near Crested Butte, Colorado, United States - ER_DNA_369 | ecosystem: Environmental > Terrestrial > Soil > Floodplain | place: USA...
TCGCTCTCATCGTCTCCCCTCGAACAGCTCGGGCTCCGGCTCGTCGGCGTAGCGCGCCATCGCGAACAGGGTGTCCGAGAGCCGGTTCAAATAGGTCAGCACGGTTTCGTCGGCGAGATCGCCGGCGTCCTTGAGCGCGGCCACCCGGCGCTCCGCCCGACGCACCGCCGCGCGCGCCACATCGAGTCGCGCCGACAACTCCGTCCCCCCCGGGACCGTGAACTTCGGAGGCAGGTCGACTCGATCCATGTAACGATCGATATCGGCCTCCAAGCGGCCGACCATGTCCGCCGTGACCTTCGACACTCCGGGCTCCAGGCGCTCGGCCGCCTCGGGCGCCGTGGCCAGCTCCGCCCCGGCCACGAACAGCTCGTTCTGTACGCGCAGGATGTCCTGGAAGAGCTCGCTGCCGCGCTCGGCGGCGGCGCGAGCGAGCCCGAGCGCCGAGGCCGCCTCGTCCACGGAGCCGTAGGCCTCGGGGCGCCCGTGGAACTTCGGCACCCGGCCGCCGTACCAGAGGCCGGTGGTCCCGTCGTCGCCCTTGCGCGTGTAGATCTTCATGGCGCTGCTATGCGAGCGGGTTGAAGACGAGACCCGTGGGGACCTTGGGAAAGAAGTAGGTCGACTTGGGAGGCATCGACTCGCCCGTCTCGGCCACCTCGCGCACCTGGGCCACCGGTGTGCCGCGCATGAAGAAGCCGGCGTCGGCCCGCCCGCTCTGCACCGCCTCGATGGCGTCGTCGAGGCTCTTGGAGTAGTCGAGCCCGCGCAGATGCGAGATGTCGTCCTCGCTCATGCCGAGCGCCTCGCGCAGGACGAGCGCCTCCAGCACCGCGGTGTCGAGGCGGCGATAGGCGGCGGGCATGCCGTCGAGAGCGCGATCGGCGATCGACTGATCCTTGAGTTTCACCCGGTAGGGCTTCTTGTGGAAGGAGTCCATGTAGCCGAAGGCGACGCCTTTGCTCTCGGAGTTCGGCTCGAGCTCCTGCGGCTCGGTCAGCTCCTCGATTTCGAAATCGCGCATCAGAACCGCACGGATGGCCTCCTGCTTGCCGCGGTCCTCCGCCAATCCGCTGAGCAGCCGGTGGGTGGGAAACACCAGCAGCCCCGGGTCCGACAATGAACACAAGAACATGAGCACGTAGCTCTGCTCGCCCTCTCCGCCGACCTCCTCGGCATAGGCGCGAGCGGTCTCATAGCGGTGATGGCCATCGGCGATGAGAAGCTCCTCGTCGGCCACGGCCATCTGCAACTCGGCCACCTGATCGGGGTCGCTCGAGCGCCAGAGCCGGTCGTCGCCGGCGGTGGCGAAGGGCTCGCCCCGGCTGATATCGGCCACGGCCCGCTCGGCGATCCCCTCCGTGTCGGCGAACAGCGAGAAGATGGGCGAAAGATTCGCGCGCGTGGCCCGGGTGAGCTTCAGGCGATCCTCGCGGGGGCCGGGGTGGGTGCGCTCATGAGGGCGTATCCGGCCGGGCCCGTATTCATCCACGCGCACGCGCGCGAGGAAGCCCGTCCTCGTCCGCGCGGTCCCGTCGGGGGCGTTGTACTCCTGTCGCAGGACCCAGACGGCGAGCTCTTCCTCCTGCACGAGCACTCGCTTCCGACGCCACTGGGCCATCGTCGTCGCGGCCTGCTCGTAGCTCGGCGGCAGGTCGACGTGGACGACGTTGTAGGGGCTGCGCGCGGCCAGCTCGGCCCGCAGCTCGTCGTCGATCACGTCGTAGGGCGGGGCGATCAGGTGCTCGAGCGGGCCGGCGACCGACGAGTCGTAGCGAAGCGTGCGCAGCGGCTGGAGGTCGGCCATCGGTCGGCGCAGGCTACCGCGTCCCAAAATGGACGCCGGGTGCCTGCGGAGCCGTCGGGGCGAGCGCCGCCCGCTCGACGGCGGGCAGGCCGATCTCGGCCGCAAGGCCGAGGGCTCGGGCCCGGAGCAGCTCCGCGCCCGGGGCGTCGCCGCGGGCGGCGCGGCAGCCCGCTATCACGAGCGCCGCCTGTGCCTCGGTCTCCGCCCAACCACCCGCGGCGGCCGCGTCGAGCAGCGGCGCCGCCAGCCGCTGAGCTCGCGCGACCTCGCCCTCGCCCAGGTGGAACGTCGCCAAGGCGAGCGTCGCATGGCCGCCCAGCACGAAGGCGCCGCCGGACGGCAGGCGCATCCCTTGCATCACGGCTTCGGCTCGCTGGGCGGCGCCGGCGGCGCGCGACCGCTCGCCGAGCCTGGCCTGCGCAGCCGCGAGCAGCCCGGCGCAGCGCAGCGCCTGACTGGCGGCTCCGCAGCCCTCGGCTCGGTCCAGGCCATCGACCAGCACGGCGACGGCGTCGGCCTCGCGGCCGGCCTCCAGCAGCGTCCATCCCAAGGTGGCGGCCGCCCAGGCCGCGAAGTCGGGCGGGGCCAGCCGGCGCGCCAGCTCGAACGCCTCGGTTCCGATCTCGATCGCGGCGTCGTGATTGCCTCGGCTGCGCTCGAGCCAACCCAGTGCGTCGAGGAACAGGGCGCGGTGAGAGATGTCGCCGAGCTCCTCGTTGAGATCGAGTGCTTCACCGATTCGAGCGCGTGCCTGGTCGAACTCGCCCCGGCCCAAGAGCGCAAAGGCCGATTCGAGCACCGCGTACTCGAGAAGGAACGAATCCCCGAGGCGCTTGTGGATCGCCGCGGCGTCGCCGGCCAGGCGCTCCAACGCGGGCAGGTCTCCCAGCATGAGCGCGACGAACTTCAGAGCGTCGAGGGCCTTGCCCAACAGGCGCTCGTCGCCGGCTTCGCGGGCCAGCGCATCGGCGCGCCGGCTGCGCTCGAGGGCAGAGTCGAGCCGCAGTCCGACGGCGTCCAGAAGGGCTCTGCGGCTGAGCACGGCCACCGTGGCCTCGATGTCGCCCAGCGCCTCGGCCAGCGACAGGGCCTCGTCCATCCGACGGCCGGCCTCGGCGACCCCCTGCTGGCGAAGCAGGCAGAAGTCGATCAGGGCGGCCAGCTCGCCGCGGCGATCACCCACCGCTCGAGCGCTTGTCAGGGCAGCGCCGAAATCGCGCTCGGCGAGGGGCAGCTCGTCCCCGAAGATGCGCACCCGGCCGCGTACCCGAAGCAGCTCCCTGATACGCCGGTCGCCCGCGTCGAGCCCGAGCCGCTCACCTGCCGCAAGTCCAAGGCGGGCGTGCTCGGCGGCCTCCTCGAGCGCGTAGATATCGAGCGCGCCGCGCGCGGCGCGTGCGTACTCGTTGAGCGCTCGCTCGTGGTCCTCCGCCTCGGCCCAGTGGTGGGCGAGCAGCCCGTGGCGATCGGGGTCGAGGCCCTCGAGCGCCAGCGCCGTGCGTGCGTGCAGCTGCTGGCGGGTGCGTTTAAGGAGGCTCGCGTAGACCGCCTCTTGGATGAGTGTGTGCTTGAAGCGGTGGTCGCTCAGGCCCATGCTCCGGACCACATCGTGGCGTTCGAGCGTCAGCAGGGCGCTGGGCACGTCGGCGCCCGCCACCGCTTCGAGCAGCGCGGCGTCGAACTGCCGGCCCAGCACGGAGGCGGCTCGAGCGACCTCGCGCGTGCGAGCAGGCAGGCGGTCGATTCGTGCGAGCACGAGCCGCTCGACGGTGTCGGGCAGCTCGAATTCGGCGCCGGCGGGGGCTCCGGCCTCGGCGAGCGCCCGCACGAGCTCCTCGAGGAAGAACGGATTGCCCTCGGCGCGGGCGAGCACCCGGTCGACGAGCTCCTCAGGCAGGCCGGCCGGTCCGGTCAACTCGTGGAGCAGCCGGCGATCGCTGTCTCGGTCGAGCGGAAGCAGCCGCAGCTCGCGCTGCCGATCGCCGAGAGCGCTGCGGGCAGCCCGCATGAGGGTCGCCCCGGGGCCCTCACGTTCGGGGCGGGTGGCGATCACCAGCAGCATCGGGATCTGGGCCAGCCCCGTGAGCAGGTGCTCGACCAGCGCCACGGAGGACGCGTCGGCCCAGTGGGCGTCGTCGAGAGCGAGCACGACCGGCCCGCGTGCCGAACGCCTCTCGATGAGCGCCCGCAGCGCGTCGAAGCTGCGGCGCCGCAGGTCGGCGGGGTCACCCGCGGTCAGGGACGGCTCGGTCGAGCCGATGCCGCGCAGCGGCGCCAGGGCGCGGGCGAGCTCGCCGGCCTGCGACATCAGATCCGGATCACGCAGCACCTGGCGGAAGGGGAGGTAGGGAAGCGCGCGCCCGTAGGACACGCAGCGGGCGTCGAGCCAGAGCCCGTCGGCCGGCGCGACCTCCGGCCAGCGGTCGCGCAGCTCGGCGAGTAGGCGGCTCTTTCCGATTCCCGCTTCCCCGAGAACCACGAGTGCGCCGCCGCGTCCGGCGGCGGCCTCGTCGAGGGCCGCGAGCCCGCCGGCCAGCTCAGGCTCGCGCCCGACGAGAGCCGAGGCGACCCGTGCGTGGTGGCCTTCGCGCTGTCCCAGCGCCTCCACCGCAACAACAGGCCCGGCCTTGCCCTTGAGGGTGAGCTCGCGCCGCTCCCCCCAATCGAAGGCGCCGGCGACGAGCCTGCGGGTCCGCTCGCCGACGAGCACCGTCCCCGGCCGGGCCTGGGCCTCGAGCCGGGCGGCGGTGTTGACGGAGTCGCCCATGGCGGTCAGCTCCACCCGGGCCAGCGGCCCCACCACCACCATCCCGGTCTCGATGCCGACTCTCACGGCGATCGGGTCCATCGCTCGCTCGCGGGCGATCTCGGCCGCCCTCTCGTTGGTGTCGTGGACCAGGCGTAGCCCGGCCAGGACGGCACGTTCGGCATCGTCCTCGTGGGCTTGGGGAGCGCCGAAGAGCGCGAGCAGGCCGTCACCGGCAACGTGTTCGACCGTGCCGCCGAACGCCTCGACCGCGGTCGCCATGAGCAGGACGACCTCGCTGACCACGGCCCGGAAGTCCTCCGGATCGAGCCGCTCGGCCAGCGGCGTGGAGCCGACGATGTCGGCGAAGAGGGCGGTGACCGTGCGTCGCGCCTCCTCCGCGGCTCTCGGCGACAGAGGCGACCCGCACTGCGAGCAGAAGCGGGCGTCCCCGGCCACCGGCGCGCGGCAGACGGGACATAGGGAGGGCGCGCCTCTCACGGGGGGATTCTACGCCCGCGAGGTTTCGTGCGATAGCGTCGCAAGGGCCCATGGCGGCAGTCCAACAGGAGTTCGCGTCCCTGCTCGACGACCGCGAACGAGCAGCGCTGCGCCGCCACGCACGCCAGGTGCGTTTCCCCGCAGGCGTGCGCCTTCTCCAGCAGGGCGAACCCGGCGACAAGGTTCTCGTGATCGAGAGCGGCCGCGCCAAGGTCACCTACGTCACGTCCGGCGGGAGAGAGCTGGTCCTGCGCTTCTGCGGGCCCGGCGAGCTCGTGGGTGAGCTGGCCGTGCTCGACGGCCGGCCGCGCCTGTCGAGCATCGTGGCGCTGGAGGAGGTGGGGGCGCTGGTGATACCGGCGGGCGACTTTCGCGCGCTTCTCCTCTCCCATCCGGGAATCGCCTGGCTCCTGCTCGTGATGTTGAGCAAGCGCTTTCGCGACGCGGATCTCAAACGCGTGGAGTTCGGCGCCTCGGACACGGTCGGGCGGATCGCCGCCCGGCTCGTGGAGCTCGGCGAGCGTTACGGCGAGAACCGCGACGGCGCAGTGCACATCGAGTTGCCGCTTTCTCAGGACGAGCTCGGCGCGTGGACCGGCGCCTCTCGAGCCGGCGTGGCGGCCGCGCTGCGAACGCTGCGCGACCTGGGCTGGATCGAGACCGGCCGTCGGCGCATGGTGCTGCTCGACAGCGAGGCCCTGCGCGCCCGGGCAACCATCCAGAATTAGGTGGAAAGGCCCCGTCACCCCCTTTACGGTCATTGTCGTGAAAGAGCAGACGAGGGCGCGCTACCCCGACCGATCCGGCCACGTCGAGCGGTACGGGGTGCGGACCGCCTACGAGGTCTACGGGCGCGGAGAGCCGACGGTCCTCTTGCTTCCGACCTGGTCGGTCATTCACTCGCGCCAATGGAAGGCGCAGATTCCCTATCTCGCCCGCCACGCCCGGGTGGTCACCTTCGACGGGCGCGGCAACGGCGAGTCGGATCGGCCGGCCGGCGTCGCGGCCTACCTCGACGAGGAGTACGTCCGCGACGCCCTGGCCGTGATGGACGAAACGAAAACCGAGGCGGTGGTGGTGGTCGGGTTCTCGTGCGGGGCGGCTTGGGGGGTGCAGATGGCCGCCGACCACCCCGACCGCGTCCGCGCGCTCGCCGCGATCGCCCCGAGCGTCGGGCTCGGCCCCGGACATCCGGAGCGGGAGATAACCGGGCGCTTCGAGGAGGAGCTCGACAGCGACGAGGGCTGGGCCAAGCACAACCGGCACTACATGAGCCGCGACCTCGAGGGCTTCCTGGATTTCTTCTCCGGCGAACTGTTCAACGAGCCGCACTCGACCAAGCACAAGGAGGACTTCGTGGAGTGGGCGCTGGAGAGCGATGCGCAGGCGTTGAGCGACTCCTACGCGGCCCGCGGCCTGTGCCAGCGCCAAGGCTCACACGACCTCTTCACCCGCGTGCGCTGCCCGGTCCTCGTCGTGCACGGCGATCGCGACAAGCTTCGACCGCACGCCGAGGCGGTGGCTCTCGCCGAGGTCACCGGCGGCCGGCTCGTTACCGTCGCGGACTCGGGGCATGCGCCGCACCTGCGCAAGCCGGTGCCGGTGAACGCGGAGCTGCGCGAGTTCGTCGAGCAGAGCGTTGATCGGCCGGCGCCCGACCCCACGGTCCACCGGTCGAACGGGCGCCGGCGCGCGCTGTTCATGTCCTCGCCGATCGGGCTGGGTCACGCCCGCAGAGACGTGGCCATCGCGCGGGAGCTGCGCCGGCTCGTGCCCGACCTGGACGTCGACTGGCTCGCGCAGGATCCGGTCACGAGGGTGCTCGAGCGCGAGGGGGAGCGCGTCCACCCGATGAGCAGCCGGCTCGCCAACGAGTCGGGCCACATGGAGTCCGAGTCCGCCGAGCACGACCTGCACTGCTTTCAGTCCTGGAGGCGGATGGACGAGATCCTCTGCGCGAACTACATGGTCTTCCACGACCTGGTGCGCGATCACCACTACGACCTGTGGGTCGGCGACGAAGCCTGGGAGATCGACTACTACCTCCACGAGCACCCGTCCGAGAAGCGCGCCCCGTACGCCTGGCTGACCGACTTCGTGGGCTGGCTTCCGATGGAGGACGGCGGCGCGCACGAGCAGTTCCTCACCTCCGACTACAACGCCGAGATGATCGAGCACGTGGCCGGCCACCCGGAGGTGCGCGATCGCGCGCTCTTCGTCGGCGATCCGGAGGACGTGGTGCCGGACCGTCTCGGTCCCGACCTACCGCTTATCCGCGACTGGACCGAGCAGAACTTCGACTTCAGCGGCTACATCACGGGCTTCGATCCTCTCGCGAACGGCGACCGCGAGCGGCTGCGCGCCGAGCTCGGCTACGGGCCGGACGAGCGGGTCTGCATCGTCTCGGTGGGCGGCTCGGGGGTGGGCGAGGCGCTGCTTCGCAAGGTGATCGCGGCTTATCCCGCGGCGCGCGAGGCCGTGCCCGATCTTCGGATGGTGGTGGTCGCCGGTCCGCGCATCGATCCGGCCTCGCTTCCGGTGGCGGACGGACTTCAGATCACCCGCTATGTCCACGACCTCTACAAGCACCTGGCGGCCTGCGACCTGGCGGTGGTGCAGGGAGGGCTCACCACTGGCATGGAGCTGACCGCCAACAAGCGCCCGTTCATCTACTTCCCGCTCGCCCATCACTTCGAGCAGAACTTCCACGTGCGCCACCGCTTCGAGCGCTACCAGGCCGGCCGCCGCATGTCCTTCGCGGAGTCCGAGCCGGCCGACATAGCGGCGGCGATCGCCGAGGAGATCGGGCGCGAGGTCGACTACCGCGACGTGGACATGAGCGGAGCGCGCCGCGCGGCGCAGCGCATCGCGGAGCTGGTCTCGTGAGAGCCCGCGAGCCGGACGAAAGCGGGTTTGCGGGCGGCGTCTACTGGGAGCGTTTCGGGGAGGGCGACCCGGCCCTCCTGTTCGTACCGCCCTGGGCCATCGTGCACTCGCGCATCTGGAAGGGCCAGGTTCCTTACTTCGCCCAGCACGGCCGCGTGGTCGTGTTCGACCCGCGGGGCAACGGGCGGTCGTGCCGGCCGCGCGATCCCGCCGACTACTCGGAGGGGCACTACGCCGAGGACCTGCTGGCGGTGATGGATGCCTCGGGGACCGAGCGAGCCGTGGTGGTGTCGCACTCGCGTGGCGCGAGGCGCTCTCTGCTGTTTGCCGACTCCCACCCGGAGCGGGTGCTCGGGTTGGCCTTCGTCGGGCCGACGATTCCCGTGGCCGATGTGCCCCTGAAACGCGGCGGCGGGGGGTTCGAGGATGTCCTCGACTCCCACGAGGGCTGGGCCAAGTGGAACGCGCCGTACTGGCGTTCGAACTACCGCGACTTCGTCGAGTGGTTCTTCGAGACGGCCTTTCCCGAGCCCCACTCGACCAAGCAGATCGAGGACGCCGTCGGCTACGCGCTCGATACCGATCCAGAGACGCTGATCGCCACGGCGAAGGCCCCGGTCATGCAGGCCGAGACCGTGGAAGAGATCTGCTCGCGAGTCGGCTGCCCCGTTCTCGTGATCCACGGCGAGGACGACCGCATAGTCGATATCGCGGCCGGCGAGCGGCTCGCCGAGCTCACCGGTGCGCCGCTCATGCGCATTCCGGGGGTCGGGCATTGCCCCCAGGCGCGCAAGCCGGTGCTGGTGAACATCGCCCTGCGCGAGTTCGTTCAGGCGCTCGAGCGGTCTCCTCCCGCGCTCACGCAGGACGTGCGCTCCGTCGCCCTGGGCTGACGGAGATCTCCGACAGAAGAGGAGTCAGAATGGCAACGGTCGAAACCTCGACCCAGACCGAGCCGGCAGCCTCCGGCTATCAATTCCAAGGCACGCTTCTCGAGGCGTGCAACTGCGACGTGCTCTGCCCCTGCTGGATCGGGGAGGACCCCGACAACGGCAGCTGCAAGTCGGTCGTCGCGTACCACTTCGACAGCGGCACCATTCGCGGAGTCGACGTGAGCGGGCTCACGCTCGCGAACGTGGTGTTCATTCCCGGCAACGTGCTCGCCGGCAACTGGAAGGCGGTTCTGCTCATCGACGAGCGAGCCAGCGACGAGCAGCTGGAGGCGATCGTCGACGCCTTCTCGGGAAAGCTAGGCGGCCCGCTCGCCGACCTCGCTCAGCTCATAGGCGAGGTGCTCGAGGTGGTCCGCGCCCCGATCTCGCACCAGGTCGAGGAAGGCCGCGGGACCCTCAGCGTGGGTGACGGCACCGTCGTGGCCTCCATGGAGCCCTACCGCGGCCCCGACGGCAGCGTCACCGTGCTGCAGAACTCGATCTTCTCCACGGTGCCCGGCTCGCCGGCCTGGGTGGGGAAGGCCTCGCGCTTTGCGGTGAACCTGCCCCAGCACGGCTGGACGTACGAGTTCGAGGGACGCAACGCGATCCAGTCCGACTGGACGATCGACTTCCGGGGCGAGGCCGCGTGAGCTTCGCCGCCGTCGCCCGGCCGCCTGCGCTGCAGCGGATCCCCTCGCCGATCCTGTTGGCGATCGCTGCCGCCTGGGTGGCGGCGGTGACGGCCGAGGCGACGGGGATCGCCGCGTCGTTTCACCACGACAGTCTGTTGCAGGGCGGGCCCGCGTTCGGGCTCGCCCTGCTGCTCTTCCTGCTGTCCTGGCAGGTGATGACCGCCGCGATGATGCTGCCGTCGAGCCTCCCGCTGGTGAGGATGTTCACCGCCGCGTCCGCCGGGACACCGCGGCGAGGGTGGGTGCTGGCGGCCTTTCTGGGCAGCTACGCGCTGGTGTGGTCGGGCTTCGGGCTGCTGGCCTTCGTCGGCGACGCGGGTGTCCACGCCGCGGTCAACGCGAGCCCCTGGCTGACCGCACACGATTGGGCCATCGCGCCGTCGGTGCTGTTGGCCGCGGGGGCGTTCCAGTTCTCCTCGCTCAAGGACGCCTGCCTGCGCGCGTGCCGCCACCCGGCCTCGTTCCTGCGTCGCCACTACCGCCGCGGAGTGGGCGGGGGGTTCGCGCTCGGCGCGAGGCACGGACTGTTCTGCGTGGGCTGCTGCTGGGCGCTGATGCTGGTGATGTTCGCCGTAGGCGCTGCGAACTTGATCATGATGGCCGCCCTGACCGGGGTGATGGTGCACGAGAAGACACGCCCCTCCGGGGCCCAGACGGTGCCGCTCACCGGCGTCGTACTGCTGGCGCTGGGGTCGACGCTGCTGCTCTGGGCGGCCTACGTGAACGGGGTGATCTAGCCGCGGCGGTTGCGCGCCGCGAGGTACTTGCCCTCGCGCACCGCCTCGACACCCGCCGCGCCGGCTTGAAGGACGGGTCGCGCTCGAGTTCTTACGGCCCGCACGCAGGGACGAGCAAGGGGACCCGCCGGCACTGGCTACACTCGGCGGGCGCCGGGGCGTGGCGCAATCTGGTAGCGCGCCGCCTTTGGGTGGCGGAGGTTCT
>Ga0307320_10000953_pt1 | contig 10490 bp, 14 predicted proteins | sample ER_DNA_369_FD_194495 | JGI IMG/M metagenome (GOLD analysis project Ga0307320, IMG submission 194495) | Bulk soil microbial communities from the East River watershed near Crested Butte, Colorado, United States - ER_DNA_369 | ecosystem: Environmental > Terrestrial > Soil > Floodplain | place...
CGGTGGGGCCGCCCGGGCCGGGGTTATCCACATTGTTGGCGGGGTCGTCCAATTCGGGTGTGCCGGCGGCTAGGGTGCGCCCATGCCGACCAAGCACCCTGCCGACCGCGGCGAGCTGGGCCGGCGCGGCGAAGCGCTCGCCTGCGCCCGGCTGACCGCCGCCGGCCTGCGGATCGTGGCCCGCAACTGGCGCTGCCAGACGGGTGAGATCGACGTGGTCGCCGAGGGCCCCGGGCTGCTGGTCTTCTGCGAGGTCAAGACCAGGCGGGGCGACGGCTACGGCACCCCGGCGGCCGCCGTCGACGCCGCCAAGCAGGCCCGGCTCCGCCGGCTGGCCGCAGCCTACCTCCACGTCACCCCGCACCACCCGTGCCGTGTCCGCTTCGACGTCGTGGCCGTGGTCTGGCCCCGCCGCGGCCAGCCCAGGGTCGAGCACCTGAAGGGAGTGCTGTGAGGATGCTGGCCCGGCTGGCCACGGCCACGCTGGTCGGCCTGACCGCGCACCCGGTCGGGGTCGAGGTCGACATCGGCCGCGGCCTGCCCGCCGTGACCGTGGTCGGGCTCGGCGGCACGGCCGTGCTGGAGGCCCGCGACCGGCTCCGGGCCGCGTTCGGCAACACCGGCTACGAGTGGCCGGACCGGCGCATCACCGTCTCCCTGCCCCGGCCGACCTGCCCAAGCAGGGCTCGGGCTTCGACCTGCCAAACGTCAACCTGAGCCGTGTTAAGATACGGGCATGGAAGCGTCACGGCGGGCGGCCGTCTACGTGAGGATCTCCCGCGACAAGGAAGGCGCCGGCCTCGGCGTCGAACGCCAAGAGGCCGACTGCCGCGCCCTCGCCGAGCAGCTCGGCTGGACGATTGTCGCCGTCCACACCGACAACGACCTGTCCGCCTACTCCGGCAAGCCCCGCCCCGGCTATGCAGCTCTGCTGGCCGACCTGCGCGCCGGCACCGCCGACGCCGTGGTGGTCTGGCATACTGACCGGCTGCACCGCCGCCCGGTCGAGCTCGAGGACTACATCGCGGTGTGCGAGCCGCGCGGCGTCCCCACCCAGACGGTCAAGGCGGGGCCGATCGACCTGGCCACCCCGGCCGGGCGGATGGTGGCCCGCCAGCTCGGCGCGGTCGGACGCTACGAGGTCGAGCACATGGTGGAACGCCAGCAGCGGGCCCGCCTGCAGGCCGCCACCGCCGGGAAGTGGGGCGGTGGCCGCCGCCCCTACGGGTACGGCCCGGACGGGGTGACCGTGGACCAGGCCGAGGCCGACACCCTCCGGTGGGCGGCCGCCCAGGTCCTGGCCGGGCGGGCCCTCAACGCGATCACCGCCGACCTCAACCGCCAGGGCAGCCGGACGTCGACGGGGCGGGGGTGGCGGTCGACCGAGCTGCGGCGGGTGCTGGTCCGACCCCGCAACGCCGCCCTCGCGCAGCATCGCGGCCAGGTCGTCGGCCCGGCCGCCTGGCCGGCCATCCTGGCTGAGGACACCTGGCGCGGCGTCGTCGCCGTGCTGTCCGACCCGGGGCGGCGGACCAACACCAGCGTCGCCCGCCGATGGCTGCTGTCCGGCCTGGCCGTGTGCGGGGTGTGCGGCGACCCGGTCCGGTCGTTCTCGGCCAGCGCCCGGCGGCGCAACACCAACCCCGTCTACACCTGCCGCACCGGCAAGCACGTGGTCCGCGCCGCCGCCGCCGTCGACGCCTTCGTCACCCAGGTCATCCTGGAACGCCTCCGCCGGCCCGACGCCCGCGAACTGCTGACCCCTGACCCGACGGCCGACACCGCCGCCCTCCACCTGCAGGATGCCGCCCTCGCCGAGCGGCTGGTCGAGCTGGGCCGGCTGTACGGCGACGGCGTCATCGACGCCCCCCAACTCCAGGCCGCCACCGCCGCCATCCGCAGCCAGCGGGAACGGATCACCGCGCAGCTGGCCGCCACCAGCCGCGGGAGCGTGCTGGCCGGGGTGGTCGACGCCCCCGACCCGGCCGCAGTGTGGGCCGGGCTGGACCTGAGCCGCCGCCGCGCCATCATCGACACCCTCGCCGTCGTCACCATCCTCCCCGCCCGGCGTGGGCGGCGGCCCGGCTGGCAGGCGGGCGAGTCCTACTTCGACCCCCGGACGGTCGCCGTCACCCCCAAGTAACCACCAAATCCTTGACGAATTCCTCAGGCAAAGTGTATGCTAATTCTCTGTCTTGCGTCACCCCTTCCACCTGCTATGCTCTAGCAGGATCGGGCGCGCCCTGACCCCCCGCAGCAAAATTCCTGCGGGAATGTGAGGCCGATTGCTGGGGTCAGGATGCCGCTGGACGCCGAGGCGAGAAAGCGCCGCGCGAGGCTCGCCGCCACCGCCCGGCATCACCCCGACCAGCCGGAACTGACCGAAGCCTCACGGCGCGAGTTCAAGGCCGCCTCGGCGGAGCGCTACGTGCGGCGGCTGGTCGACGGCTGGCCGCCCCTGACCCGCGAGCAGCGGACCAAGCTCGCCGCGCTGCTGCAGGGCGACGGCGACGGCGCGTCCGCTAGGGCCGAGGGGGTTGAGGTCGGTGCCTGACCAGCCGACCAGCCGGTGGCGCTGCTGCCAGCCCGACCGCCGGGCGCGGGCCCCTGGACAGCGAAGGGGCCCGGCCGCAACTCCGGACCCCTCCCGACCCGCCGCCGCCAAGCAGCAAGTCAGCGCGAGTGTACTCGACCTGCTGGACACCGACGCGGCCGAGGTCGCCGAGCAGGCCGAGCAACTGTGCTACGAGTTCCACCTGGCCGACCAGCACGCCCCCGACTGCCCGAGCCCCTGCCCCTGGTGCGCTGGCGGGTGGGCAGCATGACCGGCGAGCTGCTGCGCGCCGCCCTCGAGCTGGCCGGCCGGGGCCGCCCCGTGCACCCCTGCAAGCCGGCCGGCAAGGACCCCCTCACCCGCCACGGCGTCCACGAGGCCACCACCGACCCGGCCATCATCCGCCGCTGGTGGCAGCGGTGGCCGAACGCCAACCCCGGCCTGGCCACCGGCCAGGCATCCGGCTTGCTCGTGCTCGACGTCGACGCGCACCATGCCGGCATGGCCACCCTGGCCCGGCTGTGCGCCCACGGCGACGGCCTGGCCACCCTGGAGGTGGAGACCGGCAGCGGCGGCGTCCATCTGTACCTCGCCCTCCCCGCCGGGATCGACCTGGGCAACAGCAACCGCGGCATCAAGACCGGGTTCGGGCCCGGCGTCGACGTGCGGGGCTCGGGCGGGTACGTCGTCGCGCCGCCCAGCGTGCACCCCTCGGGGGGCCGCTACCGGTGGGGCAGCGGCCAGCTCCTGCCGGTCCCCGGCTGGCTGGTCCAGGTCCTCACCCAGCCCGAGCCGCGACCGGCCCCACCCCGGGCGACCCCCCAGCCGGGGCGGCGACGGTCGGCTGCTGGCCCGGTTCGACGGGCTGGTCGACCTGGTCGCCGACGCCTCCGAAGGGACCCGCAACGCCCGCCTCTACTGGGCCGCCTGCAGGCTCGCCGAACTCATGGGCGAGGGTGCACCCCCGGGCTGGTCGGATGTCCTGGCCCGCGCGGGCGTCGCCGCTGGACTCGGTGAGGCCGAGGCCCGCAGGACGGTCCGCTCCGGTCTGCAGGGGGTGAACCGGTGACCGACCACGCCTACCTCAAGGCCGAGGCCCAAGCGCTCCAGGCCGACCAGCAGGCCACCCGGCCGGCAGAAGCCGCGGTCGTCCGCATCGCCGACGTCCTCGCCCGCAAGGTCGAATGGCTGTGGCGCGCCCGGATCCCCTACGGCAAGCTGACCGTGTTCGACGGCGACCCCGGGGTCGGCAAGTCGACCCTGATCATCGACCTCGCCGCCCGGGTCACCACCGGCACCCCCATGACCGGCGAAACCGGCCGACGCCCCCCAGCGTCGGTGATCATGCTGTCGGCCGAGGACGACATCGCCGACACCATCCGCCCCCGGCTGGAGGCCGCCGGCGCCGACCTCGACCGCGTGTTCATCTTCGAACACGTCCTCGACGGCGGCGAGAGTCGCCCCCCCGAGCTGCCCCGGGACCTGCCCCTGGTCCACGCCAAGATCCAGGAGCTCAACGCGCAGCTGGTCACCGTCGACCCGCTGATGGCGTTCCTCGGCGCCGACATTCGCACCGGGATCGACCACCACGTCCGCCGCGCTCTCCACCCGGCCAGGGACATCGCCGAACAGACCCGCGCCGCCCTCCTGGTCGCCCGCCATCTCAACAAGGGCGGCGACAGCGGCGCCCTCTACCGTGGTGGCGGCAGCATCGGCATCGCCGGGGCCGCCCGGTCGGTGCTCACCGTGGGCGTCAACCCGAACCAGCCCGGCCAGTATGTGTTGGCCGCGACCAAGGTCAACCTGGCCGCCAAGCCGTCCAGCCTCGCCTACCGGCTGGTCGAGGACGAGCAGCGCGAGGTCCCCCGGATCCTGTGGGAAGGCCCGGTCGACCTGGACGCCGACGCCCTGGTCGTCCGCCCCGAACGCGAAACCCCCGAGCGGCAGGAGGCCGCCGGCTTCCTCCGCGACGAGCTGGACAAGGGCCCGGCCCGCTGGGAGACGCTGGCCAAGCTGGCCCGCCAGCAGGACATCGCCGAGCACACCCTCCGCCGGGCCCGGGAGGCCATGAAGGCCAGGGGCGAGGTCGACAAGCGTCAGCACGGCCAGCCCGGGGAGCCCGGCACGTTCTGGGAGTGGTTCCTCCCCGGCCACTAGCCCCCTCACCCTGGGCAAGGGGGCAAGTTGGGCAAGTTTGGGCAACACAGGGTGTCCGGGTTGTCTACTTGCCCAGGGCAAAACACACCTTGACCCCTTACCCCTCGGTAGAGGGTGGGCAAGTTGGCCACCATGCACCCACCACCCGAGCCACAGCGCGCCCCGGGATGCTCCCCCATCCCCCCCGCCGTCGCGCGTTCGCGGTATTGTTCGATCGACGGTGCGCGGGCAGCCCCGACCCCGGAGGGTGCCCGGTGCCGCAGCAGACTCCCCCGTCCCGGCCGCCGTCCGGGTACGGTCGCAGCCGGGTCTCCGGCTTCAGTACCCCGGGGCTCAAGCTCGACCCGGGCGCCCAGTGCACCTGCGAGTCCGCGCCCTGGTGCTCCGGGCCGACCGGCCCCCACTGGCTCTCCTGCCGAGCTGACTGCAAAGGCTGCCGGCCGCCAGCCGCCAAGGGCCGACGGTCGCCGCCTCGACCCGTCATCGGTGCCGACCCATCATCGGCCGAGCAGGTGTAGCCGTGGGAAGCAACCTGGTCGACGTGCCCGACTCCGCCCGGTGCACCGCGACCGCGAACCGATCCGGGCAGCGGTGCCGCCGGGCCGCGATTCCAGGCGGCAAGGTGTGTCGAAGCCATGGGGGCGCGGCACCAGCCGTGCGCCGAGCCGCCGCGGAACGGGTCGCGCTGCAGCGGGCCGTGGGGCTGATCGGCGACACCACCACCCCCGCCGACCCCAAGCGGGTCCTGGTCGCCGCCGTCAATGCCGCGAACGCCTTCCTCGGCGGCGCGGTAGCGGCCCTGGAGGCCCCCGACGCCGACCAGGCCTGCCTCCGCCAGCTGGGCGAAGCGGCCCTGCTCGCCGGCAAGCTCAGCAAGCTCGCGCTGGACGCGCACGTTGAGGAGCGGGTGGCGGCGACCTACGCCCAGCACGGCGAGCTCGTCGCTGGTCTGCTCCGCAGGGTGGTCGGCCGGGTCGGGCTTGCCCAGACCCAGGAGACCGCCCTGTACGCCTCCTTGGCCGTCGAGTTGCGCGCCCTGGACGGCTACGACCCCGAAGCCGGAAGGCCAGCCGGCATGTTCGAGGCCGACGCCCGGGCCGCCACCGTGGAGGCCGAACTGGCCCACCGCGTGCTCGACCAGGTCGAGGCCGAGCTGCCCGAACGCCTGGCCGCCGCCCTCGCCATAGGGCTGGCCGCGGTCCACCTGACCGCGCAGGACCGGGAGCGGGTCGCGCGGGCCGTTGAGCGTCACCTGGCCCGCGAGGCGGAGCTGGCCGCGGCCGAACCCCTGACCCACGCCCAGGTGCAGCATCGGGCGAACACCTGGCGGAGGGCCTCGAACGGGGGGGTGCGGTCACCGTGACCGACCCGGCCGAGGTCGCGGCCCGGTTCCGCCAGGCCTGGACCTCCAGCGCCCCGCCGCCGGCCGCTGGGCCACCCGACGAGCGGCCGTGGCTGACCGCCGAGGCCTACCCCCCGTTCCCGGCCAGGGCGGAGGGATGGACCCGGAGGGCGGCTCGAACACCGGCCCGGAGGGTGAGACGGTGGAGCGTCCCGCGCCGGCGCGGCGCACGGGTGGCCGGGGGCCGAAACGGCGCCGCTGGACCCTGCCCGTCAGCCCAGCCGAACGCACGGCCGAGCCGGTCGACCCGCCCCCGCCGACCCTGTACCCCTGCCCGCACTGCGGCGAGCGCCACCAGCCGGTGCCGCTGCCCGCCGACCTCCTGGGTCGGGCCCTGGGCCGTGACCGCTGGTGGCACGACCCCATGGCCGACACGACCAGCATGGTCCGGGACCACTTCAGCCCGTGGAGGTAACCCTTGCCCAGCAACCACCCCACCATCGGGCTCGCCGGCCAGGCCGGCTGGCGGCCCATGCGCCCCACCGATGACGCCCAGCTCGCCCTGGCCGTCAAGCGCACCATCTGGCAGGCCGGCCGCACGAGCATGCACGGCGGCCGCCGCGACCGCTACCTGCTCGCCCTGATCCGGACCCGCCACCCGGCCGCCCTCACGACCTTCGGGGAGGCCGGCCTGCTCGCCGCCACCCGCCGGACCGCCCCGGGCGCCTGCCCGTGGTGTGCGTTCCGGGCGATCACCGCGGCCAGCCTCGAACCCGAGGCGGCCCCCACGCCGGCCCTGCATGCGCTGCTGGGCGGCCAGTGTGCCCGCTGCCGGACCCACTACCAGGCCCAGCAGGTCGCCGAACGCGAACGCGCCTGGACCGGCGAGCTCACCGCGGTCGGGTTCCCCCCGAGCTCGGCCCGCCGGCTCCGCACCTTCACCCAGGCGGCCGAGGCCCTCACGGCCTCCGCCCTGCCCCCCACCGGCCCACGGGGCCGGCCGGCCCGACGCCGGTCGACCGCCCCGTCGTACTACGTCCAGCGGCGCGGAGGCGGCTGGGGGAAGGGCGTCTGATGGCCGTCACCAGGCAGCGGTGGACCAGCGACCGCGGCGTCCACGACGTCCAGCTCCCGGGCAGCCGGGGTCGGGTGCCGTGGGAGCGGCACGTCCCCTCCGACGCTTGTGCCTGCGACCAGTCGGCGGCGTGCCTGTACCACTACGGCCACATGACCCCCCCGGACCGGGCCCGGACCTGGGAACTGGTCGGCATCCAACCACCCATCGGGAGGTAACCATCGTGGCCGACCCCCCTCGCCCTGACCTCCTGGCCACCCTGACCCGGGCCGGCCACCTCGACCCGGCCCGAGCAGACGCCCTGTTGGACGCCAACCCGGCCGAGCGGGCCATCGCCTGCCGGGTGCTGCTCGACCAGGCCGCCGAGGTCCTGACCGACGCCGACATCATCCGGCCCACCCGGAGCGTGCTCGACCTCCGGTTGCGGGAGGTCGAAGCGCTCGCCGCCGTCCTCGGCCGCCTGGCCAGCTGGTGGCCGCAACCGGGCCTCGACCGCCTGCGCCTCGGCGACGTGTTGAAGGTCGTCGATCCCGGCGATGCCGCCTTCGTGGTCGACCTGCTCGTCTGGGGCGGCTGGCTCCAGCAGGAGGGCGGAACCTAGACGGTAAGGCGTCGGCGTCAACGCCACCCGCCGGCCTCCGCTCCTTTCGGCCGGCCGGGACCGAAGGCAACCAGGCCCGCACCGGGGCTACCCCCTATGGGTTCGCCTGCGCCGACCACACGGGACCCGCGGGAACACCACGCTCCCGCGGGTCCCGTGCTATCCGAGCCCGAAACGACCGGGAGCACCGCCACGCGTCACGCCGCGACCCAACAGCCGGTGGCCGAAGGGACAGAACCCCCTCGGCCACCGCCGCCGGGATGTTGGGCAGGCTCAGCACACTCCGGTGTTGACCACCGCTCGGGCGTCGAACCGGAAGCTGGTCCGGGAGTGCACCGTCAGGGTGCCGTCGATCCAGCGGACACCGTAGAGGGCCTGGATCCGGTAGGTGAGGGTGACCAGCGGGAACGGCGGGTGTGGGCAGTAGCTGAGGGTTGGGGTGTAGTCGGTCACGCGGCTGGGCTGTCCGGACGATACGAAGTCGGTGTCGTCGACGGCGATCGTGTCCCAGGTTTGTTGGGCGCGGAGCACCTGGAGCCGGATCGAGTAGATGCGGAACCGGTCGACCCCGAAGTCCTCCACGCAAGCGGCCCGGCCTCGGAGGGCGTCGGCGAGCCCGTTGGCGTTGGTGTCGACCAGCTCGCCTTGGGCGGAGCAGACAGCCCGGCCGACGCCGGGGTCGCTGAGGGCGAACAGGTTGCGGCCCTTGACGGCGATCACGTGGTGGTCGGGGTCGGGGGTGGTCGCAAACGCGGGGGCGGCCAGCAGTAGGACCAGGGTGAGGGCGGCTAGGGCGGCTAGGACGGTGACGGGTCGGCGCATGAGGCCTCCTCGGTCGGGGCGTGGATCGTATCAACCGAGCAGATCCCCTGGGCGCGGAGGAGTCGGTCGGGTCCTGGTCGGTGATCCAGCCCGCTCGGTCGACCGCCCTTCACGACGCCGGTTCTTCATCGAACACGACGCCCATAGCGCGAAGAAACTCTTGCGAGTCGACACGGTCCCCCGCGGGAGAGGCTGGCTGAAGCCGCTAGGCGCAGTTGGGGTTGTCGTAGTTGGTAAAGATGTCGGACCAGGCGCCACGCTTGCCGAAGCTGCCGTCATTCCAGCGGATCCCGAGGCCGAACTTGACCCGCAGATCACACGGGGCGGTGTCGAGGTTGACGTTCGGGGTGCGGAGGCCGACGGCACCGCCGACGTCGTAGCGGTCGGTCTCGTTCGCAGCCAGGCGCAGGTAGGTGCCGCCGGAGGTGATGGCGTACAGGCGCACGTAATAGGCCAGCAGGCGCTTGGCGCCCCATTCGATGTGGGCCTTGCCGCGGCCGTAGTAGTAGAGGGTTTCGGCGCTGGTGTCGCTGTAGACCTCGACCCCATAGACATCGGCGCTGACGTCGCCGCGGAGGCAGTTGCCGTTGGGGCAGTAGTCGTAGAAGTTCTCGCCCGAGGGTATGGCGCCATTGACAGTGGTGGGGGCGCGGAGTTGCTGGCGATGCTCGGTGGCGCTGGGATCAGCGGAGGCAGGGAGGGCAACAAGCGCGAGGGCGAGGGTGGCGAGGAGCGTGGCGAGGATGCGGCGAGCGGCAAACATAACGAGGTCCCCCCTGGTGGCATAGTTGGTCGGTCCGGTCGAAGGGCTCGAAGTCTACTAGATATCGGTGGATGGGACGGCATCGAGCCGCCGAAGGGGACGGGCCTGGCTACGCTGATCCGGAACGCGACTCGCCGGCTGGAGGACCTGGAGCGCCGCAAGACTGGAGGAGGTAGTGGTGGGTAGCTCCCGGGAGACCCACTGGGTGGCGAAGTCCTGCCAGATCGCCTCCCGGGTCGCCTCTAGGCATTCGGGTCCCTGCTCGCAGGTGCGGAGATGCTGGCCGCGCGGGTCGCGTTCGGACACGTCTTCGTACCCCTTCAAGAGGAGATGTCTATGAGGAAGCGTCCGGTTCGGCGGTTCTGTTACAGCGGCGGCTACCCCGAACCCCCGCTGTGCTGCTACATCAGGGGCCATCCGCGCAGACGGCATACAGCGTGACCGTCACGCCACCGTTCTCCCAGTAGATGTTCCACGCGCTACCGTCAGCGCTCGGGAAGCTCGACCGTCCTGCGCTGCCGAGCGGCTCGTGGAATCCTCCGCCAAGGACCTTCTTTCCCGCAGGGCAGGCAACCGCATGGGTGTTCGGTCCCGGAGCCGTGACCACCTGGCGGCTCACCACCTCGTAGCCGCTGAGCGGTGGCGGTGGCGGCGTCGTGGTCGTCGTGGGCGCGGTCGTGGTGGTCGGCTTCGCCTTCGGAGCGGCCGAGGACGTGGCGATCGGTACGAGCAACAGAACCAGCGCGGCAAGTGCGCTGATTGCAAGCAGTTTCCGCATGCGCTCCCCCTTGGTGGGCGTGTCTGGAGTGGAACGCTCTCCCGGGTGGTTTCGTTACTGGCGCTCCGGTGGTCCGGGTGCCCGTCAAGGCCGCTTCGCGTCCCTGCGGGACCGCCTGGCGGCGGGCCTTGATGGCGGGGCGGTGGTGCGCTGGGGGTCGTCGAGGGTCACGGTTTGCGGTCCCCCTTCGAACCGGCCGTTTCGAGGATGAACGGCCCGGCGGGCGGCTCCGTTACCGGCCAGCGGCCCTGAGCGGCGCGAGGTTGCGCCCCGGCCGCGACCCTATGTAGCCTTCGTGCCAAGCCCTATGTACGATCCCGATCTACGCGACGAGGGGGAGGTATGGACGGCCCACCGAGGATCACGATGAACGTCCTCAAGGTACTTCGATTGCTGCT
>Ga0307320_10000954_pt1 | contig 10489 bp, 6 predicted proteins | sample ER_DNA_369_FD_194495 | JGI IMG/M metagenome (GOLD analysis project Ga0307320, IMG submission 194495) | Bulk soil microbial communities from the East River watershed near Crested Butte, Colorado, United States - ER_DNA_369 | ecosystem: Environmental > Terrestrial > Soil > Floodplain | place: USA...
AGGGGGGCCAGGTCGACCTCGGCCCGCCGGGCCCGCTCCCGGAAGATGGTGTAGAGGATGGACTCTTCCTGGTCGATGTGGTGGCGGATCGCGGCCAGGAGCTGGCCGAGGAGGATGCCGAACTCATGGCGGTCGCTGTTCCCGGCGAGCCGCTCGCACTGCTCCAGCAACTCCTCGATCCTCCGGTGGTCCTGGCGGACCAGCGTCAGCGCGTCCATGCCATCCCTCGCCTTCGGCCGTCACCTGAAGGGTGCACCGGAGCTTGGCATGTCAAACCGTGCCAGGGCTCCCCGATCAGGCCCGGGAGCGGTTGTGGCGCCGCAGGCGCGACCCGTTGCGCTCGATCATCGACCGGTCCGAGGACCACGGCGCGTACGGGGCCACGGTCAGCGCGGCCAGCGACAGCAGCACCCGGTCGTAGTTGACCCGCCAGCCGGCGAAGTCGCGCCAGGCCTGGTCGAGATCGGCCTTGAGCGGCACCCCGGCCTCGGTCAGCTGCCGGCAGACCTGGTCGAACTCGCGCCGGTCGATCGAGATCGGCTCCTGCGGCCAGTGCGGGTCGGGGTTGTGCCGGACGTTGAAGAAGTTGGCGATCCGCCGCAGGGCGACATAGCCGGCGCGGATGCAGAGCTCGGCATCGGGGCTGCGTGGGCGGTCGACCGTCGAGGCCATCAGCGACGCCCCGTCCAGCACCGCCCCTGACGCCGTCACCCAGGAGTGCTCCCAGTGGGGCGAGCGGAAGAACACCAGCGCGGGCAGGGAGGTATGGGTCTCGGTGACGTCGACGAACCAGCTCTCCCACTCCCGCCACAGGTCCTCGAGGCGGTCCCAGCCGCCGATGATCGAGGACCGGATCAGCATGGCGGCCGCGGTCGGCGGGGTGCTGGCCCGCACGTCCAGCGCGGTCACGGCCGCCTCCCGCCGCTGGAACGACTGGTACATCGAGGGCAGGTAGCTGATCAGCATGGCCAGCAGCACCAGCCCGAACCCGGCCTCGGTGAACGCCAGCAGCGTGGTCGGCAGGTTCGGGGGCGCCTCGAACCCGAGGGTGTAGATGGAGGAGCCGCTGAGCACGACCGCCCTGCGCAGCGGCCGCTCCCCGAGCGCCCAGAACAGCAGCACGTAGCCGGTACCGGTCAGGACCAGCCAGGTCGCGGCCAGAACGAACAGGCTGATCGGCCCGTACAGGGCCAGGTCCCGGTCACGGGCCTCGAAGCTCCTGGCCCGCGACCCGCGCAGCCGGAACAGCGCCCGCACGCCCGTGAACACCCACCTGGTGATCATCACCGGGAGCGCCCTCGGCACGACCAGGGTCATGATGGCCGACAGCACCGTGGCCACCACGATCAGCGCCCCCACCCCGAAGGCGAGCACCGCCAGCACGGTGACCTCCACTGCAGCCTTCCTCCCCTCGCCGCCTAGGTGCCGCCACGGCGGGCCGCCGCCAGGACCTGGGCCGCCTCCCTGGCCCGCTCCCTCGGCACCCACACCCGGTTCCCGCCGGCCCCGGCCATGCGCACCAGCCAGTCCAGTAGCCGCCCCAGCCGCTCCGGTCGCCGCGGGTCGGGTTCACCGCTGGAGGGGATGCCGGCCTCGGCCAGCACCGCCCGAACGCTGGAAGCCAGCTCCGGGGTCCGGAAATTCCCCAGCCGCCGCCTCGGCACCCCCGCGGGCAGGTCCCCAGGCTCCTCGTCCATCCCCGGATCATCCCACCCGCCCGCTTGGGTCGGCGTCCCGGGTTGCCTACAATGTTCCCCGCCCAGGCAGCCAGCTTGGGAAATCGGGAGGCATCGCCTAGTCTGGTCTATGGCGCCCGCCTGCTAAGCGGGTTTGGGGTTCATCCCCCATCGTGCGTTCGAATCGCACTGCCTCCGCTTCTGCGCCGCTAGCTCAACGGATAGAGCACCAGACTACGGATCTGGCGGTTGGGGGTTCGAATCCCTCGCGGCGCGCACAACGCTCCAGGTCAGACGGTACGTAACCGGTCGCTGGGTTGTGGTTCATACGGTCTGGTCGGATCCAGTCCGGTCTGGTGGATGATCAGGTCCGCGGCGGGCGAGGACCTCGGTCGCAGCTCGCCGAGTACAGGGCCAGGTTCGGTGTCCCTCCGACCGGCTCGCCGATGCCTTCCTCCGCGACAGGATGAGACTCGCCGACAGTCCCCTCGGCGGCGACCCACGTCCAGATGGAGTTGCCCGATACACATCCGCCTGGCCGATGAACCGCCGCAGCGCTCTGGCTCCGGTCACGACCATCAGGCGCGGACGCGGCGGGTCAACGCCGCCAGCTCGCGGTTGAAGCGCTCGGGCTCCTCCAGGTGCGGGGTGTGGCCGACGCCTTCGTACCAGGAGGCTTCTGCGGTTGGGCAGGTGGCCAGGACGTGCTCGGCCATCGCCGGGAGCACGATCGTGTCCGCCCGGCCCTGGGTGACCAGCAAGGGCACCTGGAACGCGCGCAGCACGTCGTCGCCGTCGATCTCGCGCGCCGCGAGGTTGGCGCGGATCCGCGCCGGCACGGTCATGGCGGAGCACAGCAGCGTCTCGAGGTCGTCGGGTGGGAACGGGGTGGTCGGGAAGGCCTTGACCAGGCCGCGCATGGCCCGGATGTTGGTCGGCAGATCGTCCGCGGTGGCGTCGGCGAAATGATCGAGGAAGCCCGGGCCGATCAGCGTGCCGAACGCCGCCTCGCCCAGCTTGACGCCCCCGGCGACGAAGTCGACCGCGCCGATCCGGTCCTGGCCGTGGGCGCGCAGGTAGTCGCAGATGATGAAGCCGCCGTAGGACCAGCCGACCAGCACCGGCCGGTCCAGACCTAGCTGGTCGATGATGGCGGCCACGTCGTCGGCCCAAAGCTGCCCGTTGGTGTAGTGCTCCGGCTCCAGGGGCGCCTCTGACATCCCGTGGCCGCGGAGGTCGTAGGCCACCAGCCGGAACTCCTCGGCCAGCGCGCTCTGGTACTGCTTGGCCCAGCAGAGATGGCTCTGGGACCAGCCGTGGAGGAACAGGATCGGCGGCCCGTCCGCCCGGCCCCACTCGCGGACGTGCAGCTGCAGGCCCCTGCCGCCCCGCACCGTGTGGATCGTTCTCGTCTGCGCGACCGTTGTCATCCCGGCCTCCTCGTGTCCGTCGGATCGACCGGATCGTCGCCGTGGTGGGGGCTGGGCCGCATCTGCCGGGCGGTCGTATCCTTCGCCGCCGACCTACGTATCCTCCGGTCGCGGGATGCGTACAAGCGCCTTCCGTGCCAGGGTCGGCGGCGCGATACTGCCTGGATGGAGGCTCCCGCGATCGAGGTATTCGTCGGACGCGAGCGCGAGCTCGGGCAGCTCGAGCGCGCCCTCGACGCGTCCCAGGCCGGGGGCGGCACGACCGTGCTGGTGACCGGGGATGCGGGCATCGGCAAGACCCGGCTGGCGTCCGAGCTCGCGGCGCGCGCCCGCGACGCGGGGTTCGAGGTCCTCCTTGGGCGCTCGATCGACCTGGTCGGCACGGAGCTGCCGTACCAGCCGTTCGTCGAGGCCCTGCGTCCGCTGGGAGCGTTCCCGAAGACCGATGCGCAGGCGGCGGGCTCGCAGCTGCGCGTGTTCCAGGAGATGCTGGCGCTGCTGTTCGACCGCACGGCCGCCGCACCGCTGCTGCTTGTGCTCGAGGACCTGCACTGGGCCGACACCTCCACGCTCGACCTCGTCGTCTTCCTCGCCCACAACCTCGACGACCGGCCGGTCCTGCTGCTGGCAACCTACCGCGCGGACGAGCCCCCCTCGGCCGAGCGCATGCGCCGGCTCGCCGACGGCGTCCGGCGCTCGGGCTCCGCGCTGGTGCTGGAGCTCGGTCCGCTCCAGCACGAGGAGCTGACGGCGCTGCTCGCGGCCCGCGCCGATGCTCCCCTGCCGACGGCACTGACGGAGGCGATCGTCGCCCGCTCCGACGGCAACCCCTTCTTCGCCGAGGAGCTCCTCGCCGCCGGGAACCGGCGCGGCGAGCTGCCGCGCGGTCTGCGCGACCTGCTGCTGCAGCGTGTGGCCCGGCTCGACCCCGCGACGCGGAGCCTATTGCGCCTGGCCGCGGCCGCAGGACGCGACGTCGGCTACCCGCTGCTCCGTGCCGTGGCGGCGCTGCCGGAACGTGACGTGCGCGAGTCGCTGCGCCAAGCCGTCGAGCACGGCGTCCTCGTGGCCGACCAGGCGGGCGGCAGCTTCCGCTTCCGCCATGCGCTGCTGGCAGAGGCGGTCTACGCGACGCTGCTGCCCGGCGAGCGCGAGGAGCTGCACGCGCGGCTCGCCCAGGAGCTCGCCCGCAGCGCGACCGCGGCACCGACGGAGCTCGCGCCCCACTGGGCGGCAGCGGGTCGCGGCACAGAGGCGCTGGTCGCGTCGGTCGAAGCGGCACGCCAGGCAGAGGCCGTCTTCGGCCTGGCGGAGGCGCACGCGCACCTCGAGCGGGCGCTCAGGCTGTGGGACGGCATGGCGGACGCGGCCGAGCTCGTACAGGTCGACCTCGCCGAGCTCTGCTCCTGGGCAGCCGAGCTGGCCAGCCAGACCGGCGCCGCTCCGCGTGCGGTCGAGCTCGTGCAGCGAGCGATCGAGCTGGTCGGCGACGGCGACCGGCTGCGCGCCGCGCTCCTGTACGAGCGTCTTGGCCGCTACCAGTTCGAGAGCGGTGGCGGCGACACCTTCCTCGCCGCCTTGGAGCGCGCCGTCGAGCTGGTACCGGCGCATCCGCCTTCCGCGGAGCGCGCGCGGGTGCTTGCGGCGTTCGCGGTGGGCCTGCAACTGACCTGGCGCCACGAGGAGTCGCTCGCGATCTGCGAGCAGGCGCTCGGGCTCGCGCGTGCGGTCGGCGCGCGTTCGGCAGAGCTCCAGTCGCTCCAGGTGCTCGGCAGCAATCTCGCCTATCTCGGCCGCACCGACGAGGGTCTCGCGCGGGTGCGGCAGGCCCTGCAACTCGGCGAGGAGCGTGGAGATCCCCTGGCGCTGGACCGAGCGTACGTCACGCTCACCGACGTACTGACGATGGTGGGACGGCCGGCGGAGTCGGCGCGGCTCGGAGCGGTGGGCCTCGATGCCCTGCGTGGGTACGGGATCGACCACACCGTGCTCACCGCGAACTGGATCGAGGCGCTGCTCGCCATCGGCGAGTGGGACAAGGCGGAGAGCGCCAGTGCACGAGCGCTTCGCTCGATCACCGCCAACTACCCACACATGCCACTCATGCTCCGGGCCGACATCGAGCTCGGCCGCGGCGACTTCGACGACGCGCGCGCGCATCTCGAGGCCGCGCGTCCCACGGTGCGCCACGAGCCAGGTGTGGCGACCTACGACGGATACGTCGCCGAGCTCGCGCTGTGGGAGCGCCGGTGGACCGACGCCGAGGAGGCTGTTCGCGACGGCATGGCATGGGCGCGCCCTCGATGGGGAGCGCAGATCCGCGTCTGGCTCTGCGCCAAGGGGCTGCGTGCCCAGGCGGAGCTGGCGGCGCTCGCGCGCGCCCGCCGGGACGACGACGCCGTCCGCGAGCGGCTCGCTCGCGCGCACAGGCTGCTCGCCGCCGCGCGCCGCGCCGCCGCGGAGGCCGCAGCCGTCACCCCCAACGCCGCCGGCTGGCGCGCCCTGGCCGAGGCCGAGTACGAACGTGCCCGCGGCGTCACGCGGCCCGAGCTCTGGGCCGGCGCCGCGGACACCTGGGAGCGGCTCGAGCGGCCGCCGTTGGCGGCCTACTGCCGCTGGCGCCAAGCCGAGGCGCTGGTCGCCGCGGGCGCCTCCCGCGCCGAGGCGAGCCGGCCGCTCAGGCAGGCGCACGCCGTCGCGGCTCGGATCGGAGCCAAGCCGCTGGCCGCGGAGCTCGAGCTGCTCGCCCAGCGCGCGCGGCTGGAGCTAGCGCCGCCGAATGCAGGGTCGCCGGACCGGAAGCAAGGCCTTGAGGAGATCCTCGGCCTCACGCCCCGCGAGGCGGAGGTCCTGACCCTCATCGCCCGCGGCTACACCAACCGCGAGATTGCGGCGGCCCTCGTGATCAGCGTCAGGACGGCCGGCGTCCACGTCTCGCACATCCTGCGCAAGCTCGGCGCGCCGAACCGGCTCGAGGCGGCCGCCATCGCGCACCGCCTCTCCCCACCGCACGTCGGGCAACCACGGTTCGAGGCTTGACAGAGGTTGTGCCTGCCCACCCGGATCCGCTCGCTGAGCATGGCTTGCTTGATCATCTCGTTGATCATCCAGACGATCCGACGGGACCGGCCTGGATCCGTCTGGATCGACGAGGCCTGCAACGTGAGCAGGCCAGATCCGTCTGGAGCCGACCAGATCGACGCAGAGCACCAGGCTACGGATCTGGCGGTTGGGGGTTCGAATCCCTCGCGGCGCGCACCATCAGCCCGGGTCAAGTGGCCTGGGCTGCTTGTTTTGCTTGCTCTGAGTCAACGATGCGGTCAACGATTCTCCAGAATTCCGCATCGGATCGAGGAGCAAGCATAGTGGCCCCTCGGGGGAGTGGAGCGGCCGCGCCGAGTCGGGTCGTGGCCATCACCCACTTGGTATGAGGTTCGGTCTCCCAGAGGTCTAGGCTGCCGGCAGCCCCATGGGGTAGAGGTGAATCGGCCAGCAAGAGGTTGGAGTGGCGCTGCTCATCCCGCTGGTTGTGCCAGGGCCGTCCATCGGTCCGACGGGCCGCAGGTGCCCGCAACGGTCTCAGACTCTTGACGCGGTTCGATGTCGGCGCGCGTCCATGGGGCCGCTATCTGGGCCGGCTCGGTCCGGGCGCCGGTGTCAAGCCTGCTGTGGTATGGGATTGGAGGGGAGGAGCAGCGCGGCCACCAGACCGATGAGTCCGATCACTGCCAATGAGGCCATCGCCAGTCCGTAGGCTCGGGTTCCGGCGGCGAGGTCGGACACCAGGATGGTGCCGGCGATGGCGGTGCCCAGCGATGAGCCCAGGTTGGAGACGCTGCGCGACAACCCCGAGATCTCGCCCTGCTGTTCCTCGGGGAAGGCGGACTGCACGAGGTTGACCGACGGGGTCAGCATGATCCCTACGCCCAGGCCGATCAGCAGCAGCCCGGGCACGAAGGCCAGGGCGGTGTCGGAGGCGTTGACCAGGCCGATCAACAGTCCGATCCCGACGATGGTGGTGATGAAGCCGGCCAGGATCAAGGTCTTCTGGGTGCGCCTGCCGGCGAGTCGCTCGGCGGCGAGGGAGGAGACCAGGATGCCGACCGTCGCCGCCGTGAAGATGACGCCTGTCTGGATGGCGTTGTAGCCGCGAACGGTCTGGAGGTAGACCGAGACGACGAACGAGGTCCCCAACAGCACCAGCCACTGGATGTTCTGGGTGATGAGGCCGAGGTTGGAGGTGCGGTTGCGGAACAGCCCGGTGGACAGCAGCGGCTCCTTCCCGGCCCGCTCCAGGGAGCGGATCCAGAGGAAGAACCAGAGCAACAAGGCGGCTCCTAGAGCCAGGAAGATCGTCATCAGCAAGCCGTCGCTGCCGGCCTGGAGGATCCCGAGGACCACGAACAGCATGCCGAGGGCCGAAAGGATCGCCCCGACGGTGTCGAAGGGGCGGGTCGGATCCGGCGGGATGGGATCCACGAGCTTGCGGCTGAGCAGGACGATCGCGGCGATGATCAGGGCTTGGAACAGGAACGAGGCTCGCCAGCTGATCGCCGTAGTGATGAGGCCCCCGATCAGCGGGCCGGCCGCGGCGCCGATGCCGCCCATCCCGCTGATCCGGCCGAACGCCCAGGCGCGCGACTGCAGATCGGTGAACAGCAGCGTGGTGAGGATGTAGACAGGCGGGATCAACAGGGCCGAGCCGACACCTTCCAAGATCGAGTTGCCGAGGATGAGGATGCCCAGCCCGGGGGCAACTGCGCTCAGCAGAGCGCCGACTCCGTAGATGGTGAGCCCCACGATGAAGCAGCGCTTCCGGCCCCAGCGGTCCGACAACTTGCTGCCAGGGATCATCAGGGCCGCCATGACCAGCAGGAACAGCGTGATCGCGGTCTGCACCCCCTGGACGGTGGTGTCCAGGTCGGTGCTGATGTCGTTGATCATCACGTTCATGTTGGAACCGGCGAAGCTGCAGATGAACTGGGCGAGAGCGAGGGGAACTAGCAGCCTCCGCGGGGAGACGGTCGACCTTGCCACGTTCAGGTCCTCGGTCATGTGGCTCCCTCCAATTCAAGTCCAGCCCAGGTCAGGGGTACCGACGTCCGTGGTCGCCGGCGCGATCGACAAGTCATGGCCGAACTGTCCAGGACCATAAGAATCTGCCCCGCAGCCACCCGCAACACGACCATAACTCCCATCGCGGGCACCTCGGTCGCGCGGACGCTCAACGCAACAGGCGCATCGCGGCCGGCCAGCGTGGGCAGCGAAGCACTGGCCGCTCCCTCGGGTCGATCAACGGTCCGCTGATGCGGGCGCGTGGCCGACGAGGGGGTCGGTGCCGGCGGCGTGGTCGAGCTGGTCGTTGAGGGTGATGGCGGCGTTGATCAACGACAGGTGGGTGAAGGCCTGGGGGAAGTTGCCCAGCTGCTCACCGGTCAGCCCGATCTCCTCGGCGTACAGGCCCAGGTGGTTGGCGTAGGTGAACATCTTCTCCAACGTCACCCGGGCCTGCTCCAGCCGCCCCGAACGAGCCAGGGCGTCCACATACCAGAAGGTGCAGATCGAGAAGGTCCCCTCCTCGCCGAGCAGCCCATCGGGGGAGGCGCTGGGGTTGTAGCGGTACACCAGGCTGTCGGAGACCAGCTCGCCCTCCATGGCGTCCAGGGTGGACAGCCACATCGGGTCGCTGGGGACGACAAAGCCGGTCAGCGGCATCATCAGCAGCGAGGCGTCCAGCACCTCGGTCTTGTCGTGCTGGGTGAACGCCCCACGCTGCGGGTTCCAGCCGTGCTCCATGATCTGGTGGTAGATGCGGTCGCGTTCGCTGATCCAGCGGCCAAGGTCGGCAGGTCGGCCATGCTCGGCGGCGAGGCGGACCATGCGGTCAAGGGCCACCCAGCACATGAGGCGGCCGTAGGTGAAGTTCTGGCGGCCGCCGCGGGTCTCCCAGACACCCTCATCAGGCTGATCCCAGTTGCCACACAGCCAGTCGGCGAGCTGGGCGAGCTTGACCCAGCCAGGGTGGCCGACCCGGATCCCGTAGCGGTCGGCCAGCCAGATCGAATCCAGCAGCTCACCGTAGATGTCCAACTGGAGCTGGTCGGCGGCGCCGTTGCCGATCCGGACCGGCCTGGACCCGGCATAGCCCTCCAGATGGTCCAGGGTCTCCTCGACCAGGTCGGAGGAGCCGTCGACCCGGTACATGATCTTCAACGGCCCAGACCCCTCGCCCACCTGCTCGGCGGCCCGATCGTTCAGCCAGCCGCCGAAGGCCTCGGCCTCCTCGGTGAAGCCCAGTCCCAGCAGGGCATGGATCGAAAACGAGCCGTCCCGGATCCAGGTGAAGCGGTAGTCCCAGTTGCGCTCGCCCCCGACCTGCTCGGGCAGCCCAGCGGTGGGCGCGGCGACCAGGGCGCCGGTGGGGGCATAGGTCATCAGCTTGAGGGTGATCGCCGAACGCCCGACCATCTCGCGCCAGCGGCCCCGGTAGGTCGAGCGGGCCAGCCAGCCACGCCAGAACCGCGCCGTGGAGGTGAACATGGCCAGCAGCTCCTCGGGGGTCATGGTCCGGGGTGGGCCGTCGGCGGCCGACTCCAGCATCACCCCACCGGTCTGACCGGCCCGCACCGTCAGCGCGCCCCGGACGTCGTTGCCGTGGCGCTGCATCGCCCCGGCCCCCCCGCCGTGCAGGGTCAACTGCAGCGTCGGGGTGCGGAACACCGCCCCCTCATCGGTCAGCTCCAGCTGGTGTTCTTGTCGGCCGTAGTCGAACCGCGGCGCACACTCGAACACGAACCGGATCTCGCCGCGGACACAGCGCACCACCCGGACCAGCCGGTGCCGATCGGTGGCCTGCTGCGGGTCCTCGACCGGCATGAAGTCCAGCACCTCACCGACCCCCTCGGGGGTCATGAACCGGGTTACCAGGATGGCCGTGTCGGGGAAATACAGCTGCCTGACCACGACATCGTCGCCCTCGACGGCGATCCGGAAGTACCCGCCGCGCTCGCGGTCCAGCAAGGAGCCGAACACACTCGGCGAGTCGAACCGCGGACAACAGAACCAGTCAACCGAGCCATCGGTGGTCACCAGCGCAGCCGTCTGCAGGTCACCGATCAGCCCGTGCTCGGCAATCGGCGGGTAACGATCCATTGAGCGTTCCTCCTACAGACTCCGACATGCCCTGGCCGCGGGCCGCGACCGGTAACGAACAAGTGATAGCGAGGAAAAGGTGAAGCAGCATCACCCGACAGGGGTGAATCTCACGCTGGTCGCGGCTTGGCCGATCCTGGCCGCGTCGGACCGCGGCGCCGACACTGGCACCAAGGGCAGGGTGAAGGCGGCTCGACCCTAGAGCACCAGATTTCGGATCTGGTGCTCTCA
>Ga0307320_10000957_pt1 | contig 10483 bp, 7 predicted proteins | sample ER_DNA_369_FD_194495 | JGI IMG/M metagenome (GOLD analysis project Ga0307320, IMG submission 194495) | Bulk soil microbial communities from the East River watershed near Crested Butte, Colorado, United States - ER_DNA_369 | ecosystem: Environmental > Terrestrial > Soil > Floodplain | place: USA...
CTGCAGGCAGGCCGGTGTCCGCCTCGTCCGGTTCTTGTACTGCGACAACGGCGGCATCGTGCGGGCCAAGGCCGCGCACGTCGAGCGGCTGGCGGACCGGATGCGCACCGGGATCGGCCTGACCGTGGCCATGCAGGCCATGAGCTCCCTCGACCAGCTCCAACCGGTCGAGGGGATGGGCCCGGTCGGCGAGATCCGGCTGGTTCCCGATCCCTCGACGCTGCGGATCCTCCCGTACGCGCCGAACTCGGCCGCGATGCTCGTCGACCACGTCCGGCTGGATGGCGAGCCCTACGAGGCGGACCCGCGGTCCTTCCTCAAGCGCATGGACACCGCGCTCCGCGACCGCGGGATGGTCCTTCGGTGCTCGGTCGAGAACGAGTTCAGCCTCGCGAAGCCCGCCGACGGGGGGTTCGAGCCCATCGACGACAGCCTGTGCTTCTCGACGGTGGGGATGACGGCGTCGCAAGAGGTCACGGACGCGATCGTCGCCGCGCTCGAGGCGCAGTCGATCCAGCTCGAGCAGTACTACGCGGAGCTCGGACACGGCCAACAGGAGCTCTCGGTCATACACCTCCCGGTGCTCGAGGCCGCCGACACGCAGATCCTGGTCCGCGAGACGATCCGGGCCGTCGCCTCCAGCTTCGGGCTGGTGGCCTCGCTCGCCCCAAAGCCGTGGGCCGATCAGGCGGGCAACGGCGCGCACGTCCACTTCAGCGTCTGGGACTCGGCGGGCGAACGGAACCTGTTCCACGACGGTGCGCGACGCTACGGGCTGTCCGAGATCGCCGAACGCTTCGCGGCCGGGATCCTCGCGCACACGCCGGCTCTTCTCGCGCTCACCGCCCCGTCGTTCAACTCGTTCCGCCGTCTCCTCCCGCAACACTGGAGCTCGGCGTTCGTGTGCTGGGGACCGGACAACCGGGAGGCCACGGTCCGCGTGCCGTCGACCTTCTGGGGGCTCGAGGAGCCGTCGACCAACCTCGAGTTCAAGCCGTCCGACGCGAGCTGCAACCCGTACCTCGCCTTCGCGGGGCTGATCGCGGCCGGTCTTGACGGGATCGAGCGTGGCCTGGGACTCCCCGAGCCGATGCTGGTCGACCCCGCGACGCTCACGAACGCCGAACGCGATCTCGCCGGGGCCGCGCGGTACCCCGAGACGCTCGGCGCGGCCCTCGACGCGCTCGAACGCGACGAGGTGATCACGGGCGCGATGGGCGACCTGCTCACCGCGTCGTACGTCGCCGTGCGCCGCTCCGAGTTCGAGGCCTACGGGGCGATGGACGAGGCGGAGCAGTTCCGGGGCCACTTCGCGAAGTACTAACCCTCCGCGCGGTGGTGGCTCACCCGGTCAGGCCGTGCAGCGCGCGGCAGCTGTCGCCGAGCACCATCGCCCCGAGCCGCTCGGCGTCCTTGGTGGCCACGTAGTCGCGCTCGACGAACTTGTCCAGGACCCGTTCGAGCGCCCGCCGCGCGAGCAGCGCCGAGATCCAGAACGACTCCGGCTCCCCCGCCTCGTCGGAGCCGTACAGGAGCTTGGCCGCCGGCACCGTTCCCACGAGCATCTCGAGCGCCCACTCGACCTGCCCGAACCCCCAGGGGATCAGCTCGGACAGCTCGAGGTAGACGTTGGGGAGCACCGAGGCGATGTAGGCGGACTCGCGGATCCAGGGGTAGCCGCTGTGCACGAGCACCACCGGCTGATCCTGCACGTCGACGAGCAGCGGGAACAGGTTCTCGGGCCTCGCGTGGATCAGGTCGATGTCGGGATCCCCGCCGCCGCAATGGAAGTGGAACGCGCGACCCAGCTCATTCGCGACCGCGAGCGTCCGCCGGATCAGGAAGTCCCGGACCGGCTTGGCGTGCTCCCGCGTCTCCCTCCACTCCTCCCCCCGCCACCCCGCGAAGGCCTCCCGGGCATCGGCCTCGCTCGGATCGCCGACGTCCAGTCCCGTTCGGTAGGCGACGATCGACTTGAAGGCCACGCAGTTCGGATCGGCGGCGGCCCGCCGCGCCTCGCCGTCCACGCCGGCGAGCAGGTCGTCGAACGTGCCTTCCCGATGCACGAGGATCCACGGCTCGAGCCGGGCGACCCGGTAGACGCGGACGCCGATCGTGCGTTCGAACTCCGCGGCCGGGACCGGAGGCTGGGGGAACCCCTCGTCCGACAGGACCGCGACCACGCCGGCCGCGTCGAGCAGCCCCTTGGTGTACGCGACGGGATCGGCGCGCAGGGCTGCCGCCCGCGCCTCGACCACCGCCTGCCGATCCGGTTCGCACCCGAGGTGCTCGGCGAGCCAACGGTGCATCGCGATCCCGTAGACCGTCGACCCGGTCAGGGCGTGCACGAACGGCCACAGGTCCTCCCGCATGCGAGACGACGACGAGAAGCTCTCGCCGAGAAACATCGCGCGGGTGTCGAACCCGCCGGGGTCGCGTTCGAGCAGCTCCTCCAGACGGTAGGGGTGGGTGTGCGCGTCGACGATGCCCACGCCCGACAGATCGATCCCGGCCAACGTGCTTCCCTCCTTTCTGGCCCCCCAGGTGCCCTCTAGTACCGCCAGCGGTGTGCCCGAACGACGGCATCGTCGTCCATCCCGTCGAAGGCCGCGAGCTCGCCCTTACGCGTGGCGACGAACGACTCGAAGAGCATGTCCCCCATCGCCTCGCGCAGGACGGCCGAGCGCTCGAGCTCCGCGATCGCGGCCCCGAGCGACGACGGGAGCTGAGCGATCCCGCGCTTGCGTCGATCGGCGGCAGTGAGCGACGCCGGATCCTCGAGGGTCGGCTCGGGGAGCCGCAGCTCCCGTTCGAGCCCGTCGAGGCCGGCGGCGACGATCGCCCCGAGGACCAGGTACGGATTGCCGCTTCCGTCCACGGGCTTGACCTCCAGGTTCGCCGCCTCCGAGCGGCTGCCAACCATCCCCGTCACGAACCGGAGCCCGGCCTCCCGGTTCTCGCGGCCCCACGCCTTGAACGCGCCCGCCCACCGGTGCGGCTGGAGCCGCAGGTAGCTCGCGACCGACGGGCAGGAGACCGCGACGATCGCCGGGAGGGACCAGAGGATCCCGGCGGCGAACGCCTCGGCCTCGCGCGTCATCCCGTCGGGCCCGTCGCCGCCGGCGAACCGGTTGCGCCCGCGCCGGTCCCACAGGCTGAGATGCAGGTGATCGCCGTTGCCGACCAGACCGGCGAACACGACCGGGGCGAACGAGACCGCGAGCCCGTTCGCGCGCGCGACCGCTCGGATCGTGTGCCGGGCCACGAGATTGGTGTCGGCGACCGCGATCCCGGCGCGGTGCGGCACGGAGATCTCGAACTGCCCGGTCGAGTATTCGGGGTGGAATTGCATCACGCCGGTCCCCTGCCGCTCGAGCGCGCTGATCGCGTCGGTCGCGAACGGTTCCTGATCGGCGAGCACGGGGGCGCTGTAGCCGGGACCGATGTGGGCGGGGATCGGCTCCTGCTCGTCGGCCTCGCGCGGCGCGACGCGGTTCCCGAGGAAGAACTCGAGCTCGTACGCGCCTCGGAGCTCGAGCCCGTGGGCCGACAGGCGCTCGAGCATGCGTCTCGCGAACGTGCGCCCGCACGGCGGCCAGGGCCCCCCCTCCTGGTCGCGCTGGTCGACGGCGGCGAGCGCCCAGCCGGGCGAGGCGGCCAGCGCGACCGCCGAGGCGGGATCGGGTACGAGCCGCGTGTCGCCGGTCGGGCCCTCGATGCCCGGCGACGAGGTGATGCCATCGTTGACCAGGAAGACCGAGAACACGTTCGACAGGCCGACGCCGAACCGCGCGACCTCCTCGAACCGCCGGATCGGGATGCACTTCACTCGCGTGATCCCGGCGGGGTCGACCATCGCGAGCGCGACCGCCTCGACCCCGCCCGCCGCGAGGCGCCGCGCCACGGACACGGCCCCGCCGCTCGGGCGCCGGGCGGGAGCCGTGCGCGCCGCTCGGGGCTTGGCAGCGGGGCTCAGAACAGCTCCAGGTACTCCGTGCGCTCCCAATCGCTCACATGATCGGCGAGCCGGGAGAGCTCGTGGCGCCGCATCCTCGTGTACGCCGTGATGAACTCGCCGCCGAAGAACTCGCTCGTGGCGGGCTCGGCCTCGAGCGCATCGAGCGACTCCGAAAGATCGGTCGACAGCTTCTCCAGCGTGTCGTCCTCCTCGGCGGGGACGCCCGGCTCGGACGGTTCGGGCGCCGTGAGCTTGTCCTCGATCCCGCGGAGCCCGGCCTGGATCAACGCGGCGCCGACGAGGTAGGGGTTCGACAGCGCCGAGGGCGCCCGGTACTCGATGTGCTTGGAGGCGGGGCTCCCGCCCTTGACCCGGATCAGCGCCGAGCGATCCTCGTATCCCCAGGAAACGTTCGTCGGGCTGAACGTGTGCCGGCGCCTGCGGCGGAGGCAGTTCACGGTGGGCGCGATCACCGCGTCGATCGCGCGCGCATACGTGAGGAGGCCGGCGATGAACGCACGCGCGGTGTCGTTCATGCCGTTCGGATCGCCGTCGTCCGCGAACGCGTTCTCCCCCGAGTCCGCGTGCAGGAGCGAGAGGTGCGTGTGGCACCCGCTCCCCGCGGAGGTCGCGAACGGTTTGCTCATGAACGTCGCGAGGTAGCCGTCCTGCTTCGCGATCTCCTTCACGCCGTTCTTGAACGTGAATGCGTCATCCGGTCCGCGCAGACCGCGTCCCGGCGCGAAGTTGATCTCCCACTGCGACCCGGCGTACTCGCAGTTCGCCGTGATGACGTCGACCCCGACCCGGGGCATCTCCTCGACGATCCGTCGGATCGTCGGGACGAAGTCGTTGCGGACCGTGTTGAAGATCTGGTAGCCGTCGAACAGCGGCTCGTGCGTGTCCGCGGTCAGCAGATAGAACTCGAACTCCGAGCCCATGAGCGGCTCGAATCCCATCTCGCGCGCCCTCTCGACGGCGTTACGGAAGACGTGACGGGGCGTCGCCGCGAGCGGCCGACCGTCGTACCACTGCGCGTCGCAGATCAGGCGGGCGGTGCGGTCGGCCCAGGGGATCACGGCTGCGCTCTCGGGATCGGGGAGCAGGAGCTGGTCGCCGTACCCGACCTCCTCGTGGTACAGCGTGCCGGGGACGACGTCGGACCGCGAATCGAGGACGCTGACCCCGCCGTACATGTTGAGACCGCGCTCGGCGTAGTCGGCGGCATGGGCGATCGGGATCGTCTTCGAACGCGAGATCCCGTGCATGTCGGGGAGCTCGAACCGGACGAACGCGATCCCGTCCTTCCGCCATCCCTCGAGGACCTTGCCGACGCTTTCCACCCGGCTCCTCCTTCCCGAACGCCACCGGCCCGTGCGCCTTCGCCCGCAGGCCTTCCCGACCACCCCGTGTGGGCGGCGAGCCGGCCGATCGCTCGATCGTAGCGTGTTCGGGGGGAGCGACGGGAGGGTCCCCTCGCCCGGCGGCCGCGCGGTACGCTTCGGACGTGCGACGGCCCGGCCTCGGCGGGGCCGGTCGTACGTCCACCGGGCGAGGAGGGCGCGTGACGCGGGGCCTGATCGAGTCGAGCCAGACCCGCGTGCTCCCCCTCGAGTTCGAGCGGGCCTACCCGGTCGTGGTGCGTGGCGAGGGCGTCTGGGTTGAAGACGCGGCGGGCAACCGGTACCTGGACGCGATGAGCGGGGGCTCGATGGCGGCGACGCTCGGGCACGGCCGGGGCGACATCGTCGCGGTGGCGCGGTCCCAGGCCGAGCGGCTCGCCTACGTGCACAACGAACGGCTGACCAACCCCGCCCAGGAGCGACTCGCGCAGGAGCTCGTGGATGTGGCGCCCGATGGCTTCTCGCGCGTGCGGTTCGTCACGAGCGGGTCGGACGCGAACGAGACCTCGATCCAGCTCGCCCGGAGCTACCACGTCGAACGGGGCGATCCCTCGCGGTGGCAGGTGATCTCGTTCGCGCAGGCCTACCACGGGCCGACGATGGAGACGCTCGCGCTGACCGGGCGGCCGGGGTTGCACGGACCGTTCGGCCCCTACCTCCCCGAACACCTCCACATCCCACCGAGCACGTCGCGTGCGGACCCGACCGGTCAGGTGGCCCTCGACGCGCTGGACCGCGCCATCGAACGAGCGGGACCGGACACCGTCTCGGCGTTCTTCTGCGAGGCCATCAGCGCCGCCGCGCTGCCCGCGTCCACGCCGCCACGCGGCTTCTGGGAGGGCCTGGCCGAACGCCGCGAGCGCCACGGGTTCCTGGTCTGCTTCGACGAGGTGGTCACGGGCGTCGGCCGAACGGGTCGATGGTTCGCCGGCGAGGAGACGGCGTGCACACCGGACATCATCGCGACGGCGAAGGGCCTCGGCGCGGGCTACGCGGCGATCGGCGCCGTGCTGTGCAGAGAACCCGTGTACGAGGCCGTCGCGAACGGCTCGCGGCGCCTGCCCCTCGGTCACACCTGGGACGGCGCGCCGCTACCGTGCGCGGTTGGGCTCGCGGTCCTCGACGTCCTGCGCTCCGAAGGCCTGATCCCGCGTGTCGAGGAACGCGGGCGGCGCCTGCGGGACGAGCTCGAAGCCGCCCTGAGAGACGTCCCGATCGTGCAGGAGGTCCGAGGGCACGGGTACCTGCTCGGCGTCTCGTTCGCCGACCCGCGGGATGGATCGTTCCTGCCGCGCGAGCTCCGGGTGGGGGGGCGGATCGACCAGGCGGCGTTCGAACGTGGATTGATCACGCTCTCAACCCAGCCGACCCGCGACGGGTACGCGGGCGACCAGACCCTGTTCGCGCCGCCCTTCACGACCACCGACGACGAGCTGGCCGAGATGGTCTCGCGGTTCGCCGACGCCGTGCACCGCGTCGCGCAGGACGTCGAACCGGAACTCATCGCGAGCTCATCGCCGACGACCACGGGAGCCGACCGATGACCGAGACGACTCTGCACGCGCTGATCCTGCAGCACGAGGAACCCACGCCGCCCGGGCACGTCACCGGATGGCTGGACGCGCACGGGGCGGAGGTCGACGTGATGCGGATCGATCTCGACGATCGGGAAGTCGACCCGAGCTCGTACGACCTGATCGTCTCGCTCGGCTCCGAGTTCGCGGCGTTCGACGACCACAAGCCGTTCGTGCCGCGCGAGGCGCGGCTCTTGGAGAGGGCGATGGGGAGCGACGTGCCGGTGCTCGGGCTCTGCTTCGGCGGCCAGATGCTGGCGCGCGTGCTGGGTGGCGAGGTGTACCGGGGCGACGTGGCAGAGATCGGGTGGCTGCCCGTCCGCACGACCGACCCAGAGCTGGTCCCGGAGGGTCCGTGGTTCCAGTGGCACTTCGACATGTTCACGACGCCGCCGGGCGCCACCCTGATCGCGGAATCGGACGTCGGTCCGCAGGCGTTCGTGTCGGGGCGCAGCCTCGGGCTCCAGTTCCACCCGGAGGTCACGCCCGAGATCATGCACGACTGGGTACGCGCGTACCGCCACGAGCTGGACGGCGAGGGCGTCGACCCCGACGCGTTGCTGGCCGAGACCGACCGCAACGCCGAGGAGCACCGGCGTACCGCGATGCTCCTGCTCGAACGCTTCCTGGACGGGGTCGCGCGGCTCGGTTCGGCCGCGACCCAGCGATGATGCGCACCGACGGCTCGGCCGTGTTCCACCGCTTCCTCGACCTGCCGTACCCGAACGTCGAGCGAGGCGAGGGCGTGTGGCTGACGACGATCGACGGGCGGCGGATCCTCGACGCGTGCTCGGGCGGCGCGATGGTGGCCTGCCTTGGTCACGGGGTCGGCGAGCTCGCGGCGGCCGCCGCCGAGCAGGCGGAGAAGATCTCGTACTTCTACAACCACCTCTTCACGAGCGAGCCACAGGAACGGCTCGCGGATCGGCTGCTCGGGCTGACGCCGGAGATGGCCCGGGTGCGGTTCGTGTCCGGGGGCTCGGAGGCGAACGAGACGGCGCTCCAGCTCGCCCGGCTGTATCACGTCGAACGCGGAGAGACCGACCGCTGGCGCGTGATCTCGCCCGCTCAGGCGTACCACGGGTCGTCGATGGGCACGCTGGCCCTCAACGGACGGCCGGCGGTCCAGGAGCCCTACACGCCGTACCTCGCGTCGCACCTGCACCTGCCGCCGTCGACGTGGCGTTTCGACCCGACGGGTGAGGACGCCCTTGCCGAGCTCGACCGCCTGCTCGAGCGGCACGGGAATGAGATCGCGGCGTTCTTCTGCGAGCCCGTGAGCGCGGCCGCGCTGCCCGCCTACTCGCCGCCCGAAGCCTTTTGGCGCGGCCTTGCCGAACGCCGGAAGCAGCACGGGTTCCTGGTCTGCTTCGACGAGGTGGTGACCGGCATCGGCCGTGTCGGCACCTGGCTGGCCGCGCACCAGCTGCCGATCGAGCCCGACATCGTTGCCGTCGGCAAGGGCCTCGGCGCGGGGTACGCGCCGCTCGGAGCCGTCCTGGTCCGGGCGGAGGTCTACGACGCGATCGACGCAGGCTCGCGCGAGTTCGACCTCGGGCACACGTGGGACGGCGCGCCGCTGTCCTCCGCCGTCGGGCTCGCCGCGCTCGACCTCATCGAGGAACGGCACCTCGTGGATCGGGTTCGCGAGCGGGGGCCCGGCCTGCGGAACGGGCTGGCCGAGGCGCTCGCCGGCTCGGCGATCGTCAGGGAGGTCCGCGGGCGAGGCTTCCTCCTTGGCGTGGAGCTCGTCGACCCGCGTGACGGCACGTCGTTCCTGCCCGTCGAGCTGGACGCGGCCGCGATCGTCGACGACACCGCGTTCGAACACGGATTGCTGGTGACGTCCACCCATCCGCAGGCGGATGGGTTCGCCGGCGACCAGGTGCTCCTCGCGCCCGCGTACACGAGCACCGATGCCGAGCTCGCCGAGATGATCGAACGCTTCGCGGCGGCGACGACCGACGTCGAGCGACGCGTCGGTGATGCCCTGGCGGGCTCGCCGTCGTGAGCGCCCGAGCGGCCGGCGCGGGCGAGGAGTTCGTCCTCCTCGCGATCCCCGACATGAACGGGTCGATGCGCGGCAAGGCCTTGCGTCCGGACGCGTTCGAGTCGGCCCTCGCGCACGGCACCGTGATGACCGACCTCATCATCGGGCTGGATCCGATCGACGCGCCGATCGCCGACTACGAGCGATTCGGGATCCGCGTGGGGGCGCCCGACCTGATCGTGCGCCCCGACCCCGACACGCTCCACGACCTCCGGTGGCGACCGGGCTGGCGCGTGTGCCTGGCGACGCCGAGCTGGCCCGACGGGTCGCCGGCGTTCGCCTCGCGCGAGGTCTTCCGTCGAGTGTTGGAGGACGTCGACGCGCTCGGTTTCGAGGTCATGGCCGCGATCGAGTACGAGATCCGGATCTGGGACGAGGGGGGCGCGCCGGCGTCGAGCGGGATCAGCTACAGCCTGAACGAGATCGGACGCTACGCGCGATTCCTCGACGAGCTGGTCCCCGCGCTCGAGGGCCTCGGCATCGAGGTGTCCGCGGTGCACACGGAGGCCGGACCGGGCCTGCTCGAGCTGAACGTCGAGGCGCGGCGAGGACTCGCCGCCGCCGACAACGCCGCGCTGCTGAAGTTCGGGGTGAAGCAGGTGGCGGCGTCGATGGGTCTGCGTGCGAGCTTCCTCGCGAAGACGAACCCCGGCGAGGAGGGGTCGAGCGGACACGTCCATCTCTCGCTGTGGCGAGGCGAGACGAACGCGTTCGCCGGCGCGGAGCCATCGGCCGAGCTGGCGCCCCCGTTCTCGTCCGCCGTCGCCGGCGTGATCGAGCACCTGCCAGCGACATCGCTGCTCCTCAACCCGACGATCAACTCGTACAAGCGGCTGGTCCCCGGCTGGTTCGCGCCGATCAACGCGACGTGGGGCTACGAGAACCGCTCGTGCGCCGTCCGCGCGATCCGCTCCGCTCGTCCCGAGCTGTGGCGGTTCGAGTGCCGACGGCCGGGCGCCGACGCGAACCCGTACCTGGTGCTCGCCGCGATCGGTGCCTCCGCCGCGGACGGGATCACGCGGGAGGCCTCGCCTCCCGCGCCGATCGCGGGAGACGCGTATGCGCTGGACGAGCCGGAGCTGCCGGGCTCGCTCGAGGCCGCGCTCCGCGCGTTCGAGGAGGACGCGGCGCTCCGCGAGGCGCTCGGGAAGGACTTCAGCGACTACTACGCCACCTCGAGGGCGTGGGAGCTGAAGGCATGGCGAGAGACCGTCACCGAGTGGGAGCGTGAACGCTACGACCGCGGCGTATGACACGCGGAGATCGGCAGTCATGCCGGGCGATGGATCCGCGTCGAACCTGTTCATCCTCACCGGCGCACCGGGGTCGGGGAAGACCGCCATCCTGGGCCAACTCGGCAACGAGCTCAGGTGCGTGGACGAACCCGCGCGGGAGGTTCTGGCGGAGCAGCGTGCGACCGGTGGGAGCGGGACGTGGGATCAAGACGCATCGCTGTTCGTGCACCTGCTCCTGGAGCGGTCGATCTACAAGTACGCGG
>Ga0307320_10000959_pt1 | contig 10464 bp, 9 predicted proteins | sample ER_DNA_369_FD_194495 | JGI IMG/M metagenome (GOLD analysis project Ga0307320, IMG submission 194495) | Bulk soil microbial communities from the East River watershed near Crested Butte, Colorado, United States - ER_DNA_369 | ecosystem: Environmental > Terrestrial > Soil > Floodplain | place: USA...
TCGGTCTTCACGATGGCCTCGCTCGCGTGCGGACTTGCCACCTCCCAGACGTTCCTCATCACGGCTCGCGCAGTCCAGGGTTTCGGCGGCGCGATCGTCTCGGTCGTCGTCCTCTCGCTGATCATGATCATGTTCACCGAGCCGGCCGAACGGGCGAAAGCCATGGGTGTCGTCGGCTTCGTGCTGTCGGGAGGCGGGACTGCTGGTGTGCTTCTCGGCGGGATTCTCACGGACCTCTTGAGCTGGCACTGGATCTTTCTCGTCAACATCCCGGTCGGCATCGCGGTATTCGTGCTTTCCGTCTACCTCTGCCCGACCGTGCAGGCGCCGCCCGGGGACCGGCGGCTCGACATAGGCGGCGCCATCACGGTGACTGCGGCGCTGATACTCGCCGTCTACGCCATCGTGAAGGGCAACGAGGTCGGCTGGACCTCCGGGCGAACCCTCGGCTTCCTGGGCGCGTCCCTCGCCCTATTCGCGGCCTTCGTCGTGATCGAGGCGCGCCATCCTGCGCCGCTCATGCCGCTCGGCCTGTTTCGGCACCGGAACCTCTCCGTTGCCAACATCGTCGGGGTCCTGATGGCGGCCGCGATGTTCGCGATGTTCTTCTTCTCGGCGCTCTATCTACAGCTCGTGCTCGATTACAGCCCGCTCGAGGTCGGCCTCGCCTTCCTGCCCTCGACGCTGGTCTGGGGGCTCTCGTCGCTGTTCCTCTCCGATCGCCTCGTAATGAGGTTCGGCATCAAACCGCCGCTGGTCATCGGCCTCGGTTTTTTCATCGTGGGCCTGCTCCTCTTCGCCCGCGCACCGGTGGACGGGAGCTTCACCATGGATGTTCTCCTGCCGATGCTGTTCTTCGGCATCGGCGGCGGCATCACATTCAATCCGCTTTTGCTGGCGGCTATGGGCGACGTCGAACCACAGGACTCGGGTCTGGCCTCGGGAGTTGTGAACACCGCGTTCATGATGGGTGGCGCGCTCGGCCTCGCCGTGCTCGCCGCGATCGCGACGTCTCGCACGGACAGCCTGCTCGCCTTGGGTGACTCTCAGGCCGAGGCGCTCACCGGCGGTTACCACGCGGCGTTCATGGTCGGCGCCCTCTTTGCCGCAGCCGCAGGCGTGCTCGCGGCCACGCTGCTCCGTCCGGTCGCGGCACCCGGGCATGCGATGACAGAGCCCGCTACCGCTCAGGCGGAGTAGGCACGCCGCTCAGCTCGCAGCCGGGTACTCGTCCTTCCGCAGAATGCCGCCAGGCTCGGGCGGCTGGGGCAGTGGCGTCCGCTCCATGAGGAAGCTGAAGTACGGCGCGACAAACGGGTCGGGCGCCGAGACCGTGTACGTGTGGTAGACGGTTCCGTTCTCGCGCGCGAAGGCGATCCAGCTCGGATTCTCCCGCAGCCCGTCCTTCAGCTCGGCCCCGACCTGCCCGGCCCATTCCTGGAGCCAGTCGGGCGGGTCCTCGATCAGATCCTTGACCTCGGGGATCTGCATAGCCTGCTCCTCGGTCATCGCGAGGCCGAAGTCGAAGGCGAAGTCGGTGTCGTAGGTGGAGACGTACGGGAACTGCCAGCCCATCCGATCCTTGTACGCGTTCAGCCGGTCGATCGGCGCTCGCGAGAAGCAGATCAGGGTCACATCCTGGTGGTTCACGTGGACGAGCGTGCCGTCGAGCCCGTCCGCGAGGCTGGTGCAACCCGGGCACGCGCCGAGCGAGTAATCGGGACCGAACATGACGTTGTAGGCGAGTAGCTGTGAGCGGCCCTCGAAGAGCTCGGCGAGCGTCTTCTTGCCGTCCTGGGTGTCGAACTCGTACTCCTTCTCGACCTCGACCCAGGGAAGCTCGAGGCGCTTTGCCTTGACCTCTTCGTTTTGCTTCGCCTGCTCCGCCTCGAGCTTGGCGAGCTCATCGCGTGCCGCCTGCCACTCCTCGCGAGTTCCAGTCTTGTGCTCGGGCATCTGATCTCCCTCCCGTCGGATTTCGTCCGCTCTGGCACGCTACGTGAAGTGAGATGATCAGTGGAGGTGCCGCGCAATGGCTGACAAGAAAGCGGTGACCTGAGCGTGCGGCTCGCCGCCGAGGTGCTCGCCGTCGTTCTGCTCGTCCTGCCCATCGTCGTAGTCGCCTACTTCTTCGTCTGGGCAGCACGTAAGGACGGTGAGGAAGACCGCGCGCTCCAGAAGCGCCTCGGCATCCGTCGCAAGACGCGGCTCGGCCGCTAGCCGACCTCTCGAACGGTAGGGTCGCCCGGATGGGACGCGCTACGGGAGTCCCGGTCTCGAACGAGGCCCTTAGGCGCCATGCCGAGGAGCTGCTGGCGCGCCCGGTCGCCCTGGACGACCTGGCCCTCGCCTTTGACGAGGCGAGCGCGGCCTCCGCTGAGGTTCTGGTCGAGGGAGAGTCCTTCTATCCGCCGATGCTGGCGGACATCGAGGCCGCTCAGACCTCCGTTCACATCAACCAGTTCGGCTTCCGCCCTGGCGTGGTCGGCGACCGCTTCGCCGACGCGTTGATCCGCAGAGCAAAGGAGGGCGTACGGGTGCGCCTCGTGGTCGACCGGCAAGGCTCTGCGCCCGAGGAGGCGGCCCGCGAGCACTACGAGCGGCTGATCGCGGCGGGCGTTGAAGTCGGCGTCGTCCGCGCGACCAAGCCGCGGGCGGTCCCCGGCCTACTCGGGGGTGACGGCGGTCTGAAGTGGAACCTCTCCGGCCTGGGCCACATCGACCACCGCAAGGTCGTGCTCGTGGACGGGCGTATCGGCTGGGTCGGCGGCGCCGGGATCGAGGACCACTTCCAGGACGGCCGGTTCCATGACCTCTTCCTCCGTGTGACCGGTCCTGTGGTCTCGCAGCTCCAGCTCGTCTTTGTCGCGAGCTTCCGCTGGCTCGGCGGCGAGATTCCGTCCGAAGAGCTCGACGGCTTGTTCCCCGAAGCCGCCACGGGCGAGATCCCTGCGGTCGTCCTGCACAACGCGCCGGGCAAGTACCGCCCGATCACCGACCAGATCGCGCGGGTGCTCGACGGCGCGCGCGAGACCCTCGACGTCGTCAATCCCTACGTCACCGATCGCGGGATGATCGGCCGGATCGAGCGGGCGGCCCGGCGAGGGGTGCGCGTGCGGCTCTTCGTCCCTGCCAACGCGAACAACTGGGCCTGCGCGGCCGCGCAGCAGTTCCACCATGCGAAGCTCCTCGACGCCGGCGTGCGCATCCTCGAGTACCCGACAATGCTGCACGCCAAGGCATTCGTCCGGGACGGCGAGGAGGTCCTGGCGGGGACGTGCAACCTCGAGGCCTGGAGCCTCAAGCGGTTTTTCGATCGATCTCCTGGTCCGCTCGGAGGCCCTGGCGGCGCAGTTCGAGGAGCGGTTCAGTGCTCCGGCGGAAGCGGTGTCGCGCCCCGGCAGCGTGCTGACCGGGTTCAAGCCGCGCGCGAAGGCGACCGCCTTCGCCGTGCTCTCGCCGCTCCTCTAGCCCTCAGCCGTTGACCGGGCGGCCCGACTGGGCGAGTGCCTCCGTGACCGGCGGCAGAGCGCTCCACGGGAAGGTGATCCAGGCCGACGTCCGCCGCCACACGTAGTCGCTCGCGACGACCGAGGTCGGCTTCTCATAGAGAACGGCGGTGCGAACCTCGCCCACCTTCCCGGCGCAGAAGTCCCGCACCAGCGCGAGTGTCCGGCCGGTGTCCGCCACGTCGTCAGCGATCAGGAGCCGGGCCTCGGCGAGATCGACGAGCTCGGGAACGGGCGGGAGGATCATCGGCGCGGGGAGGCGCTCGTCCACGCCCGTGTAGAACTCGACGTTCATTGTGTACGTGTTCTTGACGCCGAGCGCATAGCCGAGCGCGCCGGCGACGAGAAGCCCACCGCGTGCGATGGCGAGGATGACATCGGGCTCGAAGCCGTCGGCGTGGATCCGCTCGGCGAGCTCGCGCGCGCCCTCGCCGAGCTCGTCCCAGGCCATCACCTCGCGCTCCTCGCTCATGCGCTGCCCTCGTCATTCCGTCGCCGCCACAGGACGATGCCGAGCGTCACACCGGCGATGAGAAGTCCCAGCGCGAGGGCGATCCAGCCCCATGGCGTGTCGTCTTCGTCGGACGCCTTCGCGGGGGTGGTCTCTGCGAGCGTTGGCGCGGCGACGGCAGTTTCGGTGGGCACGGTCTCGGTGACCGTCTCCACCTCCGTCTCCGTCGCCGTCTCGGTTTCGGTCTTCACCACCGTGGTGGCCGGCTCGGTCGTGATCGGCGGCTTCGTCGTCGTAGTGGGCTCCGAGGTCGTCGTTTCCGGCTCGGGACGCGTTGGAACCGTTATCTCCGGAAGCGTCACGTCTGGAACGGTGACCTCGGGAACCGTGACCTCCGGGAGCGAGAGCGTCGGCAGCTCCGTGGCGCGGAGAGGCCCTCGAGGCCGTCGCCCGCGCATCCGCCGAGCAGGTAGCCCGCGAGCGCTGCGGTGACGAGCAGTGCGCCCATGCGGACGGCTGAGCGAGGCCTCACCTGGCGACCGTATCAGGGTCGGCGGCCTGTCCAAAACTGGCTCGGAAGCTTGAATTCGGGCCCCAACCCCCGTAGCGTTGCGCCATCAAGCGGCTCGGGCCGACCAATTTAGGAGGACCAAGTGAGGGAACTGCTGTTTGGAAAGACAGAGGGCGAGACACGGAGGCGATTCCAGTTCGTCCTCCTGGCATTCGTGCTCGGACTGGCCGCCGTTGCATCCGGGTGCGGTGGTGACGACAGCACCAGCACAGGAGCCGCTGCCACGGGCACCTCAGCCTCCGGCGGTGCGTGCGACAAGGAGATTTGGGTTCTGCTCCCTGACAGCGCCAGCTCACCGCGCTGGGAGAGTGACGATCGTCCGTACTTCGACAAGTCGTTCAACGACGCCGGTGTGAAGCACACCATCGTCAACGCCGAGGGTGACGCGGCGACCCAGCAGTCCCAGGCCGAGCAGGCGATCGCGGCGGACGCAGGCGTGATCGTGCTCACGAGCATCGACACGGGCTCCGGCGGCGCCATCATCGACTCGGCGAAGGAAGCCGGCGTCGACGTGATCGAGTACGACCGCTTCAACACCGGCAGCTCCGGCGGATCCGTTTACGTGAGCTTCGACAACGTCCAGGTCGGCGCGACGATGGCCGAGGTCCTGGAGCCGGCGATCGAAAAGCTCGGCAAGGACCCGGCGAACGTCGTCGAGCTGAACGGCGGCGAGGAGGACAACAACGCCTTCCTCTTCAAGGACGGCTACGACGCTGTTGTCCAGCAGCACGTCAGCGACGGCAGCTGGAAGCTCGTCGCCGACCAGTTCGTGCCCGGGTGGGGCGCCAACGGCGAGGGTCAGGGGATCATGGAGCAGATCCTCACCGACGCAAACAACAAGGTCGATGCGGTATTCGCCGCCAACGACAACCTCGCACAGCAGGCGATCAACGCCCTCGACGCAGCCGGCGTCGGGCCGGTGCCGTTGAGCGGCCAGGACGCGTCCGCCGCAGGCATCCAGAACATCCTGCTCGGCAATCAGACGATGACCGTCTACAAGCCGATCGCAGCGGAGGCCGAGGTCGCGGCGAAGGCCGCGCTGGCACTGTGCGCAGGGCAGGATCCCTCCGCGGTGCAGCCGGACTTCTCAGGATCGCTCTCTGACGGGACGGTCGGGCTCCTGGACCTGCAGACGGTCGGCATCAAGGCCGCCGACGGCAAGCCGGCGGATTCTCCGACCGGCGACGGCGTCGTCCCATACCTGGCGCTGACGCCGATCGGCGTGACGGTCGACAACATCGCCGACACGGTGATCGCGGACAAGTTCCGGACGATCGCGGAGATCTGTACCGGCGACACCGCCGATACGGACTTCTGCAAAGAGAACAGCTAAGCGAGGAACACGGACGGTGGGTGAGGGCGCTTCGGCGCCCTCACCTCCCACTACGTAATGGCTACCGCTGACACGCCTCTCCTCGAGCTTCGAGGGGTCTCGAAGGCCTTCGGCGCCGTCCAGGCGCTCTACCGCGTCGATTTCGAGGTCCGTCGCGGCGAGGTCATGGCCCTGGTCGGCGACAACGGGGCCGGTAAGTCGACGCTCGTCAAGAGCGTCGTCGGCATCTATCCCTTCGACGAGGGCGAAGTGCTCTACGACGGTGCCCATGTCAACGTCCACGGTCCGCGTGACGCCGCCAAGCTCGGTATCGAGGTCGTCTACCAGGATCTCGCGCTCGCCGACAACCTCGACGTCGTCGCCAACATGTTCCTGGGGCGGGAGCGGGCACGCGTCGGCTTCGTGCTCGACGAATCGAGCATGGAGCGGTCCGCGCGAGAGACGCTGGACAGCCTCTCCGTCACCACGCTCAAATCGGTTCGGCAAACGGTCGCAGGTCTCTCGGGGGGCCAGCGACAGGCAGTCGCGGTGGCGAAGTCGGTCATGTGGGACTCCCGGCTCGTCATCCTCGACGAGCCCACTGCGGCGCTCGGCGTCGCGCAGACGCGCCAGGTGCTCGATCTCGTCAAGCGCCTGGCGGACCGGGATCTCGGCGTCGTGATCGTGACCCACAACCTCCACGATGTCTTCGAGGTGGCCGACAGGATCACCGTCCTGCGGCTGGGCCAGCGGGTGGCCCTTCTCGAGCGCGAGAAGACCACCCAGCAGGAGGTCGTGCACGCCATCACCGCCGGCACGCTCGACCACGTACCCGGGATGCTCGAGGAAGAGAGGAGCGAAGCGTGAGCGACCGACCGACCGACGCCGATACCACTGTCGATCCGACGGCTGCGCGGGTGGAGCCGGTCGCGGCCGATGCGCTCGCGGACGACGTCTCGGCGGCGAGCTTCGGCGGTTACGTTCGCCTCTGGTGGCAGGGGATCCGAGCCGGCGAGCTGGGGTCGCTGCCCATCATCGTCGGGCTCCTGGTCATCGTCGTCGTCTTCGGCCTCCTCGACGACACGTTCCTGACCGAGCGGAACTTCACGAACCTTCTCCTGCAGATGTCGGCGATCGCCACGATCGCCATCGGCGTCGTGTTCGTGCTCCTGATCGGAGAGATCGACCTCTCCGTCGCATTTGTGAGCGCCGTCGGCGGAGTCGTGATGACGCTGCTTCTCCGGCCGGACGACCCCGGCTGGGCCTGGTGGGCGGCGATCCTCGTCGCGCTCATCTGCACGACCGCGATCGGGTTCGTTCAGGCGCTCGTGATCACGAAGGCAGGGGTACCGTCGTTCGTCGTAACGCTGGCAGGGCTCCTGATCTGGTCCGGAGTCGTTCTCATCCTCACGACCCAGGCCTCCTCGGTCGGCACGATCAGGATTCAGGACGAGACCGCTGTCGGCATCGCCAACGACTTCCTGAGCCCCACGGCGGGGTGGGTGGTGGCTGCCCTTGTCGTGATCGGCTATGCGCTGTCCGAGCTCCAGAGCGCGCGGACGCGCCGCGCGAGCGGGCTCTATGCCAAGCCGATCGTCGTCACGGCGTTGCAGACCGTTGGCCTTGCAGCTGTCACCTTCGCGGCCGTCTGGTACGTGAACAAGGACCGCGGAGTTCCGAAGGTGACGGTGATCCTGCTCGCGCTCCTCGTGGTCTGGTCATTCATCGCGTCGCGGACTCGGTTCGGGCGGCACGTGTATGCCGTCGGAGGCAGCGCCGAAGCATCGCGGCGTGCAGGCATTGCCGTCGATCGCGTGCGCATCGCCGTGTTCATGATCAGCGGCTTTATGGCCGGTGTGGGCGGGATCATGCTCGCCTCGCGGCTGCGCTCGGTGGCCACGAACACCGGCGGCGGAAACCTGCTCCTCCTCGTCATCGCGTCGGCGGTCATCGGCGGCACGAGCCTGTTCGGCGGTGTCGGCCGCGTCGTGTCCGCGCTGCTCGGAGCGCTCGTGATCGCGTCGATCCAGAACGGGATGGACCTCCTTGGGCTCGCGTCCGGCACGAAGTTCGTCATCACGGGACTCGTCCTCCTCGCGGCCGTGCTCGTGGACGCGTATGCGAAGCGCCGCCGTGCCGCGCGCGGCGTCGTCTGACCCCAGGCTCGAGGGGCCCGCGCTGCGGGTCGTCCTCGGGCTTCTCCTCGTCTGCCTCGTCGGGGGCTGCTTCGGCGGCGACTCGCAGAAGACTGTGGCCCTCGGCCCGCCGCACGCTCTTCAGTTCGTGAACGTCGCCTCTGCCGCCGGTCTCGACTTCCGCCACGGAGCCTTCCGGTGGGGTGTCTCAGGTGACCCCGCCGCGATGGAGGGAGGAGGGCTGTGCTGGCTCGACTACGACGACGACGGCTGGCTCGACCTCTACGTCGTGAACTCGTACGCGGAGCAGGAGGTCGCAAAGTGGAAGGCAGCGGGAGGCTTACCGCGAAGCGCTCTCTTCCACAACGAGAAGGGGAAGTTCGAGGACGTGAGCGCCGGGTCCGGCGCGAATGTGGAGATCCGGGGAAACGGTTGCGTGGCGGCCGATCTCGATCTGGACGGCGACACCGACCTCTACGTCACGACGGCCAGGTCGCAGGTGCTTCTCTGGAACGAGGGCGGCGGGAAGTTCCGTGAGGGCGCGCGGGCCGCTGGAGTGGACGCGTACGGCTGGCGCACCGGAGCGGCCGTCGGCGACGTGAACGGGGACGGCTGGCCGGACATCTTCGTCGCCGGCTACGCGGACATGAACAGCGACAACCCTGCCGGGACCGCGGGGTTCCCGAGCACCAAGCTCGGCGTCCGCGACGTCCTCTTCCTCTCGAACGGCAGGCACGACGGCCGGGTCACGTTCAGGGAGGTCGGGCGGCAGGTCGGGCTCGAGGTGTCGAAGTTCGAGTACGGCCTCGGCGCGCTCTTCACCGACCTCGAGGGCGACGGCGACCTCGACCTGTATCTCGCGAACGACACGAACCCCGACCGCCTGTACGAAAACGTCGAGTGGCCCGGCGGGGCGAAAGCGGATCCCGAGGGGCTGGGCTTCCGCTTCGAGGAGCGTGCGGGCCCGGCGGGTGTCGCCGACCCCGGCGCCGGCATGGGCGTCTCGGCCGGTGACTACGACGGTGATGGGCGCGCCGACCTCATCGTCACCAACGGACGTGGCCAGGTGCACGGCGTGTTCAAGAGCAACCCGCCCGACGAGAACGACCCCTCGTACACCGACGCGCGCGCGGACCTCGGCCCCGACTTCGCCGGCTCGGTCGGCTGGGGAGTGACGTGGGCCGACCTCGACCTCGACACCGACCTCGACCTGTTTGTGGCCAACGGGGACATCCCGGTCACCGATCTGGCCGCGGACGCCGAGCCGCTCGAGGACTACCTGAACGACGGCGACTCGAAGTTCGTGGACGCGAGCGCGGTTAGCGGGCTCGACGACGTCGGCGACCTGCTCGCGCGCGGAGCCGCGGCCGCGGACTACGACAACGACGGCGATGTCGACTTCGCGATCTCGCAGATCGGCGGCCCCCTCGTCCTCCTGGAGAACCGCGTCTCGGGGAAGCACTGGCTCGAGGTCGCGCTCGACGGCTTCCACCCGGGCGCGCTGGTGTCGGTCGTCCTCCCTGACGGCCGCAAGCTGCAGCGGGAGGCGCAAGCCGGCGGGAGCTACCTCTCGTCGGAGGATCCACGTTGTCTCTTCGGCCTTGGCGACGCCACGGAGGTCAAGGAGCTCGTCGTGCGCTGGCCGGACGGGGAGGAAACGCGCCTGCACGACGTGAAGGCGAATCAGGTCGTCGAGGTGGGACCGTGAGGGCCCTCGCGTGCGCGGTGGTCGTTCTCGTCGCGCTGACCGCCGCCGGCTGCTCTCTGTTCAGTGGCTCGTCCTCGGCGGACTCGTACCTCGTGCCCGGCTGCCAGCGTGCGGATCTGCACGGCGAGTCGGTCGCGCGGGTGTGGGACGAAGCGCTCCTCGACGCGATCAGGCGCGACACGCCCGCGCCCACCGTCCACGCCCGCAATCTCTTCCACACGTCCGCCGCGATGTGGGACGCCTGGGCCGCCTACGACCCCGACGCAGAGGGGTACTTCGTCAAGGAGAAGCTTCACGCCGACGACGTCCAGGCGGCGCGCGAGGCAGCGATGAGCTATGCCGCGTACCGACTCCTCCTGCACCGCTATTCGGTCGCCGCCGGCCTCCAGGAGACCTTCGACGAGCTCACCCAGACGATGCGGTCGCTCTGCTACGACATCGACTTCGTCTCGACGGAGGGCGATTCCCCCGCGGCTTTCGGGAACCGCATCGCGACGAAGATCATCGCCTACGGGCGCACCGACGGCGCCCACGAGCCGATCCGCTACGCGCCGGTCGGGTTCGTGCCGGTCAACCCCCCGCTCGTCGTGGCGGAGCCCGGTACGACGATGACCGATCCGAACCGCTGGCAGCCACTTGCGCTCGCGCAGAACATCGCGCAGAACGGGCTCACGGTCCCGGGGAAAGTGCAGTCGTTCATCGGTCCGTTCTTGGGCCACGTGAAGAGCTTCGGCCTCCCGGCTGCTCTGGACGGTGTACCGATCGACCCGGGGCCGCC
>Ga0307320_10000960_pt1 | contig 10464 bp, 3 predicted proteins | sample ER_DNA_369_FD_194495 | JGI IMG/M metagenome (GOLD analysis project Ga0307320, IMG submission 194495) | Bulk soil microbial communities from the East River watershed near Crested Butte, Colorado, United States - ER_DNA_369 | ecosystem: Environmental > Terrestrial > Soil > Floodplain | place: USA...
GAGCCCGAAGAATTACGCCGGCCTCTCCGAGGGCAGCCACACCGTCAAGGTGCGCGCCACGGACGCGGCCGGGAACACGGACGCCTCGCCGGCCCAGTACACGTGGACGGTCGACACGGTCGCGCCTGGTTCGACCACGAGCTTCCCGGGCAGCGGCGGCGCCTACAACGCTGCTGGCTGGAACGCGGGCTGCGGCACCGTCGGGTTCTGCGGCACGTACTCCGACGCCACCACGGGCGTTCAGAAGGTCTAGATCTCCATCCGCCAGGGCGCGGGCAACTACTGGAACGGCACGTCGTTCGGAAGCGCGAGCGAGGTCTGGAACACGACCTCCCTCTCGGCCGGCAACTGGTCCTACGCCTTCGCGACGACCGATTTCCCGGCGGACGGCTCCTACACGATCCGCGTCAAGGCGACCGACAACGCGGGCAACGGCGAGACTCCGACGAGCCGCTCCTTCACGTACGACACGGCGGCTCCGAGCTCGACGACCAGCTTCCCCGGCTCGGGCGGCAGCTACAACACCTCGGGCTGGAACGCGGGCTGCACCACGATCGGCTTCTGCGGTACGTACTCCGACGCCACGTCGGGCGTCCAGAAGGTCGAGATCTCCGTCCGCCAGGGCGCGGGCAACTACTGGAACGGCACGTCGTTCGGCTCGGGCTCCGAGGTCTGGAACCTGACGACCGTCGCAGGCGGGAACTGGGAGTTCGCCTTCGCCGCATCGAGCTTCCCCGCCGACGGGAGCTACACGATCCGCGTGAAAGCGACCGACAACGCGGGCAACAGCGAGTCGCCCTCGAGCCGCTCCTTCACGATCGACACGGCGGCTCCGAACACGACCATCGACTCGAGCCCGAACCTCGTCTCGAACTCGGCGGCAGCCGCCTTCACGTTCTCCTCGACGGAAGGCTCCTCGACGTTCGAGTGCGAGCTCGACGGCGGCGGCTTCTCCTCCTGCTCGAACCCGAAGAACTACGCCGGCCTCTCCGAGGGCAGCCACACCTTCAAGGTGCGCGCCACCGACCAGGCCGGGAACACCGACGCTTCAGCCGCGCAGTACACGTGGACGGTGGACACGGTCAACCCGAGCGCGGTCTTCGTCTTCCCGGCGGCTTCGGGCAACTACGACCTGACAACATGGAACGCCGGCTGCGCGACCGCGGGCTTCTGCGGCACGTACTCCGATGCGACCTCGGGCGTCCAGTCCGTCCAGATCTCCATCCGCCAGGGCACGGGCAACTACTGGAACGGCACCACCTTCGGAAGCGCGAGCGAGGCCTTCCAGACCGCGACGATCGGCGGCGGCAACTGGTCGTACGCCTTCCCGGCCGCGAGCTTCCCCGCAGGCGGGGACTACACCGTGCACGTCCGGGCGACGGACAACGCCACGAACACGGAGGCGGGCCCGAGCCGGACGTTCACCTACGACACGACGCCTCCCGAGACGACGATCGACTCGAATCCGAGCGACCCGTCCACGAGCAGCGGCGCGACCTTCACCTTCTCCGCGGACGAGGGCGGCTCGACGTTTCAGTGCGAGCTCGACGGCGCCGGCTTCTCCTCTTGCTCGAGCCCCAAGAGCTACTCCTCCCTGTCCGACAGCAGCCACACGTTCGAGGTGAAGGCGACCGACGGGGCCGGAAACACCGATCCGACCCCCGCCCAGTACACGTGGACGGTCGACTCGACCGCTCCCTCCTCGGGGACGACCTTCCCCGCCTCGGGCGCGGCCTACAACGCATCCGGCTGGAATGCGGGCTGCGGCACCGTCGGGTTCTGCGGCACGTACTCCGACGCGACCACGGGCGTCCAGAAAGTCGAGATCTCGATTCGCCGCGGCGCCGGCAACTACTGGAACGGCTCCGGCTTCTCGAGCGGCAGCGAGCTCTGGAACCTCGCGGGCCTTTCGGGCGGGAACTGGTCGTACGCGTTCGCCACGAGCGACTTCCCCGCTGACGGGGGCTACACGATCCGCGTCAAGGCCACCGATAACGCGGGCAACGGCGAGACTCCGGCGAGCCACTCCTTCACGTACGACACGGCCGACCCGAGCGCGCTCTTCTCGTTCCCCGCGAGCGGAGGCGACTACACGGACGCGGCCTGGAACGCCGGCTGCGGCACGAACGGCTTCTGCGGCACGTACTCCGACGCGACTTCGGGAGTCCAGGCCGTGGGCATCTCCATCCGACGGGGAACCGGCAACTACTGGAACGGCACCTCCTTCGGCAGCGCCTCCGAGGTCTTCCAGACCGCGTCGCTCTCGGCCGGCAACTGGTCGTACGTGTTCCCCGCATCGAGCTTCCCGGCCGACGGCGCCTACACCGTCCACGTGCGCGGGACTGACAACGCGTCGAACACCGAGTCGGGCCCGAGCCGGACCTTCCGGATCGACAACGCGAACCCGAGCGCGCTCTTCTCCTTCCCGGCCTCGGGCGGCGCCTACTCGAACTCCGGCTGGAACGCGGGCTGCGGCACGAACGGGTTCTGCGGCACGTACTCGGACGCGACCTCCGGCGTCCAGGCCGTGGACATCTCCATCCAGCGCGTCGGTACCGGCCTCTACTGGAACGGCAGCGCGTTCTCGTCCGGTTCCGAGGACTTCCAGGCGGCGGGCTTCTCGGGCGGCAACTGGTCGTACGCCGTCCCCGCAACGAGCTTCCCGGCCGACGGGAGCTACACCGTTCATATCCGCGCGCACGACAACGCCGGCAACACCGAGACCGGTCCGAGCCGCAGCTTCACGCTCGACAACGTCGCCCCGTCGACGATCGTCGACTCGGGCCCTTCAGACCCGTCCGCATCGGCCGACGCGACGTTCGCCTTCTCCGCGACAGAGGGCGGATCGACCTTCGAGTGTGAGCTCGACGGCGGCGCCTTCTCCGCGTGCTCGAGCCCGAAGAGCTACACGAGCCTCTCCGACGGCAGCCACACGTTCGCGGTGCGCGCCGTCGATGCAGCCGGGAACACCGACGCCACTCCGGCGCAGTCGACCTGGTCGATCGACACTGTCTCGCCGACCTCGACGACGACGTTCCCCGGCGCGGGCGCCTCCTATCGCACGTCGACGTGGAACGCGGGCTGCACCGCCGCCGGCTTCTGCGGCACGTACTCGGACGCGACCTCGGGTGTCCAGAAGGTCGAGGTCTCCATCAGGCGCGTCGGAACCGGGCTCTACTGGAACGGCAGCGCCTTCTCGTCCGGCTCCGAGCAGTTCCTCACGACCTCGCTCTCGGCCGGTGACTGGTCGTACGCGTTCGGCGCAGCGAGCTTCCCGGCCGACGACGATTACACCCTCCGCGTGAAGGCGACGGACAACGCGGGGAACGCGGAGCCCGCGTCCAGCCGCACGTTCACCTTCGACGCCACCGCCCCGACCGGGTCGCTGACCGCTCCGGCGAACGCGGCCGTGGTCTCCGGCGCCTCCGTGACCGTCTCCTCCGACTCGGCCGACACAGGCTCGGGCGTCGCGCTCGCCAGCTTCGAGCGCCGGCCCTCGGGGGGCGGCTCGTGGACGACGATCGACACCGACTCGTCCGCCCCCTACGCGCTCTCCTGGGACACCACAGCGGTCGGCAACGGCGACTACGACCTGCGCGTGATCACCGACGACGAGTCCGGCAACTCCTTCACCTCCGCCACGCGCACGGTCACGGTGGACAACACCGCGCCCTCGAGCGCAACGCTGGACGCTCTGCCGGGCGCGATCCGGAACGGCCAGGCCCTCACGGGCTCGGGCGCCGATGCGGACTCCGGCGTGGCTTCGCTGTCCTACTACTACTGCGCCGGCCCGCCCTGCTCGCCCTCGACCCTGATCGGCTCCAGCACCACCGGCCCGAGCTACTCGGTGACATGGAGCTCGCAGCCTGCCGACGGCGACTACCAGGTGCTCGTCCGCGTGGCCGACGGCGCCGGAAACACTCTCGACTCGGCCAAGCAGACGGTCACCGTCGACAACGCTGACCCGACCGGCTCGTTGACGGCTCCGGCGGACGGCGCCCAGGTCTCCGGGTCCACCGCTGTCTCCTCCGACTCGGCCGACTCGGGCTCGGGCGTGGACTCGGCGCTCTTCGAGCGGCGCCCGGCGGGCGGCGGCGGCTGGACTGCGATCGGGACGGACACCTCCGCCCCGTACTCGGTCAGCTGGGACACGACCCCGCTGGGCGACGGCGACTACGACCTCCACGTCGTGACGACCGACGTCGCCGGCAACTCCTCCACCTCCGCGACCCGCACGGTCAGCGTCGACAACCACGCTCCGACGGTCTCCATCACGGCGCCGGTGGCCTACGTGAACGGCGCAGCGGCCGACCCGTTCACGGTCACGGCCACGAGCCCGGACACGGACATTGCTGGCGTCGAGTTCTTCGTCTGCTCGAACCAGTCGTCCGCGTGCTCGAGCGGCTCGTGGACCTCTCTCGGCGCTCCTGACGCGACCGCTCCGTACACGGCCTCCTGGGATGTCCAGGGGGACGGGAACCAGGCGCTTCGCGCGGTGATCACGGACAGCGCGTCGAACACCGGCTCCGATGTCGTGAACACGCACGTCGACCGGACGGATCCGAGCGGCTCCCTCACCTCTCCGGCCGGGGGCGCGTTCCTCTCCGGCACCGTCTCCGTCTCGGCCGACTCGGCCGACGCCGGCTCGGGCGTCGACTCTGCGCTCTTCGAGCGGCGGGCGTCGGGCGGCGGCGCCTGGACTGCGATCGGGACAGACACCTCCGCCCCGTACTCGGTGAGCTGGGACACCTCGGCGTTGAACGGCGACTTCGACCTCCACGTCGTGACGACGGACTCGGCCGGCAACCCGCACACCTCCGCGGCGACCACGGTCACCGTGGACAACACGGTGCCTTCCACTCCGGCGATCGCGCTCTCCGAGTCGAGCCCCTACGCCTACGTCTCCGGGCAGACGGTCTTTGTCAACACCGGCCAGAGCGGAAGCTACGACGTCGACGCGACGAGCTCGGATGTCCAGTCGGGGATCGAGAGGATCCGCTTCCCCGGCCCGGTGGACGACACCTCGAGCCCGTACCGAACGAGCTACGGCTTCGGCGCCCTCTCCGGCTCCCAGACGGTCACGGCGTACAACGGCGCGGGGCTGACCGCCTCCGACACGTTCGCGGTCACGCCTGACACGAGCGGCCCGAACGCCTTCTCGCTGTCGGCTCCGGGCGCAGGCGCCTCGATCGCCAACGGACAGACGGTCTCCGCGACCCCGACGGACGGTGGATCCGGCATCGACCAGGTCGAGTTCCGCTTCTGCGCCGGCTCGAGCTGCTCCTTCACAACCGGGACGACGATCGGCGCACCCGACTCGACGGCGCCGTACTCGGTCACGTGGAGCACCCAGCCCGCCGACGGGACGTACACCATCGTCGCCCGCGCGACCGACAACGTCGGGAACACCACGGACTCGGAGGAGCGCACGGTCACAGTGGACAACTCCGGCCCGAGCAGCGTCCTCTCCGTCAACGAGGGTACGCGGCCCGACCTCCAGTACTTCGACTCGGCGACGGACACGTACTACTACAACCCCGCCGCGACCGGCGACTTCTCGGTCCACGACGGCGCCGGCGACTCGGCCGGCGTCGCCTCCGTGGACTTCCCCGCGATCGCGGACACCGGCTTCAGCGGCTCGGCGAAGAGCGACACGACCTCGCCGTACGACTCGAACAGCTACACGTTCACGACGGCGAGCGCCTCGGCGCCCGGGTCGCAGACCGTCGTGGTCACGGACGCCCTCGGCAACGCGTCGAACGACTCGTTCGACATCGTCCGCGACGTCACGGCTCCCTCCAGCGGCTCGGTCACGTACACGGACGGCTACGACGCCGACGGCCAGATCTCGGTCTCGACCTCGAACGGCACCGACGCCCTCTCCGGCGTCGATGGCTCGACCGGCGTGCTCGAGCGCCGTACTTCGGCGCTCACCGACGGCACGTGCGCAGTCTTCTCCGGCAGCTGGTCGCCCGTCTCGAGCCCCGACACCGTCGGGACTGACACGTGCGCGCAGTACCGCTATCGCGTCTCCGACCACGTCTCGAACGAAGTCGTCTACACATCCGCCAACGTCGTCAAGGTCGACCAGACCGCGCCGAACACCTCCATCGGCTCGACGCCGAACGACCCGACCAATGCAACGGGCGCGACCTTCACGTTCTCCGCGACCGAGACCGGCTCCACCTTCGCATGCGAGCTCGACGGGGGCGGCTTCTCCAGCTGCGCCAGCCCGAAGGGCTACGCGGGCCTCGCCGAGGGCAACCACACCTTCAAGGTGCGCGCGACCGACGTCGCCGGCAACACCGACGCCTCCCCCGCGCAGTTCACCTGGGCGGTGGACACGACCCCGCCGAACACGTCCATCGGCTCGACGCCGAACGACCCGACGAACGCGACCGGCGCGACCTTCACGTTCTCCTCGACGCAGGGTGGCTCGACGTTCGAGTGCGAGCTCGACGGCGGCGGCTTCACGTCCTGCTCCTCGCCGAAGAGCTACTCCGGCCTCGCAGACGGCAGCCACACCTTCAACGTGCGCGCCACCGACCAGGCGGGGAACACCGACGGCTCGCCCCCGCAGTTCACGTGGACGGTCGACACCGCGGCTCCGGACACGACCATTGACGTCGTCCCGCCCGATCCCGACACGAACCCGAGCCCGTCCTTCGAGTTCTCCGCGACCGAGGGTGGTTCGACCTTCGAGTGCAAGCTCGACGGCGGTGGCTTCACGTCCTGCTCTTCGCCGAAGAGCTACTCCGGCCTCGCCGACGGCAGCCACACGTTCAACGTGCGCGCCACCGACCAGGCCGGGAACACGGACTCGACCCCGGCCTCCTACACCTGGGCGGTGAACGCGGGCGCGCCGAGCGTCTCCATCACCGCGCCGAGCGGCTTCGTCAACCTCGGCGACGCCGACCCCTACACCGTCACGGCGACGAGTCCCGACGGCGACGTCTCCGGCGTCGAGCTCTTCACGTGTACGGACGCCAGCAACGACTGCACGACCGGCAGCTGGGTCTCCCTCGGCACGGACGCGACGGCGCCCTTCACGGCCTCCTGGTCGCTCCCGGCCGACGGGAACGCAGCGCTCCGCGCGGTCGCCACGGACGTCGGCTCGAACACCGGCGAGGACATCGTGAACGTCACCGTCGACCGGACGCGCCCTGACACGTCGATCGACTCTGCCCCGGCCGACCCGACGACGGCGAGCGGCGCGAGCTTCGAATTCAGCGCAAGCGAGGCCGGCGTCTCCTTCCAGTGCCGGCTCGACGGAGGCTCGTTCGGGGCGTGCTCGAGCCCGAAGAGCTACTCCTCCCTCGCCGAAGGCGCCCACACCTTCGACGTCCAGGCGACCGACGCCGCCGGCAATGCCGAGGCGGCTCCGCAGACGTACACCTGGACCGTAGACACGACCGCGCCCGACACGTCGATCACGGCCAGCCCTGCGGATCCGAGCAGTGCCTCGAGCGCCGACTTCAGCTTCACGTCCACCGAGGGCGGCTCGTCCTTCGAGTGCCGGCTCGACGGCGGCTCGTTTGCGTCCTGCACGAGCGCCGCGTCCTACAATGGCCTCGCCGACGGCAGCCACACCTTCCGCGTGCGGGCGACGGACACCGCCGGAAACACGGATGCGAGCGCCGCGGTCTACACCTGGACGGTGGACGCGACCGCGCCGGGCGGCGGCCTCGCTGACCCGGGCAGCCCGCTGCGCGGCACGGCCAACCTCTCGGCTTCGCCGAGCGACACCGGCGTGGGCGTCCAGCAAGTCGTCTTCCAGTCCTCCCCGGCCGACGCCGGCACGTGGAGCCCGATCGCGACCGACACGACCTCCCCGTACACGGCGTCCTGGGACACCACCGGGGTCGCGGACGACCTCTACGACCTGCGCATCGTCGTCACCGACAACGTGGGCAACACGTTCGCCTCCACGGTCGTGGAGGACCGCCTGGTCGACAACACGGACCCGACCGCGGTCATGAACGACCCAGGCTCGTATCTCAAGGGCACCGTCAACCTGACCTCGACCACGGGCGATGCGGGCTCGGGCGTCGCGACGGTCATCTATCAGCGCTCGCCCGCGGGCGCGGGCACGTGGACGAACGTCTCCGCGACGTGGAACACGACGAGCGTCGCCGACGGCCTCTACGACCTGCGCGTCCGGGTTACCGACAACGCCGGGAACGTGACCATCTCGGCTTCGGTCGACGATCGCCGGGTGGACAACACCGCGCCGACGCTCGCCTCCTCGAATCCTTCGGACGGCTCGAAGGTTCCGGCGGCCGGCTCGCTGGGGATCACTGCAAACGAGGATCTCGCGGACGTCTTCGCCTCGGCCATCGACGGCGGGGCAGTCGCGGGCGTCGTCTCCAGCTCCACCGTCACCTTCACGCAGGCCTTCGCGGCGGGCCCGCACATCCTGAGCGGCGAGCTCGAGGATCTTGCCGGGAACCTCACGCCGATCCGCGTCCACTTCACCGTCTGGAACACGACGGGCGGCGACTATCCGTACATCGAGAAGAACTCCTTCGCCTCTTCGGCCATGACCGTTGCGCTCACGAACGGCGACGGCCAGCTACGGATCCCCAGCGGTGCCTGGAGCGGCGCGCCGGTGGGCGACTGGCTTGTGGCGAAAGTCGATCCGCGCCCGGCCGGGGCGCTCTCGGCCGGCTTCGCGCCGCAGGGCGACATCTACGACGTCTCCGCGTACTGGGCGCTCGCGGGCGGTGCGGTGACGAGCTTCGACGAGCCGATCGACCTCACGCTCACGAACGGCGCGGGCACCGTCGTCCCGGCCTTCCTCAACGGCTCCGCCTGGCAGTCGATCCCGCGCGTGGACGGCACGAGCCTCTCGGGCAGCGCGCAGCGCGGCTTTTACAAGGACGGAGACACGGTGCACGTCCTCACCCGCGGCACCGGCAGCTTCACGCTCCTGCGAGACCTGGCCAAGCCGACGAAGCCGAAGAGCTTCAAGGGCAAGAACGCTTCGGGGCGGCTCGTCCTCAGCTGGAAGGCCTCGACCGACAACAGCGGCCTCGTAGACGCCTACCTCGTCTACGTCAACGGCACCGTCGGCCAGACCGTCCCGGGGTCGCAGCTTTCGGCCGACATGGGCGCCTTCTCTCTGAGCGACAAGCGCTCGTTCCAGGTCGCCGCGCGCGATGCGGCGGGCAACGTGAGCGGCAAGACGTTCTCCCTGGTGGTCATCCCCAAGGTCGCCAAGCTCACGCTCGCGAAGGCGAAAACGGCCCTCTCGAAGCGCGGACTGAAGGCCGGCAAGATCAGCTACGTGTTCTCCACGAGCGTCCCGAAGGGGTCCGTCGTCTCCGCCGGGAAGAGCGGGCTCGCTACCCGCGGCTCGGCCGTCCCGCTCGCGGTCTCGAAGGGCCGGGCAGGCCGCTCGACCTCTCGCGACACGACGACTCCCCCGCCGACCTATCCGCCCTCGACTACTCCGCCCTCGACGACTCCACCCCTGATGTATCCGCCGCCCACCACGCCTCCGACCGACACCCCGCTGACCGATGCGGGCCAGGCCGATCCGGAAACGACGGCGGGGGCCGGCGAGCCCGAGGCCGAGCCGGAGCCTGAGAGCTTCAACGCGACCAGGGTCTCGAGCGCCCGCCGCACGGCGGGCCTCGCCCTTTTGGCGTGCCTCTTCCTCGGAGCCGGCGCGATGGCACTCCGCGCGAGACGGCGGCTGATCGCGCCGATGGCGGCCGCTGACAACGTGGACGGCCCGATCCTCTTCTGGGACGAGCGCCTCCTCCGCGGCACGGCTTCCGCAATCCGCCGCGCCTTCGCGCCCCACGGCCGCTAGAGCGCAGCCGCGATCGCGAGACCGACGGCGACGAGCGCGGCTCCGATCGCCCGCTTGAGCGTTCGCTCGGACATCCGGCCGGTCAGCCGGGCGCCGAGCCAGGCTCCCGGAACAGCGGCGGCCACACTGACGGCGAGCACCGGCCAGTCGACCTCCAGACGCACGCACCGACCGCCCCTCCGATCAGGCCGATTACCGCACCCGCGACGGCGGCTGCGAGCCCGGGGCTGCGGGCACGAGACGGCGCGCCGAGCTCGAAGAGAAGCGGGACGCCGTTCCAGAGGAGTGCGGCCGCGATGCCCCCAAGGAGCAGCGTCTCTGGGACGCGCCCGCCGAAGTATCCGCCCAGGAAGGCGGCCGCCACCGAGGGCGGCGTCATCCAGGCGGCGATGCGCCAGTCGAACGCGGCCTGCCCGAGCATGCGCGATGCCGCCCGTGAGCGCAGACGCGGCGCTGACGGCGATGTTCGTCCCCGCAGCCGTCGCCGCGCTGCCCGAAGCCAGAATTACGGCCGGCAGGCGCAGGCTGCCGAGTCACGAGCCCGAGGGCGCCCCCGAGCACGCCTGCCCCGAAGGACGCCGCGGCCGCTAGCGCGAGGCGCCAGGCTTCCAGAGCGGCTCCTCGCCGCTCACCGCGGCCCGGGCGAG
>Ga0307320_10000961_pt1 | contig 10461 bp, 12 predicted proteins | sample ER_DNA_369_FD_194495 | JGI IMG/M metagenome (GOLD analysis project Ga0307320, IMG submission 194495) | Bulk soil microbial communities from the East River watershed near Crested Butte, Colorado, United States - ER_DNA_369 | ecosystem: Environmental > Terrestrial > Soil > Floodplain | place...
TTCCCGGTCAGCGCCGCGAATCCGGCCTGCAAGAAGTCGTTCGCGGCGGCCGCGCCGAGCGACCACGTCAGCAGGCGGCCGAAGCGCGGAGCGACAATCTGCGTCGAGGCGAGCGCCGCCGCGACCCACGTGCCGATGCAACGCGTGCAGGTCACGAGCTCGCCCATCGCCTGCTCCATCCCTCCTTCGACGGGCTCCTCGCCGTCGCCGCTGTGGGCGTGCCCACGGACGAACGGTTGCCGGATGAAGCTCGTCACCTCGTCGTGCGAGAGCGTGTGCGCGGCCTTGAACGAGGCTGCGGCCAGGACTCCGAAGTCGAGCGCCGTCTGGCACTGGGGGTCGCGATCGAGCAGTCGGCTTAGCGCGCCGGCGGTCGCCAGGAGGCCGGCGAAAGCGCCCATGATCGCGGCGTAGGAGCGGTACGGAGGCCGTGCGTCGAACGCAGACATCGCCGCTAGCCTTAGCGCGATGACCGAGTTCAAAACCTCCGACGCGTACACACCAACGGGCGACCAGGGGCCTGCCATTGCACAGCTCTCCGCCGGGCTCGGCGAAGGCCAGCGCTACCAGACGCTGCTCGGGGCGACCGGCACCGGCAAGACGGCGACTATGGCCTGGATCGTCGAGCAGGTCCAGCGCCCGACGCTGCTGATCGCGCACAACAAGACGCTTGCGGCGCAGCTCTGCAACGAGCTGCGCGAGTTCTTCCCGGACAACGCGGTCGAGTACTTCGTCTCCTACTACGACTACTACCAACCCGAGGCGTACGTGCCGCAGGCCGACCTCTACATCGAGAAGGACTCCTCGCGCAACGACGACATCGACCGCCTCCGGCACTCCGCCACGGCCGCGCTGCTCTCGCGGCGAGACGTGATCATCGTCGCCTCCGTCTCCTGCATCTACGGCCTCGGCTCGCCCGAGGAGTACGAGAAGCGCGTCGTCCTGCTCACCGTCGGCGAGGAGCACGACCGCGACCTCGCGCTGCGGAAGCTGGTCGACATCCAGTATTCCCGCAACGACACGCTGCTCGGCCGCGGGCGCTTCCGCGTCAAGGGCGACGTGGTCGAGGTGCAGCCGGCGCACATGGAGTCGGCGTACCGGATCTCGTTCTTCGGCGACGAGGTCGAGCAGATCACGCACTTCGACCCGCTCACCGGCGAGGTCTACGCCAAGCTCGACCATCTCGCGCTCTTCCCGGCGACGCAGTACGTGACATCGAAGCCGACCGTCGAGCGCGCCTCCGAGCAGATCCGGCACGAGCTCGCGGAGCAGGTCAAGCTCTTCGAGTCGCAGGGGAAGATGCTCGAGGCGCACCGCATCCGCCAGCGCACCGAGTACGACCTGGAGATGATGCAGGAGCTCGGCTTCTGCAACGGGATCGAGAACTACTCGCGGCACCTCGACGGCCGACCGCCCGGCTCGGCGCCACACACGCTGCTCGACTTCTTCCCGTCGGACTTCGTCGTCTTCGTGGACGAGTCGCACCAGACCGTGCCGCAGCTCGGCGGGATGTACGAGGGCGACCGCTCGCGCAAGGAGACCCTGGTCGAGCACGGCTTCCGGCTGCCCTCCGCCCTGGACAACCGGCCGCTGCGCTTCGACGAGTTCCTGGCGAAGGTGCCGCAGCTCGTGTTCGTGTCGGCCACGCCCGGGCCCTTCGAGCTGCGTCACTCGGCGCGCATCGCGGAGCAGCTGATCCGCCCGACCGGGATCGTCGACCCCGACGTCGAGCTGCGCGCCACGAAGAACCAGATCGACGACCTGCTCAACGAGATCCGACGCCGCGAAGAGGCCGGCGAGCGCGTGCTGGTCACCACGCTGACGAAGAAGATGGCCGAGGACCTCACCGACTACCTGCTCGAGTCGGGCGTGAAGGCGCGCTACCTGCACTCCGAGGTGGACACGCTCGAGCGGATCCAGATCATCCGGGAGCTCCGGCTCGGCGAGTACGACGTGCTCGTCGGCGTGAACCTCCTGCGTGAGGGGCTCGACCTGCCCGAGGTTTCGCTCGTCGCGATCCTCGACGCGGACAAGGAGGGCTTCCTGCGCGGGCAGACCGCTCTGATCCAGACGATCGGCCGCGCGGCGCGCAACGTCAACGGCACGGTGCTGATGTACGCCGACAAGCACACCGAGGCGATCAAGTTCGCGCTCGAGGAGACCGATCGCCGCCGCGCGAAGCAGCTCGCGTACAACGAGGAGCACGGGATCACGCCGGAGTCGATCGTCAAGGGCGTCTCCGACATCGCCGAATTCCTCGCGCTGGAGTCCCCGACCGTGCCCGGCCGGCGCCGCAGGGGCCGCAAGGAGGTCGAGGGGATGGCCCCGGCGGAGCTCGAGAAGCTCGTGATCCAGCTCGAGGAGGAGATGTTCGCCGCCGCCGAGGAGCTGCGTTTCGAGTACGCGGCGAAGCTGCGGGACGAGATCAAGGACCTGCGCCGCGAGCTTCAGGCCGCGGCAGAAGCACCCGCTTAGGCTACGCGCATGACGCTCGTCTTCATTCTCTTCATCCTGCTCTGGGGCCTTGTGATCGGCGCGCTGGCGCGCCTTGCCATCCCCGGCCCCGATCCGATGCCGATCTGGATGACGATCGCGATCGGTATCGGCGGCTCGTTGATCGGCGGGGTCCTGACCCGCCTCTTCTTCGGGACCGGCGTCAGCTTCTTCTTCGCGTTCCTGGGCGCTGTCCTGCTCGTGGTTCTCTACCGCAAGTACGTGCAGAACCGGCCGATCTGGGGCCCCGGGGCGCGGCGCCCACCGGCCTGAGCACGCCGGGTTTTCCGTCCTGGCGCGATGGAGAGAATGGAGTCATGCACTGGATATGGCTCATACTCGTAGGTGCGCTTGTCGGCGCTCTCGGCCGCCTTCTCCATCCGGGGAGGGATCCGATGGGATGGATCGTCACGATCCTGGTCGGCATCGCATCGCTGGTAATTGCAGGCCTGATCTTCAACGGCTTCTGGGCGTTCGTCGTCGGCGTGATCGTCGCGATCGTCCTCGTCGCGCTCGTCGGCCGGTTCTTCGGTGAGCGAGGGTCCGGGCTAGCCGCCCGAGCCTAGGCAGGCTCTGTGCGTAACGGCTCACGGCCGCGTGGGAACCTTCGCGCGGCCGTGAGCCCCCAGTCGTCCTCGCGCCAGACGTAGGTCTGGACGAGGAGCGAGTCCGTGCTCACTTCGTAGACGTGGAGACCGCGCGCCTCGCCGCGGCGGTCCGGCCGCGGTTGCCCGAGGCCGGGAGCGACGGAGACGGTGGCGCCCCGGAGCCCGTTTCGCTCCATCTCGAACTCGTGCCGCTCGCTGACCGCGGACTGGTGGATGTGCCCGGCGAGGATCAACTCCGCGCCCGCGTCGACCAGGCCCGCGAGCACCTCGGAGCGGCGCGAGACAGGCTTCTTGCGCGAGCGCCACGGCGCGCCGATCAGGTGGTGGTGAAGCGCGACGACCCGGAGCGCGCCGTCGGCGGCCTGGGCCAGCAGCTCGGCGGTGCGGGCGATCTGGACGCTGCGGATCCCGCCGGACTGGTGCCGCCACGGCCGGACCGAGTTGAGCCCGACGACGTGGAGGTCAGCCGAGCGGAAGACCGGCTCGACCGTCTCCCACTGGCGCTCGAACTCGGCCCACGGCCGTGTGAAGCGTGCGGGGAACGCGTACGGGATGTCGTGGTTGCCGGGGATCACGAGCAGCGGCCGCCCGAGTCCCCGGAGGAAGCCCGCGGCGCGTTCGTGCTCGCCGCGCCGACCGCGGTGCGCGAGGTCGCCGGTGACGGCGATCAACTCGGGCTCGACGCGCTCGACCAGAGGCGCCAGGCTGTCCTCGACAGCGGTTTCCTCCACGCTTCCCGCGTGCAGGTCGGAGATGTGGAGAAGCCGCACGGGCAACGCCGAACGCACGCTATACACCGGGCGCCGCGCGGGCCTCATCTGCGCTCAGCGGGGGCTCCTGAAAATCGCCTAGTCAGTGCAGCTGATTTCCGTGCAAAGTGCGGCAATTCGCGGAACTCGGCGGTTTGACTGACTAGTCAATCGGAGACCTCAGAAGCCGGAGCGGTCTGGGGGAGAGCCGCTTCAGCCGGCGGCCTCGCTAGGCGGCCCCCGGGATTCGCGCCGCAGGTTTCTCGGGCAGCGAGGCCGCTGCCTCATTGGGCGAGGCTCGTGAGGACGCGCTCCAGCGAGCGACCTCGAGCCGAGCATCCCGGGGAGGGGTACCAAGATGGGTACCGAACACTCCGGCGTGAGCCTTCGCCCCGCATGGTTGCCACGGTTTCAGGGCTAGCGAGCCGGAAAGGTCGCGGTACACTGAGTTACATGCCCGATGAGTCGACCGAGATCTTCGACGACCTCTACCTCGGGTTGAGGGCGGGCGGCGCGCTTCGCAAGCAGCGTCGCGGCGAGCCGCTGACCACCGAGGACCAGGAGGCGCTGGGCCGCTGGGCGCGGCTCTCCTCGTGGCGCAAGGCCGTCGCGATCGGCGCGTTCGCCGTCGGGACGTTCGGCCTTGGTTTTACGCTCGGCGGCCTCATCTTCGGCCGCTGGCGCAAGGCTTAGCCCCCGGACTCCTTCGCGAACAGGACCGCCGGGACGTCCTCCTCGGCGGGGTTCTTGTTGCGAACGATCACGTCGACGAGCGTCACGAGCACGGCGACGAATGGGGTCGCCAGCAGGACGTAGAAGCCGCCGAAGAGCAGCCCCACCGCGGTCACCGAGATCAGGACGAGCAGCGGCGAGATGCCGACGGCATGGCCCATCACGCGCGGGATCACGACGTAGTCCTCGAACTGCCGGACCACGAGCACGGCGATTCCCGCGAAAAGGGCTACATGCCACGAGGCAGTGAGCCCGACGCCCACCGCGACCACGCCTGCGGCCAGCGGACCGATCACCGGCACGATCTCGACGACCCCGGCGAAGATGCCGAGCAGCAGCCAGAAGGGCACGCCGATCGCCCAGAACGAGATCGAGAGCACGATCGCCACGAAGGCGATCAGCAGCAGCTGACCCCGGACGAACGCGCCCAGCTTCGCGTCGATCAGCTCCCACGTGTCGCGCACGACACGCCGGTGCTTTCGAGGTAAGAGCGAGCTGACGAAGCCGATCGTCCGTTCGCGCTCGAAGATCCAGTAGGCCGCGGTTGCGAAGACGAAGAAGATCCCGACCAGCACCTCGAGCGCCTTCGTCCCGATCGTAAGCGCGCCGTGGAAGACCTTGCTCGCGGAAGGCAGCTTCTTGAGCCGCTTCTGCAGGCCGACGAAGAACTCGTGCTTGATCCCCGTCGAGTGCTTCGCCTTCTGGTTCAGCTCCTGCTGCGAGGTGGGCACTCCGCCGATTGCCTGGCCGACCTGGTTGATCGCGCGCGGGACGACGAACCAGAGCAGGAGCGCGATCGCGCCGGCCAGCGCGAGGTAATGCAGCGCCACGCCCACCGGGCGAGGCACGCGGCGCTCCGCAAGGCGGTCGATGCCCGGGCGCATCGCCGCGGCGACGATGAAGCCAAGGAATACGAGCGCGATCACGATCTTCAGCTTCCAGAGCGCGAGAGCGAGCGCGACGACTGTCACGGCCACCAGGGTCGTGACGAAGGCTCGGCGGGCTGTGTCGGCCATCGTGGCGGGTTCTCGCCGCGTTTCGATTGCTGCAAACGCCGGGCCGCAGGAGAGGGCCGTGCAACGCCGAACCCGAGCGGGCAATGCTCGTGCATCCCGACGAGCAGGTCTGTTTCGACGCCCGCCGACACGGCGTCGTCCTCGCGCGGCCGCTCGCGCAGGCGGCCGGGCTGGCGGCGGCCGGTGGGATCCTGCTCGCTCAGATCTGGCCGCTGCAGCTACCCGGCGCGGCGCTCGTGGTCGTGGCCGCGGCGGTGTGCCTCCGCGCGGTCTGGCGCTGGGAGCGGACGCACCTCGTCGTGACGACGGAGAAGGTCTTCCTCGTCGACGGCACCCTGCGCCGGCGCGCTGCCTCGGTGCGTCTGCGTGCGCTCGAGAAGCTCGAGCTCGAGCAGAGCTTCCCGGGGCGGTTGCTGGGCTACGGTACGCTCGTGGCCGGGCCCCTCGAGATCGACCACGTACCCGAGCCGCGGAACGTCTACAGGCTCGTCGAGCGTCTCGCCGGCTGATGGCCGACGCGCCCCCCGTCGACGTACGGGGGCTGACGAAGCGCTTCGGCTCGACGCTGGCGGTCGACGACCTCACCTTCTCGATCCGGCGCGGGCGGATCACCGGCTTCCTCGGGCCGAACGGCGCGGGGAAGTCGACAACGCTGCGCGCGCTGCTGGGTCTGGTGCGGCCGAGCTCTGGGGAGGCGCGGGTCGAAGGGCTCCGGTACCCCGAGCTGCCCGATCCGCTGGGTGCGGTTGGCGCGGTGCTCGAGGCGCACACCTTCCATCCTGGCCGCTCGGGGCGGAACCACCTCCGCGTGCTCGCGACCGCCGCCGGGCTGCCGGCCGCGCGCGTCGACGAGGTGCTCGCGGAGGTCGAGCTGACGGCGGCGGCGCGCCGGCGCGCCGGCGGGTACTCGCTCGGTATGCGCCAGCGGCTGAGCGTCGCGGGTGCGCTGCTGGGCCGGCCGGGGCTGCTGGTGCTCGACGAGCCTGCGAACGGCCTCGACCCGGAGGGGATCCGCTGGCTGCGGAACTTCCTGCGCTCCTTCGCCGCCGACGGCGGGACGGTGCTCATCTCGAGCCACGTGCTCGCCGAGGTGGCGCAGATCGCCGACGAGGTCGTGATCATCCACCGCGGCCGGCTGGTCGCCCAGGAGCCACTCGAGGTGCTGACCGCGCGCTCGGCGGGCGGCTCGGTCGTGCGCTCGCCCGAGGCGGAGCGCCTGCGCGCGCGGCTGGCCGGTGACGGGATCGAGGCTGCGCTCACGGGTGACGGAGAGCTGCGCGCCGCCGCGCCGCCGGAGCGCGTGGGCGAGGTCGCCGCGGCGGCCGGGATCGTGCTGCACGAGCTCCGTGCGGAGGGCGCGAGCCTCGAGGAGGTCTTCCTCGAGCTGACGGCCGAGGGGCCCGCGTGATCCGCCTGGTCCGCGCCGAGCTGCTGAAGCTCGTGACGACGCGGCTCTTGCTGTGGCTCGGGCTCCTGATCGTCGGCCTCGAGGTGCTCGTGATCTCGCTTCGCGTCTCGCAGGACTCGCTCGTGTCGCTCGCGGAGGCGCGGAACCAGCGCGACATCGTCTCGATCGCGGCCGTCTCCGCGCTGGTCTCGCTGATCCTCGGGATCGTCTCCTCGGCCGGCGAGTACGCGCACGGCACGGTCAGCCACACGTTCCTGGTCGCGCCGGTCCGGGAGCGCGTGGTCGCGGCGAAGCTCGTCGCGGCAGGGCTCGGCGGGGCCGCGCTGGCGCTGTTCTCGGCGGCCTTTGCGTGGGCGTTCGCGGCGCTGCTCCTATCCGCGCGCTCGGTGACCCTCCACCTCGGGTCGGCAGCGGTCTTGCGCGTGCTGCTCGGGACGATCGCGGCAGCGGCCATTACCGGCGCGCTCGGGGTCGGCTTCGGCGCGCTCGTGCGGCGGCAGACGGCGGCCGTCGTCGTGGCGCTCGTCTGGCTGCTGGTCGGCGAGCCCTTGCTCTCGATCGCGGGCATCGAGGGGTTTGCGCCCGGCCACGCGGTGGCGTCGGTCGTCGAAGCGGGCGAGCAAGGGTCGAACCTGCTCGGGTTCTGGGAGGGGCTGGCCGTCGTGTGCGGCTACGTCGCGGCGTTCGGAGCGCTGGGAACCCTGGCCGTCACGCGCTCGGATGTGAGCTGACCGGCCCCGCCGTGGCGGCGGGGGTCGCCCAGCGGGCGAGATCGAGCGACTCGCGGCGAAAGCCGATCCGGTAGCGGCCGGGCGGTTTCCGGGTTCCGCGCCTGTACCAGAGCCAGAGGTAGTACGCGGCGCCGAGCGGTGGCATCACGAGCGCCTGGAAGAGGGCGTAGTAGGGGTAGACGACCATCCAGCGGCTTCGGACGGTCCAGTTCGAGGAGAAGCAGACGCCCGTGTAGAGGAGGACGACGAACGGAAGGATCGCCGCGACGTGGCCCACGTCCACGAGCTCGTGCCATTTTGCGATCCAGAGCAGCCAGACGACGCAGGCCGTGTAGACGAACGCGAGCGGGAAGCGAAGGGTCTGGTCCGCGTTGACGAACGCCATCCGGAAGCTTCCGGACCACCACATCTTGCGCTGACGGGCCCACGCTCGGAACGTCTCCGGCACGTCCGTGTAGAAGCGGACGTCCAAATGGCGAACCGAGAGCTTGTAGTGCTTCGCGATCACGCCGGTCTCGATGTCTTCGCCCGGAAACCAGAACGAGTGGGCCGCGAGGATGCCTCGGAGCGCCGACGTGCGCGCGATCATGCACGCGCCGCTCGTCATCCAGGCGCGGTTGTGGCGGCCGAGCATCGACATGTCGTACTCGACGGCCTGCAGCTTCTCGATCAGGGTCTTTCGCCGCGAGACGGTGACCTTGACGCTGCACAGATCGGCGCCGGCCGCGCGAGCGGCGGCGACTGCGCGGCCTGGGTCCTGGATGGAGACGGTGTCTCCGTCGATCCGGATCACGTATTCCGTCGAGACGCTGTTCAGCGCGTCGAACACGATCTCGGGGCACGAGACGCGTCCGGTCAGCCGTGACGCGTGGACTCGCCACCCCTGCTCACGCAGCTCGTCGACGAACCGCTCCATCTTCGGGCTGTCGATGTTGACGGCCAGCAGCACGTTGTCCCGGTTCCGCGCGAGGTAGTGGCCGTTGCGGAAGTAGCGCGGGTCGCCGAAGATCGGAACCACCAGGGTGTAGTCGTGGCTCACCGCCTCTCCGAGCGAGATCACCCGCCCCCAGCGCGAGGCGAGGTTCTGCATGTCGAGCGAAACGAGGACGGCGAGCAGTAGGAACGTGGTCCAGGTCACCTAACGCCCTTGGCGGAGTGGATCCGCACCTCGAGCGTCACCAATCCGATCACGAGCGCGATCAAGATGCCCACCGTCGCGACCCAGAGCGGAGTCCCGAACGTCGTCACGACTCCGAGTAACGAAGCTGCTGCGAAACCTGCACGAAGAGCCATCTGGCTGTCTCCTTTTGGTTTGCTCCTACCGCAGGAACAGCCGCTCGTCTGACTTCGGCGAGCGCCACATCGGCCTCCTCCCCCGACCCAGTGATTCGGCGTCGGTCGGAGATGAGCATCCGGTCCGCGCCGGCGCTCGCCGGGGGCTCCGATGGGCCCCTGCACGAACACTTGTTCGCGTCCTCGAGCCCGGCTAAACTGGCTGGTTATGGCCCAGGAAGAGCTGGTCGTCCACGGTGCGCGCGAGCACAACCTCAAGGACATCACCGTCCGCCTGCCGCGGCATGCGCTGATCTGCGTCACCGGCCTCAGCGGCTCCGGAAAGTCCAGCCTCGCCTTCGACACGATCTACGCCGAGGGCCAGCGGCGCTACGTCGAGAGCCTCTCGGCCTACGCGCGCCAGTTCCTGCAAATGATGGAGAAGCCGGACGTCGACTCGATCGACGGCCTCAGCCCCGCGATCTCGATCGACCAGAAGACGACGAGCCGGAACCCGCGCTCGACCGTCGGCACGGTCACCGAGATCTACGACTACCTCCGCCTGCTCTACGCGCGCATCGGCAGGCCTCACTGCCCGGTCTGTGGCCGGCCGATCGCCGGGCAGAGCCAGGAGGCAATCGTCGACCAGATCCTCCAGCTGCCGGAGCGGACGAAGTTCACCGTCAACGCGCCGGTCGTCCGCGACCGCAAGGGCGAATACAAGGACGTGTTCGAGGAGCTGCGCGCGGAAGGGTTCACGCGCGTGAAGGTGGACGGCGAGCAGCGCCTGCTCGAGGAGGAGATCGTCCTCGACAAGAAGTTCAAGCACACGATCGAGGTCGTGGTCGACCGCCTCGTGATGAAGGCGGACCTGAGACAGCGCCTGGCGCAGTCGGTCGAGACGGCGGCGCAGCTGGCCGAGGGGCTCGTCGTGGTCGACGTCCTCGAGGGTGAGCCGATGACCTTCTCCGAGAACTTCGCCTGCCCCGAGCACGGCGTCGGCCTGCCCGAGCTCGAGCCCCGCATCTTCTCCTTCAACTCACCACACGGCGCGTGCCCGCGTTGCACCGGGCTCGGCGCCCAGCAGGAGATCGACCCGGACCTGCTCGTCCCCGACCCGACGCTCTCGATCAGCGAGGGCGCGCTGGTCCCGTGGTCGCTAGGCAACTCCAGCTTCTACGAGTCGGTCATCCAGGCCATCGCCGACCGCTACGAGATCGACCTCGAGACGCCCTGGCAGGAGCTCTCCGAAGAGCTCCAGAACCTCTTCCTCTTCGGCACGAACGGCGACAAGGTCTACGTCCAGTACCGCAACCGGATGGGCCGCCGCCGCTCCTACATGCTCGCGTTCGAAGGCATCGTCGCGAGCCTGCAGCGCCGCTATCGCGAGACCGACTCGAGCCAGCAGCGCGAGCGGATCGAGGAGTACATGAGCTTCCGGCCCTGCCCCGT
>Ga0307320_10000964_pt1 | contig 10429 bp, 13 predicted proteins | sample ER_DNA_369_FD_194495 | JGI IMG/M metagenome (GOLD analysis project Ga0307320, IMG submission 194495) | Bulk soil microbial communities from the East River watershed near Crested Butte, Colorado, United States - ER_DNA_369 | ecosystem: Environmental > Terrestrial > Soil > Floodplain | place...
CGGCTCCTTCACGGGCTGGCGCTCGATCACGCCCGGGGCCTTGAACTCGAGCGAGCGGTTCGCGCTCGCCTGGATCGGCCCCTCGCCGTCGACCGGCTGGCCGAGGGGGTTGACGATCCGCCCGATCAGCTCCGGCCCGACCGGGACGCTCGCGACCGCGCCGGTGCGCTTCACCGGCTCGCCTTCCTTGACGTGCTCCCAGTCGCCGAAGAGCGCGACGCCGACGTTGTCCTCCTCGAGGTTGAAGGCGAGGCCCGTGACGCCGTGCTCGAACTCGAGCATCTCCGACGAGACACAGTTCTCGAGGCCGTAGACGTGGGCGATTCCGTCGCCGACCTGCAGGACGGTGCCGACCTCGGCGAGGTCGGTCTCGACGTCGTACTCCTCGATCCGCTGCTTGAGGATCGAGGTGATCTCTTCGGGACGAAGCTTCACTGAGTCTCCTCTCTCATGCCGTTGCCAGCTCGCGCCGGAGCCGTTCCAGCCGCCCGCGCACGCTTGCGTCGAGGCGGTGCGAGCCGACCTGCAGGACGATGCCGCCGATCAGGTCCGGGTCGACGGCACGACTCGCCTCGACCTTCCGGCCAGATGCCTCCTCGATCTCGCCCAGCAGCTTGCTCGCCTCCGCGTCCGAGAGCTCGACCGCGGTGGTGAGCTCCGCGTGGAGGATCCCCTCGTGTTCGGCGATCAGCCGCTCGAACTCGGCGGCGATCTCCTCGAGCTGGCCCGCGCGGCCCTTGTCCGCGAGGACGAGCAGGAAGTTGCGCAAGAGCTCGTCGCCGCCGGCCAGCAGCTCCTCGAGCGCGGCCGTCCGCGCCCGGGGGTCGAGCTGCGGGTTGCGCAGGAGCTCGCGCAGCTCCGGGACCTCGGACTCGGCAGCGACGACCTGCGCCAGCTGCTCGCGCACCGGTACGAGCCGGTTCCGTTCCTGGGCCGCCTCGAAGAGCGCATGCGCGTAGACGCGGTCGACGACACTCACTGCTCTGCGCGCTCCAGAACGGAGAAGTCGAGCTCGCCCACGGCCTCTTCGATCAGCCTGCGGTGGTCCTCGTCGTCGAGCGCCTTGCGAGTCACCTTCGTCGCCGCCAGCAGGCTGAGCTCGACGACCTCGACGCGGATCTGCTCGAGCGCACGACGCGTCTCGGCCTCGATCTGCTTGCGCGTCTCCTCCAGGCGCCGCTGGCGGTCGGTCTCGAGCTCTTCGCGCATCCGCCGCTCGTTCGCGTCGGCCACGCGGCGAGCCTCGCCGAGGATCCCCTCGGCTTCGGTCTGCGCGCTGCTGATCAGCTTGCGGTGCTCCTCCAGCAGCCGCCGGGCCTCCTCACGCGCGTTGTCGGCCTCCTGCAGCGATTGCCGGATCCGGTCGCGCCGTGCGTCGATTGCCTGCTGAATCGGACCGAAGGCGTACCGCCTGAGCACGAACAGCGTGATCAGGAAGCAGACGATCGTCCAGATCATCAGCCCGGGCGTGACCTGGATCAGCGGGTTGGTGGCGAGCGGCATCAATCAGACCAGGACGTAGGCGAGAATCGAGCCGAGCAGGCCGTAGAACACCACGGCCTCGGTGAGCGCGAAGCCGAGCCACTGGATGCCCTGAAGCTCGCCGCGCAGCTCGGGCTGCCGCGCGACGGACTGGATCATCGAGGCGAAGATGTTGCCGATGCCGACGCCGGCGCCGAGCGCGCCGAGGCCGACGCCGAGGGCGAGGCCGATCGCCTTGCCGGCCTTCGTGACGTCGCCGGTCGTCGCGGCGAGAACGGTTCCAAGCACGGAAAAAACCTCCTTTAAACGGCTACCCCGGCAAAGCCGGCGTAGCCTCTCATGGTCGGCATCGCAAGCGACGCCTTAGTGCTCCGGCTCGATCGCCGAGCCGATGTAGATGGCTGACAGGGCGGCGAAGATAAAGGCCTGGATCGAGACCACGATCACGACCTCGAACAGGTAGAAGGCCGTCGCGACGGGCACGGTCACCACGGCGAGCACGACGTTCTCCAGGATGAAGATCAGGCCGATGAAGGTCAGAATCAGGATGTGGCCGGCGAGCATGTTCGCGAAGAGACGGACGCTGAGCGAGATCAGCCGCATGAACTGGCCCAGCACCTCGAGCGGCACGATCAGGGCGAGCAGCGCCTTCGGCGCCTCCGGGATCCAGCTCTTGAAGTAGCGGACCGGCCCGTTCCAGCGAATGCCCTCGACGTGGGTGAAGACAAAGGTCAGCAGCGCGAGCGCGAGCGTCACGGAGAGTGACGAGGTCGCCGCGTAGATGCCCCAGACCGGGATTCCGTGCCAGGTCTCCCCGGTCAGCGGCAGCGGGATGAAGCCGATGATGTTCACGACCCAGATGAAGAGCATCAGGGTCGCGACGTATGGGAACCAGCGGCCGATCGCCTTCGAAGGCAGGCCCTGTTCGGCGACCTGCACCTGCGCGATCTCGTAGATCGACTCACCGATCGTGTGGCGGCGGTTGAGGGTCCGGCCTCGCATCAGGCCGAGGCCGAGCAGGATCGTGAGCGCGGTACCGATGAAGAGATAGACGACGGCCTTCGTGATCGAGAGATCGAGGCCGGCGATGTTGATCGAGATCCACTTGTGCTGCTCGAACTCGGTCGTGGGGTCGAAGGTCCCGCGCGCGAACGCCTGCGTCGGCAAGGTGAGTGCAATGAGGCTCGCCGCCAGCAGGGCTCGTCTCATGCCCGCGGCTCCTGGGTGTAGTAGCCGAGCAGCGAGAACACCAGCTCGGCGGTGTAGGCCGCCCCGTAGACGAGCGCGGCGGCCAGGCCGGCGGTGCGGTTCGACGCCGCGAGCGCAAGGAGCACGGCAAGGACTCCCAGGAGGCGGATCATCATCCCGAAGGCGAGCACTCCGGAGGCTGCCACGTTGTCGGAAGAGGGCTTCACGCGCGCGAAAAGCAGCCCGAGCGCCTGCGCGCCGGCCCAGAGCAGGGCCGCGACGAGCCAGCCGGAGAACGGCCAGCCGGCCACGAGGAAGAGCGGCAGCGCGACCGCCACGACGAGCGCGCCGGCTACAGGGCCGAGCCAGCGCTGCTGCGGGATGGGGCGCGGCGCTCCGAGGATGCCGACCCGAGTCAAAAGGCGTTCCGATAGCGCATGTAGACGGCGAAGACCCCGGCAGGCACGCCGACGAAGGCGCCGCCGAGGATGCCGAGGCCCACCGAGCCGGCGGCCCAGCCGACCAGAGCGCCCGCTCCGACGCCCGCGGCGGTCACGCCCCCGAGCAATGCGCCGGCTCCGGCCGGCTCGAACGTCGAACGGGGACTGGGCTCCATCGGGGCGAGCATAACAAACCTTGTGACAGCGAAATCCGGCTCAGCAGCCGCTTTTCCGGGGACTTTGTTCACCGCTAGGATCGCCCGGTGCGGGTTCTTCTCGTCCACGGCAGCGGCGGAAACGCCCGCTCCGCGTGGGCCTCCGTGCAGCCGCTCGCAGCGCGATTCACGCTCGTCGCTCCCGACCGGGGAGGGTATCCGCCGAACCCCCCGCTCGAGCGGATCGACTTCGAGGTGCAGGCCGGGGAGCTCGCGCCGCTCCTCGAGGACGGCGCCCATCTCGTGGGCCACTCCTACGGCGGCGTGATCGCCCTCCTGATCGCGGCACGGCACCCGGAGCGCGTCCGTTCGCTCACGGTCAGCGAGCCGCCCGCCTTCGCCCTCGCGTGCGGGAACCAGGACGTCGAGCGGCTGGTCGAGCGGCTCGACGAGCACTTCGGGCAAGGGCCGCGCGACCCGCGGGCGTTCGCGGCCGGCTTCCTCGCGATCGTCGGCAGCAGCGCACGGCTCCCGGAGGAACTGCCGCCCGAGCTCGAGCAGGCCGTCCGCGCCACGATGGCGGAACGGGCGCCGTGGGAGGCGAGCATCCCGTTGGACGAGCTCGCCGCGACCGCGTTCCCGAAGCTGGTGATCTCGGGCGCGCACCATCCGGCCTTCGACGCGGTCTGCGACGTGCTCGAGGAGCGCCTCGGCGCGGAGCGTGCCGTTCTGCCCGGCGCCGGCCACAGCGTCCCGCGCGCGCCTGGCTATCGTGAAAGGCTCGAGGTCTTTCTGGACGATTCGGCCGGGACCGAACAGTTGGGGCGCTAGCGTCCGGGCATGCGCCTGGGGGAAGCAGATCTCGCCGCCGCGGCCTCGTTGCTCGCCGAGCCGGCCCGGGCCGAGTTGATGCTCGCGACTCTGGCCGACGGGCCGCTCACAGCGAGCGAGCTGGCCGCCCGTGCCGGCATCGCGCGCTCGACCGCGAGCGGGCACCTGGGGCGCCTGGTGGCGGGCGGCTTCCTCGTCGTGGCCGAGCGGGGCCGGCACCGCTACTACGAGCCTGCAGGCGCCGCCGTCGCCGAGGCCGTCGAGGCCCTGTCGCGGGTTGCGCCCCAACGGCCGGCGCGCTCGCTTCGGGAGGCAACCCGGAGCGAGCTTCTACGGGAGGCGCGCACCTGCTACGACCACCTCGCAGGCCGATTGGGAGTTGAGCTCGCCCGCGCGCTTGAGCATCGCCGCGTGGTTGTGCCGACGAACGGTGATTACGCGCTCGGCGAGCAGGCGGCGCCCGAGCTGGCCGTCCTCGGGATCGACCTCGAGGCGCTCTCGGAGCAGCGCCGCCCGCTCGTCCGCGGCTGCCTCGACTGGAGCGAGCGGGAGCTCCACGTGGCCGGCGCTCTCGGCGCCGCGCTCAACGCCCGGCTGTTCGAGCTCGGATGCATCGTCCGCCGCGACAGGACCCGCGCGCTGGCGGTCACCGAGACCGGGCGTGAGCTCCTCGCCGAGCTCGGGGTCTCCTAGGAGGGTTTGACGAAACACCGACGAGGCTCTCGGGCCACGCTGCTCGCCCCGATGCAGCGTCCTCAGTCGCACCGATAGCTCCGGCTATCGGCACTCCCTGCGTCCTTGCCTCGGAACGTCCAGCGCACCCCGAGAGCGAGGAGCGTTCCGTCAAACCCTCCTAGTCAATCAGCCGCGTTCCCGGCCGCCGCCCGCTCCGGGTGCCTCAGGCGGTGCGCCGCTCGGCGGCGGCGCGCGCTTCCTGCTCGCGGCGGCGGATACGCGGGTTCGCGAGCTTCACGATCTCGAGTAGGTAGACCATGTAGATCGACGCGCCGAGCGCCGCCACGCCGATCACGGCGACGGCGATCGTCGGGCCCGTCCGCCAGTCACCATGGGCGTGCGGGTGGATGAAGCGGGTCGCCAGCGCCGCGCCCGCGAGGACGCCGCACCACGCCCACATCGTCAGCGCGGCGCGACGCTGCGAGTAGCCGATGTTGAGGAACCGGTGGTGCAGGTGCGTCCGGTCGGCGGTGTAGACGGGTTGGCCGTACTTGATCCGTTTGGCGACGACGAACGACGTGTCGAGGATCGGGACCGCGAGCACGAGCAACGGGAAGAGCAGGGTCGCCACCGCGGCCGTCTTCAAGAGGCCCTGCACCGCGAGCGCACCCAGCGTGAACCCGAGCAGGAGCGCGCCGGAGTCGCCCATGAAGATCCGCGCCGGGTAGAAGTTGTGCCGCAGAAAGCCGATGCACGCGCCGAGCACGATCGCGGCGAGGATCGCCGGCTCCGGCCGCCCGAGCGAGAGCGCGATCAGGCAGAAGGTAAAGCCGGAGATCGCGCAGACGCCTGCGGCGAGGCCGTCGAGCCCGTCCAGGAAGTTGACCATGTTCATGATCGCGACGATCCAGATCACGGTCAGCGGCACGCCCACCCACTCCGGCAGCTGGTGCACGCCGACGAGCGGGAACGTGAAGCGGTGCACCCAGATCCCGAAGCCGGTCGGGATCGCGGCCGCCGCGATCTGGCCGCCGAGCTTCTCCCACCAGACGAGCCCGCGGAAGTCGTCGATCGCGCCCACCATGGTGGCGACGGCCGCGCCCAGCAGCAGACCCTTCGTCTCTCGCCCCAGCGGCAGGAAGGCAAGCGCCGGCACGAAGATTCCGAAGAAGAGCGCGAGGCCTCCGAGGCGCGGAACGGTGCCGCGGTTCACCCGGCGCATGCTCGGCCGGTCGACCACGCCGAGCAGCCGCGCCATGCCGCCGACGGCCGGCGTCAGGAGTATCACGATCACCAGCGCCAGCACGGCGCCGTAGACCACCTCGAGGTTGTCTGTGAGCGTGTTCCACATGGCTAGTTGGGCGCCTTACTTGGTCCCGTAGAGCCGATCGCCCGCGTCGCCGAGGCCGGGCACGATGTAGCCGCGCTCGTCCAGACCGCGGTCGACCGAGGCGGTGACGATCCGCACGTCCGGGTGTTCGCCCTGGAGATGCTCGATCCCTTCGGGCGCGGCGACGAGACAGACGAGCGTGACCGAGCGCGCTCCGGCTTCCTTCACCGCAGCGACCGCCGCCGCGCTCGAACGGCCGGTCGCGAGCATCGGGTCGAGCACGATCGCGTCCCGCTCGCCGTCGCCAAGCTCCGGCAGCTTGATGTAGTACTCGACCGGCTGCAGCGTCTCCTCGTCGCGGTAGAGGCCGATGAACCCGACGCGTGCGCTCGAGACGAGCGAGAGGACGCCGTCGAGCATCCCGAGGCCGGCGCGCAGCACGGGGCACACCGCGACCTTCTTGCCGGCGATCCGCTGCACCTTGGTGCGCTCGAGCGGCGTCTCGACCTCGTCGGGCTCGGTCGGGAAGTCCTTGGTCGCCTCGTAGGTGAGCAGCAGCGTCACCTCGCCCGCGAGCTTGCGGAAGTGGACGGTCGGCGTGTCCTTGTCGCGCAGGTACGAGAGCTTGTGCTGGACGAGCGGATGCGTGACGACGGTCACGCCCGTAGTGGTCTCCGTCACGCTACGTACGTTGTGTAGCCGCGGAAGCCCGGGTAGAGCGGACGGCGCTCGCACAGAACCTCGCTGCGGGCCGCGAGCGCGGGCACGTCGGCGCCGTCGGCAAGCGCGCCGCAGATGATCCGGCCGACCTCGCGGAAGTCGTCCTCGTCGAAGCCGCGCATCGTCGCGGCGGGCGTGCCGATCCGGATCCCCGAGGCGACCGTCGGCGGCCGCTCGTCGAAGGGCACGGTGTTGCGGTTGACCGTCAGCTTCGCCTCGGCGAGCCGCTCCTCGGCCTCCTTGCCGCTCCACTCCGTCGAGCGGAGGTCGACCTGCAGCAGGTGCGTGTCGGTGCCGCCGGTGAGCACGTCGAGGCCGCCCTCCTGCAAGGTCGCCGCGAGCGTGTCGGCATTCGCGCGCACCTGCGACTGGTACTCGCGGAAGGCCTCGGTCGCGGCGATCCGGAAGCAGGTCGCTTTGGCCGCGATCGTGTGGACGAGCGGCCCGCCCTGCATCCCGGGGAAGACCGCGCGGTCGACGGCCTGGGCGTGCTCCTCCTTGCAGAGAATGAACCCGGCACGAGGGCCCGCGAGCGTCTTGTGTGTCGTCGACGTGACGAAGTCGCAGTGCGGCACCGGATTCGGGTTCAACCCGGCGGCGACGAGCCCGGCGAAGTGCGCCATGTCGCAGAGGAGCAGCGCTCCGACCTCGTCGGCGACCTCCCGGAAGCGGTCGGCCTCGACCGTGCGCGGGTAGGCCGAGCCGCCGCAGATGATCAGCTTCGGACGGTGGTGCTTGGCGAGGGCGAGCACCTCGTCGTAGTCGACGACGTTGGTCTCGCGCGAGACGCCGTAGTGGACGATCGTGTAGAGCCGGCCGGAGAAGTTGACCTTGAGCCCGTGCGTGAGATGGCCGCCGTGCGACAGCTCGAGCGAGAGGATCGTGTCGCCCGGGTCGAGCGCGGCCATGTAGACCGCCATGTTCGTCTGCGCGCCCGCATGCGGCTGGACGTTCGCGTGCTCGGCGGCGAAGAGCTCCTTCGCGCGGTCGATCGCGGTCTGCTCGATCTCGTCGACGACCTCGCAGCCGCCGTAGTAGCGCCGGCCGGGGTAGCCCTCGGCGTACTTGTTCGTCGGCACCGACCCTACCGCCTCGAGCACCGAGGGCCAGGTGAAGTTCTCCGAGGCGATCAGCTCGATCTGGCCGCGCTGCCGCTCGAGCTCGCGCCCCAGGAGCTCCGCGATCGCCGGGTCCACCTCGGCGAGCCCTGCGGTTCGCAGGTGCTGGACCGTTTCCTGTGCCACCGCCATCCTGGTCGTGATGGTACTGCGGCTACCCGATGGCGGTCGCGGCAAGGACTCGTGCAAGCGCTTCCGCCGCCGGAACGGCGCCCTCGCGGATGACCCGTGGCTCCTCGCCCGTGAGATCGAGCACCGTCGAGGGCGTTCCGGGGAGCTCGCCGCCGTCGACCAGCGCGGCCGCGCCGGCGCGGATCTCGACCGGCACGTCCTCGAGGCGACGCGTCTCGGGCCCTCCGTGCAGGTTCGCGCTCGTCGCAGCGACCGCGCCGACACGCTCGAGCACCTCGGCACCCGGGCCCGAGAGCTGTGGCACGCGCACGCCGATCGTCGACGGCGAGGAGCCGGTCAGCCAGGGATAGCGCTGGGCTGGGTTCGGCAGGATCAGCGTGTACCGGCCGGGCAGCAGCGCTCGGAGCAACTCCCCCGCGGCGGAGCGCAGCTCGGGGACGAGCTGGAGCAGGACGTCGACGTCCTTGGCCAGCAGCGCCACCGGCTGGTCGGCCGGCCGCTCCTTCAGCCGGTGGATCTCGCGGACGGGCGCTTCGGTGCCCGGCTCCGCGCACAGGCCGTAGACGGTGTCGGTCGGCAGCACCACCGGCCGCCCGGCACGAATCGCTTCAACCGCCTGGTCGATCAGGCCCGCGCCGCCCCGTCCCCGAGGAACGAAAGGATCGCTCGGCGGAATTCCTCGGGCGCCTCCACGAAGATCATGTGCCCGATCCCCGGAAGCAGGACGGTCTCAGGCTCCGGAATTCCCTCGGTGAGCTCCGCCGCGCAGGCCGGGCCGGCGATGAAGTCCTCTTCGCCCGCGATCACGAGCGTCGGGATCGTCAGGCCCGCGAGCTGCGGCCGCAGGTCATAGTGCTCGAAGATCTCCTTCTCCCAGAGCCTCGTGGCGTCCGCACAGAGCTCTTCGCCCGCCATCGACTCGACATGTGCCCGCTCCCGCTCGCCGTAGCGCGCATAGTAGAAGGGCATCATTCGCCGGGCGAGCTCCCCCAGCTCGGCGCCGTCGGCGAAGTCGCCGGCGAGCTCCGCCTCCACGGCCTCGAGCGCGTCGGCGTACCACGGCTCGCCGGCCTTCGCCTCGATCGCCGCCTGCATGGCTGCCTCCTGCTCGGGCCCGTGCCGCGGCAGCGTGCTCGCGAGGATCAGCCGCTCGACGCTCGCCGGATGGCGCGCCGCGTAGGCGATTGCGGCGACGCCGCCGTGCGAGTGTCCGAGCAGGCGCATGCGCTCGAGACCGAGGTGCTCGCGCAGCTCCTCGAGGTCCGAGGCGTAATCCTCGATTGCATAGCCGCGCGGATCGAGGGCCGGGTCGGATCCTCCCGTGCCGCGCGGGTCGAGGAGGACGAGCTCGAGCTCCTCACCGAGCCCGGCGAGGTCTCCGAGGTAGCGGGACGAGAACCCGGGCCCGCCGGGATGGCAGACCAGCATCGGGCCCGAGCCCGAGCGGCGGTAGGTCAGCCGCCGGCCGTCTGCCGTTGTCAGCCCGTCCATCTGCCCTCCGCCACCCGATCCCTACCCGCCAGATCCGGCGTGATCGTAACGTCCTCGAAGCCGAGCTCCGAGAGCAGGCGCTCCACCCGTTCGCCTGCCCCGGCCGCGGTCTCGAGCACGAGCCAGCCGCCGTCGCGCAGCGCCTCGGTCGCGGCGGCCGCGAGCTTCTCGGTCGCTCCCGACGCCACGAGGGCGATCCGCGGCTCCCAGTCCCGGACCTCGGGCTGAAGGGTGAGCAACTCGTGCGGCTCGACGTAGGGCGGGTTGGAGACGACCAGGTCGAAGTCGCCGTTGCCGAGGCCGCTCGTGAGGTCCTGCTCCACGAGCCGCACGCGCCCGTTCACGCCGGTCAGCTCGAGGTTCTCGCGCGCGAGCGCGAGCGCGTCCGGCGAGACGTCGATCGCCGTCACACGCGCGCGCGGCACCTCGTCCGCGATCGCGAGCGCGATCGCGCCGGTGCCCGTGCCGACGTCGAGCACCTGCGGCTCCTCGAAGCCGCGGATGTGGTCGAGCGCGCGCTCGACCACGATCTCGGTCTCGGGCCGTGGGATCAGCGCTCGCCGGTCGGTCTTCAGCGTCAGGCGCCGGAAACCCCACTCGCCGAGCACGTACGCGAGCGGCTCGCGCATCTCGCGCCTTGCGACCTGTGCGGCGAACGCCGCTTCCTGCTCGGGAGTCAGCTCGCGGTCGAGCTCGGCGTAGAGCAGCGCCCGCGCGCAGTCGTCGCAGGCCTTGGCGAGCAAGAGCTCCGCCTCGAGCCGGGCCGACTCGACGCCGGCCGCAGCAAGCCGCGCCGTTGCCCGGGCGAGGGCATCGCCGAGGGTAACGCGGCCGAGGCGCCGCTTGTCGGCGCCGTCGTCAGGACGC
>Ga0307320_10000965_pt1 | contig 10428 bp, 11 predicted proteins | sample ER_DNA_369_FD_194495 | JGI IMG/M metagenome (GOLD analysis project Ga0307320, IMG submission 194495) | Bulk soil microbial communities from the East River watershed near Crested Butte, Colorado, United States - ER_DNA_369 | ecosystem: Environmental > Terrestrial > Soil > Floodplain | place...
GTAGAGATCTGGCAGGCCCAACAGGTGGCCCGTCTCGTGGACGAGCACGTTGGCGCCGTAGCGCTGGGGGGAAACCTCGCGCACGTCCTCGCCGAACGTGGCCGCGTGGCGTAGCTCGACTCCGTCCGCCGAGATGCCGTCACCGGGCATCGCGTGAAAGGCGGGAGAGCGCTGCAGCGCCGATCCGCGTGCCGCGACGACGTAGACGATCCGGTAGCGGGAGAAATCGACGTCCGCGTCCGCCGCTGCGATCGCGTCTGCGACGTAGTCCTTGTGCTCTTCGAAGGTGAGCCCGTTCTGGATTCCGTAGTCACGGGAGCCGCGCGCCATCCGGAACCAGCGATGGATCGGGGTCACGTCGAGCGTCGCCCGGCCGAACGAGGCCTCCGCGTACCACGCTCGTGCGTTGGGCACGAGTTTGTTGTGCAGCTCGGCGGTCGACTCGGTGGCGCGGACGTCGGAGAAGTCGACGAAGATCATCACGGCCGAGAGGGGGTTCGTGCCGGCCGCGAGTGGGAGCACCGATGCGGCTGTGCCCTCGCTCATCTCCGGCCCGGTGAGCCCGGTGAGCGAGGGGGAGCATGGCGGGGGGGCGGGGTCGAACTGGCCGTCGGCGACCGCTCTTGCGTGTGCGACCCCCGGTGTCCTGGCGCGCCGGACCGCGTTCAGCAGGATGCGCTGCCGCCGTGTGAGACGGGGCCTGCGCGGGCTCAATGCAGGCGGAGACTCCGCCTGCTCGTGGGCCTCGGCCTCGGCGGCTGCAACAGGGGTCGCCGAATCGGGCGCGAGGGTCGCGGCCGCGAAAAATGCGGCTGCGGAGGCGAGTGCGCAGGTCAGAGCGGTCGACCAGGGCCGGAGGGTCACCGTTAGTGCGCATCGGGTCTCCTCCGGGTGCCTGCGACCCTCGGCCGAGTGTCACTCGGACGGGGCACCCTCTTTCAGGGATAGGAGCGTGCCGCGACGCGCGGCTATCCTTCGGCCATGCCGACCTATCAGCGGCGCGGCGATGTCCCGCGCAAGCGCCACATTCAGTTTCGGGACAACGGGACCCTGCTCACCGAGGAGGTCATGGGCCTCGAGGGGTTCTCCGGGAACGAGTCGATCCTGTACCACCTGATCTCGCCGTGCCGGGTCAAGGAGCTGGGCGCGTTCGAGCCGATCAAGCGTGAGGAGTGGGTGCCCGACGCCCACGCACACCGGCACGCGAAGACGATGGGCCTGGAGCCTGAGGGTGACGCGCTCTCCGGGCGCCGCCTGCTGATGTGGAACCAGGACGTGGAGATCTCGCTGTGCCGGCCGGCGGAGCCTATGGCGTGCTACTTCCGTAACGGCGAGGGCGACGAGGTGATCTTCGTCCATGAGGGGACGGGAACGCTCGAGACGATTTTCGGTGACGTGCCCTACCGCGAAGGCGACTACATCGTCATTCCGCGCGGTACGACGTACCGGTTCGTCCCGGAGGGGCCGCAGCGCTACCTGGTTTTCGAGTCGGAGGGGCTGATCGAGATCCCACGCCGCTACCGGAACCAGTACGGGCAGCTACTCGAGCACGCGCCCTACTACCACCGTGACATCCATCCGCCGACTGAGCTGAAGACGCATCGCGACCGCGACGACTACGAGTTGAAGGTGCGCGTGCGCGACGGCTACCAGACGTATGTCATCGACTACCACCCGTTCGACGTGGTGGGCTGGGACGGCTACGTGTACCCGTGGACGTTCAACATCAACGACTTCGAACCGATCACCGGCCGCATCCACATGCCGCCGCCGTCACATCAGACGTTCGCGGGCCGGAACTTCGTCATCTGCTCGTTCTGCCCGCGCAAGCTCGACTTCGACCCGCTTGCGATTCCGATTCCGTACCACCACTCGAACCTGAACTCGGAGGAGATGATCTATTACGTCTCCGGGAACTTTGGCTCGCGGCGCGGAATCGAAGTCGGCTCCGTGACACTGCACCCGTCGGGGATTCCGCACGGACCGCACCCAGGGCTGGCGGAGAAATCGATCGGGCTGACGGAGACGCACGAGCTGGCGGTGATGTGCGACACGTTCCACCCGCTCAAGCTGACGAAGCTGGCGAAGGAGCTCGACGAGCCGGACTATGCGTACTCGTGGTACGAGGAGCCGGGCGAGTCGCACACGTACGACCAGGACCCGGCGGGGGCGACGTCACACCTCTGAGGCGGCCTGGCCGGCGAGGGCTCGGCGTCGGCAGCCTTTCGATTAGGCACAGCCCACCTCCTCCCCGTCGCGATCGTACTGAGGAAACCCGCGCCCATGGCTAACGGAGTAGCGCCGGAAACCGAACAGCGTCGCTCGATCGTGATCGACTTCGACGGCACGATCACCGAGGACGACCTGCTCGACGAGATCGCGCGGCTCTTCGGCGACTCGGCCGTCTACCAGGAGGTGGAGGACGGCCTCGACAACGGCACCATGCCGCTCCGCGAGGTGATCACGCGCGAGTTCGCGCCCGTGAGGGCTCCGCTGGACGAGGTCGTCGCCTGGGTGCTCGATCGCGTGCGCATCCGGCCGGGTTTCGCGGACTTCGTGCGCGCGGCCCAGGGCGGGGGCTGGGACGTCCACGTCGTCTCGAGCGGATTCGAGGAGCTGATCGCGCCGGTGCTGGAGCGCGAGGGCGTCGACGTCGAGCTGCACGCCAACCGGGTCGATGCTCGACCTGAAGGCTGGATCGTCGATTGGCGCTATCCGGACGGCTGCGACGAGTGCCACGAGTCCTGCAAGCGGGCGCTGTTGCCTTCGGGCTTTGTGGTCTACATCGGCGACGGCTACTCCGACCGGTGCGCTGCCCTCGCCTCCAATCGCGTCTTCGCGACGCGGGGCCTCGCCACGTACCTCGCCGATCTCGGTACCCCGTTCGAGCCTTTTGAGGACTTCCGATCCATCTCCCAGACGCTCGCTAACGAAATGGTTACTCCCTCCTCGTAGCGCCCTAACGCGCGCGGCCGAACCCTCCTCTCATGGAGGCAACGGAAAGGAGAAAACACTCATGTTCAAGGGAACCGTTTTCCTCTTCATGTCTGCGGCCCTTGCTCTCCCGGCGATCGCCGCGGCAAAGACAATCGACGTCAGTGGCCCGCTCACCCTGCGCGGCCATGGCCCACTGCGTGCCCAGCTCGCGTCGGCGGAGGGCTCTGCCCGCGTCAGCATCAAGCTCGGCGGCAAGATCGTCGTTACCGGCCTGGCCCGCGACCTCGAGGTCTCGTGCACCGGCCCGCGCGTCAAGGTGCGCACAGCTACGAACCGCCGCGGGCTCAAGAAGGCCGCCTGCATGGGGCGGCGGATGACGGTCGTCATCTCGGCCGCCGGCCGGTTCCACTTCGGAGCCCTAGCCAGGCTGTACGTGCTCGAGATCCCGGAAGGGGTCAGTGGCAAGCTCCACGGCAACTTCCGCGGACGGCCGCGGCAGCCGGCGCCCGAGGAGCAGCCGGCAGAAGAGCGCCCGGCCGCGTAGCAAGACGCGAACGACGGCCTCGGTAGGGAGGAGGCCGTCGTTAGCGTTGCGGGCATGGCCCTGATCCGCCTCCCCGACCCTTACGACTTCAAGCTGTCGACCGCCCGCTACCGGGCCTTCGGGCCGGACAAGGCGAACCTCTGGCAGGAGGGCGGCCTCCACCGGGTGATCGACGGAACCGAAGTACGGATCGTCGCAGCGCCCGGCGGCGTCGACGCCGAGCCGCTCGACGCCGCAGCCGAGCCGGTCGTGCGCAAGCTCCTCGGGTCGGAGTTCGACCTCGATCCGTTCTACGCATTCGCCGAGCAGGAGCCCGTTCTCGGCCCACTCGTCGCTGAGCTCCGCGGGTTGCGGCCGCCGATCGCCGTCGAGCCTTTCGAGACCCTCGTCACGTCGATCACGGCGCAGCAGGTCTCGCTCTTCGCCGCGTTCGCCGTCCGCAACCGGCTGATCGAGAAGTTCGGCCTACGGGTTGGGGAGGCGTACGCGTTTCCGGCTCGCGAGCGTATGGCCCTTGCCGAGCCCGACGAGCTGACTCCCATCGGTTTCTCCCGCCGCAAGGCGGAGTATGTGGTCGGCATCGCGAGGAGCGACCTCGACCTACAGAGCCTGGCGGCCCGGTCCGACGACGAGGTCAAGGCCGAGCTGACGGCGTTGACCGGGATTGGCGAGTGGACCGCAGACTGGTTTCTCGCCCGGCACCTCGCCCGCCCTCGGGCCTGGCCGGCCGGCGACCTCGGCGTGCGCAAGGCCGTCTCGGCTTTCTATGGTGATGGACGAAACCTGACGACCGAGGAGGTACGCACGATGGGCCAGCGCTTCGATCCATTCCAAAACCTGACCGCGCACTACCTCCTCGCGGCGCTGGCGGGCGGAGCGGCCACGTGATCGTTCGCGAAGCGACCGAAGCCGATTTCCCCGCCGTGCGTGACCTCGTCGCGGCGTATGACGACGAGTTCTGGCGCCGGCCGTTTCCGCCGCAGCCGTTGCCGGACGAGTGGCTGACGGACGGTCGTCTTGTCGTAGCCGAGCGAGACGGAAAGGTCGCCGGGGTGGCACGCGCGGACCTGCGTTACGGCCTCGGCCGAATCAGCTTCGTGTACCTCCTGCCAGAGCATCGCCGGCATGGTCTGGGCAGCGCGCTCGTCAGGGACCTGCTCGGCTTCTTTCGCGAGCAGGGAGTCGAGCACGTCACGCTCGGCGTCGACATCTCCAACGAAGACGCCACGGCCGTCTGGCGGCGTCTGGGGTTCACCGAGTACTCGCGAGAGATGTCAGCCGCCCTCGACTCGCTCGAGCGCCGCCTCGGAGAGCCATCGAAGGAGGAGTCGTTCGGCTCCGTCCACGTTCAGACCGATGACCAGACCACAGTCGCAGCCGCGGTCGAGCGTTTCGTCCCGCGTCTCTTCCGCTCGCCGGCGACCGTCGTCTCGGCTCCCCGCAACGGGTGGGTCGGGCTCTACAACGAGGTCGCCTCCCGGGAGCCCGAGCGGCTGCGCCGCCTCGGGTCCGAGCTCTCGCACATCACAGGCGGGGTCGTCCTCGCGCTCGGCGTGGAGGAGGATGCCGTGATCCGCACCATTGCCTTCGAGCGCGGCCGGCTCATGGACGAGTACCTCTCCGTGCCGAACCACTACGGCCCGCTGCCGCCCGGGGATGCAGTTGCGCTTCGCGTCAACGCCCGCGTGCTCGCGCGTCTGACCGGCGCGCCGATGGAGGAGATCCGGAGGGCGGCCCCGTCGGCCGAATCGATTGGCGAGCTCCCGCCTCCGGCCGAGCAGCTCGAAGAGCTCGCGAGCATCCTCGGCATCGAGGGGGTCGGTCTCGGCACCGATGAGGCGAGTCAGCTCGAGGGAGCCGTTACGGTGGAGCATCCGTGAAGGTCGTCCTCCTGCACGCGTTCCCGCTCGACGAGCGGATGTGGGCACCGCAGCTGGCGGCGCTCGAGGGGCACGAAGTCGTCGCGCCCAATCTCTACGACCTCGGCGGCAACTCCATGGACGGCTGGGCCGAGCGCATCCTGGGCGACCTCGATGGCGACTTCGTCGCCGTAGGTGCTTCGATGGGCGGCTACGTCGCTCTCGCTCTGGCGCGCCGCGCGCCCGAACGGGTGCAAGCTCTACTGCTCGCCGGCGCACGTCCGAACGCGGACTCGGCAGAGCGCCGGGCCGGTCGCGCCGCCACGATCGAGCTCATCGAGGAGGATGGCGCCGTCGGCCTCTGGGAGAACCAGCGCGACAAGCTCTTCGGCGAGCAGGCTCCGGCCGACGCCGTCGAGCTCGCGCGGCAGATTGCCCTCTCACGGGACCGGGTCGAGCTCCAGCGGGCAGTCGAGGCGATTCGTGACCGGTCGGACAGCACCGACGTCTTTCGAGCGCACCCTGTCGTTGTCGCCCTCGGGGCGACCGACGTCTATTTCCCGGTCGACGAAGCCCGCGTATTCCTAGAGGGGTCGCCTCAGGCTCGGCTAGTCGTCTTCGAGCGTTCGCGGCACCTGCCGAATCTCGAGCAGCCGGACGAGTTCAACGCGCTGCTGAGCGAGCTCCTGACGGCGGCGCACTAACAGGAACGCCTCGCTTCTCGAGCAGCTCACGCAGCATCTCTGCGTTCGTCGGCGCCTGCGCCAGTTCGCGGCCGCCCACGCGGCTGTGGTTGTTGTTGTTGAACAGCACGTAAGCCTGCTCGGCCTTCTCCGCCAGCTCGTGTAGCGGGTCGACCCACTCCTCGAGCTCCTCCTCGGAGTAGAGGTAGTCGAAGCGCGCGGCGGCGCTCTTGCCGCGGACGTTCCAGGTCTCCGCATTGCGCCCGTGGAACCGCACGTAGGTCAGCGGGCTCGTGAGCGCGAGCACGGTGATGGGCACGTTCTTCGCCTCCACCTTGGGCGCGTCGATGACGACGTGCGTCATGCCGTGCTGCTCGAGAAACGCGAGCGTCGCGTCGCGCTGTTCCTCCTCGTACCAGGCGCGGTGCCGGAACTCCACGAGCATCTCGTAGCCGTCCATCTGCTCCCGGGCCCACTCGAGGTAGTCGAGCGACGATTCCCTCGGCACCACGTACGGCGGAAACTGAAAGAGGATTCCGCCGAGCTTCCCCGCGACGCGCAGGGGCTCGAGCGCTTCGTTGAAACGCCGGAAGATCTCGGCGCGGAACTCGCGTGAAGGCCGCTCGATGCGCCCGCGATCGTCGAGCGGAGCTTCGCTGCGCATGTCCGGCGGCAGCTGCTCCGCCTTCACGGGGTGCCGCGTCATGACGCCGAACGCCTTCACGTGCATGACGAATCCCTCGGGCGTCCGCTCGGCCCAGCGAGCGACCATCTCTTCGCCGGGCATCCGGTAGTACGTGGAGTCGACCTCCACGGTGTCGAAGTGCTCCGCGTAGTAGCGGAGGCGCTCGCCCGCCGGCGTCCCCTTGGGGTACCAGTGCTTCGAGAGGGCCTCGTCCGCCCAAGAGCACGTGCCGATGCGGACCTTCGCCGCCACCTGGTGAACGCTAGCGTTAGCCGCGCGGGAAGCGCGTGCGAATGATTTTCCCGCGCACGGCGAGCGCAGCGAATGTCGCCGAGACGCAGCCCTGCGGTACGCGGGGCGGTGGCGTCCGGCAGTGCCCGAAGGACTCTGCATTCGCAAACGGGGTGTCGAGCCGGGTTTGGTAGTACTGGATCCGCGTCCTCGTGCCGACCCGCGGCCGCCGAACGGTGAACGTCCCGGTGGCCTTCACCCGGGCGCGGGCCACGCGCTTCAGCTTCCGCGGGCTCGGGCCCGCCCAGATCTCGACCGTCGCCGGGATCGCGTTCCCGGGCAGATCGACCTTGCCCGTCAGCGTGACCACACGGCCCTTGCGCGTCGCCTTCAGCGTCAGCAGCACGGGAAGGGGCACGACGGCGCGAGCCTCGACGGTGGCGGCGTCGTTCGGGCTCGAGGTGCCGGGGACGTACGGCGTGAACGTCCCGCTCCAGAGGTGTGCAGCGCGCCGGGCCGGGTTCGTGAAGACGCTCCTTACCTCGAAGATCGTTGTGAGCAGCTCAAACTTTTGCGGCGTGTCGGCCGCGGCGGCCAGGCAGAACCTGATGTGGGCGGAGACCCCTGCCTCGGTCGACACGTCGTCGACGTAGATCGGGACGCGCGCTGCGGTGCCGAGCACCGTCAGGTTCAGCAGCCACACCGCTGTGTGGAGGCCCTGCGCGCGGAGGCACTGGTTGTTCGGCGCGCCTGTGAACTCGGCCGGATTGGCCACGACGACCTGGCCGGTGACGTCGACTTCGGTGTTGCCGGATCCGCGGAAGATGGCCGTGGCCGCGACGTCGCCGATGACCGTTCCCGGCGGGGCGACGAGGCGCTCGTTGTAGCCCGCGGGGACGGAGATGTCGACGAACCCGGTTGCCTCGTCGTCACGGCTCTGGGAGACGCCGATCACGAGGGCGGTCGGGGAGCGCAGGGTCTGAAACTCGCTGGCGACGAGCAGGTTCGGCACGTACGCCGACCACGCTGCGCTCGCAGAGACGAGTGCGACGAGGCTTGCGCACGCGACGAGGGTCAGGCGGGTTGAGATTCGCATAGAGAGCAGATCCTTTCTTGCTCGGGGCCCTTCTTCCTCGGAGAACCCATCGGCACATGTTGCCTAGGCCTACAATCGCGAACGTGGACCCCCGGCCCGTCGGCGTCTTCGACTCGGGCATGGGCGGACTCACCGTCCTGCACGAGTGTCTCGTGACTCTGCCGCACGAGGACTTCGTCTATCTCGGAGACGGGGCTCGGCTGCCGTACGGGCCACGGCCGCTCGACGAGATTCGCCGCTTCGCGGGCGAGATCGCCGGTTACCTCGAGCGCGGGGGCATGAAGCTGATCGTCGCTGCCTGCAACTCGGCGACCGCCGCGGCGCTCCCCGAGCTGCAGGAGCGCCTCGACGTCCCGATCGTCGGCGTCATTACGCCCGAGGCGCATGCGGCCGTCCAGACGACCCGCAATCGGCGCATCGGCCTGCTCGCGACGGAGGCGACCGTCCAAGCCGGGCGCTACGAAGAGCTCGTCCGCACTCTCGATGCGGGTGCGCACCTGTTTCCCGTCGCCTGCCCGCGCCTCGTGCCTCTGATCGAGAGCGAGGAGCCCTTCGGCGCGGCGACCACGGAGGCGGTCCGCGAGTACGCGCAGCCGCTGAAGGAGGCCGACGTGGACACGGTCATCCTCGGCTGCACCCACTACCCGCTGATCCGCCCGATCCTCCAGCGCGTGTTCGGGCGCGGAGTGAGGCTCGTGTTCTCGGCCGAGGAGACTGCACGCGAAGTCGCCGAGACGCTCGAGCGCAAGGGCATCGAAAACGACCCAGCGCGTGAGGGCGCTGCCCGTTTCCTCACGACCGGCGACCCGGTTCTCTTCAAGAACCTCGGCGAGCGCTTCCTGCAGTTACCAATCACCGAGGTCGATCGCGTGTCACTCGCCGAGCTCGAAGCAGCAGCGGCTTGAGTCGCGCCGACGGCCGCCGCCCGGACGAGCTTCGTCCGCTGGAGATCGAGCCCGACTTCCTCGAGCAACCGCATGGCTCCGCACTCATCTCGTGCGGCAAGACTCGCGTGCTCTGCACGGCATCGATCGACGAAGGCGTGCCTCGCTGGCTGAAGGGCTCGGGCCGGGGCTGGCTGACGGCCGAGTACTCACTGCTGCCCGCGTCGACGGGCCAGCGAACCCAGCGCGAGGCGAGCACCGGCAAGCAGAAGGGCCGCACGGTCGAGATCCAACGCCTGATCGGGCGGGCATTGCGCCCCGTTACGGATCTGGAGGCGCTCGGCGAGCGAACGTTGTGGGTCGACTGCGACGTGCTGCAGGCCGACGGCGGTACGCGGTGCGCGGCCATCTCCGGGGCGTACGTGGCGGCTCGTCGCGCCCTGGATCGCTTCGGTCTCGGCAAGACGCTCACCGATTCGGTGGGCGCCGTGTCAGCCGGGATCGTCGCCGGCGAGCCGCTGCTCGACCTGGACTACGTCGAGGACTCGGCCGCCGAGGTCGACGTCAACGTCGTCATGGCCGGCGACGGCCGACTGATCGAGGTGCAGGCGACCGCTGAGCGGGCGCCGCTGACGCGCGACCAGCTCGACGCGCTGCTCGACCTGTCGGCGCGCGGGATCGAGGAGATCGAGCGGGCCCAGGCCGCAGCCGTGGAAGCGATCCGTGCCTGAGCTCTCGACGCTTGACATTCTCCTGCGCCTGGGCCTCGCCGCCCTCCTCACTGGCGCGATCGGCGCCGAGCGAGAGCTGCGCGAGCGTTCTGCCGGCCTCCGCACGTACATGCTCGTCGGCGTCGGCTCCGCTCTCTTCACGCTCGTCTCGGCCTATGCCTGGTCGGACTTCGTGCAGAGCGGCGAGGTCCGTATCGACCCGACGCGCATCGCCGCCCAGATCGTCACGGGGGTCGGGTTCCTCGGGGCGGGCGCGATCCTGCGCCAGGGCCTGTCGGTGCGGGGGCTCACCACGGCGGCCGGACTGTGGGCCGCCGCGGCAATCGGGATGGCCGCTGCCGCCGGCTTCTGGGTCGCCGCGGTGGCGACGACCGCGATCGTGATGGTTGCGCTCGCTCCGCTGCGGACACTCGAGGGGCACTTCGTGCGGTTCGGCGGCGACCTCGGCGCTCTCGAAGTTCGTCTCACGCAAAACGGCACGATCGGACCGGTGGTCGATCTGCTTGGCCCGCTCGGGGTGACGATCCAGGCCATCGAGCTCGAAGAGACTGGAGAAGGCCGCTGGGCAAGGATCGAAGTCGAGCTGCCCTCGAAGGAGAAGGCGGCCGACCTGCTGCGCCAGGTCGCAGAGGTGCCCGCGGTCGAGGTCGCCAAGTGGAGCGGCTGAAGGCCCGCCTCGCTTCCCAGAACGAGCACAAGCTGGCGGAGCTCCGAAGCGCGCTTCCGGGCTGGGAGTTAGAGCTCCTCGGGGCCGAGGAGTTTCCGCCAGAAGAAGGCG
>Ga0307320_10000968_pt1 | contig 10411 bp, 6 predicted proteins | sample ER_DNA_369_FD_194495 | JGI IMG/M metagenome (GOLD analysis project Ga0307320, IMG submission 194495) | Bulk soil microbial communities from the East River watershed near Crested Butte, Colorado, United States - ER_DNA_369 | ecosystem: Environmental > Terrestrial > Soil > Floodplain | place: USA...
GTCCCGGGCGCCATCGCCAATCAGTCGGCTTGCAGTCTAGCCTCGCAGCCGCTCTCCAGCGGGGTCGAGCAGCGGCTCCTCGCCCACCTCTCCCCGCACCCAGCGGCCGAAGATCTCTACCGCGACCTCGGTTGCGGGGTCGGTCTGGTCGGGCGGCAGGTAGGCGTAGGCAATCGAGCGGCCGACGCTGTACCCGTATCCCCCTGTGGTCACGCGACCCACCACCTCGTCACCGATCCGTACCGGTTCGTTACCGAGGGCCACCGAGCGCGGGTCCTCGAGCGTCAGGCAGCACAGCCGCCGGCGCGGGCCGCGCTCGCGCGCCTCCACCAGTGCATCTCGACCGACGAAGCCGCCCTCCTTGTCGAGCTTGACGCAGAAGCCGAGGCCGCCCTCGTAGGGCGTCTCGTCGGGCGTGATATCCGCGCCCCACACGCGGTAGCCCTTCTCGAGTCGCAGGGAGTCGATCGCGCGGTAGCCGCCCGCCACCAAGCCGTGCGGCTCACCGGACTCCCACAGCGTCCGCCACAGCGTGAGCCCGTACTCGGTGGGGCAGTAGAGCTCCCAGCCGAGCTCGCCCACGAAGGTCACGCGCAGCGCGCGCACCGGCACGTCGCCCACGGTGATCTCGCGCACGCTCAGGTAGGGGAAGTCCTCGTCGGAGAGCGACTGGGGCGTGAGCGGCGCGAGTATCTCGCGCGCGCGTGGACCCCAGATCCCGAAGCATGCCCAGGCCGACGTCACGTCCTGCACCTGCACCGAGCCGTCGTCGGGCAGATGACGGCGGATCCATTCTCGATCGTGGTTGCCGAAGGCGGTTCCGGTGACGATCGAGAAACGCTCCTCGCCCAGGCGCGCGACGGTGAAGTCGCACTCGATGCCGCCGCGGCGGTTGAGCATCTGGGTATAGGTGATCCGCCCCACCTCGCGGGCCACGCGGTTGTCGCAAAGGCGCTCGAGCAGGCCGGCCGCGCCGGGCCCGGCGATCTCCATCTTCGAGAACGAGGACTCGTCGAAGATCGCCGCGCTCTCGCGGCAGGCGACGTGCTCGGCGCCCACGGCCGGCGACCAATGCTGCCCCGCCCAGCCGCGCGGGCGCAGCGAATCGTCGCCGTTCTCTGCGTTCGACTCGTACCAGTTCACCCGCTCCCAGCCAGACTTCTCGCCGAAGGCCGCGTCGTGCTCGCGATGCCAAGAATTGGCGGCCGACAGGCGCAGCGGCCGGCCCGCGCGGCGCTCGTGGTTGGGATAGCGGATGTCGTAGTAGGTCTCGTAGGTCTCCCGGATCCGCTTGACCGTGTAGGACGGTGAGCGGTACTGGCCCCCGAAGCGGCGGATGTCCATGTGCCAGAGGTCGAGGGAGGGCTCGCCCTCCGCGATCCACTCGGCCAGCACCTTGCCGATCCCGCCCGCCCCCGCCAGCCCGTGCGCGCAGAAGCCGGCCGCCACGAACAGGCCGCCGATCTCCGTCTCGCCCAGGCAGAACTCGTTGTCGGGCGTGAAGGCCTCGGGGCCGTTGATCATGCGTGTGACGTGCACGTCCTCCATCTGCGGCACGCGCCGCCGCGAGTTGATCACGATCTCCTCGAAGCGATCCCAGTCGTCCTCGAGCAGCCGGCCGTTGAAGTCGAAGGGGATGCTCTCGAAGCCGTCGTCGCCGTCCGGAAGGAACGCGGGCGCGCAATTGCGCTCGTAGCCGCCCATCACCAGGCCGCCGCCGTCCTCGCGGAAGTAGATCAGCAGGTCGGGGTCGCGCAGCGTGGGCAAGGGGTTCTTGGGATCGCGCTCGCGAAACGGCTGGGTGACGAGATACTCGTGCGACATCGGCTGAACCGGGATGCGGACGCCCGCCAGCCGCCCCAGCTCGGCGGCGAACATGCCACCGGCGATGACCACGTTCTCGGTCTCGATGTCGCCTCGCTCGGTGCGCACGCGCTGCACCCGTCCGCCGTCGCTTTCGATGGCCGTCACGCGCGTGCTCGTGAAGATCCGCGCTCCGCCTTCCCGTGCGCCCTCGGCCAGCGCAAAGGTGAGCTGCGAGGGATCGAGGTAGCCGTCGTTGGGCAGCCAGGCGGCGCCGAGCACGCCGTCGGTGGACATCAGCGGGAACAGGTCGCGGGCCTCGTCGGCCGAGATCAGGTCGAGCTGGAGCCCGAAGGTCTTCGCCCAGCCCGCCTGGCGGCGAAGCTCCTCCATGCGCTCCTCGCTCGACGCCAGCCGCAGCCCTCCGCACTCGATCCAGCCGCAGTCCTCCCCGAGCTCTCGGTAGAGCTCGACCGAGTGCATCATCATCTTCGTCAGAGAGACCGAACCGCGCAGCTGGCCCACGAGTCCCGCGGAGTGGAAGGTCGAGCCCGAGGTCAGCTGGTTGCGCTCCACCAGCACGACGTCCTCCCACCCGAGCTCGGCCAGGTGGTAGGCGATCGACGTCCCCCCGACGCCGCCTCCGATGATCACGCAGCGTGCCGAGCCCGGCAGCTCACGCAGCGCCGCCACGGACCTCCTCGAGCCAGGCTCCGAAGCGCTCGTCGCGGCTCGTCTCGCCCATCCGGGTGAAGTGCTTGGAGGCGTAGGCGTCGAAGTCGACGTCGAGGTCCGAGACCGAGCGCTGCACCACTCCCCACATCGCCTCGCGGAAGTCGGACATGAAGCGAAACAGCTTGAGCGACGCTCTGCGGCGCGGCGTGGGCGGCTCTCCGAAGTAGGCCTCGAGCAGCCGATCCTCGTCCTCGTCGCCGAACTCGTTGTTCACGGCCAGGTTACCCAGGTCGAAGAAGCGGTCGCCCATTCCGGCGTACTCCCAGTCGACGATGACGATGTGCTCGTCGCCGCTCAGGAAGTTGGCCGGCAGCAGGTCGTTGTGGCAGGCCACGGGGGAGTGCTCGGCGTCGTCGCTCACAGCGTCGACGACCTCGCGGGCGCTGGCGAGCGATTGCTCGAAGGGCTGAGGCGGTTCGCCCCCGCGCCCGCGGACGACCTCCGCGTAGTCCACGGCTATGTCGACTACCTGGAACGGGGTGGGCAGGCTCAGACCGGAGTCATGGAACCCGCGTAGCGAGGCGGCGACCTGGCCGACCGCATCGGGCCGGCGCAGGTCCTCGGCCGCCATCTCGTGCCCTTCGACGAAGCAGGTGACCAGACACGCGGGATCCTCCAGCTTGGCGGCGACCTTGGGAGCGAGGCCGAGCTCCGCGGCGCGCTCATTGGCGATGCACTCCGCCTCACGGTCGATCCCGAGCAGGTTCGTGTCCTTGCCCGGCAGCCGCACGACGTAGTCGTTGTCGCCGAACATCACCCGGAAGTTGCGGTTGGTGATCCCGCCGTCGAGCGGCCGCACGCTGCCCACGCGCGGCCCCAGCAGGGCCGAGAGCCGGGCGATCACTTCGGTCAGCTCGGGGATCGCAATCTCTTCGTGCATGTCTATGCCTCCGTCAGCGCCCTCGCCGACACCTGGATTGTGAAACGAGCGCGGTCGCCGCGCCAGCGATCGCGAGCGAACTCCACCACCGACCCGTCCGCCGCCGAGGCGGCTCGCTCAACGAGCATGAGCGGCGCGCGCTCGGCGATCTCGAGTGCCCGCGCCTCATGGCGCCGCGCCGCCACCGGCTCGAGACGCTCGACGGCGCGCACCGGCTCGAGCCCGTACTCGTCGCGCATGAGCGCGTAGAGCGAGCCGGATAGGTCGTGCGAGGTAAAGCCGGGGAAGCGGTCGGTGGGGATCCACGAGTCCTCGAGCGCGAGTGGAACGCCGCCGCCCAGGCGGACCCGCTCCACCCGCACGACGAGCGCGCCCTCCTCGAGTACTAGCGCTCGGGCCACGGCGGCCGGGGCCAGCCGCTCGTCCACCGAGAGCACGCGCGCCCCGGGCGCGAGGCCCTGGCGTTCGACCACCTCGCTGAAGCCGGCCACCCGCATCAGGTCGTGCTCGATCTTCGCCCGGCGCACGAATGTTCCGCGGCCGACGCCGCGCTCGAGCAACCCGCGCGCCTCGAGGGACGCCAGCGCCTGGCGGACCGTCATGCGCGACACGCCGAAGCTCTCCGCCAGTTCTCTCTCGGGCGGGAGGCGCTCGCCCAAGCCGATCGCCGACGATTCGATCTGCTCGGTCAGGTGCTCCTCGATGAGGACCCAGGCGGGGCGCTCCGGCCGCTTCCTGAATTGGTCTAGTCCAATGAAGCGGACCCTACGGCGCAAGCCGCCCGAGTGTCAACTTTGCGAGGCTCGGGCTGCGCGATGAGCGACGGCGAGCTGATCCTCGTAGCCGGTGCGTTGCTTGCGGCCGGCATCGCGGCGTCCCTGCTCGCCGCGCGCGTGCGGCTGCCCGGCCTGCTGCTGTTCCTCGGGGTCGGCATGGTCATCGGCACCGACGGCCTGGATTGGATCGACTTCCGCGACTACGAGGTCGCCCGCACGATCGGGGTCGTGGCGCTCGCGCTGATCCTCTTCGAGGGCGGGCTGACCGCAGGCTTCGGCACCATCCGCCCCGTGCTGCGCCCGGCCCTCGGGCTGGCGGTGGTGGGCACGTTCGTCACGGCGGCGATCACCGGGCTGGCCGCGGCGTTGCTGTTCGGCCTGAGCACCCTCCAGGGCCTCCTGCTGGGCTCGATCATCGCCTCCACCGACGGCGCCGCGGTGTTCTCGGTGCTGCGCGGGTCGACTCTGCGCCGGCGGCTGGCCTACACCCTGGAGGGCGAGGCGGGCTTCAACGACCCGGTGGCGGTGCTGCTCGTGATCGGGTTCGTCGACTGGATACTCGAACCCGACTACGGCCTGGGCGACATGGCGGGCCTGTTCGTGGTCGAGGTGGGCATCGGGCTGGCGGCCGGCGCGGCGGTCGGCTGGCTCTCCGTGCAGGGGCTGCGCCGCGCCCGCCTCGACACCCCCGGGCTGTATCCGGTCGCCAGCCTGGCCACGGCCGCGCTCGCCTTCGGTGTGGCCGATGCGCTGCACGGGTCGGGATTCCTCGCCGTCTACCTCGCGGGGCTCGCCCTCGGCTCGGCGTCGATTCCGGCCAAGCGCACGGTGACCGTCTTTCACCAGGGGCTGGGCTGGGTGGCCCAGATCGTCATGTTCCTCGCGCTTGGGCTGCTGGTCTTCCCCAGCCGGCTGGACAACGTCTGGCTCGAGGGGACGGTGCTCGCGCTGGTGCTGCTCTTCGCGGCCCGTCCGATTGCCACGTTCGCGGGCACCGCGCTCGACGTGTTCTCGGTGCGCGAGAGGATCGTCCTGGGCTGGGCCGGGTTGCGAGGCGCCGTGCCCGTGGTGCTCGCGACCTTTCCCGTGATCGACCACGTGCCCGGCTCCGAGGACGTCTTCAACATCATCTTCTTCGCCGTGGTGCTCTCGACGCTGCTGCAGGGAGCCACCTTCGAGCCGCTGGCCGCGCGCCTCGGCGTGACCACGAACGAGCCCGCGTTGCCGCGGCCGCTGGCCGAGACCGGGACGATCCGGCGCCTCGGGGCGGAGATCATCGAGTACCCGGTGGGGCCGGAGGATGCCCTAGCGGGGCGGCGCGTGCGCGACCTGGGCCTGCCGCGCGACGCGTTGGTCAGCGTGATCGTGCGAGGCAGCGAGGCGGTGCTGCCGCGCGGCTCCACGCGGGTCGAGCCCGGCGACCGCCTGCACGTGGTGGTGCGCACCGAGGTCGCCTCCAGCATGCCCGAACTGCTCGAGCGCTGGCGGCACGGACCGATCGGCGAGGAGGTCAGGCCCCCGCGCGAGCTCATCGGCGCATCGGGAGTGTTCACCTCGCGGCCCTGGGACGAGGAGCGTGACGGCGACCCCGCTTACCCAGACGAGCTGCTCGGGGTCGGCGTGCTCGAGCACCTGCGCACCCGCCGCGACCGGCGCGGGGCGCTTCTGTCCCTGGCCGACGGGCGTTACGCGGTCACCGGCCCGACGCTCGCCGCGGGCGGCGCCCGGCAACTGCAGGCCTACGCCCGGCGCCGGCTCGCGCGCGAGACCGACGAGACCGCGAGGGCCTGGTGGCAGGAGGTGATCGGCGCGCTTGCACGCTGATGAACACGGCTTGCGTATGTCAGCGTCGTCGCTTACAGTCGCGCCCGAGAAGGTCGGAGCGGCAGACCATTTGGTCCGGTTGCAGCCGCTGCGAGCGGTCCAACGGAGGAGGAGAGACGCCCAATGGCGGATGACGTTCCGCATCGCGACAGGGACGAGGAGAGGCTCGCCGAGCTCGGCTACAAGCAGGACCTGAGTCGCGCCTGGAGCTCGTTCTCCAACTTCGCGATCTCGTTCACGATCATCTCCGTTCTGGCCGGGTGCTTCACGACCTACGGCCAGGCCTTCAACAACGGCGGCCCGATCGCCATCTCCTGGGGCTGGCCGATCATCTGCGCGCTCATCCTCACGGTCGCCTTCTCGATGTCGGAGCTGACGTCGGCTTATCCCACCGCCGGCGGTCCCTACTGGTGGGCGGCAAAGTTGGGCGGCCCTGCCTGGTCGTGGTTCACCGGCTGGTTCAACGTGATCGGCCTGATCGCCGTGGTGGCCTCCGTCGACTACGCGTGTGCCACGTTCGCGGCCAACCTGTTCAGCCTCTGGGACCTCAACTTCATCGTCAACTTCTCCGGCACGCCCGAGCTCGATGAGATCTTCGTCCTCTTCCTGATCATCATGGGGCTGCACGCGCTGATCAACATCTACTCGTCGCACCTGGTCGCGCTGTTCAACAACATCTCCGTGGGCGTCCACGTGATCGGCGTGGCGATCATCATCCTCATCCTGATCGTTGCTCCCGACCGCCACCAGAGCGCCGACTTCGTCTTCACCGACACGCTCAACAACTCGGGCTTCTCCGACGGGTCGAATTCGAACCTGTTCTTCTGGTTCTACGTGCTGCCCGTCGGCTTCCTGCTGACGATGTACACGGTCACCGGCTACGACGCCTCGGCCCACGTGTCCGAGGAGACCCACGACGCCGAGATCTCGGCGGCCAAGGGCGTATGGCAGTCGGTCTTCTTCTCGGCGGTGATCGGCTGGTTCGTGCTGCTGGCGATCACCTTCGCCGCGGTCGACACCGAAGCCGCGGCCGGCGGCGCGATCCCCATCTTCACCAGCGCGATGAGCTCGGGCTGGGCGGAAATCGTGATCCTGATATCGACCATCGGCCAGTTCTTCTGCGGCATGGCCTGCGTCACCAGCTGCTCGCGCACGTTCTACGCCTTCTCGCGCGACCGGGCCGTCCCGGGCTGGCAGATCTGGAGCGCGGTGAACAAGAACCGCGTCCCCGTAGCCGCCGTGTTGGGCTCCTGCGCGCTCGCCGCGCTGATCACGCTGCCCGCGCTTACCAGCAACGAGGCCGGCATCCCGGTGGCCTTCTTCGCGGTCGTCTCGATTGCGGTGATCGGCCTGTACATCGCCTACGTGACGCCGGTCTACCTGCGCCTCAGGGCCGGCGACCAGTTCGAGCCGGGGGCCTGGACCCTCGGCGCGAAGTACCGCTGGGTCAACACGATCGCCGTGGTCTGGGTGGCCCTCTGCGTGATCATCTTCTCGCTGCCGTTCACACCGGCCGGGGTGCCGTTCGACGACGACTTCACCTGGTCCGGGGTCAACTACTCGCCACTGATGGTGATCGCCGTGATCGGCGCGGTGGGCATCTGGTGGCTCGCGAGCGCGAAGAACACCTACAAGGGCCCGGTGGCCACGATCGACTTCGACGAGGGCCTGGGAATCACCGAGGAGAAGACGGAGCCGACCGCGCAGGCCTAGGGCCGGCCCCGCGGGCCGTCTGACTCTCCATATACGGCGTGAGAAAGCCCGCGGCCGCCGCTCGGGGCGCCGGCCGCGCCTAGCGAAGCTCTGCCGCGGCGCGCACGAAGTCGCGCCAGCGCTCGTGCTCAGCCTCGCGCCAGGCGGCGTCGCGGGCCGGTTCCACGCGCCGGTCGACGGGCAGCAGCTCGGCCGCCTCGGCCAGCGACGCGATCGTGCCCGAGCCCACGGCTGCCAGCACCGCGGCGCCGAGCACCGTCGCGTCCGCGCCCGCGGCTTCGACGGGCACGCCGATCGTGTCCGCCTGTAGCTGCAGCAGCAGCGGCTCGTTGGTGAGCCCGCCGTCGACGCGCAGCGAGGCGACATCCACGGTCTCCTGCATGGCCGCCACCACGTCGGCCACCCGCCAGGCGATGCCCTCAAGGGCCGCCCGGGCCACGTGCTCGCGCGTTGTTCCTCCGTGGAGGCCGGCCAGCACGGCCCGGGCGTCGGGCTTCCACCAGGGGGCGCCCAGGCCGGCCAGTCCGGGGAGTACCCGGGCGCCGGCGCTGTCCTCGGCGTCGCGGGCCAGCACGGCCAGCTCGGCCGGGCGCTCGGCCACGCCGAGCTCGCGGCACATCCATTCGAGCATCGCGCCCGCGGCGAACACCCCGCCGTCGATCGCGTACTCGGTGCGCCCGTCGACGGCCCACGCCACCGTGGGCAGCAGGCCGCCCTCCGGCTGCGGCACCTCGTCGCCCACGTGGCCGAGCACGAACACCCCGGTCCCGTAGGTCGCCTTCACCCGCCCCGGGACGACGCAGCCGGCGCCCGCCAGCGCAGCCTGCTGGTCGACGACCTGGCCGCAGAGCCGCAGCTCGACGGGCCAGGACTCGTGGCGCAGCACACCCAGATCGCCCGCCGTCTCGCGCACCTCGGGCAGCACCTCGAGCGGCACGCCGAACAGCTCGGCCAGCCGGGGGTCGAACCCGGGACGCCCGAGCGCGTGGAGCTGGGTGCGCGAGGCCGTCGAGGCGTCTGTGGCAAAGCCGGCGCCCAGGCGGTCACACAGAAAGGAGTCCACCGTGCCCATGCGAAGCGTGCCCGCATCGCGAGCGCGCTGCACGCCCTCGTCGCGCTCGAGCAGCCAGGCCAGCTTTGCGGCCGAGAAGTAGGGGTCGAAGGGCAGTCCGCTCAGCCCGCGGATCTCCTCCTCGTGATCGCCGAGGCGCTCGAGCACCTCGGACGAGCGCTTGTCCTGCCAGACGACGATCGGCGTGAGCGGCGCGCCGGACTCGGCGTCCCAGGCCAGCACCGACTCGCCCTGATGGTCGAGCCCGCAGGCCGCGACCTCCTCGGAGGCGTCCTCGAGCAGCTCGGCGACCGCCTCGACCACGGCGGTCAGCACCTCCTCGCCGTCCTGCTCCACCCAGCCCGCCCGGGGATGGCGATTGACCTTGTCGCGGCGGGCCTCGCGCACCGGTCGAAGCGCTTCGTCGAACAGCGCCGCCTTGACCCCCGTGGTGCCCTCGTCGATTCCGAGCAGAAGCAAGGGATGATTCTTATCGGATACGCTCGCCGCACATGACGCTCGACGAGCTGCGCAGCCAAGTTGACGAGGGCACGGTCGACACCGTCCTCCTGACGATCGCCGACATGGAGGGGCGCCTTCAGGGCAAGCGCCTAACGGCCCGGCACTTCCTCGAGGAGGTGGTGGAGCACTCGGCCGAAGGCTGCAACTACCTGCTCGCCGTCGACGTGGACATGAACACCGTGGACGGGTACGCCATGTCGAGCTGGGAGCGGGGCTACGGCGACTTCGTGATGGTGCCCGACATGGACACGTTGCGGCCCGTTCCCTGGCACGAGGGCACCGTGCTCGTCATGGCTGACCTCACCTGGGAGGACGGCTCCGACGTCGTGGCCTCACCGCGTCAGATCCTGCGCCGGCAGCTCGCTCGGCTCGCGGAGCGGGGCTGGAAGGCCACCGCGGGCACCGAGCTGGAGTTCATCATCTTCCGCGACAGCTACGAGGAGGCGTGGAAGAACGCCTATCGCGACCTCGAGCCGGCCAACCTCTACAACGTCGATTACTCCATGATCGGCACGGCTCGTGTGGAGCCGCTGCTCCGCCGGATCCGCAACTCGATGGCGGCCGCGGGGCTGATGGTGGAGAACTCGAAGGGCGAGTGCAACTTCGGCCAGCACGAGATCAACTTCCACTACGACGAGGCGCTTGCCACCGCGGACGACCACGTGATCTACAAGACGGGCGCCAAGGAGATCGCCGCTCAGGAGGACATGGCCATCACCTACATGGCCAAGTTCGACGAGCGCGAGGGCAACTCGTGCCACATCCACTGCTCAATCCAGCACGAGGACGGAGGCAACGTCTTCGCCGGCGATCAGGCGCTGTTCGACCGCTTCATCGCCGGGCAGCTCGCCTGCCTGCGCGACCTGACGCTCTTCTTTGCGCCGAACATCAACTCCTACAAGCGCTTCGTGCCGGGCTCGTTCGCCCCGACCGCGGTTGCGTGGGGCAAGGACAACCGCACCTGCTCCATGCGCGTGGTCGGTCACGGAGAGGGCCTGCGCGTCGAGAACCGGCTGCCCGGCGCGGACGTGAACCCCTATCTCGCGCTGGCCGCGATGATCGCCGCCGGGCTGCACGGGATCGATCATCGCGGCCAGCGCGAGATAG